>Ga0114931_10005286_pt1 | contig 15949 bp, 16 predicted proteins | sample 2SBtaG_FD_89579 | JGI IMG/M metagenome (GOLD analysis project Ga0114931, IMG submission 89579) | Deep subsurface microbial communities from Kolumbo volcano to uncover new lineages of life (NeLLi) - 2SBTROV14_V59a metaG | ecosystem: Environmental > Aquatic > Marine > Volcanic | place: Kolumbo...
CAATGCCGCAGCGCCCGCCGCAAGGTGCGTATTGACCAATGCAAGGGCAGCGCTTTCGTTCGAAGCAAGCGCGCTGCCCGCATTGAAGCCGAACCAGCCGAACCACAGCAAGCCAGCGCCGAGCAGCGTCAGCGTCAAGTTGTGAGGCGGGGCAGGACGGAGCCGACGCCCGAGGATCAACGCGCAGATCAACGCTGCCGCACCCGACGACAGGTGAACGACCGTGCCGCCGGCGAAGTCGAGCGCTCCGCGCGCGCCGAGCCAGCCGTCAGGCCCCCAAACCCAATGGCAAATCGGGTCATAGACGAGCGTCGCCCACAAAACGATGAACAGAACGTAGGCCGAGAACTTCATGCGCTCTGCAATTGCACCCGAGATCAGAGCCGGCGTGATGATGGCAAACATCATTTGAAAGGCCATGAACAGGATGTGCGGAATCGTGGAGTCCTCTAGTGGCGCAAGACCCACACCGTTCAAAAAGGCATAGTCAAAGCCTCCGACGAAACCACCGCCAGCGTCCGGGCCGAACGCGAGCGAATAGCCGATCACGACCCATTGCAAAGTGATGATGCCCAAGGCAATGAAGCTGTGCATGAACGACGAGAGCACGTTCTTCGAGCTCACCATGCCGCCATAAAAGAGAGCCAAGCCCGGCGTCATGAGCATCACGAGCGCACACGACACCAAGAGCCATCCGGTATCGGCCTGATTGATAGCATCCATCCCCGGTTCCTCCTTCAGAAGTCGGCCGAGCCTATATCCGCGCTGTTTCCTCTAGATGTAGGGAACATTTCTGGCTTGTTTCAAACCGCAGGGGTCCTAGAAGTGCCCCGAGACCCCTGCCACAGCCGCCCGGTCAGAGGCTTTGTGAGGCGGAGGCTGAAATCGCTGCAATTTTCCGGTCCATACAGGGGTGCATGCAGCGGTGATTTCGGTTACAACTCCCGTCCGGTCAGCCACACCGACTAGCAGGTGGAAACGGCGCCCGACACAACAAGAGAGGCAATATCAATGGAATCCGCAGCTGAGTTCTTTGAGAAGTTTGAGAAACGAGCCGCCGACAACACCGACGCGGCTACCGCCCCCAACGCCGTCTACCAATTCAACATCACCGGCGACGGCGGTGGCCAGTGGAATCTGGACCTCACCAAGGGCAAGACCGGCAACTTCGTCGGCGAGGGCACCCATGATAGCCCGGGCGCAACCATCACCGTGTCGGCCGAGGACTGGCTCGGCATGCTGAACGGCTCACTGAACCCGATGCAAGCCTTCATGTCCGGCAAAATCAAGATCGACGGCGACATGACGCTTGCGATGAGCCTGCAGCAGGTGATGAACCTCGCTCAGGACTGAGCCGTCCGGCGCTCCAACTCGATCGGGGTGGCTTCTTTCGTTGGAGGCCACCCTTTTTCGTAATCCCATGTCTTCATCCATTAGACCAAGCGACGCAACGCGTACCAGGCTCAGTCCGGAAGACCGTCGGCAGCAGCTGTTGCGTGTCACTTCAGACATCATCGCCGCCGATGGTGTCGACAACGTGCGCATTCCGTACGTTGCGGCGGCGGCGGGGGTGACCCGGCCAGTCGTCTACAAGTTTTTTCCAAACCGCCGAGAACTGGTCAAAGGCGTGCTCGAAGACTTCCGAGAAGAGTTCGCGCGCCGCACTCCGAATATCGTGGAAATGGACGATACCGCCGATATCGCCTCCATCGCGCGGGCGTTCATCGACGCGACTTGCGACACGATCGAAGCCAAAGGGCCCGGCGGCTGGCAGTTGATGCGGTCGGTTGCCCCGGACCAGGAAATCTCCGCGCTCAGCAAGGAATTCCGAGGACAACTCGTCAAGCCATGGCTCCTGCCCCTGAGCGAGCTCACGGGCGTAGACGATGCCGAGGCGCAAGCACTCGCAGACATGATGGTGAGCGGCGCAGGCGAGATCTTGCAGCGTTGGATCGATGGCGAGTTCTCGCGTCAGCAAGTCGCGACGCTCCTGGGGCGCATCATCCTCGCTGTGTTGATCGAGTTCACGGAGTAAGAGCAGCATGGTTTCCCAAATATTCGACGCGTCCAAATGGACCGAGGTGCCCGGCTTCCACCTGCAAGACATCACCTACCATCGCGCCAAGGATCACGGTACGGTTCGGGTCGCTTTTGACCGGCCCGAAGTGCGCAACGCGTTCCGGCCAGGCACAGTGGACGAGCTCTACCGGGTGCTCGATCACGCGCGACAAACATCGGACGTCGGCTGCGTGCTCCTCACCGGCAATGGTCCTTCTCCCAAGGACGGCGGCTGGGCATTTTGCTCGGGCGGAGATCAGCGCATCCGCGGCAAGGATGGATACAAGTACGAGACCGATTCCGGCGGGGAGATCGACGCGGCAAGGCTAGGACGCTTGCACATCTTGGAGGTACAGCGGTTGATCCGCTTCATGCCGAAGATCGTGATCGCCGTGATACCGGGGTGGGCCGTCGGCGGCGGTCACAGCCTGCATGTGGTCTGTGACATGACGATCGCCAGTAAAGAGCACGCGATCTTCAAGCAAACCGATCCAGATGTCGCCAGCTTCGACAGCGGCTACGGATCTGCCCTCCTCGCCCGGCAGGTCGGTCAGAAGAAGGCGCGCGAGGTATTCTTCGTCGGCCTCAATTACAGCGCTCAGGAGGCCGCCGAGATGGGGATGGTCAACGCGGTGGTCCCCCACTCCGAACTGGAGGATTTCGCCCTGTCCTGGGCCGAGCAAGTCAACTCCAAGAGCCCGACAGCCATGCGCATGCTGAAGTTCGAATTCAACATGATCGACGACGGCCTGGTCGGTCAGCAGATCTTCGCCGGAGAAGCCACCCGCTTGGCCTATGGCACTGAGGAAGCCCAGGAGGGCCGCGACGCCTTCCTCGAAAAGCGCCCTCAGAACTACCGAAAGTTCCCGTGGCACTACTGATTGCGAGGCTTTCAACAAACGATGTCGGATTTGGGTTACACTCTTCGACTTGGAGTCGGACCCAAAACGTGCCAAATGAGCAAATCGGAGAACGGAGTAAGTCATTTCAAGCAAGATATTCGTAGGGAACCTCAACTTTGCCACGACGGACCAAGAGCTTCGTGAGCTCTTCGGAGAGATCGGCGAGGTCGTTGATGTTCACATTCCAAAGGACCGGGAAAGCGGCCGTCCCAGGGGCTTCGCGTTCGTTCGGTTTGCCGCTGACGAGCATGCTGCCCAAGCGGTCGAGCAGTTCCATGGCCGCGAAGTCGGGGGCCGTGAATTGCGGCTAGACATCGCCGAAGACCGCCCTCGACCGCCGCGTCAGCAACGCGATTTCGGCCCGCCCCCGGACCGATATGCGCGCAACGACTACGGTCGGGGCGATGGCGGAGGCAGCTACAACCGCGGCGGCGATGGCCGTTCATTTGACAGGCCGAAGAAGCCCAAAGGCAGTCGCCGAGGCCTCCGCGGCAAGAAGCGCAGCCTCTAGCGACATTGCGCTTGCGCCGCTCTTGTTGCGCGAGCGCCACAGACAGCCCACACGACGGTTCTCAAAAAAAATCTCGGGCGAGGTGTGAACCCCGCCCGAGCGCCCGTTGTGTTGTACCCCCAAGGAGGATGACTCTCGATTCGCCTGTCGGAGGGTCGCTGATCAGCCGCCGACAGTTTTACGGTAAAGCTTTGGGAACACGGTTGTCAACAAGTATTTTGGGTCATAATTGCCAAACGTTACGGACAGTTGGGATGAGGCCGCTCCCCCTGGTCTGAGGGCTGTGAAGCGCCCCGCTCTGCGGTGATTTGCTTAGCAGAGGCACGGGGGCCGGTTGGGCTTGGCGAGTCGGTGGTATAGAGCGCCGATGGCTACGCATCAAAGGCTCGGCGACCTGGCACAGGCGCTCGAAGCAGAGGGCGCGGACGAGCTTCGCGTTCACGTCGTGCGGCGCGCGCGGGATTTCAAGCGCTCGTGGGTGATGATGGCGGAGGCTCTCGTCGAGGTCCGCAATCGAGAAGCGTACCTCGCCTGGGGGTACGACGACTTCTATTCGTATTGCTCGCTCGAGCTTCAGCTCAAGCAGGCTACGGCGGACAAGCTGACCGGCTCGTACGTCGCCCTCAAGCGGCATGCCCCCTCGGTGTTGAAACGGGACGGCCTCAACGAGCGCATTCCAACCTGCGACGCAGTCGACTATTTCGCAAAGGCGCTCGCAAAGAACCCGAGCAACGATGCCGAGGATGAGCCCGGTGTGGATCGAGGGCTGGTCGATGAGCTTCGGGAGGCGGTGTTCGAAGAAGGCATGCCGGTGGCCGAGCTGCGGAAGCGCTTCAATCCGGTCTTTCACCCGAAGCCTGAAGGCGCCGAGCAGATGGAAGCGATCCGGCGCGCGACCGCGGCCGCTAGGCGACTCGAGAGGATGATCGAAGAGATCGACGGCCTACACCGCCCAACCGTGCGCGCGACCCTCGATAGCCTCGAAGCCCTCCGCGAAGAGCTGACCGACCTGCTGGAGCACACCAAGGCTCAATACGCGAAGTCCGCCTAGCTCCGTGAGCGAGATAAAGCGCCGCTTTTGCGAGGGAGGGGTTGCGGCAAAGTGAAACGTGTTCTATTTGATGGGACGTTTCGCGATGTCGCATAAAACCAACACACCGGCCGTAGAAGGCCTCTTCACCATGGACCTACGCGAGCCGCGCTTGCTCGGAACGCGATGCCGCGCGTGCGGAACCTATTTCTTCCCCGCCGAGAAGACGTTCTGCCGAAATCCGGCATGCGATCAGACCGACCTGCAAGAGGTGCCCTTGAGCCGCACCGGCAAGGTCTGGTCGTACACGAGCGCGAGCTACAAGCCGCCACCGCCATTCGTAGCCAAAGAGCCGTTCGAGCCGTTTGCAATCGCTGCCGTCGAGCTCGAAGAAGAAGGGCTGACGATCCTCGGCCAGGTTGCCGATGGCATCGGCGTCGAAGCATTGACGACCGGCATGCCGGTGGAGCTGGTGCTCCGAGAGCTCTACGAAGACGACGAGCACGTGTACTTCACGTGGAACTGGAAACCAACTCGCGACGGGAGTGACGCATGAGCAAAGACGTTGCAGTTCTAGGCGTCGGCATGCATCCCTGGGGCAAGTGGGGGCAGAGCTTCGTTGGCTACGGGGTGAAGGCCGCACAAGACGCGTTGAAAGACGCTGGACTGCAGTGGCAAGACATTCAACTGGTGGCTGGCGGGGACACGATTCGCAACGGCTACCCGGGCTTCGTGGCCGGTGCAACCTTCGCGCAAGCGCTGGGCTGGTCCGGCGCCAAGGTGTCGAGCTCGTATGGCGCATGCGCGACGGGCGCCCAGGCGATCGGCGTGGCGAGGGCGCACATCTTGGCCGGGCTTTGCGACGTTGCACTGGTGCTTGGTGCGGATGCTGCACCCAAAGGGTTCTTTGCGCCGACCGGTGGACGACGGCCGGAGGACCCGGATTGGCTGCGCTTTCACATTCAAGGGATCACCAACCCGACCTACTTCGGGCTGTATGCGCGCCGGCGCATGGACACCTATGGCGCGACCCAGCAGGACTTTGCCGCAGTAAAGGCAAAGAACTCCAAGCACGGCCTTCACAATCCGAACGCGCGATACCGCAAAGAGGTCGCACCCGAAGACGTGTTGGGCTCGGTGCTGGTCGCCGATCCGCTTCATTTGCTCGACATCTGCGCGACGAGTGATGGCGCCGCCGCGCTCGTCCTGTGCAGCATGGACTTTGCCAGAAAGCACACGACAGATCCCGTGAAGATCAAGGCTGTGTCGACCGTGACGCCGGTGTATCCCAACACCATCATCGAAATGCCCAACCTCGCGACGGATTCGATGGCCGGCGTCGAGCTGCCGGAGCGAGGTTTCAAAGAATCGATCGCCCACGGGGCATACGAAGAAGCCGGCCTCGGCCCCGAAGACATGAGCTTTGCGGAGGTCTACGATCTGTCTACTGCGCTCGAGCTCGATTGGTACGAGCAGATTGGCTTGTGCCCACAAGGCGATGCCGAAAAGCTCTTGCGAGATGGCGACACCACGATCGGTGGTCGAGTGCCAGTCAACCCCAGCGGTGGCTTGTCCTGCTTCGGCGAGGCTGTCCCCGCCCAAGCGATCGCCCAGGTCTGCGAGCTTGCATGGCAGCTCCGCGGTCAGGCCGAGGGGCGGCAGGTGGAAGGCGCAAAAGCCGGCGTCACCGTCAACCAAGGCTTGTTCGGACACGGCTCGTCGGTGGTCTGCACCGTGTAGGGGTCAGTCTAAGGTGGCGAGCTCGTCTTCTAGCCTCTGCTCGAGAGCAGGATCCCGCTCAGGTGTTTCCACTTGTCGCTTCGATTGGCCGCGTGCTCTAAACCTCCGCGCCATGACGATGAACCATAGAGTCGATAATGCGACCGCAACGACTGGAATCACCCATCCGTACTTCATCGGTGGGATGCTCAAATTAAAGCCGGGCACCCTGGCCTGCAAGCGGCTCCGGATCGCGGGCTCGGGCACACCCTCGCTGACCCACTTGCGGATATCCATGCGCCACTCCCCTGCCCTGGAGCTTGGGCAGGTATCGAGCGTCTTGCCCGGACAAAACGGGCTCGCAGTACTACGGACGATCGCCTGCACCTCCCGGCTTGCGCTCGAAGTACCCTCAACGGGCGCCGGAGCACATCCAAGAGCAAAGGCTGCCACCAGGACGAGGGCAATACGGATCATCGCCCAATTGCATAAGCCCTCCGCCCCGAATGGGAAGGCGGCAAATTGTCGCGCTGGACATCAACCTCTTTTTACTCGTAGGGGACGTTGAATCGGGCGCGGTAGGAGGCCATGCGGGACTCTATGTCTCCTTTGGTCATGCCGAAGTCGTCGAGAGAATACTTGTGACGACCGTATTTGTGCTGCTTGTTGACCTTGCGGGAGGCGTCCATCGCATCTCTGACCTCTGGGGTGAGCTCAGCACCGGCCGCTTCGTAGATCCGCGCGACCTCCGGCATCGGGGCCTTCATCAAGTCATAGTACGACACGTCGATGAAGCCTTTGTCTCTTACCCGATCACGGGTGGCCATCGCTCGGCGCACCATGTTTTCGATCTTGTCGAGCCAATGGCGCGCCACGCGCTTCGGGTCGACCTCGTCACTGAAGATCATCTGCAGATGGGTGATCATGCTGAAGAACGATGGGCTGGTCTTGAGCGGGTCACGATGCGTGTGGACGATCGTCGCTTTCGGAAAGACCTCGAGGAGCGGATCGAAATACTCCTGGTGGTGTGGGGTCTTGAGCACCCAGCGCACGTCCTTGCCGATGCCGGGCCGCTGCCACTGCAGGTACTGCATCATGCGCTTGAGTGCCTGATACGCCGGCACGTGGTCCTGTTCCTCCAGCCATTTGGAGTAGGTCGGGACGTTCATCATCGCCTCTGGCGTCGTGGTCAGGAACGCTTGCTCCAGGAGAATCACCTCTTCCTCGGGCGCATCGGGCTCCGCCGGGTGAATCGCAAAAAAGCCCGGTGACATGTACTTGAGGCCCTTGGCAGCAGCGGCGGCCTGCGCGAATCGCGGGTCTTTCCTCCGCCAGGGTTTTCGACTGGGCGGCGCAGGGTTGATCGCCTCCCAGGAAGCGAGCGAACGCATCGCTGGGTCCTGGGCGACCAAACGATGAAGCATCGTCGTTCCGGTACGCGCCAAGCCCGCTATGATGATCGGCGCCTCGACTGCAATGTCGAGGATCTCCGGATGCTGCTTGATCGTTTCTTGCGCCACCAGCTTGTTCGCCAGCACGCCCACAATCCGGCCGCGAATGATCATGTGACCGACCGGATTGAGCGCTGCCTCTCGATTGATCGAGTCGACCAGGACTTCCAGAGGCCCGAGAAACCGAGGATCGCCAAAATCACTGAGCTTCACTTTCCGCCGCGCGTCCGAGAGTACGCCCTGCACGGTGATCGGCCCACCGCCGATGCCGAGCGAGGAAAGCATCCGCCCGACGCGATTCACAAGCGCGACGGCCGCTGGACGGTAGGGCCGGTCGAAGCTGCTCGTGATTTCGTCGGACGACATGGGAGGCATCAAAGCTCGGAGAGCTTCACCACCCGGGTCTGCGGCTGAGGGTGATCGTTCGCGCGCACCCACCGCCAACACATCGTGCCCTCTTCGTGACCAACCGTATCGATCCAGTTGTCGAAGCCTTTGTCCTGCGCGGCAACCACTACTCGCACGGACCCGTCAGGCCGATACTTTGCGGTGTGCTTGTTCACGTGAATGGGGTAATAGCGGTAGTCGAGCGATTCCATCCAGTAGTTGTTGAGCTGGAAGTTCCAATGCTCGCACTCCGGCGGCGTCACGTCGATGACGAGCGCTTCGTCCGGCGCGAGCTTCCAGTAACTGTGATAGTAGTCGATGTCCGACACCCCACCTGCTTGGTTCGATACCTCTTGCGGCATGCGGGGAAGCTCATTCGTGTGCTGCTTGAAGTTCTCCGCCCAGCTCGCGAACATCATCGCCGCGCCCGCGACGAGGCCCGCGGAAGTCGTCAGGCCCTCGGCACACTTCACTGGGTCGAAGGGCGATGGCCGCTGGTCCCCACCAATGCGCTCGATCTGAAGGTCCGCAATCGTTTCGTTCTCACGATCCAAGAACGTCTGCCGCACGATGAGCGTGCCCGTGTCCTTTTCCATTGGGAGCCAATTGCCCGGTTTTTCTTCCGTGCTGACAATGATCTCGAAGCTGCCGTCGGGCGCGATCTCCAGCGAAGACGCTTCGAGGTATCCCGTCGGCGGCATCCCACGACCCTGTCCGTAGTTGCCCCGCTGCGTGAAGAAACCGAGATAGTGGACGGACCCGCGATTGCCGACGATGCGGTACTCGTGCTCGCCGCTGACCGCGGCGTTCTGATAGTAATTGTCAGGATGGTCGGCGCCCATCTTTGCCGTCTCGTGAACCACGCGCTGCAGCACGGGTGCAAGCGGGTCGTTGTGCTCGACGAATGTTTGCAATGCGGCGCGGGTGATCCGGCTCAGGTACCGGAAGCCTTCCATCCGGTTCATCGGGTCGCTCGGCGTGTTCGGCCCGAGCACCACGTTGCCGGCCATCTTGAGCGTGTCGCAGAACCGGTTCCACACGGTCCCATCGACGATCTCTCGTTCTTCTTTGCTCAGCTCATCAGTCATTGCTCTTCCTAGATCACATCATGCCTGCGCAAAAGCTCCTCCGTCTTGCTCCACAGCAGGGCGCCCTTTTGCGGGTCCCTCGAGGCCTCCGATGATTCTTTGACCCGCAGCATGTGCATGTACTCGCCGGTTCTCGTGCCCATTTCGTCTGAAACCGCGAGATAGTCGGCGGGGATCGAGGCTTTTTCGGGGCTCTGAAAGAACAAGGCCATCACCGGCTTGAGGATGGGTTTGAGCCACATGGGGGCCTCGCGCGCCATGTTCGAGTTGACGGCACCAGGACACAGGGCGTGCACGCAAACATCCGGGCTCTGCTGGTTGCCGTCGGGATTGAGGCGCCTCGACAACTCTTGAAAATAGGTGGTCAGATGAAGCTTGCTTAGGCCGTAATACTTCACGCCATCCGACACGCCATACTCGATGGGCTCACCGAACCTCTCGAAGTCGATCGGGATCGAGCTCCGGTGGGTCTCGGAGGAAATGAAGATCACCCGAGGCGGATCGTTCGCGCGGGAATTGTTGCCGTAGACGGCGTTGGGGATGACTCCGTCGTGCAGCAAGTGATGGAGCAGGACGAACTTCGCCAAGAAGTTCACCGCAAACATCAGCTCGAGGCCATGTTTGTTCTTGCGCGAGGTGACCGGCACGACACCCGCATTGAATACTGCAACATCGAGCGTGATATTTCGATCACGCAATTCGTCGCAGAAGGCCTTCATCGAGTCGAAGTCGCTGAGGTCGACCTTCATCATCTCGACCTCGTTGCTGCCGCTCTCAGCGCGGACATCGTCACCCGCTTCAGGGATCCCGCTTCGGCACGCCATGATCACATGCGCCCCGCGCTTTGCGAGTCGGATGGCGATGGCCTTCCCCAGGCCGCTGTTGGCGCCGGTCACCAGACAGGTGCGTCCATCGAGCCGTACGTCGGGAGGCACCGGCGCAACCTTCGGCTCTTTGCTCCGTTGGTCGAGCAAACCGCTCAACACTGCGCGGAAGGGGTTGTCGTGCGTCCTCTCAACCATCGCGGCCGCACTCTAGGAAACTCGGCCCCACTGTCAACGTGACCCTGTGATTTGCAGGAATTCCGCGACTGCAGACCCAAGTCCGACGAACAGCGCGTGCGCGATCAATGCATGCCCGATCGAGACCTCGTCGATGTGGGGTAAGCCCAGAAACGTCGGAAGGTTTGCGAGGTCGAGGTCGTGGCCGGCGTTCACGCCGAGACCAATTGCGGAAGCGCGTTCAGCTGCAGCACGGTAGCGGTCCAGGCTCTGGTGCCACACCTCGCCTCCTCGTTCGAACGCGCGGGCATACGGCTCGGTGTAGAGCTCGACCCGGTCCGCACCGAGCTCTGCAGCCCAATCGATCGGCGCTGGCTCTGCATCGACGAACATGCTCACGCGCACCCCCTGGTCGTGAAAGCGCTCGATGATCTCGGCAAGCGTTTCCTTGGGCGTGTCCGCGGGCCAGCCGGCCTCGCTCGTGAGCTCCCCCGGTCGCACCGGCACGAGCGTGCATTGGTCGGGACGCACCTCGCCAACCAGCTCGATCAGGTCTGGGCGCGGATCGCCCTCGATGTTGTACTCGACCCGGCCGCGCAGCGGCTTCAGCTCCACGGCGATGTCGTACACATCGCGAGGCCGAATGTGCCGCTCGTCTGCGCGCGGATGTACGGTGATGCCCGGCGCCCCCGCCTCGACACAACGGCGAACCGCCTCGACCACGCTAGGCCTTGCGCCGCCCCTGGAATTCCGAAGCGTGGCGACCTTGTTCACGTTGACGCTGAGCCGGACCATCGCGCGCAGTCTTAGCTCGGGCCGCAGCCCGTGTCAGCACCGGCTGGCCTGAGCCCGAATCATGCGCTACACCAAAATGAAACACGTTCTATTACTTTAGATAGAATATTGTCTTTCTTTTGGTAATATTACGCCCATGAACGTAAGCGCCAAAGCCGTCGTGTTGGAGGTCCTGTCCGCTGGTGGGTCAATCCACCGGGGCACGCTGCCCGTGCGCTCACTCCTGCAAGCTGCGTCGGTTTTCGACATCGCTGAGAACAGCGTGCGCGTGGCAATCGTGCGCTTACGGGCCGAAGGCCTCCTCGAATCCCCTGGGCGGGGCGAATATCGCCTCGGTCCGAACGCGCAAGCGGTCAACGACAAGATCCACGGGTGGCGAACCATCTCGTCTCGCGTCGGAGATTGGGACGGCTCCTGGGCCGCGGCGTTCACGGCGGATCTTTCACGCACGGATCGACCCGCGCTGCGCCGCCGGCAGCGCGCACTTCGTTACCTCGGCTTCGAGGAGCTGAAGCCGGGCCTCTTTCTGAGGCCAAACAATCTGACGCCAGGCGTGGCCGGCATGCGCGACGAGCTCGTTGCGCTCGGCCTCGATGAGGATGCATCCGTGTTTTGCATACATGGGCTGAGCGTCGAGCAGGAACGGCAGGCGCGCTCTCTGTGGGATAGCCGAAAACTGGAGCAAACCTATTCAAAGCTCCATGAAGACCTCGTGCTGAGCATGGGCCGTTTAGATGAGCTGCCACTCAACGACTCGGTGCGCGAGGCGTTTCTGCTTGGACGAGAAGGCATTCGTCACATGGTACTGGATCCACTCCTGCCAGAGCCGCTCGTCGACGAGGAAAAGCGCTCATCGATGGTCTACGTGCTGCATGACTACTGCGACAAGGGCCTAAACCTCTGGGCCCGCTTCCTGGGTTCGAGTATGCTGGCTGCGGTATGAAATCCGCAGACTTTACGTTTCAAACGGTGGACGGAGCGAGCCTCCATGTCTATGGCTGGGCGGTCGAAGAGCCCAAGGCGATCGTGCAGGTATTGCACGGGATGGCGGAGCATGCAGCTCGGTACGCGCGTCTTGCGCAAGCGCTTGCGGCGGCGGGCTACACCACGTACGCGCACGACCATCGAGGACATGGCAAGAGCATTCCCAAAGGTAGCCTACCCGGCCACATCGCCGATGACGACAGTTGGAATCGCATGGTCGAAGACGCACACGGCGTCAATCGCGAGATCGCCAAGCGTCACCCCGGCGTTCCGATCATCGTGCTGGGCCATTCGATGGGCTCATTCATCCTGCAGCAACTACTCTTCGAGCATCCCACCGACATGATAGCGGCGGCGCTATCCGCCTCGAACGGCAAGCCTCCCCCCATAGCAATGCTCGGCAAGCTCGTCGCGCGCATCGAGCGAGCGCGCGTCGGCAAACGCAATCCGAGTCCCATCATGCAAAAGCTCACTTTCGGCGAATATAACAAAGCGTTCTCACCGGCGCGTACCGAGTTCGATTGGCTGTCGCGCGACCCAAAAGAAGTCGACAAGTACGTGGCAGACCCCCTTTGTGGGTTCGCCGTATCCACGCAGGTGTGGATCGACATGTTGCGAGCGCTCAGCCGAATCGCGAACCCGAGCAACATCGCCAAGGTTCCCAAGGACATGCCACTCTACCTGTTTGCAGGAGACCATGATCCGGTCGGAGACAATGGCAAGGGCATGAAGCGTCTCTACGATGCGTACAAGCGCGCGGCGATCTTCGACGTTCGACTCAAGCTCTATCCTGGCGGGCGCCACGAAACGCTGAACGAAACCAACCGCCAAGAAGTGACCGACGACTTCATCGCCTGGTGCGATGAAATGGTGGCAGCTCTAGGTGCCGGGTGAGCGGCTCGTGTAGAGGGGGCCTTCGACCGTGCCCCGGACTAGCGGCCGCGTCTCGGCGGTGACCCGGCACCGCCACAGGGCGCTGCGCGAACCGATCGCTTCGGCACCCTGATATTGGTTGAAGTCTTCGAAAACCGCCTCGACTAGAAAACCGGCCTCGCCGAGAGCACGCTGTTTCTGTAGGCCACGCTCGCTGGCCCGGCGGCTTTGGCCGAAGCACACATATAGCCTGCCATCGGGTTTGAGCATCTCCGCCGCCCTGCTGACGAACAGCCGAAAGCCCTCGGGCGCGTAAGGCGGGTCTGTAAAGACGGCACCATAGCGACCCCGCATGGCCTTGGGTATGGGTTGCCGCAAATCGTGGCACACGGTGTCGTGCTCCCAACCGTGCTGCTCGGCATGGCGAGCCAAGATTTGGAGAATTTCTTCGTCGGTATCGAGAGCAGTGACTTTGCGGCCGGCGCCTGCAAGTTGCACCGCGGCGCTGGTCAAATCGTCATCGCCCAAGAACACGAGCCCGCGTTGGTGCTCACCCGCCCGGAGCAAAAGCTCTGCGCGACGCACCGCCGTATCCGTCGTGACGTAAACCTGGTCGAGCGCGCGCTTGGGCTTGCTACGCTCTGCGGCCATGGCTTCGTATGAGGAGCGCCAAGACTCAGCGCCGGCCTCGCCTGCGCCTCGGGCCACGAGCTCGCGCGCCAATGCCGCCAACCCTTGCTCCGAGCAACGGACATGGCGTTCATCCTCTTCGAACCACTTCGGATAGCGCGCCATGACGTCACGAACGACCGACGACGCTTCGCCAGCAGCATGAACCACCTCATCCCGAGAAAGCGACCGACCATCGCCGAGTGCTCTGAGGATGCGGAACGCTCCTTCGTACACGGTGAGAGCTACTTGTCGCGAAACACGATCATGCCGTGCGTGAGGTCGTACGGGGACAGGGCTACGGTCACGCGGTCACCGAGGATCACGCGGATCCTGAACTTACGCATCCGGCCGCAGAGCTGTGCGCGCACCGCAGCGCCGGCCTCGGTCGTCACCTCGAACTGCCCACCCGCGTACACCTGACTCACCACGCCACTGAGCTTGATGTGGTCATCACGCTTGTCGTCCTGCTCGAAATTGCGGTCGAACCTCTTTCTCCTGCCTCTTGGGCCGCGTCTCGCCACTCGGTCTCCCTCTTCCTTTCGCCGGACCCTAAGTCCTCTTGGACCGGCTCGCCAGTTTAGACGGCATCTTTGTTGATACCTATGGCGCTCTGCTTTTTGTAGCACCGTCCATGGAAAAGTCAGCCGGAACGCCTCATGGTGTCCGATCCGGTGCTCCAGCGACACCCCGACGATGGATGGACACTCGCGGTGCCCATGAAGGTGGGCACCGGGATGCGCCGTGTGCTGCTCAAGCTCGCCGACGCCATCCTCCCGCCGAGCCCGCGCACCAAAACGGCGCTGCAGGACGCGACCCGACATGCGCTCGTCTCGCTTCAGTACATGCCGCGCTCGTCCGCGACCGTTTTTCTGTTGGGAATGCGCCTGCTCAACTGGTCTCCGCTCTGGCGGCTGCGCGGAGTGCGCCCACTCACCGCGCTTCCTATCGAGGTTGCTCGCCGCCACTTGGTCGGCGTCACGCAAAGCCGTTGGTTGCCGGTGCGGCTGCTCATGTATGGACCGCTCGGGCTCTTCATGTCCTCGTATTTCGATCAAGACTACGTTCATCGGGAGCTCGACTATGCTCCCGCACCGTTCATCGCCAAGCGCATCGAGCTGCGACACCAATGGATCGAAGGACAGGAGCCCGACGCAAACCAGGAAATCCATCACCTCCCGGTCCGCGCGCCATTACAATCCTTGCCCACCGCGACTACCACAACGCAGCGCAGCACGACGCCGAAGTGGTCGTCATCGGCACGGGCGCCGGCGGAGCCGTCGTTGGAACCGAGCTGGCGGAGGCGGGGCATGACGTCCTCTTCCTCGAAGAAGGCGGCTATCATCCCACCTCGAGCTTCAACCCTTATCTCACCGAATCGCTCCCACGGCTCTTTCGAGACGCCGGCGGCACGATCATCATGGGGAGGCCTCCCATTGCCTACGCGGAAGGCCGGTGCGTCGGTGGAGGCACCGTAGTCAACGGCGGCATGGCCTGGCGACCGCCCGAAGAGGTTCTCAGCGAGTGGGAGCGCATCACCGGCCAAGCCGATCTCGGCGCGAAAGCGATGGAGCCCCTTTTCGATCGGGTCGAGCAGCGCATCCACGCCGAGCCGCAACACCCAGTCTCGATCGGCGAAGACAGTCGGCTGCTGGAAGAAGGCGCCCGCCGGCTCGGGTGGCGCTATGATCACAACCGCCGGGCGCAGGACCGATGTGTGGGCTCGAACCAGTGCCTCACGGGTTGTCCGACCGGCGCGAAGCAATCGACCCTGCTGAGCTACATGCCGCGCGCGCTATCGAACGGCGCGCGTTGCCTGACCGAGGTTCGGGCCCGCCGCCTGTGGATCGAGCGCAGCCGCTGCGTCGGGGTGATCGGGAAAGCCATCAATCCGCGGACCCGCGAAGAGGACGTCGAGGTGCGCGTTCGGGCCAAGGCGGTGGTGGTCTCATGCGGGGCCGTGCAGACACCCTTTCTGCTGCTCCGCCACCGCCTGGGCCGGCCAAGCCGGCAGCTCGGCAAGAACTTTCTCTGCCATCCGAACACAAAGGTCATCGGGATCTATCCAAATGACTTGTATGCCTGGCAAGGGGTGAGCCAAGGCGGTCAAATCCGCGAATTTCGCGATGAAGGGATTCTCATGGCCGAAAACGCCGTCCCCCCGGGTACGGCCGCCGCGCAGATTCCGTTCCTCGGTGAGGAAGCGCTCCGTTTGATGAAGCGGTACAATGCGATGGCCATGACGGGTGTGCTCGTCGAGGATTCGCACGCGGGCACCGTGACGCGATTCTTCGGCTCGCCAATGGCGAGATACACGATCACCCGCTACGACCACGACCGCTTCCTTCGAGGCGTCCGCCACCTGGCAGCCCTGCATTTCGAAATGGGCGCCGAGAAAGTGATCCTCCCTTTCAGTAACTTCCACATGGCGCACAGCGTCGACGACCTCACACGAATCGAGCGCAGCCAACGCTCGCGAAG
>Ga0114931_10005287_pt1 | contig 15948 bp, 12 predicted proteins | sample 2SBtaG_FD_89579 | JGI IMG/M metagenome (GOLD analysis project Ga0114931, IMG submission 89579) | Deep subsurface microbial communities from Kolumbo volcano to uncover new lineages of life (NeLLi) - 2SBTROV14_V59a metaG | ecosystem: Environmental > Aquatic > Marine > Volcanic | place: Kolumbo...
AGGAATAGTCATCTCTTTCAAGGTTCTACAACAACGCCCTTCGCGAAAAGATGCGTGCTATAAATGGGTATTCTTGAACGCGAAAGGTATATTATCAGTGTTAACCTGAAATTTTTAAACCATGGATATAGAACGCGCCTTTGATATGTTGATATTCTTATATAGCCCTTTATAGTGGATCCCGAATAAACTCTATCAAACTTGTTAGCATCTCTGGCGGCGTAATCTACCGCGTGTTAAATTGGCACACATAGCACATTCATGGAGATTAATTTGTATATCGCTTATTTGGAAGATGACGCCGACCAAGCTGCTGTTGTGAAAGAATGGCTCACCGCACCTGGGCACAAATGCGATGTTTATGACAGCGGACGCAAATTTGTCCAGGGTATAAAACGCCATACCTATGACCTATTGGTTTTGGATTGGCTTGTGCCGGACATGAGTGGTATTGAGGTCTTGGATTGGGTGCGTGAGAATATCGAATGGCAGATTCCGGTAATCTTTACCACGCAAATGGATAGGGAAGAAGATGTGGTACAAGTCCTCTCCCAGGGTGCTGACGATTACATGGCCAAACCTGTTAAACGAAGTGAATTGTTGGCCCGGATAGAAGCTGTCGGGCGCCGTTCGCTAAGCATTAATAAGACTCACAACATCATGGAATTTGCCCCTTACTCTATTGACTGCAAACACCGCTTATTGAAAAGTAATGGAGAGGAAATCAGCTTAACGCATATTGAATTTGACCTCACCGTGTTTATGTTCCGTAACCACGGCCGTATACTTTCACGGTCATATATTCTCGAAAATGTTTGGGGGCATCAATGCGGATTTGAATACCCGTACGGTGGATACTCACGTGAGTAGAATTCGCAAAAAACTCAGGATTTCTCCCGATATAGGTTGGCGCTTGAGTCCTGTCTACCAACATGGCTATCGCCTCGATCGTTTGCAGCACTCTTGTGATAATTCCAATTAAGTGGACTTTTCGCCGTTTTTCAAATGCCGGCTACCCAAATGACTGATCCAGCAGTTTTTCATCAAGATGACCAGCCCGAAAGGTATTGCCTGTTTTGATGTTAGTGACCGAAACCTTGGCTGGACTGAATAACATTGGATCAATCTCGTAGAAGTTGTATCCGCTATCTTTGAAGATTTGTGCGAATGGTTTGCCATAATCTTTGGAATTGCTACTGGGTAAGCTATGCGCCAAATCTTTGGCATCTTCATCATCGTATTCCACGTATAGATGGATATCACCACCAAACAGTATCGCATCATTGGTTCTGCCCATAGCTTTTATAAAATTGCTGTGAACCGGGCAGACCGGTGCGGAACCAAATCCATCTTTAACTTGAAAAAGCGGAAAACCCAGTGCGTGTACTTTATGTAGCGCAACCTCCAAAGAACGTCCGACAACTTGAACGCTTCCGGCAAAGCTTGTTGTCGGCGTTAATATTATCGTTAATTTATGCGCTTTAATGCCACATTTCTCCGCTATTTTATCCGCAATCTCCACGGGCGGCATTTCACCAACTTCGAGAGCGCTTATTTGCCATGCCGGGTAGTCCTGTAATTACAGCGTTTACATTCAACCTTTTCGACAGTATCGCCAACACTAAATCCTAATGTTGCGCTAATAACGCGAAAATCATGAAATCCCATCAGGCACAAAATACCACCCAATATTTTTAACAAATAATTCTTACGTTCGGCCATTGAAAACCACCCCTTAGGTTTTGAGCCGTAATCTAGGTAATTGTTCACTAATTCGCCGCAATTATTTATACCCCCAGCGATCGGGCGGAAAATTTCGTGGCGATGCGGAAGCTTTGGATAAGGGATAATCAAAAGAAAGCCAGGGTTAGCAAATTATCCGGCGATATGGCTTGTTCTACGGGCTGTTGTATATGCCATCCCGCAACTTTGAAACGTTTTAATTGGGTCGAATAACAACCCAGCTTAGTCTAAACTTTACCCGATTACGGCGTCACAAAATGGCTTTCTGTTGGCAACACAGAATTGGATGCTGATACTATACAAAATGCGCTGCATAAACTTCAACATCCTAATTTAAAACGTCTGCTTTTTCCTTACACCCCAGCGGCAAAAAAGCTTGGTGTAGAGTTTCTAATAACCCGGCCTGCTTCAATGTAGGATTCTGATTATATTTCCTGAATCCGTGACTCCACTACGGCACAGCGCATAAGCTCCTGATTCCACAGCGGTCAAAAAAATACCCGCTTAACAGATGGGTGATGTTGAATTTCACCTTAGTTTGTATCAATCATTAGAGCCAGAACTGGCGATACAACGTGTACGAACACTACTTGATGCGCCAGATTCTGTAATCTTTTCCTTGAAAGCAAACCGTATGTACGCCACCGGCACTGCACCGCAAGAATGGATTGTTCAAGCAAAGTCTTTAACTAACCGCATACAGGGATTTGGTGAAATTGACCTGTCCGGCGTAGACTTGGACTCAGCCAGCCGATTGAAGCGAATACGTCATATTCTACAACCACCTGAATCCGTGCTTATAGAACTAGACAGCGACACCCTTAAAATCTCTGGTACAGCGCCGTATAACTGGATTACGAAACTGAACGCCATCAAACAATCCTTAGCCAATGTGAGCCGCTATGATTCCGGGGAGTTGGTGGCCGACGAATGGTTAAAGGCAGCTGAAATTGTTGCTGCACACAACGGAACAAAATTGTATTTTTCAGACGCTATTGAAATCGATTCGAAATCTCTATCGGTTATCGAAAACTTGCGCGCTGACCTGGTTAATTACGACGATTGGCTGATATTCTTGGGGCTCAACTCGATTTGAAGCTTATTGGCTATACGGACGGCACTGGGAAAATAGCGACCAATAATGCTCTGGCTGTAGATCGGGCTAATGCAATACGAGATTTTTTATCTGGGAAGAATCTGCCGCCAAACCTATTCGTAACGGCTGGGGCCAAAACAGCGTCAATCGATGGTTTGATTGTTCCTTCCCGGCGGCGCGTGGAGATTGAGATTTCAATCGACAAGCCAAATATCAATTTTAAAGAATGATTTTCAATTGGATTACGCAGTTTTGCAAATGGGTCAAAATTCAATAATTACTAAAAAAATTTGTTTGCTGGGCAATTTTTCGGTAGGCAAGACCAGTATGATTGCACGTTTTGTACGCCACACCTTTTCAGAAAAATACCTGACCACTGTAGGTGTAAAGATAGACAGCAAGCCGATCGAATTAGCTGATGGCCTAACTTTGAAATTGATCGTATGGGATATTGCCGGCAGCGACAAATATAGTGGGATCGACACTACCTACATAACGGGATCGGCTGGAATATTGTTTGTCGTCGATGGTATGCGAAAAGAAACACTGGATGCAATTGTTGGCCTTCGACGCTGCGTGAATGAATCAGTGGGTGATTGTGCCATGGTTTGCGCGATAAACAAGAGTGACTTGAAAATCAAGTGGGAAATTACTAGAGCCGATATCGACGGATTGATCGAATCAGGGATTCCCACTTTTAAAACAAGCGCAAAAACCGGTGAAAACGTCGAAGCAGCGTTTGCTAGCCTAGCGAAATTGCTGATTGAAACATGACCAGTTCTACAAGCATTTACAAAAACATCCGTGCATTGGTTTATCAACAAACCCACCCGCTATGTTTGTTAGTGGATCAAACGCGAAGGGTTCAACTATGCATTGGTGATTTGGCTTTTTATGGATACCATCAGTTTTCGGATAGCGACGATTGCACTGATCAATTAACCTTTCTTGTCGGTCTGGATTTTACTGAGTCAATTGAACTCATGTTTGTTGAAACACCCAACGCTAAAGCCGCGCACGTTTACATAATGCCGCGTGGCGGCTCCACGCAGATTATTCTGCTCGATGCGAGCGAACAAAAAGTAGCACAGTTGAATATGCAGCAAAAGGCCAATGAGCTCTACCTGCTGCACGAGGAGCAAACCAAGACCCTGCAAGAAATGCGGATACTGGAGGCAGAACTTGAGCGCAAAAACCTTGAAGCTGAAAAGGCAAATCGGCTGAAGAGCCACTTTATCGCCAATATGTCACATGAATTTCGTACACCCCTGAATACGATTATTGGGTTTACGGACCTGATGCAACAGAAAATTACTAACGATTCAGTTCACAACGATTATTTGACCGCAGTAGACCGGGGTGCTAAACATTTGCTTAATTTGGTTGAGAATCTACTTGATCAGGCACAAATTGAAACGTCGAGCATCGAAATTTACGCCACTGAAACCGATTTAAATGAGCTATTTAATGAAATAGATGTTGCGTTTGTATCGCTGGCTGAAAGAAAGTTAATCGAGTTCGAAGTTGTAAGTTCGCCATTGCCGAACCTTGTGTCTATAGACGAACTGCGATTGCGTCAGATAGTTGTAAATTTGGTCGGAAACGCGATTAAATTCACCGATAATGGCAGTGTTCAACTATCCACTTCCTGGAGCTCCGGCGAACTGTTCGTCGAAGTAACTGATTCCGGATGTGGAATACCCAAGGCATGCAAAGAGCTAATATTTAAATCGTTTGAGCAACTCCAGAATCGACCGGGTTCGGGCTTAGGTCTGTCTATCGTAAAGTACCTGGTGGAAAAAATGGGCGGCTGCATTACGCTGGAATCCACACCTGGTTCGGGTAGTTGCTTTAAAGTCGTTTTGCCGGCCGAGCTGACCCGTACCAGTCAAAGCGCACGACCGTTACAAAAGTTGGATATTTCGAACCTGTCGATACCCGCAAAGCTTCTCGTCGTAGAAGATAATCCGGATATTCTCCAACTTTTACGCATTGTTTTAGAAAGTGTTGATTGCACCGTGCTGGTTTCGGCAGATGGTATTGATGGGGTTGAAAAATGTCTGGCGGAGCAGCCGGACCTGGTGTTAATGGATTTGAACCTGCCGGCGATGAGTGGCTACGAAGCGACAAAAAAACTCAGGGCGGCTGGTTTTAGCAAACCTATATTTGCACTAAGTGCTTCTACTTCGGCGGATCATAAACAACGTGCCCTTGATGCCGGGTGTGATGATTATGTTATCAAACCCTTCGATACCACTCATTTACTCGTCTTGATCCAACAGGTCATCAATCAATCAAAATTTCAGGGTATACCCACACGACGCCGCAAAGAATTAAACCAAAGATTTGAAGCCTCTTTGAACGACAAATTGAAGCACCTGGATCAGACTTTAATAGCCCTTCGATGCGAGCGATATTCGGATGATCAAATGCGTAAATTAAGGCACTTCATTCACAATCTGGCAGGCTCAGCAAGCTTATATGGTTATGACAAAATTTCCGCGAGCGCAAAGCAAATTGATGATCTGCTTTACGATAACTTATATTCGGATGCAGCGATCGACTCAGGATTTATGGACCTATTGGGCTCGAAAACCGGAGATTTAAGAGCCCTTCTAATGACAGAGACAGCTATCGTGGGTCACCAGTAGTGCATATTGCGGAGTGCATTTTAAATTGTCACGGAGTGTAGCTTCATGTTAAAAAGCGTGTCGAAGCGGTAAAGTTTCTAAACTCCCCGCAGCCTAAACATTTTCTATAACATTATGCTCGACGCAATCATCAGTTTTTTCAACACTAATATTGCCGGCGCGGAGAATCAGCCAGCCGATTCTGATCACCGTTTACGTATCGCCACAGCCGTATTATTGGTGGAAGTAATGTATATGGACTACGTCGTTGAAGAGGCGGAGATGCAAACGGTTCAGAATATTATCGTCGAGGCGTTTTCACTTTCCGAGAGCGAAGCCGGGGAACTTATGGATTTGGCTCGACGAGAAATCCGGGAGTCCACCGATTACTATCAGTTTACGTCGCTGATCAATAAATCACTTGAACTGAGCGACAAAGTGCAGATTATTGAAAGCCTTTGGAAGGTTGCTTTTGCCGACAATCAATTGGATCGCTACGAAGAACACATGATCAGAAAAGTAGCCGACCTACTTTATGTTCCTCATCGAGAGTTTATCGCGGCGAAGCACCGTGCCGATACACGCCAAACGGGTTCGAATCAAACTTCTTAACAGCCGTTTTGGATCGCCCTAAAGTGGCGAATTTATCTTTGTAAATGCCTTGACTATATAGCTACAACCTGATTCCTGCCAGCATCCTTGGCCTGATACAACGCGGTATCCGCGCGCCCAATTAAAGCTTCAACTGTATCGCTGGGTTTTAACGCCGATAACCCTACAGACAGGGTAACCTGTCCGATGGACTTTCCATTGTCTTTGCGCTGTAGACGGCTTTTTTCCAGTGCCTCTCTGATATCGTTAGCGACCTTGATTGCCTTGGATTTGTCGATGTTGTTTAAGAGTACGGCCATTTCTTCGCCTCCATAGCGGGCGACCATATCATTGTCTTTTACAAATTGTTGCAATAATTTTGCGGTATACCGCAGCACTTTGTCGCCAACTAAATGGCCGCATGTATCATTGATGCGCTTAAAGTGATCTAGATCCATCAACAGCAAAAAAGTTTTTTGCGCGCATTGCTCCGACTTGGCCATCAATGCTTCCATTTCCTGGTCGAAAGCACGACGATTCAACAGACCGGTTAGTGCATCGGTTTGGGCTGCCTCCTTCATCTTTTCCAATTCGTCACGCAGTTGCTCAATTTCCAGATTGGTGTCATTTAACTGGGTTTTGAGCCCGCTGCTCGCATTCGCAAGCTGCTTTGTTTCCTCTATTAAGCCTTGTACAATATCTTTAACCTCGGAGACATCGTCCACGTTGGCTAACTTCGCCGACTGACTGGAAAATGCCGTGGCGCTGCTGTTCGCCGAGCTTTCGGTTTGGCGGATACTGTCTAGCGTCTGGTGAACTAAAGCATTAAGACCGCTGCCGATTTCGTCGAACTTGTCCGATGCCCCGTTAAGTATAAATTGCTTGTACAATTGCTGAGTAAATTCGGGAGTCATTACCTGGTTATCCTGGATCTGACGGTCAAATGTTTCCCGGAGCGGTAGGTTCTTTCCTGAAACATATTCATAACACAACGAATAATTAATCGGGTTTGCAGGAATCTTGCACTTCGAAATCAGGGGCAAAACCATCCTTAAATATTCCGCGGCTTTTTCAGAATTGTCGTCGTAATCCGGAATTATAGAATCAGTATTGATCATCGTTACTCTGTACCTCGTTTTGTCCAAACAACACTATCGTAGTGTGCTTTCGATGTTAATGGCATTGTTAGGGCTTTCGTTATTGAAATTCTTGTACCTATAAATGTAGTTTATATTCTGACGATGGGAAAACTATTAGCCAAATACCTGAGCGAGATTCGACTGTGTCTAAGGAAAGATCAAAGTGCCTTACGCAAACGATTGGCACAGATCGAGAATACTCTGGACGGTGAATCGAACAGCGAAACCGAATTGGAGAATTTAAAACGCGCAATCGATAAATCGGTGAAATGGCGCAATCTGCGCATGGCTAGCGTTCCCAAGATTAGTTACCCCAACCTTCCGGTTTCAGAGAGAAAAGATGAGATCGCGAAGGCATTGCTAAACAATCAGGTTGTTATCTTATGTGGCGAAACCGGCTCTGGAAAAACCACTCAGTTACCCAAAATCTGTCTGGAGTTGGGGCGTGGTACTACAGGCATGATAGGGCATACGCAGCCGCGGCGGATTGCGGCACGCATGGTATCCGCTCGTATCGCCCAGGAATTGGGTCAGAGCACGGGTGGGATCGTAGGGTACAAATACCGTTTCCAAGACAGAACTAAGCCGGAAACCTTGATTAAGGTGATGACAGACGGCATTTTGCTCGCCGAAATTCAGTCCGACCCACATCTTGAACAATACGACACGATCATTTTGGATGAAGCGCACGAGCGTAGTCTGAATATCGACTTCCTGCTCGGATACCTTCATTGGCTGTTACCCAGACGCCCTGATTTAAAAATAATCATAACCTCCGCGACTATAGATCCTAAACGATTCTCGGTGCATTTCGATAATGCTCCGATCATCGAGATCTCGGGCCGAACATATCCGGTAGAGATACGCTATCAACCCAGGGACAACGGAGACGATGATACTGAGACAGATCTGTATCAAGCCATAATCATCGCGGTTTTGGAGCTTGACTATATCCATGCAGGTGATGTTTTGGTTTTTTTGATCGGCGAGCGCGAAATTCGCGAAGCTGCTGATTTACTGCGCAAACAGCTGCGATCTGATTTCGAAATATTGCCGCTGTTTTCTCGGCTCAGTACTAAGGAACAACAGCGCGCTTTTCAGCCGCATCAGAAACGACGAATTATTCTTGCTACAAACGTGGCTGAAACCTCATTGACGGTGCCAGGTATTCGCTATGTCATTGATACCGGAGTGGCGAGAATCAGCCGGTATAGTTTGCGTAGTAAAGTACAGCGTTTACCCATAGAAAAAATATCCCAGGCCAGCGCGAATCAGAGAGCGGGACGCTGTGGCCGCTTAGGTCCCGGTATTTGCGTACGGCTTTATTCGGAGGAAGATTTTCAGTCGCGTCCCGAATTTACCGAACCGGAAATCTTACGCACCAATCTCGCATCAGTCATTTTGCAAATGAAAGCTATGCAGCTAGGGGACATTGCAAATTTTCCGTTCGTTGAACCACCCGACGAAAGAATGATACGCGATGGTGAGAAGCTATTACACGAACTCAATGCTCTGGATCAACATCAAAAGCTGACGCCAGTAGGCCATAAACTGAGCCGTATTCCAATTGATCCGCGTCTCGCTCGCATGGTTGTCGCTGCGGCGCAGGAGGAGGGCTGCCTGAAAGAAGTATCTATTATCACTGCGGTGCTGAGCATCCAAGACCCTCGAGAACGTCCGGCCGATCGATCTCAAGCGGCGGATCAAAAACACATGCAGTTTCGAGCCGATGATTCCGATTTTATGGGTTTTTTGAATCTTTGGCAGGCGTATACAACGAAGCAAAAAGAATTATCTAAAACGAAGTTGCGTGCATATTGCCGCGAAAACTTTTTATCCTTTGTGCGTTTGCGAGAATGTCAGGATATACATTCCCAATTGGCGCATGTGGTCGAAAATGAATTGGGCTTTCAACTGAACCAGGCTGATGCCGGGTATGATAAAATTCATCGCGCATTGCTGACCGGGTTAATTTCCAACATTGGGTTCAAACAAGACCAATCCGAATATTTGGGTGCCAGAAATCTCAAATTTTATATACATCCCAGTTCCAACCTGTTTAAAAGTCGACCGAAATGGATAATGGCGGGAGAACAAGTCGAAACAACGCGTATCTACGCAAGAAATATTGCGAAAATAAATCCCTTGTGGGTTGAAAAGGCGGCCGCGCACCTGATCAAATTGCAACATTTCGAAGGGCATTGGGAGAAAAAATCGGCAAGATGTGTGATTAATGAGCGTTCACTTTTATACGGTATTACGCTGCAAAGTTGTCGGCGAATACCCTACGAACGCGTCGATTCCGACGCTGCAAGAGAAATGTTCATCCGTTCCGCGTTAGTCAATCAACTCTATCATTGCGACGCGGAATTTTTCGATTTCAACCAAAAATTGCTGGGTTCTTTAGGCTATCTGCAACACAAAGGGCGCCAAGTGGACCTAATTGCCAATGAAGATGATATTTATGCGTTTTTTGACGCGAAGATACCCCCTCATGTGGTTGATGGAAACAGCTTTGATAGATGGCGCCGGAAAATCGAAAAGAAATATCCCGACTTCTTAAAGTTAACTGCAGATGATATTTCGGGTGCAAATGATGATTCTATTGACAGTATAAATTATCCCGACTATCTCGATATTGGCGATTTATCAGTCAATTTGGAGTATCGCTTCGAACCCGGACAGGCGGACGATGGCGTAACATCGATTATCCCGGTGCATCAACTTATTCAACTGAGGCCAGAACCGTTTGAATGGCTTGTGCCGGGCCTGTTGGGGGAAAAGGTTATTGCATTGATCAAAGCTTTACCGAAAACTACGCGGCGTAATTTTATTCCAGCTGCGGATTATACAGAGCGTTTTTTGCTGGAGACGGAATTAGGCAAAGGATCTCTATATAAAGCGCTCGTGAGATTTCTTGCCCAGACCAAAACCGTATCTCTGAACACATCGATGTGGGATGAAAATAGTTTGTCCGAGCATCTGCGTATGAATTTTCGGGTAATTGACGATAGCGGGCAAATACTGGCTCAATCCCGGCGGTTGGAAGAACTTCAACAAAAGCTGATTGAGCGGTCTAAAATTAAATTTCGATCGATAGCCCAGAGTGCACTTTCGAAAACTGGATGCACGGGGTGGGAATTCGGAGATTTGCCTGAGCAACATGAAATCTCCAGAAATGGGGCGTCATTTCTGGGTTACCCGGGATTAGTTGATGAAGGGGATAGTGTAGGGTTGCAATTGTTTGACACAAAAGCGCTTGCGGAATCGCAACATTACTTTGGATTGGTACGGTTGCTGCGAATGACCTTAGGCAAAGAGCTTAAGTTTATAAAAAAAGGGCTCCGGCTCACCCGAGTTCAGGCACTTGCTTATAACCAGTTAACTGAACATCCGATTTTCAATTTTCTTAGCACGGTGCATCAGGGTAATATCTACGAAGATATCTCCAACTTAATAGTTGGCACTGTTTTCATCGCGAACAAACCCGCTGTACGTACCCGGAACGAGTTTGAATATTGTATTAACAAAAATAAGCCGCAATTGGTTACAAGCGCCAATGAAATTTGCCGGGTCGCGGAATCTATTTTGAACCTGTATGCGGAGATAATTCACAAACTTGCGGCTTTAAAAGCGACCTCGCCGTTAAAAGAAGACCTATGCGAACAAATGAATTTATTGAGTTACCGCGGTTTTTTTGGCAACACTCCTTTCATTCGCTTGAAAGAATATCCGCGCTACCTAAAAGCAATGTTACTGCGCTTGGAAAAGTCTGCATTCGATAGCGCTAAAGATCAAAAACAGTTAGGTGAAATATTGCCGATCTGGACGCGTTATTGGCAATCGGTGGCGTCCGACCCTAGCGTTACTGAGCACGAATTTCAGGACGATGAGTTTCGCTGGAGCCTGGAAGAATTCAGAGTATCGCTATTCGCGCAAACTTTGAAAACTGCTTACCCGATTTCTAAAAAACGCTTAGAAAAATCCTGGCAGGCACGGATTTAGTATTGGTAAATCGAAGTTTGTCAGGGACAAGATATTTGAGCAGACCCGTTATTTAAGATCAATCAACCCAATCTGTTCAAACGGTCACCTCTCTAACGCAGGCCTGGATTTTGTTAGGATAACTGACAATATGAAGAGCCGAAGGATTTCATATTTAAATATAAGGAATTGAAAGGCGAGCGTAGAAAAAACTGAAGTCGTTTAATGCAGAAATCCGGAACAGAACGAGGGACTTTATCTAAGCGACAATTGTTACTGCCAATATGGAGGCCCTTTCGGAAATCGTTTATTGTTTGTATTGACATCTTTTGGCCCTCTGACTACGCAGCAAAACGAATTCATTTTGGAATGGATAGTACGCGGGGTATTGTATCGAAACGAGAACTAGCCCTGTTTCCGCGCGTTTCCGGCCGGGGTTTTATTCGGGCTCTGTAGGCATCTCTAACTAATCAAAGTTTAAAAGTTTATAGGAGTAACTTCATGAATATTTTGCACTATTTAAATGTAATAATAGGTTTTTCGCTGGTAATGTTGCTTTTATCCATTGTTATTAGTTTTGTTGCACAGACGTGGTTGATTATTTTTAAAACCCAATCTAGTTGAATAGTTACAACTTAGCCTTGAAAAATATTCATCCTTATCATTTGATCAATCCCCGCGCTTCAAGCTCCTTGATTGCCAAATCCTGAAACCGCTTGTTTTGAAATACCGTCAAAAAAACCATCACAAAATAGCCGTAGGGCAGCTTCGGGCTTTCCGGTCTGTGGCAAAGTTGTGGGTAGGGGCGGTTGGAAAATTGGTTGTGGTCGGTGTGCCGGGATAAACCGACCAGTGTGTACAGCGTAAACCAGGAATCGGTATCCCATGATAGTTGTTTTCCGCTGTTATCCGAACATTGGGATAAACCCCAATGTTCGATGTAGTTGACGGTTTCGAGTTTATGTACCGCGGCATAAGCCTGTATCGCAAAGGCGGCTAGCGCGGTAACTCCGAAATACCAGAAAATGCCAACAACCAGCCCGCATTCAAACATCAAACCTTGGAAAACTCGGTGATATAACAAACTTTTATGGAAAATGCGCAGTGGAGCAATCTCTAGCCGTTGGTTCTCCAAATACCATGCGCTTTTGAATTGGGCAGGAACGGTTCGGCGCCAGAATGTGTGGAAGTTTTCTCCCAGATACGCGGTCGCAGGGTCGTTTTTAGTGCCGGCTTTGCTGTGGTGACCGCGGATATGTTCGGTGGCAAAGTGTTCGTAGCATTCCAGCGACAGCAGTAATCGCCCCAAGGTTTTTAAATGAGGTTTGGCGCGGTGGATTAATTCGTGCGCAACCACGATCCCGGAAAAGCTTGAGCTGGTTCCTATTACTACTTTAATCGCAAACAGGTTGCACAGCGCGGTAAATATTTCAGTACCGGTGGCCCAGCTGAGTTGGCTGGCCATGATCAACAGCAAGGTAATATTGACCAGCTGTAATCCCGATAGTAGATACAGAATGGCGTCAAATTGTACGGGTCTAAATCGATTTTCCGCTGGGGTTCGCACCTGAGGGCTGCAAAGGTCGACGATTACGGTTAACCAAACCGGGATCACCCATAGCGATGCGATCCCAGCGGAGTGCGGTCCGGTTGCCAAAAAACACAGCGCGTAAAGGGGTATTACCAGGCAAAGTAAATGTGGCGAAGGTTTTCGCCGTTTCAGCCAGCTTGATTGCTCGATGGCCATATTCTCGATATTGTAATTGTTATGAATCCACCAATAGACTTCAGTTCGAATACCATTGTCGTGATTAGTATTTTAACATTCGATAGGTCTGTCAAGTTGTTCGAAGAGCAGGTTTGGGCTACGGTCCGCAGTCTGCGAATCGCGGTGACTATATAAGGTTCTGAGAAATCCTAACAAAATAACACGTTATGAAGCCCGAGTATTACATCGGATTATCGGTCACTTTTCATGACCCCGCTGTGGCGATTGTAAACGAACAACGAGATGTGATCTTCGCCGAGGCAACCGAACGTCATCTGCAGATCAAACGCGCATTGAATTGTGAGCCGGATACGTTGCATTGGATTACCGGGATATTGCACGAATATTGTGGCGATCATGCCAATTTTAGAATCGGGCTGAATTGGCGTAAACGGCGGCCTTTTTACGAGTATTTTTGCGCGGTTGCTAATTATTTTACGCCCCAGGGTTTATTGCGCAAACGTTTCGACAGCCGCTCAACCTTTTTGGAAAAGTACAAGCTGTTCCACATGCTCGCGTGCCAAACCCGCAGTATGGCGCAAGGCGGCGTCAATCTAGCGCGAAAACTCAGAGGATCCTATCCTGACAGCACTATTGTGTTCCGCCATTTTGATCATCATTTGACGCATGCTGCCGTGGCTTGCTTTAGTAGCCCCTTCGAAGAAGCCGTGTGCATGGTTGTTGATTCTTTTGGTGAGAAGGGTTCTCTGGCTGTTTATCGATACTGTCAAGGCCGGCTTGAGTTACACAGCGAATTGTCGGGAATTGAGAGTTTGGGCTTCTTTTATATGATGCTGACCGAATTATGCGGTTTTGATTGGCTTGAAGGCGAAGAATGGAAGGTGATGGGGTTGGCGGCTTACGGTAGTTTGGAACCGGAGATTTACCGCCTATTTGAAGCCATGATTGCTGTGGAAGGTTTGGGTCTGCGGCAGAATTTGGAATCGGTGTATTCGGGTTTACAGCAAATCGAGGCGATGATCGATAACAGCGATCAGACGCAGTTCGCCAACCTGGCCTACACCGGTCAATATTTTTTCTCGGAATTAATGCAACAGCTGTTAAGCGGATTGTACGCTCTCGGATTTTCGGAAAATCTGGTTTTATGCGGAGGCTGTGCATTAAACTCGTCATTTAACGGCCAAATATTGGCCCGCACTCAGTTTAAGGCAGTACACATTCCATCGGCTCCGGCCGATGACGGAACGGCTCTGGGCGCCGCGTTCCTTGTCCACGATGAAGTGCGGCCGGCGTCAACGCGGTCAAATCCGGAGAGTCTGCCGGCGTATCTCGGTTCGGTGGTATCCGAGGATACGGTGCGACGCTTGGTCCGCTTCGGCCAGGGCTTGAGTATTCGACACTTACCCGATACGATTTGCACGGAAACCGCAAAGCTGTTGGCCGATGGTAAGTTGGTCGGCTGGGTGCAAGGCCGGGCGGAATTTGGGCCCAGGGCGCTGGGCAACCGGTCCATTCTGGCGGACCCGCGGGATCCCGGGATGAAGGATAAGATCAATGCGATGGTTAAATTTCGTGAAGCATTCCGGCCCTTCGCACCCGCAGTGCTGCACCAATATGGCGACCAATATTTCGAGGCTTACCAGGAGTCGCGTTATATGGAGCGCACCTTGCGTTTTAAGGATTCGGCCCTGGATGTTGTTCCCGCAGTGGTGCATGTCGATCATAGCGGACGTTTGCAAACCGTGAAGCCACAATGGAATAAGCGCTTTTACGAATTAATCGAAGCTTTCCATGAAATAACCGGTGTCCCGATGCTGTTGAATACAAGTTTCAATATAATGGGAAAGCCTATCATGCATTCAGTTGAGGATGCGGTTGGTGTGTTCCTGACCACGGGTTTGGATGCTTTGATTATCAACGATACCCTATTTTTCAAACCAGGGGAACGGTCTTGATTGCGGAGCCTTTGGTTGAACTTGACGGATCGCTTAACGGAACCGACAATTCACGCTATCGCCGGCTGTTCTACCAGTTAATCAACGCGGAAAGTTTTCCAAGTGTGGCGGCTGGCGAAAACTGAGGTCGAATGTTGTTTTGATAAAATAGGTCGGAATAAGGCTGACTCTAGCGATCGGGAGATAGATCAAACTGTGTTACTGCCTCATTTCGATGCCAGGGCTAAAAAAAACTTACCGACTACTCACCGGCTGGATGACAGGCAACGTGCTTATATCCTGCGGCAATTCGCCCCACTGGCTTTGACCGAAGCGTCATGGCTCAATACTTCGTTCCAAGCCGCGAATGGGCATAGCGAAGTATCAGCACACCTGTTTCGGATATACTCCAGATTAAATTCTGATGGTGCCGGTGGCCGAACAACCAGCCGATACCGTGCCCTGATGTTGCAAGATGGTCTTAGTATGCCGGGCATTTATACCCAAATATTTTGCCAGCAGCAGAGCTTGCACGATACGTCGTTCCGTGTTGCTGTCCTGCAACTTTGCTTGGCGCTGTGGTCTAGGACTTACTTAGCCGAAATTCTTGGCTATACACTAGCGCACGCGTATGAGTCTCCCTTGTTAGCATTTATCGCGTGGCTAAATAAGACGCACGATGTAGATCGGGTGACGCTAGGCGAGGGCGCATCGTTGTTCGCAGGGGTCAACACCGATTTGCGCACGATTAGCCTGGACGCGGTGAGTGCCTATATCGGCGCGTTTGACGACCAGGCAAAGATTAGTCACCAATACCGCAGAATCTGGTCGGGAATCCGGCTTTATGAAATACTGAATGACTCTTTTTGGGCGCAGCTAGAGGTCCAACTACACCATCCGCCCAATGTGGCCGCCGATGTTTTGCGCGTGTTGCGGCAAAAAGCCAACTATGCACAAGGCTATCACCGGTCGGTATGCGTGGGTGACAAGACATTGGATGAGTGGTTTGCGACTGGCTTAAGCAATGGCGAGGAATTTCTGCGAGCCCTGGCTGCATCAAATTATTTTAATACCGACCACCCCGAGGACAGCCCTTTCGTCA
>Ga0114931_10005288_pt1 | contig 15946 bp, 12 predicted proteins | sample 2SBtaG_FD_89579 | JGI IMG/M metagenome (GOLD analysis project Ga0114931, IMG submission 89579) | Deep subsurface microbial communities from Kolumbo volcano to uncover new lineages of life (NeLLi) - 2SBTROV14_V59a metaG | ecosystem: Environmental > Aquatic > Marine > Volcanic | place: Kolumbo...
ATCGCTGCCAGGCCGAGTGCGAGCCGCTGCTGGTCGCCGCCACGCGGGGCACGATCCAGGCCTTGAAGAAGCACTTCTTCAACAACCTGAATCGTGCCCCGCGTGGCGGCGACCAGCAGCGGCTCGCACTCGGCCTGGCAGCGATTGTCGGCAATCGTCGCGAGATCACGAATGTGATCGAGATGCGCGTGGCTCACCACGCAGCCTACCAGGCGGAACTGGGATTTCAGGTCCATTCCGCTGGTGAGCGAGCCCGCATCGACGGCCAGGCGCTCGTCGAGAACGAATGCACTGGTGCGGTGCCGGGAAGTCTCGCCCCCGTGGCATCCGATTACGGTGAGTTCCATCCGCTCGGCCCGCGTGGAGGGTGCCCGATGTGGCGACACGCCGGGCTCCGACCGGATGCGGGAGAACCGGAAGTGTCGCTCATCTGCCCAGCAGTCTAGCCCGGCCTGGGCGAAACGGTCAAAGCCGAGGGCGGCCTACCCCATCGGGAAGCCGCCGCCCATGCCGCCCATGCCGCCCATGCCGCCCATGCCGCCCATGCCGCCCATGCCGCCCATGCCGCCCATGCCACCCATGCCACCCATGCCACCCATGTCGCCCATGTCCGGCGCAGCAGACTCGGGTTTCGGCTTGTCGGCCACCATGCACTCGGTCGTCAGCATCATGCCGGCGATGCTGGAAGCGTTGAGCAGGGCCACGCGGACCACCTTCACCGGGTCGATGATGCCGGCCTTGACCATGTCGCCGTATTTGCCGGTGGCGGCGTCGTAGCCGAAGGCGTTCTTGCCCTCGCGCACCTTCTCGACCACGACGCGCGGCTCCAGGCCGGCGTTCTGGGCGATCTGCATGAGCGGCGCCTCCAGCGCGCGGGTCAGGAGCTTGGCACCGGTGCGCTGGGCCTCGGGCAGCTCGTCGAGCAGGCCCTTGATCGCGGCGCTCGCCCGCAGCAGCGCAACCCCGCCACCGGGCACGTAGCCCTCGGCCACCGCCGCGCGCGTGGCAGCCAATGCGTCCTCGACCCGCGCCTTGCGCTCCTTCATCTCCGGCTCCGTCGCGGCACCCACGCGGATCACGGCGACGCCGCCGCTCAGCCGTGCCAGGCGCTCCTCGAGCTTCTCGCGGTCGTAGTCGCTGCTCGTCTCGTCGATCTGACGGCGGATCTGCTCGACACGGCCCTTGATGGCCGCCTTCTCGCCCTTCCCGCTGACGATCGTGGTGTTCTCCTTGTCGATCACGACGTGGCCGGCGCGACCGAGATCCTTGAGTGTGATGCTGTCGAAGTTCCGGCCCAGGTCCTCCATGAAGGGCGTGGCGCCGGTCAGCGTCGCGATGTCCTTGAGCATCTCCTTGCGGCGGTCGCCGTAGCCCGGAGCCTTGACCGCGGCGATCTTGAGAACGCCGCGCAGCTTGTTGACCACCAGCGTCGCCAGCGCTTCGCCGTCCACATCCTCGGCGATGATGAGCAGCGGCGCGCCCTTCTTGTTCACGTCCTCGAGCACACCGACGATGTCGGCCATCGCCGATACCTTCTTGTCCGTCACGAGCAGGTACGCATTGTCGATCTCGGTGACCATGCGCTTCTGGTCGGTGACGAAGTACGGCGACAGGTAACCGCGATCGAACTGCATCCCCTCGACCACCTCGACCTCGGTCTCCGTGCCCCGCGCTTCTTCCACCGTGATCACGCCGTCGCGAGTCACCTTGTCCATCGCATCGGCAAGCATCTTGCCGATGACCTCGTCGCCGTTGGCGCTGACCGTGGCGATGCGCTGGATGTCGTTCGAGTCCTTGGCCTTTTTCGCCTGCTTCTTCAGGTCCGCCGTGACGACCTCGACCGCCTTGTCGATGCCGCGCTTGAGCTCCATGACCGCAGTCCCGGCCTCGACGAGCTTGAGCCCGCCGTCGAACAGGCTCTGCGCCAGCACGGTGGCCGTGGTGGTGCTGTCGCCGGTGTCGTCGTTGGTGCGTGAAGCAACCTCGCGGACCATCTGGGCGCCCATGTTCTCGAGCTTGTCGCCGAGCTCGATCTCCTTGGCGACGCTAACGCCGTCCTTGGTGACGAGCGGCGCCCCCCAGCTCTTCTCGATAGCAACGTTGCGGCCGCGGGGGCCGAGAGTGACCTTCACCACGTTGGCCAGGGCATCCACTCCGCGCTGCAGCGATTTGCGGGCGTTGCTGCGGTAGATGATCTCTTTGGTCATGGGATGGCTCTCCTGGGGATGAACCCCCGGCCGTAGCAGCCCGGAGGGTGCGGCGCGGGGCAGAATACTGGTCTGGACGCGGAACTTAAGCCAATCGCGGCGGGAATCAACCCCTGTGCCGCTGGGCCGGAAAATCGACCCTCCCCCTTGCATCGGCACACGATAGACGATAGGAACCCGGGCCCCGCCGGCTCCTCGTGTGCCGTCGGGCACCCGTCCGGCGCCTCCCCGGCCTGGGCGGTGCTTCCCCTTTGGGGAATCGTCTAACGGCAGGACACAAGATTCTGGTTCTTGTTATCCAGGTTCGAATCCTGGTTCCCCAGCAAATCGCCACCCGACACCAGAACCGGGTGGCACTGGCCCCATCGTCTAGCGGTTAGGACATCGGCCTCTCACTCCGGTAACCGGGGTTCAAGTCCCCGTGGGGTCACCAGGTTCAGGGCGCGGCGCTTGCGCGGGAGGGCGCCCGGCCCAAGATAGGGCGCGGGCCCGGACGTCCGGGCTCCACCCTATGACCGACCAGCCGTCCCCCGCAGCCCGCACGCGCCGGGACGCCGCGCGCGCCGACGCCCGCCGCCGTCGCCAGGAGCGCCGCGCCGCGCGGCGCCTCGCCGATCTCGCACCCGAAGTCGACTTCGACGCCAGAGTGGCGCCGGCCAACAGCGACGACGACGCGCTCGAGGAGTTCATCGACCGCTGGCATCCCGATCCTGGCGGGGGTGGCGGTGCTGCTCTTCGCCGGGACGCGCTTCGAAGCGTCGCGACCCTACGAGGCGAAGATCATCGCGCTGGGGCTGCCGCTGCTGGCCGTGGTGATGGGCGCGCTGCCGCTGCGCGACGCCCAGCCGAAGCTGCGCAAGGCGGCGTTCGCGATCGGCGGTCTCGTGCTGCTCGGCTCGGAGCTGTCCATGACCCACACGCTGTTTCCGGGCAGCGTGCCCGGCCTGCCCTTCTGGCCAACGGCGGTAGTCCTTGTCGGACTGGCCCTGGGCGCAGCTGTCGTCGAGGGCGTCGCAACGGGCCGCGGGATCCTCACCCGCTTCGCGCCCTGGATCGGCATGACGGTCGCCCTGTCGATCTACCTGCCCGCGCATTTCAATCTGGCCGACGTGTTCAACGCCGTGCTCGCCGGCGTGATCGTCGCCATGGCCGCCGGCGGAATCGGCGGGCTGCTGCTCGGGCTCGGCGCCGCACGCCTCCTCGCCGACCGCTAGCGGGTCCTGGGACGCGCCGGGCGTCGCCGATATTTTCGCGCCCAAGCCGCAGCTTCACGTCCAATTTGTCGGTCAGGCCGACATTTGCTACGCGCAGCGAAGCGAGCACGGCGCAACGTCAAGCGACGCCCAGCGCGGAGGGCACGCCCCGCCCCCCTTACTTCTTCTTCGGCGGCGCGTCGGCGAGCGGCAGCGGATTGGCGGGAGCTGGCTTCAGCGCCCAGGGCTTGTCACCGTCGGGGACGCGCTCGCCGGCAAGCCACTGGATCACTCGCTTGGCCCACTCGTGACGCGCGTTCATCGTCGGGTGGATGTGATCGTGGACGCGCGGCATGTCGGGGAACAGGCGCGTGCTATCGAGGAAGCGACACGGTCCCGCGTTGTCGCGGATCACGTCGAGTAGATCGTTGTGCGCTCCGCTCCAGAGCGGCACGCCGACCCACACGCACGGCCGCCCGCCCAGCTCTCCGACGAGCTTCTTGATGGCGTGGATGCGCTGTTCGGGCTTGACGATCTCGAGCTCGTTGGCGCCCAGCGTGATGAGCACCAGATCCGGCTTGTACTGCGCGACGTACTGCCGCACCTTGCCCTTGTACGCCCACTCGGGAATGTAGCTCGCCGTCTTGTAGCGCAGGATGCCGCGGACGCCCTGGGCCTTGAGCTGCTTGTCGAGCTCGATGCCGAGCGCGCCGGCGAACGAGTCGCCGATGTGCAGCACGGTCGTGCCCTTCGGCAGCGGCGGCGGCGGCTTGTCGGCGTCGCCTTTGGACAGCGCGCTGTCCGCCCCCTTGGCCTTCGCGTCGCTCTTGTCCGCAGCGGTCTTCGCGGCTTTCGCCGGAGCCGTCTGCGCGGGATCGCTCGAGGCGGAGGACCCGGTCCCCTGCCCTGCAGTTGCAGCGGCCGACTCGGCGCTCTGGTGCTCGACGGGAGCCGCCGCCGAAGCCGGAGCCGCGGGAGCCGCCGCCGAAGCCGGAGCCGCGGGAGGCGGCGTACTGCCACCACAGGCAACCGCCAGCGCCGCTCCGAGCGCCATCGGCAGGACGCGCCCGCTTCTCAGGGGCAGCAGCACGAGTTCCAACCCACTCCTACGTCGCGATTCTTGCATCCGGATCTTCCGCTCACGATGTTGCGGGCAGCGTGCGTGCCGCCCGAGTAGCGCCAGGCGTTCGGCCGCCCAGGGTAGTACTTGTGGCAATCGGGGTCGAACCCGGGCGAGCGCGTGCGGGTCACGCCGTTGGTATCGACTGGCGTGAACTTCTGCTTCACCGGCACGGCGAGCTCGCAGCCGTGCCCCTGCTTCTCGACCCAGCCCTTGTTGCACTTCGGCTCGCCTTTGCGGGCGCAGCGCATGCCGTTCCATTCCAGGCCATGCTCGCAGTTCATCGTGGTGACCTTGAAACGACACTGCGAGCCGTCCGCAGTGCGCCCGAACGGGCATTGGGTACCGGGCAGCGTGAGCGCGCAGCGCATTCCGAGGTGCGAGCCCCACTTGTTCGGCGGCATGCGATCCCGCAGCTTGGTGTCCATCCACTTGTCGAAGCGCCGGCTCCAGCTACCGCCGCGGTAGACCTTGGTCGGCGAGTGCACCGGCGGCCACGGGTACGGCCCGTACCACGTGCTGGTCCACTCCCAGACGTTGCCGGTCATGTCGAACAGGCCGAACGCGCCAGCCGCGTAGCTCTTGACGACACACGAGCCGCCGGGATGCTTCCAGCAGGTGCGCCCGTCGGGCTCCTCGTTGCCCCAGGAGTACTTGCGGTACCCGGTGCCGCCTCGTGCTGCGTACTCCCACTCCACCTCGGTCGGCAGCCGGCGCTGCTTCCACGCGCAGTAGTCGTGCGCCATGTGCCAGTCGACGCAGTTGATCGGGTGCTGGCCGTGATCCTTCCGGTGCACGTTGCAGGAGTGCTGCTTGTCGTAGGCCTGCTTGCACGCGCCGGCCTTCACACAGGCTTCGTACGCGTCGACGGTGACTTCGGTCGTATCCAGACAGAAGTCGGCGACCTTGGTCTGGAAGCGCGGGCTCTCCTCGTGCGAGCCGGTGCCCCTGCGCGACCCGACCCAGAAGGTGGCGCCGGCGATCGCCTTCATGTCGGGCGGGCAGCTCGTCGCCGACCGGGCGCTCGAAGCCGGGGCGGCCGACGCCGCCGGGGCAGCGCTCGAAGCGGGAGCGGCCGATGCGGGAGCCGTCGGGGCGGCCGATGCGGGAGCCGATGCGGTATTGGCCGAGCTGGCTCCGGCGGAATGGGCGGGGGCCGGCTGTTTCTCGCTGGAGTGACAGGCCGGCAGGCCGGCGAGGGCTGTTGCGGCGGGAAGCGAGAGCAGGGCGACAGCGGTGGAAAACCTCATGCGGTCGTGACTCGAAAAGCGGAGCCGCCTCCGACTAGGATGCGGCGGGGCCCGTATACCATCCGGGCCCGCCGCCGACACGGAGACACCACGCGCGATGGCATCGCCGGTTCTGATCGAGAAGCTGACGCGCCGGTTCCCGGGCAGCGACCGGCCCGCCGTAGACGGACTGGACCTCGACATCGGGACCGGCGAGGTCCTGTGCCTGGTCGGACTCAGCGGTTGTGGCAAGAGCACGACGCTCCGGCTGGTAGCCGGGCTCGACGTACCCGATGCCGGCAGCATCGAGATCGGCGGGCGCAGCATGCGGGAGGTGCCGCCGCAGCAGCGCGACGTGGCCATGGTGTTCCAGGGCTTCGCGCTCTACCCGCACATGACGGTGCGCGAGATCCTCGGCTTCCCGCTGCGCATGCGCAAGGTGCCGCCCGCCGAGCGCGACAAGGTCGTCGGCGAAACCGCCGAGATGCTCGGCATCACGCGCCTGCTTGACCGGCGACCCGGTCAGCTGAGCGGCGGCGAACAGCAGCGCGTAGCGATGGGGCGCGCCATCGTGCGCCGTCCCGAGGTGTTCCTCTTCGACGAGCCGCTGTCGAATCTCGATGCGGCGCTGCGCGCCGAGTTGCGTGTCGAGCTCGGCAAGCTGCTCGGCCGGCTCGAAGCGACGGCGCTCTACGTCACGCACGACCAGGCGGAGGCGATGACACTCGGCGATCGCATCGCCGTGCTGCGCGCGGGGCGCCTCGAGCAGGTGGACACGCCGCGGCGCATCTACGAGGAGCCCGCCAGCGTGTTCGTTGCGTCGTTCTTCGGATCGCCGCCCATGAACCTGATCGAGATGGAGCGCCAGGGCACGCGCGCCCGCGGCGGCAAGCTCTCCATGCCGCCGCCCTCGAACGAGGCGCCGAAGAAGCTCGTAGCCGGCATCCGCCCCGAGCACGTACACATCGCCGGTCACGAGCCCTACGGTCTGCACGGCGGCCATACGGGCATCTCGCGGGCGATCCCCGACGCGCGCGTCACCGCGGTCGAACCGCTCGGCGCCGAGACGCACGTCGAGCTCGAAGCCGATGGCCAGGCCATCCGCACGCGCATCGCCGGCTTCGAGGCGCCGGCCCCGGGCGACGCGGTGACACTCACCGTCGACGAGTCGCGGATCCGCTGGTTCGACCGCGACACAGGGCTCGCGCTGTGACCCGGAGCTCGCGCCGGCAGTTCCTGAAGGCCGGCGCGGCCGCCGTCGGCACCGCAGCTCTGGGCTGCAACACCACGAACGCGCCGCCCGGACGCAAGCTAGCGTCCCTCTGGTTCAGCTACGGCGGGCGCAACCGCCGCGTGCTCGAGCAGCTGGTGCACCGCTTCAACCACTCGCAAAGCGACCACTGGATCCACGCCGTCTACCAGGGGGACTACTTCGAGGCGCTGGCCAAGCTGCGTACAGCCATCGCAGCCAAGGCGGGCCCGGCCTTCAGCCACGTGGTGGGCGAGGTCATTACCTACCTCGCCGGCGCGGACGTGCTCGAGAAGCTCGACGACTACCCCGGCGCTCGCGGCCTCGACGTGATCCCCGCGCTCGGGCAGGACGGCTCGTGGATCGGGGGCGACCAGCGGCCTCTGGTTGCCCTGCCCTTCAACCGCTCCACTCCGATCGCGTACCTTAACGGCGATCTGTTCGACAAGGCCGGCCTCGCGCCGCCCACGACGTGGCAGGAGCTCCGCGAGGCGGCCCGAGCGCTCAGCGTGCGCTCGGGCGGGCGCACCACGCGCTACGGCTTCGGCTGTCCGATTGACTGGTGGTTCTGGACGGCGCTGGTGGGCCAGGCCGGGGGCCAGGTCGTCGAGCCCGACGGCCGCGTCTCGCTGGGCGGCCCGGCCGGCGTCGAAGCGCTCGAGCTGTGGCAACACATGGTGTCGCAGGATCACAGCATGAAGCCGCCGCCCGGCCGCGACTACAACGCCTGGGAAGCCACCAACCAGGACTATCTCGCCGGGCGCACAGCGATGATCTGGACGTCGACGGCGTTCCTGAAATACCTCGAGGACAACGCGCCCTTTCCCGTGGTTGCCGCGCCGCTGCCCGCCAGGCAACGCCACGCCGTGCCGACAGGCGGCACGTTCTGGGTGATCGTCAAGAGCGCCCCGGCGGAACAGAAGCAGACGGCGTGGGCGTTTCTGCGCTGGGTGCTGGAACCCGCCCAGGTGATCACCTGGGCGACGCACACCGGCTACATGCCGGTCACGCACGCCGCCGTGAAGCGCCTCGACGCCGAGGGCTACTACCAGCGGCACCCCAACGACCACGTAGCGTATGAGCAGCTGCGCGTAGCCATGCCATGGCCCTGGTCCGCCGAGCTGTTCCGCATCCAGCGCGAGATCGTGCAGCCGCGGCTCGAGAGCGCCGTGCTCTCGCACAAGAACGCGACGGAGCTGCTGGCCCAGGCCCGCGCGCAGGCAAAGCGGAGCCTCCAATGAGACCGCGGCGCCCCTTCGATCCGTGGTGGATGCTGGCGCCGACGGCGATCCTGCTCCTCGTCTTCTTTTTCTGGCCGCTGCTCTCCGCGGTGTACAGAAGCCTGTTCGCCTGGGATCTGCTCACGCCACCGCGCTGGGTCGGGCTCGACAACTACCGCGTGCTGCTGTCGTCCGGCGAGATCTGGCACGCCTTCTGGACCACGCTCGTGTTCAGCATTGTGGTGGTCATCGGCTCGATGGCGCTCGGGCTCGGGCTGGCCCTGGTGCTGAACCGCCGCGGCGCGTTCTTCGGCTTCGTGCGCTCGGCGATCTTCAGCGCGTACGTGATCTCGTGGGTTAGCGTCGCGCTGCTCTTTCTGTGGGTGCTCGACGCCGACGCCGGCGTGCTCACACACGTCCTGCGCGCGATCGGATTGCCCACGGCCAACTGGCTGGGCGATCCGCACGTGGCCCTGTACACGCTCGCGGGCGTCACGATCTGGAAGATCACCGGCTACGCGATGGTGCTGTTCGTGGCCGGGATGCAGGACATCCCGCCGTCGCTCTACGAAGCCGCCTCGCTCGACGGTGCGGGCCGCTGGCAGCGTTTCCAGAACGTCACCTGGCCCATGCTGCGACCTACGGCAGCTTTCGTGGGCACCACCAGCCTGATCCTGACCTTCCAGGTGTTCGACGTGGTGCGTGTGATGACCCAGGGCGGTCCGGTGCGCTCCACCACCGTGTTCGTGTACGCCATCTACGAGCAGATCTTCGAGAACCTGCGCGTCGGTCGCGCCAGCGCCGAGGTCGTCCTCTTCTTCGTGCTGCTGCTCGGCCTCACGCTCTTGCAGCTGTGGGCATGGCGGCGCCAGGAACCGACCTGACGCCGCCCGTCCGCGGCTACTGCACGCAGCCCGGCTGGCAGGTGCCCACGCAGCACACCATGTCCGAACAGCAACCGGCCTGGTTCGTGCCGCAGGGTGAGCCCGAGGTTCCGCAACCTCCAGCGTCCACCCCGGCGTCGCCCTGCGGAGGAGGCGGCGAGTAGAGCTTCTCCACCCACTGCGCCGAGAAGTTGTGCGAGTTCACGTCCTGGAATGGCAGCCAGAACGCCGGGAACGAGCGGTCCCCGGAATACGTGCCATCGTCGACGATGATACCCGCCATCCAGATCTGCGGCTGCGCGCACTGGTCGTAGCCGACCCCCTGCTTGCTGAGCGGCTGCGGCTGGTCGTAGGCCGGAGACTCCGGCGGGTAGCAGTGATCGAAGCCGGTGTTCTTCAGCCTCAGGCCGTAGTCTCGATCGGAGGAGAAGGTCACCCAGAGCAGCTTGTGCCCGTGGTAGGTCGTCACGAACGGGCTCCAGCGCGGCCACGAGTTGGCGATCTTGCTCGACTTGTTCAGCTTCGGCAGATCGATCGGCTTCGCGTTCGACCCGCCCGCCAATTGCAGCTTGACCCGCGCCTTGCGGTTCCAGAACGCATCGCCGCCCGGCGCCTCGTCGAACACCAGGAACGTGCCGTTCGGCGAGAACGACGGGTAGTAGTAGCTGGTCGTTCCGCTCGGCGTGAGGAGCGCCGACGGCGTGCCGATCGCCTGCGTCGCTGCGTCGTAGCTCGCCGTGTACAGCGCGCCGCCCATGAAGTGGTGGTCGCCCGCCTTGGGAATACTCCCGGCCTGCGGCACCACGAACACCAGATTCTTGTCGTCCTTCGACAGATCGGGCTGCGTGGCTGCGTCGGGGATGGTGTCGCTGGCCAGGAGCGCGCCGTTGTTACCGTCCAGCACGTCGAACGCCAGGTTCTTGTGATTCTTGAACGTGCTGCCGATGAGCTGGCTGTGATCGTGCGTCCAGGTCTGGAAGCCCGGCGACATGTTCTTGCCGCCGATCACGTTGCGGGTATCGACCTCCATGATCGACGTGTGCACGTCGCCCAGCTCGTCGTCGGCGTCCGGGTCGTCCGTGGCGAGCGACATGCGCAGCCCGTCGCGCGACAGGTTGTGGCAACCGACGCAGGTACCGGTCGCGCCGGAGGTGTAGAAAGGCACCGGCGCCGGGTCGAGCGTACCGAAGTCGTGCGAGTAGATGCCGCCCGTCTTGCCGCCGATGCCGCCGTATACGGCGGACTGCCAGTAGTAGATGCCGCCGGCCAGATCCTCCTTGGCGAAGTTGATCGAGATCTGGTCCGTGGAAGTCGTGACGCACTTTCCGTTCGCCGTGGCGCGAACCGTGACTTTGAGCGGATCGCCGTCGCGGTTGGTGTTGGCGATGTCGTTCCAAGCGCCCTGCGGCAGCGTCAGGCCGCAGCCGGGACTCGCCCCGCCTCGCACCGGCGTGATCGCGTTGCACTTCGTCTCCACCGTGACGTGCGTGATCTTGTTCGTGAAATCGACCTCGAACAGCGTGGCGCCCTGCGGCGGCACGAACTGCACCTCGAGCACGTTCATGTTCGGAGGCAGGAGCACGCCGTCGGGCGGATAGGCAACCGTCGGATTGCCGAGCGTCGTCGCCGGGCATGCCGGCGCGTTCGGACCCGGGAACGCCTGGCAGCCCTTGCAGGGGTAGTTCGAGGTCGTCCCCCCCGACGCGCCCGACCCGCCGGACCCGCCGACCGACACACCGGCGGTGCCGCCGCCCCCGTCTGCCGCGGAGCCGCCGTTGCCGCCGGCACCGCCGCTCACCGCGCTGCCCTTGTTGCTGCCGCTGCTGCCACAAGCCGCGGCCAGGGCGGCGACGGCGAGAGCCACGACCAGCCCCACTGCCGGAATCGACCAGTCATGAAGTCCTCGTCTCATCGTCGTTGCTCCTCACGTGTGCCGGTCACACTATTCCACCCTACCGTTAATATTCTCACGCCCACGGACGCACCGCAAATGCGGTTTCCACTGACTCCCTGGCGATGCCCTGGCATGGTCGGGGAACGTCCTACATGAGCACACAGCGCACCACCGGCCCGCGCCGGCAACTTGTCACCGTCGCCGTCTACGTGGGGCTCGGCGCGGTGGCGCTCGTCTGGCTCCTTCCGTACCTGTGGATGCTCTCGACCAGCTTCAAGACGCTGCCCGAGATCGTTGCCGCGCCCGCAGCTCCCCTGCCCGCGTCGCTGGACCTCGCCGCGTACCGCGACGTGCTCCACACCATGCCCATCGGGCGTTACTTCTGGAACACCACGGTAATGGCGCTCGGGATCGCACTGATCCAGATCCTGGTGGCACTACCGGCCGGCTACGCGCTGGCCAAGCTGCGTTTCACAGGCCGCGGGCTCGCCTTCACGGCGGTGGTCGCGACGCTGCTCATCCCCGCCCAGGTGCGCTTCGTACCGGTGTTCGCGATGCTCGCCAACGTGCACCTGGTCAACACCATGGCGGCGCTGATCCTGCCCTTCGGCGTCAGCGCGTTCGGCATCTTCCTGGTGCGCCAGGCGCTGCTCTCCGTGCCGGACTCGCTGATCGAGGCGGCGCGCATGGACGGCGCGAGCGAGCTCCGCATCGTGTACGGCCTGCTCGCTCCGCTGCTCAAGCCGACGCTGGTGTCGCTGTTCCTGTTCAGCTTCGTGTTCCACTGGAACGACTACTTCTGGCCACTGGTCATGACCACCGACGACGCCGTGCGCACGCTTCCACTCGGGATCGCGCTATTGCGGGAGCAGGGCACGGGCGTGCGCTGGCACATCGTGATGGCGGGCAACGTGCTCTTGAGCTTCCCCGCGCTGGCCGTGTTCGCGCTGGCGCAGAAGCACCTGCTCCGGGCGGTCGTGTCGCGCGCGGCTTGAACGTGTATCCTGCTCCACGATGACGCCCTCCGGGATCCCGCGCCGCACGCTGCTACCCGCAGCGCTGCTGCTGCTCGCCGGCTGCGGCTCGAGCGCGCCGGCCGCCGGACACGATCCGCCGCCCGTCTCGACCAGTCCCGGCACCCAGGGTGAAGTGCCGCTGGTCGACGTGTTCATCGGCACCGACGACAGCGACTCGCCCAATCCAGTCCCGGGCGGCAAGGGCGGCTCTACCTATCCGGGTGCCGCCCTGCCCTTCGGCATGGTGCAGTTCAGCCCGGACACGCCGTTCGCCTCGCCGCCCGGCTACAAGCACTCCGACAAGAGCATCATCGCGTTCAGCCTGACGCACCTCGACGGCGCCGGCTGCGCGGGCGAGCGCGACCTGCCCATCTTCCCGCTCACGTCCAGGCCCGACGCCACGCTCGACCGCTCGGACACGCTCGTTCACTCCCGCGAGCTCGCCTCCCCCGGTTTCTACGAGGTGACGCTGGGCTCCGGCATCAAGGTCGACCTGACGGCCACCCAGCGCTCCGGCTTCGCCCGATTCACGTTCCCGAAAGGAGCCAAGCAGTACCTGACCATCGCGTCGGGCACCAAGCGCGATCTTCTGATGACCCGCGGCTTCGAAGCCACCGTCGCCGAATCCAGGCTCATCACGGGCTGGCACGAGAGCAGCCTCTTCTGCGCCAGCAACTCCAGCTACAAGGTCTACTTCGCCGCACGCTTCGATCGCGACATCGCCGACCACGGCAGCTGGGACTACTCGACCCGCTCGTCCGGGTCGAAGCACGTGTCGTCCACCCGCGGCGGCCTGTACGTAGGCTTCGACGACCCGGGCCGGCACGCGGTCCAGATGAAGATCGGCCTTTCGTACACGAGCGCCGCCGCCGCTCTGACCAATCTCGACTCCGGGAGCCCGGGCTGGGACTTCGACGCCGTTCACGAGAATGCGATCGACACCTGGAATGGCTATCTCGGCCGCGTGAACGTCGAGGGCGGCAGCGACGTGGAGCGGAAGATCTTCTACACCGCGCTCTATCATGTGCTGCTGCAGCCCGCGGTGGCGAGCGACGTCGACGGCAGCGCCATCGGCTTCGACGACAAGGTCGAGAAGCTCGCCTACACGCGCTACCAGAACTTCTCCGGCTGGGACATCTACCGCTCCTGGACGCAGCTGGTGAGCGTGCTCGCGCCGAAGGAAACGAGCGACATGATGCAGTCGCTGGTAGACACGGCCAACGAGTGCGGCGCGCTGCCGCGCTGGGCGCTCGCCAACGACGAGACCGGCGTCATGGTCGGCGATCCGTCGGACGCCATCCTCGCGGGCGCCTACGCCTTCGGCGCGCACGGCTTCGACACGAAAGCCGCGCTCTCCCACATGTTGAAGGGGGCGAACGACCCGACGGCGAGGTGCAACAACCACGCAGCGCGCCCGGCCCTCTCCGACTACCTCGAGCTGCACTACTGCCCGGAGGGCGCCAAGGTACGGGGCCCGCCGTCGGCCACGCTCGAGTACGCCGTAGCCGATTCCGCCATCGCACAGTTCGCCGGCGCGCTCGGCGACACGACGAACCAGCAGGCCTTCCTCGATCGCGGGCGGTACTGGCAGAACGTCTTCGACCCGGCGGCGAGCGCAAACGGCTTCTCGGGCTACGTCATGCCCCGGCTGCGCAACGACCAGAACGGCCAGCCCGCGTTCAACGAGGTCAGTGTCGCCGACGACAGCGCCTTCGTCGAGGGCAACGCCGCGCAGTACACGTTCATGGTGCCGCAGGATGCTTACGGGCTGATCCAGGCTCTGGGCGGCGATCAGGGGTTGGTCACCCGCCTGGACGCGCTCATGTCCAAGCTGAACGCCGGCACCAAGCTGCCGAACTTCTACATGGGCAACGAGCCGCAGTTCGGCACGCCTTGGCTGTACGCCTTCGCAGGCCGGGCGGATCGCACGCAATCGGTCGTGCGCCGCATCGAGACCGAGGCCTTCCGCCCGACGCCCGGCGGACTGCCCGGCAACGACGACCTCGGGGCGACCTCGTCGTGGCTCGTGTGGGCGATGCTCGGGATTTACCCTGCCGTGCCCGGCGTGGGCGGCGTGGTCGTGAGCAGCCCCGCCTTCCCCAAGGCGACGATCACGCTCGAGAGCGGCGAGACGATCGTCATCACCGCCGACGGCGCCGCACCCGACGCGCCCTACGTGCAGAGCCTCACGATCGACGGCCAGCCCACGACGAAGAGCTGGATCGACTGGAGCCAGCTCTCCGGCGGCGCCAAGCTCGACTTCAAGCTCGGCAAAGCGGCAAACACCGCCTTCGGCAGCGCGCTGGGCGATCGACCGCCGTCGAGCTATCCATAGGCTAGAAGCGAGCGGTCAGGCAGGTCGGAGCATGCCCGAGGGTCGGGTCGGGGTGTTGCAGTGTTGATAGCGGGGATGTTTTCGCAGAGTCTCCCCGCTCTCGCCCAGCGGGGCGGAAAAGCACAGCAACGGCTTCGTTCACAGCTATTCCAGGTTCCCTGCAGAACAAGACGTAGCTGTGGCGGTTCAGCACACGCGGTGCAGCCAGCCGTGCTTGTCCTCGGCGCGGCCGTGCTGGATGTCGAGCAGGGCCTCGCGCATGCGCGTGGCGACGGCGCCCGGCTCGCCGCCGTGCACATTCCACTCGCCGTGCTTGCTCCTGACGGAACCGATGGGCGTGATCACTGCCGCTGTACCACAGGCAAACGCCTCCAGCATGCGGCCGTCGGCGAGCGCCTTGCCCCACTCCTCCACGCTCACCGTACGCTCCTCGGTGGCGTAGCCGAGATCCTGCCCGAGCGTCATCAGGCTGTCGCGCGTCACGCCAGGCAAGAGCGTGCCGGTGAGCTTCGGCGTCACCAGAACGGTCTTTCCGCCCTCCTGATACACGAAGAAGACGTTCATGCCGCCCATCTCCTCCACGAGCTGGTGCGTGCAGGCGTCGGTCCACACCACCTGGTCGCAGCCCTTTTCGAGCGCCTGGGCCTGCGCCGCGAGGCTCGCCGCGTAGTTGCCAGCGCACTTGGCAAAGCCGGTCCCGCCCGGCGCGGCGCGCGAGTAGTCCTCGCTGATCCACACGTTGACCGGCTTCACCCCGCGCGGGAAGTAAGCCGCCGAGGGCGAGCCGAACAGGATGAACTTGTACGTCTTCGCCGGACGCACGCCGAGCGCCGGCTCGGTGGAGATCATCAGCGGGCGCATGTACAGGCTGTGCCCGACCTCCTTCGGCACCCACGCCTGCTCCTGCGTGATCAGCGCGTCGCCGGCCGCCGTGAACAGCTCCTCCGGCAGCGCCGGCATGGCCAGCCGCGCCGCGGACTTGTTGAAGCGGGCCGCGTTTCGATCCGCACGGAACGTGCACACGCCGCCGTCCCTCTGCGCGTACGCCTTGTACCCCTCGAAGATCGCCTGGCCGTAGTGCAGCACGCTCGCCGCCGGCTCGAGCGTGATCGGGGCGTACGGCTGGAGCACGGCGCGCTTCCACGCGCCGTCCGCGTACTCGGCGACCACCATGTGCTCGGTGAAGACCCTGCCGAAGCCGAGGTCCTTCATGCGTTCGGCGCGCGCCGCGTCGCTCATCGGGTTTTCGAGGAGATGGAGCTCGATGAGATCGTTGGTGCTCATGACAGATTTTTCCAGGCAAAGCGGCCCCCGGGGACCGCTCGCCGTCATCATGCACGTTGGAAGCGTCACCGCAAGCGAGCTAGCCGCTCGATTCTCTTGAATCGAGCGGCTAGACGAGCGCGGAGCGGTCGAGGGGGAGGCTCGGCGAAGCCGAGGGGGCGCTGCTGCGCCCCAGACAAACGGTGCTAGTCCCGCGGCGCGGCCGCGCGTGCGGAGCACCCATCGCTTCGATGGAAATGCGGGACTAGCCGCTCGATTCTCTTGAATCGAGCGGCTAGACGAGCGCGGAGCGGTCGAGGGGGAGGCTCGGCGAAG
>Ga0114931_10005289_pt1 | contig 15946 bp, 16 predicted proteins | sample 2SBtaG_FD_89579 | JGI IMG/M metagenome (GOLD analysis project Ga0114931, IMG submission 89579) | Deep subsurface microbial communities from Kolumbo volcano to uncover new lineages of life (NeLLi) - 2SBTROV14_V59a metaG | ecosystem: Environmental > Aquatic > Marine > Volcanic | place: Kolumbo...
GAAGGCGAAGCAGGACGCCTTGACCTTCGAACGGCAGGACCTGATAGCCGAACGCTTCGGCTATCGAGCCGACGCCGCCAATACCGCCGCGGACGTGTTCATGAGAGACTACTACCGCCACGCGGCGTTGCTGGCTCGAGTGAGCGAGGATTTGACCGAGCGCTGGTCGGATGCTCCGGAAGCGCCGGGTTTGATCGAGCGCCTCACGGGAAGAATCGCTCGTGACAAAATCAAAATTCTGCGGGGCCGACTCGTCGTCGATGAGTCCGTTATCGACGACGACGCCATCAACATCGTGCGCGTCATGCACGACGCTCAAAAATGGAACGTCGATCTGGCATCGGCGACGCGAGAAATGTTGCGCCGAAAAACAGGTCTCCTCAGCTCCGAAGTCGTCGAGAGCGCGGCGGCGATTGCGGCGTTATTCGACATCCTGCGTTGGAAAGAACGCGTCTATCCCACGCTTGCCGAAATGAATCGGCTGGGAATCCTGGGGAAGATGATCCCTGAATTCGGCCGTCTTTTCTGCATGGTCCAACACGATGCGTATCATGTGTACACAGTCGACGAACATTCCTTGATGGGGGTCCGTGAACTCGAGAGACTTCGTGATGGGGAATGGGCGAAACAAAGCCCGTTGCTTACGCAGATCGTGCGTGAGTGCGATCACCCGGAGCTTTTGTTCCTCGCCATGATGTTTCACGACCTCGGCAAGGGCTATGGCGGCGATCATGACGAGCGAGGAGCGCTGATGGTCCGGGATATCGGCAAGCGCCTGCGCCTGAATCACGATGACCGTCGTGCATTGGAATTCCTCGTCCGCCACCACTTGACGATGTCGAAGCTGGCACAGACCCGTGACATCGAGGATGCCATGTTGGTCGCCGAGTTTGTCAAGCTGGTCGGCAATCCGGGAAACCTCAGAAACCTGTATCTGGTCACGTTCGCCGACATGAAAGCCGTAGGCCCTAAGGTATGGAGCGGCTGGAAGGACCATCTTCTCGGTGAGTTGTATCGGCGCAGTGTAGAGATGTTTGACAAGGGACTGGTGACCGAGGCGGATCTCGAACGCCGCGTCGAAAGGATCGGGCGTCGTCTGGCGGCGCGTGCGTCTGTCGGCGCCGATCGCCGAAGCGTCGAGGGCTTCGTCTCGGTGATGCCCGCTCCCTACATTCTTTCGACTTCGGCGGAGTCGCTCTACGACCACTGGCAGTTGTACCGGTCGCTGGGAGATCGAAGCGCACGCTGTCACGTCGTTCATTACCCGGAGAGGGGTTTTTCAGAGTTCAGCGTGTGCACGCCCGACCGTCCGGGGAGGTTCGTGCGGATCACGGGAGTCCTTCTGGCGCATGGACTCAGCGTAGTCAGCGCGAGAATCGGCGCTTCGAGTGACGGCATCGCAATCGACGCGTTTCGTATCGACCATGCAGAAGACGGTACCAGCGTCATGGATCCTGAACGCTGGACGGAGGTGCGCGAGACATTGGACGGAGTCCTGAAGGGTGCGATCGACGTCGACATCCTCGTCGCCGATGCTCGCAGGGCGAGCGAGCAGCACTTGTTGGCGCAGAAAGCGAAGAGGCGGATCGTCCCGAGGGTTGAAATCGACAATCAGGTGTCGGCCCGTTACACGGTTGTAGACCTGTACGCCTCGGACCGCCTGGGATTGTTGTTCACGGTTGCCAGTTGCCTATACCACCTGGGGTTGACGATTCATCTTGCGAAGATCACCACGCAGGTGGATCGTGTTCTCGACGTCTTTTACGTTACAGACGCGGACGGGAGAAAAGTCGAGGATCCGGAACGTCTCGACGAGATTCGCGTCATGACGCTCGAGACTCTCGGCGAGCCGGCCGGGGGCGATGGGGCTTCGCAAAGGCAGTCTGCATGAAATCCGCGCGCGTCATGGACATCGATACGGCTGTGGACGCCTTCCTCGGCCATTTAGCTACGGAACAAGGGGTGTCGCGACACACGCTGGCTGCCTACGGCCGCGACCTAAGGGGTTTCGTTTCCTGCTTCGCCGATAGCGGGCGCACCGCAATCACAGAAATCAGGCGCGACGACATCATAGCTTTTCTTAGGAGCCTCGAGGCGTCCGGGCTTGCCTCGGCTTCGAAAAATCGGGCCCTCTCGGCTGTGAGGGGCCTGTGTAAGTTTCTCTTGCGTGAAGGCTGGATCGATCAGGACCCGAGCGGTGACGTCGCCTCTGTGAAGCGATCTCAACGCATTCCACATCAACTCGGCCGTGCCGACGTGGAGCGCATCCTTGCCGCTCCGGACGACGACGATCCGATCGGCAGGCGCGACCGGGCGATGCTCGAGGTTTTGTATGGATGCGGGCTCCGTGTATCCGAGCTTGTCGGGCTTCGGTGCGAGCAGGTGAACCTTCGTGACGGCTTCCTTCGGGTGGTCGGCAAGGGTTCGAAGGAAAGGGCGATCCCCGTCGGCAGCCAGGCATTGGCCGCGTTGCGTTGTTACCTCGACAATGCGCGATCGCGACTGCAGGGCGAGCATCCGCGTAGTCCCTATATGTTTCTCACCCGCAGGGGGCGTCCGATGAGCCGCCAGGCGTTCTGGAAACGATTGCAAGCCTATGCGTTGGAGTCCGGGGTGGGCCATGTTTCGCCGCATTCCTTACGCCATTCGTTTGCCACGCACCTGGTCGAGGGCGGAGCCGATCTGCGGTCGGTGCAGATGATGCTCGGGCACGCGGACCTTTCCACCACTCAAATCTACACGCACGTAGCGGCGCGCAGGCTTCGTAGCGTCCACGCGCGGCACCATCCCCGTAGCCGGATGCGTCCGGTGACCGCGCCTCGTCCCGGAAAACAGTAACGTGTTTTGGTTTCCGGGTACCGATCAGAACGGTTCGACCCGCTAGACGGATTCGCAGGCCCGGCCTCGGGATGCTAGGTTGGGCGGTGTCGCTCGCCGGCACGCTTCCGTCTCATGAACTTCGATATCGCCCAGGCAGTTTTGTGGATTTTCCCGCTCCTGCTGGCGGTGGTTTTGCACGAAGTTGCGCACGGCTGGGTGGCGTATAGGCTGGGCGACGACACCGCGGAACGCATGGGGCGGCTGACTCTGAACCCGCTAGCCCACGTGGATCCGATCGGGACGGTGTTGATGCCGGCGTTGCTCATGATGAGCGGTGCTCCGATGTTCGGCTATGCGAAGCCGGTACCGATAGGTTGGCACAACCTGCGAAATCCGGCTCGCGACATGATCTATGTGGCCGCGGCCGGCCCGGCGATGAATCTGCTTCTGGCGGCGTTGTGCGCGCTGGCGTTGATGGCGGTGAATCCCCGTGGCCCGTATCCGACCGGTTTCGGCTCCGGACACCTGCAGGTCGCCATGCCCTTGGCGTTGATGGCGTTCCATGGGGTCCAATTGAACGTCCTGCTGGCGGTGTTCAACCTCCTGCCGATTCCCCCTCTGGACGGCGGCCGTGTCGCCGTGGGCTTGTTGCCGCCGGGTCCCGCCGAGGCTCTGGCGAGGCTGGAACCGTTCGGGTTCATGATTATCTTCATGCTTTTGCTGAGTGGCCTACTGGGTTCGGTGATCGGGCCGCCGATCAATGCCATCATCCATCTGTTGCTGGGTGCGTTATGACTAAAACAACCAACGAGGCTGGCAAGATGGTCACCGACACGGTCGTTTCCGGCAGCCGTCCGACGGGAGATCTCCACCTCGGCCATCTCAACGGCGCTTTGAAGAACTGGCTCGAGTTCCAAACCCGCTACACGTGCTATTTTTTCGTGGCCGGTTGGCATGCGTTGACCACCGAGTACGCCGACCCGAGCGGCATCGCGGCGAGCACGGAATCGATGGTGCTGGACTGGTTGGCGGTGGGGCTGGATCCGGAACGTAGCGTTATTTTTCGGCAATCCTCGGTGCCGGAACATGCCGAACTGCATTTGATGTTCTCGATGATCATCCCCGTGCCGTGGCTCGAACGCGTTCCGACGTACAAAGAGCAGCAGCAACAGCTGCGTGGCAAGGACCTCTCGACGTACGGGTTCCTCGGCTATCCGCTATTGCAGGCGGCGGATATCCTCCTCTACAAGGCCGATCGCGTTCCGGTGGGGGAAGATCAGCTCCCCCATATCGAGCTGACCCGCGAGGTCGCTCGGCGCTTCAATCATCTCTACGGCAGGCTTTTCCCCGAGCCCGCCGGGGAAGTGGTTCGAGCTGCCAAGGTTCCGGGCACGGACGGCCGAAAAATGAGCAAGAGTTACTCCAACACCGTGAATTTAAAGGACGACCCCGATGCGGTACGCCGAAAACTCTCGCGAATGGTGACCGATACCGCCCGCGTGAGGCGCAGCGATCCGGGCGAACCAGCCCGATGCCCAGCCTTTCGCCTGCACGAAATCTACTGTAGCGAGGAGGAACGGGCCGAACTGACTTCGGGCTGCCGAGCGGCGACCATCGGTTGTCTGGAGTGCAAGAACGTGATGATCGGGCACGTGCTGGAAGAACTCGAGCCGATCCGTGACCGGCGTCGCCGGTGGGAGAAGCGGGAGGGGGTCGTCGGCGAAGTGCTTGCCGAGGGCAACCGACGGGCTTCGTCGGCCGCAAAAACGACGACTAACCAGGTACGCGACTTGGTAGGTTTGTGAAGCAATGACTGCAGCCTCCTACACCGTGCACCTCGACGCGTTCGAAGGACCTCTTGACCTGCTTTTGCACTTGGTGCGTTCGAACGAGCTGGACATATACGATTTGCCGATCGCCGCGGTGACGGATCAGTACCTCGCCTACCTCGAAATGTTCGAAGAGTTGAACCTCGATGTCGCCAGCGAGTATCTCGTCATGGCCGCTTCCCTCATGTACATGAAGTCTCGCTTGCTGCTGCCGGTCGAGCCGGAAGAAGATGAGGCCGAGGAAGACCCGGTCCACGATCTGGTGCGCCAACTGGCCGAGTACCAAAGGTACCGCGAAGCCGCGGAGGCGCTGCGGGATCGAGCTTTGCTCGACCGCGACGTATTTCGCCGTGTTCCCGCCGCTGCGGAAGAGTACTTGGACGGCGATCGGGTGCCGCCGGTCAAAGCCGAACTCGGCGATCTGTTCGAGGCGCTGCGTCGGGTTTTACAGGCGGCCGCGGCGCGCAGACCGCACACTCTCACGACCGAAGAATTCCGCGTCGAGGATTGCGTGCGCTCCGCGATCGGCAAACTTCGAGCCGCCGAGCGACTGCGTTTCGAAGAACTGTTCCCGGCGGATGCTCAACGCGGGTTCGTGGTTGCGACTTTCGTCGGGCTTCTCGAGCTTTTGAAGATGGGGGTCGTAGACGCCGAGCAGAACGGGCCCCGGGAGCCGATCTTTTTGACGTTGATAGACCGAAATGTCGATGAACGTATTTTCGAACTCATAGGGACCTACGGCGTCGGCGATGCGCTGCCGGTACCGCAGGCAGCCGAGTGACGGCTCGAAGAAGGGGGCTCCGATGAAGCTCAAAGACGTCGAGATCATTGCCGACAAACAAGTAAGCGTCGAGCCGGAACCGAAGCGGGAACGAGAAGGCCTGTGGCCGGTGGAACGTGTCCGCCCGGTGCTGGAAGCGGTGCTCTTTGCCGCCGGCGACCCATTGTCGATCCGGCGCATCTGTGAGGTCCTCGCCGGCCCGACCCGCGAGGAGGTCTACGAGGCGCTGAGGGCGATCAAGGAAGGCCTGCTTCGACACGGGTTTCGGCTCGTTGAAGTCGCCGGGGGTTGGCAGTTCCGAACGGCGCCGGAGCACCAGGCCGTCATCAAGCGATTGTTCAAGGAAAGGCCGCACCGGCTTACGCGTGCGGCCGTGGAAACCGCCGCAATCGTTGCGTATCGGCAGCCTTGCACCCGTCAGGAAATCGAGGCGATCCGGGGAGTGGATTGCGGCGGGGTGTTGGAAACACTGGTAGAGCGGCGGCTGTTGAAGATAACCGGTCGGCGCGATGTTCCGGGCCGTCCTCTGGTCTACGCGACGAGTAAAGAATTCCTTGAGTTATTTGGACTCAAGGATCTAAAAGCATTGCCTACTTTGTCCGAATTGGACGACGATCTGCAGGCTCTCGCCGACACCACGGGGTTTGCCGCGGCCGGCGAGCAAGAAGCCGCCATCCTGCCGTTGGCGGGCGAGGAAGACAGTGGGGCGCAAGCGCACGAATCAAAGCAAGAAAGCGACGCAGAAGAACTCGGACGGGTTGCGCCGGAGGCGGAAGCCGGAGACCGCCTGCAGCACGAAGCCGGCGACTGAGGGAATTCGGCTGCAGAGGATTCTCGCGCAGGCGGGCATCGCTTCGCGTCGTGCGGCGGAAGAGCTGATCGGCCGCGGAGAAGTCAGAGTAAACGGCCGGGTCGTCACGAAGTTGGGGAGCCGGGCGCGCCCCGGGATTGACCATATCAAGGTCGGCGGCCGCCTGGTACGGCCTCCGATGCGTCTGGAGTACTTCCTCTATAACAAGCCGGTTGCGTGCGTGTCGACTATGTCGGACCCACGCGGACGTTTTTGCATCGGAGATGTCGTCCGCCGTCTGCGGCGCCCGCTCTTCCCGGTCGGAAGGCTCGACTACGCCAGTTGCGGCCTCGTCCTTTTAACCAATGACGGCGAACTAGCCGAACGTCTTTTGCATCCTCGCTACCACATAGAGCGTACCTACATGGTCAAGCTTTCGCGATTGCCCACTACGGCCGTTCTGCGCCGCTTACAGAGCGGTGTTCGGCTTCGCGACGGTGTGGCGAAGGCCCTGCGAGCGAACGTCGTTCGACGGGTGGGCGATAAGGCGTGGGTGGAGATCGTCATCGACGAGGGGCGCAGCAGGCAAGTCCGGCGCATGTTCGAAGCCTGCGGGATATTCGTCGAGAAGTTGCGGCGCACGCGGATGGGCTGCCTCAAGCTCGGCCGCCTGGCGATGGGAGATGTGCGGCGGCTCGAAGCGCGAGAAGTCGAAGCCCTTCGCAGTTCGGCCGGGCTGTCTTCCCGCGCTACGCGAAGTTGACATCAGAACCCTGCGTTCGTAGAACCCATCCGCGGGGTGGAGCAGTCTGGTAGCTCGGCGGGCTCATAACCCGCAGGTCGGAGGTTCAAATCCTCCCCCCGCACCCACACGTATCGGGGGTTCTTCCCATATATTCCGTACGCCAAGTCTCGGGTGCGACGCTGCAGCGCCGAGTAGGTGAAGGATAAACCAAGCGCGACCAACGTCGTAGGGCTTTGGTTGGCCTTGTTGCTCGCTGTGCCACCCACCATCCTGGAGGACAGCCGAGCTGTGAACGCTCCTAGCGGCGTCGAGTCCCTGGCAGCCGGTCAGGGCGCTGCGGTCGACGAATCCCCCTTTTGTCGGCCCAGCGCTCGTCTCGGGTTCGCTCACGAACCGCTACGGAGGCGTTTCCAGGCACCCTTTGTCGCGCGCCCGGCGGCGCTGCCGGGCTTATTGCCGCCGACGCGGGAGAAGGCGAGGGTATCAGGAGCGACGGCGCCGCCCGAGATGATGAAGGTCATGGCGTCGTCCATGGTCCAGTCGGTCGAAGTGATGCGATCGACTGGAACGATTTCTAGATAGCCGGACGTCGGATTGGGGGTGGTGGGCACGTACACGGCCGCGACCTCTTCGCCGGTCTCCGCATCTTTGAACGTTCTGGTAACGAAGCCCACCGCGCGCATCTCAGGAGTCGGGAATTCGATGAGAACGACGCGCTGAAGATTGTCGGGTTTGTTTTGAAGTACGGCGAGCAAGCGCTTGGTCGAGCCGTAGATTCTCTTGGCAATCGGAATATGTTCCATCATCCGGTCGAACCCGGCGATGATGCGGCGGCCAACGACGCGCGTCGCGATCCAGCCGACGACGTACAACACCGAAAGCATCCAGAGAGCGGCCAGTACACTTTGAAATGAAGGTGCTTCGACCCAGTGCGACAGCCACGGAGCGGGGCGGCGAAGCAGGTTGGCCAATCCGTTGACTACCGGCTGTCCCCACGTAGACAGCACCCCGAGCAAGAAACTGAACACCAACCACGTCACCCACAGGGGGATGATCGTCAATACCCCGGCGAGGATGTATTGTTGGGCGCTCGAGAGGAAGGATTTCGGGTGCTTGGACGACATCGGAAACCAGCGGGCATTATGCCACAGCTTGGCCTCACGTGCGGGATCGTTGCCACGCTGCTGCTCCACCCCGCGGTCGCCGGGGCCGAGGATCTGTCGGCGACGCCGGTGGGGGCCCGGCGCTTGGCCGTGCTTGCGGCCTCGGGGGCAGCCGAACCCGAGCGGCTCGTTCGTGAGGCGGGAGGCCGCATCGACACCCGCGACGGCTACGGACGGACGGCATTGGCGATTGCCGCCCGGCTCGGTGACGGTCGCGCGGTGAGACGTTTGCTGGCAGCCGGGGCCGACGTGGACGTGAGGACGAACGTCGGGGAGCAACCCCTGCACCTGGCGGCCGCGGCCGCCAGGCCGGGTGCCGTCGAACCTCTGCTGGCAGCCGGCGCCGACCCGAACTCACGCGTAGTGGGCCGCGGCCCCCGACAGGGATGGACCCCTCTTATCGAAGCCGCCGCTTTCGGTCGTGTGGAGGCGGTGCGCCGTCTTCTTGGGGCAGGTGCTGACGTGAACCTTCGCAGCGGTCGTCGCCGTACCGCGTTGATTTTCGCTGCGTGGTACGGTCACCAGTCGATCGTCTCACACCTGTTGTACGCCGGAGCTACGGTGGAGCCGGTCGACAGTGTCGGTATCGACGCGGCGAGTGCCGCGGCACTCGCCGGCGACTTGCGGATCCGGAGACGTATCGAGCACACTCGGGCTTTGCGTGCGCGAAACAGATAAACCCATCCAGGCGACCGGCCTCGTTAGTATCATACCGATTCTGCTGTTTGCCGGCGGAGTCGCCCTTTGTCTGCACTACTCTCCGGTTCATCGGCAGCTTTCTTTCGACAATCAGATCTACTTCTACATTGCCGAACGCGTCGCCTCCGGCGAAGCACCGCACCTTTCGCTCGTGGACCACAAGCATCAGCTCGCGTCTCTTCTGTCGGGTTGGTCAATGGCGGCGGGGCGGATGGTCGGTGTGCAGGACTATCTCGCGGCGCGGGTATTGAGCATTGCCGCCGCGGCGGCCTGCCTGCCGTTGCTGTGGGGGATCGGCTTGCGCTTGGGGCGAAGCTTGTGGACGGCCAACTTTGCCGCCTTGGCCATGCTCGGGTTCGTCGATTTTTTTTATCAAGGCACGATGGGGCTGCGGCCCAAGGTATTCATGGTCTTCTTCCTGGTGCTGGCGCTCTACGCGTCGGCAAAACGGCGCCACGCGTCAGCGGGAGCAGCCGCGACAGCCTCGTTTCTTTGCTGGCAGCCGGCGCTTGTCGTGACCGTTGCGCTGGGCGTCGCGAATGGATGCGCCCCTTCGGCCGAAAGCGGCACCTCGAGGGCGAAACGGTTGGTTGTTTTCATGTTGGGCGCGTCAGCCGTTTTCGCGTTGTACGAAAGTTACTTTGCCTGGCACGGAGCTTTGCGGGAGCAGCTGTATCAGTCCTACCTGATGGCGATCGATCCGGGCGCGTACAAGTACCATAGTATCGTTTCCACTCTTCGTTTCATCATACACATGGGCCTCTGGCGCCACGACGCGGGCATGATCTATCCGTTGACGGCGTTGGGTGTACTGGCGGCGTTGTGGCTGAGGGCTTTGTCTCATCGTAGGCTGCGCTTGCGGGCTCTGGCCGACAGGCCCGAATTCTTCGCCGTGCTGCTGTACGGTCACGGCGCGTTGTTGTTTACCTTCATCGACCGCCAAGCGTATCCGGACATGTTTTTTCTCTACCCCTTCTTTGCTTTGACGATTGCCGTCGGACTCAGCGCAGTCGTCGAGAACCTTCAAATCCGGGGTCGGGAGCCCGTTGCGACGGGGGGCGCATTGCTGGTCTCGGTGCTTATGGCGGTACTGCCGTGGACTCGCTTGGGTGTGTTTCCAACGGCGGGAAAAACCATCGAGTCGCAAGAGAAGGCCGCGCAAGAACTCGATATCGTTCACGAACAGTATGGTTCGATCTGGGCGATCGGCTGTCCCCACCTGTTGGCCTTCAACAACTGGCGCAACGCGAGCCCTTTCGGGCTTCTCATCGACCGCCGAGTTCAAGCCTATATGGACCGGACTACAATGGGGGAACCGTTGCGTGCCGTACGCAGCGGAACGATGCCGGGAGCCATCCTGCTCTCCCGCGGGGGATACGGCGGTCGACTCCTGGCGTGGATACGTCGCAACTACACGGAGGTCACCAACCGCAGTTTCGCACGTCAGGGAATCCGTCTCTGGGTCGTCCGCTTCTCCTCCATGGAGGCGACCGCCGGGCGGTCGGTGTCCACGCACGAACTCCCGGCACGTCGGTGATGAACTCGGGGGGTTTCCACGATCGGCCGCGCCGAGCCCGTCGGGGGCGGGGCTGGGTTTTCCTGCTGCCGCTGATCCTGGCGTTGGCTGTGCGAGTGATCCACGTCGCCGAGGTCGCAAACGGACCGTTTCCTCATCTACAGGTCTGGGCTCAAAGCGACATGCACTTTTTTGACCGCTGGGCACGTTCGATCGACGCGGGCGACTGGTGGACGCACGCGCCGATGCGGCCGTACCATGTTTGGCACGATTCCATAGCACGCACCGCGTACGCGGATGCGGGGTACCGTACGTCGAGTTTCGACGCTGCAATCGGCCGGTCGATGTGGGGCGCGTGGCTCGGCCAGGGCCGTTTCTATCAAGACCCCGGATATCCCTACTTGTTGGCTCTCGTGTATGCGGTGTCGGGAAGCGCGGTGCCGGCGGTCTGGTACCTGCAAAGCTTGCTTTCGCTCGGGTGCGTAGCGCTCGTGTTCTCGCTGACGAGGCGTCTGTATGGATCGCGGGCGGCTCTGTACGCCTCTTGCGCGGCGGCTCTGTACGGCCCACTGATGTTTTACGAACCTGTATTGTTGCGTTGCGTATTGATTTCGTTCTTGGGGCTATCGGCGCTACGAGTTGCGGTCGCCGCCCTGGACTCGTCGCGGCCGTCTCGATGGTTAGGTGCCGGCATCGTAGCGGGGGTCGCGTATCTCGTAAAATCAACGGCGTTGCTGCCTGCGGGCATTGCTATGGCGGCAGGCGTCTTGGTGCGCAGGCGGATGCCTGTACACGCGCTTCGCTTCGCAGCAGCATTCCTACTCGGCTGGCTCTTGGCGATCTCACCGGCGTCGGCACGCAATCTACACGAAGGGGTCTCTCCGTGGTCCGGTGCCGCGACCGGCGTCATCAGTTTTGTTCGCCACAACTACGCTGGTTTCGAACCCGGCCGCGGAAGTGGTGTGTCGCCAAAGGTTGCGGAAATCATGGTCGAAAGCGGCGGGCGGGGCTGGCCGGCGCTGAGAGACACGATCGGGGGATTTTCCACCGCTTTCGGATGGCCGCGTTTACTAGTGAGCAAGTTTGCGGCGTTCTGGACGCCCTACGAGATTCCGAACAACGTGAACTACGCTTACTGGAAGCTTCTTGCGCCACGGTCGGCGGCGCTGACGATCGGCTTCGTGTTCGTCGTTCTGGCAGCCGCTTTAGGTTTGAGCGTCGGATTTCGCCGCGACCCTGCTCGTGCACTGTTGGTGACCACCATCGCGGCGTCGGTGCTGACTTGCGTTGTTTTCTTCAATCTGTCCCGCTTTCGTGTTCCCATCGCGTGCATGATGATGCCGTTGGCAGGCGCGGGCGTAGCGGAAGTGGTTACGTTGTTCGGCCGGCGTCGGCAGGTCGGATCGTTGAGCCGAATGATCGCGGCCCTGTGCGTGGCCGGCGCTTTGGTCGGCTACGCCGGCGCGCGGTCGCGCCAAGTCGTCCGGATAGCCGATTATGGTGTCGCCAACCGCATCGCCATCCACATGGCGCGCGTCGCTGTCGAACAGGGGCGAACGGCACAGGCCCTCGACGTCATCACCAAGCAACTTGCGACCGAACCGCCGGTTCTTGCTCGACTACGGCCGGGCGGGCCCGCGGTGCGAGTGAGTGCGACCGATGCGAAAACGGCGGGAACATTCGCTGATGTGCACTCCGTAGCCGCTCGTCTCTACGCCGACGAGGGACTTGGCAAGCCGGCTTTGCGCCATCGTCGCCGGTCCGCGTTGTACGAACGCTTGGGCCGGGGGCAACCCGGAAAGTCAGGCGGTCGGCGACCTTGAAGTAGGGCGAGGGGAACGCTGTGGCACGGTACTGAAGCGATACACGGCAAACCTTTTGACGACCGCTGTGTCGTGCTTTGAAACAGTCGGAGGAATCTCACATCGGGGCACGCCGGCGGTATTGACCGGCGTGGGAATGTAAAGCCACGATAATGGCGATGAAACCTTCTCTGCTACGACGTGTGGGAACAGTGCTCATGGTGGCGGGCATCGCCCTTTTCTTGGCGCAGGTCATACTTTGGACGGTAAGCGGTGGGTGGACCGCCGTTCGAACGGGTGCGGTGCTCGACCCGTTGCTACGGGTTTCGGGCTTTGACGGTGTCCTCAGCAGCTACTCGATGCGAGGCGCCGCGGCTGTTGTCGGCTGGATCTTCGCCACCCATCTGTACCTGGCGTGCTTGGTGAGCGGGATCTTCCTCACGAGCATGGACGGTCGCAGGCACGACTGACTCGACGGCGATACCGCTGCGACCTCAGCAGTGAGGCCGGCCCGGAGTCGGGTCGCGTCAGGGCAGCGCCTTGAACAGCGCTCGTTCGACCTCCCCTAGAAAAGAGCGTGTAAGAGCGATCGTCTCGACGTCTCGGAATCCGGCCGAGGCAAGAAATTCGCGGATCCATTGGTGGGGGTCGTCGCCCATGTCGGGCATATCTTTCGCCCAGCTTTCGTCAACCTCATCGGATTGACCCATTTCGAAAATCAGGAATTTCCCCACCTTCTCGTGCAACAGCTTCATGAGCCGCCGGCAGTGCTCGACTCCTTTATCGTACATGATGTGGTGGAGAACCGACATGAAAACGACGGTGTCGAACTTCGGCATCGCCTCGAGCAGCGTTTCATCGACGGCCCCGATCATGAAAGCGGCATTCGGAAGATCGTGGAGCACCATCTGGCTCGACGAGGTGAACGCGCGCCTCTGGTCAAAATCGACCCCCATGCAAAAAGGAATACCCGCCTGGGCTGCTTTGATGACGTAGTAGCCCTCGCAGCTGCCGAGATCGACGAGGCTTCGGGAATCGTGTTCGCGTAACGCTCGCTCGATGGCTGCCCAGCGGGTTTCGCAGTCGCGCGCGCCTCGGGCTTCGCGGTTGCGACCGAGTACGGGCTGGTAGATTTCGTAACTTTTGACGTGCAAAGACTGCAAGCCGCCCAAAGCGGCGCGGTAAAGGGGTTTGATCGATTTACGTTTCACGGCACTCCGGTTGTTTTCGCGACGGTTGGTCGCCTGTACTACAGTATCGGTGCCATTGGGCAAGGCAACGTATGCGACTCGTGAACGGCAAGCGGATGTATCGAGGTCGCCGAAGACGAAGTTTCTATGGCCAAGCTTAGCAGAGACGACATCGACGCGCTGCTCGGAGGAACTCCGACCGGCGAGGCACGGATCGGGGTGCTGAGTACGGCCGACGCCGCGGGAACGCCCGAAGGCTCGCCGGTGTGGTTCGAATACACCGACGGGATCGTCCGCGTCCTCGTACACCGGGACTCGAGAAAAGCCAGGAACCTGCGTATCAACCCCAAAGTATGTTTGACGGTGGACACCCGTTCGGCCCCTTACCGGGGGGTGATTCTGCGGGGTGTCGCTCGTGTCGGAGGTCCGGACCCGGAGTTGCGTAAGCGGCTTGCCTACCGGTATCTGGGAGCGCAAACGGGTGAAGCGTACCTGCAGGCAACCGCGGCGCTGGACCAAGAAGACGCGTTGCTTACGGTCGAGGTTGCCAGCACGTATAGCTGGGACTACTCCAAGGGGGTGTGATGCAACTCGAAGGGAAAAATGCGTTTATCACCGGCGCCGGCTCCGGTTTGGGAGCCGAGATTGCGCGAGTATTCGCCTCCGAGGGAGCCTGTGTGTTTGCCACGGATATCAACGGCGAGTCTGCCGAGCGGGTGGCGGAGCAATGCCGGCGGAGTACGGACGGATCGCACGCGGCGGTGTGCGACGTATCCGACTCGAGTTCGGTCGCCCAAGCATTCGCGGCATTCGACGACCGAATCGGCGGTCTCGATATCCTTGTCAACAACGCCGGCATCGTCCATCGAGAGAAGGACTACGTCCGTCGTGTCAACGAAACCGGGAGCGCGCAGGTCGCAGAGATGATGTCGGGCACAGGAATCCAGACTCATTGGGATGTCATCGAGAACCTCAGCGATGAACAATTCGACCGTATGCTTCGAACGTACCTGTACGGTACCTTCTACTGCACGCGGGAAGCACTCGGCCGTATGCGCCGCGGTGGCCGAGGTGGCAGAATCATTAACATGGGTTCGATCATGGGGTCGGCGTCGCTGGCGGGAGCGCCGGACTACTGCGCCGCAAAGGGGGCGATCTTGGCTTTTACACGGGCGACGGCGCGGGAAGCGGCTTCCTACGGGGTGTTGGCCAACGCGATTGCGCCCGGGTTCATCGACACACCGCTGCTTTCGGATGTGAGGCCGGAGACTCGTACGCTGTTCACGATGCAGACCCCGCAGGCCCGGCTCGGCCAGCCGAACGAAGTCGCCTCGGTGGCTCTGTTCTTGGCCGGTTCGGGCTCGAGCTTTATGACGGGTCAGGTGGTCTCGCCGAACGGTGGGATTTACATGGCGCAGTAAGCGTATGCGTGCCGGCTTGGCGCTTGCGGCGTTCGCGATTTGCACGTCGCCGGTCGCGTGCTCATTGACCCCAGCTCGAGCGGGTGCGGGCGAACTCGGCGAGGCCGGCGAACACGTCATTCACGTGACCTCGGCGATAGCCTCGGCCCCGGGCGGGCTGCGTGAAGCGTTGCAGCAAGCGAACAAAGATCGGGTCGGGCGCAAGCGAATCGTTTTTGATCTTGGCGGTAACGCGACGATCTCGGTGTTCCGGGCTTTGCCGGCGGTGAGCGGTTCGCGAATCGAAATCGACGGCACGGGAATGGTCTTGAAGGGGGGAACATGTGTCCGTGAGGACGGTCGAGACGGATGCAGCGGTCTGGTCATTCGCGGAACATCGGTCACGGTGCGTAACTTTACTTCTACAGGTTTCATGTTTGACGGAATTTCGGTCATCGGGCCCCGCGCCCGCGACGTTTCGATACTCAGTTCGGTATTCCGCGACAATCTCGACGACGGCGTCGGTATCTCGGCAGCCGCGCAGCACGTTCTGGTCCAAGACTGCACGATGACGGGCAACGGATTTCGCACGAAGGGGAAAGGCGTATTGGTATTCGATTCCTCGACCGCGACTCTCCGGAACAACCGGGTCCGCCGCAACCGCGACGGCGTAACCGTGAGCCGCAATGCCGAAGCCGTGCTCGAGCACAACCGGATCGAGGACAATTTCGACAAGGGCTTGGGAGTTTCCGGTGCCGTGGTAAGCGGCCGGGAGAACATCATTGCCCGTAACGGTAAGCACCCACACGAGGGTCAGGCGCCCCCCAATGCCGACGGGCTGCGAGTGGGGCTGACGTCAAGCGTCAAGCTCCACGATACACTGATCGAGGATAACGGTGATGCGGGCGTCGTGGTTTTGAACGATTCGACCGTCATCCTCGACGGTGGTCATGTGATAGCGAATGCCGGGGTGGGCGTCGTTGCCGCCGACAACGCGCGAGTTTCGCTCGATCGTTTGATCGTCGCCGACAACGCCAAGGGGCAGATTCACCGTGACGAGAACGCCTTGATTCTGGGTGTTCCGCGTTGACGGCCGCCCTTCAGGCAGCCACGCGTTTGCGGTCGATCAGATTCACGATTTCTTCCATGATGGTGTCGAGGGCGAAATCTTTGGGGGTATACACAGCGGCGACGCCTCTTAGTAGGAGAGC
>Ga0114931_10005290_pt1 | contig 15943 bp, 17 predicted proteins | sample 2SBtaG_FD_89579 | JGI IMG/M metagenome (GOLD analysis project Ga0114931, IMG submission 89579) | Deep subsurface microbial communities from Kolumbo volcano to uncover new lineages of life (NeLLi) - 2SBTROV14_V59a metaG | ecosystem: Environmental > Aquatic > Marine > Volcanic | place: Kolumbo...
AATGCGGAGAAGTTACTGAGGGTTCCTGCGACCGGGCGTAACTGGCGAACGGTGTGCAAACTTCTGGAAATGGTGGAAGATGAATGAATTAATAATAGTGAATTAAGAATTTAGAATTGAAAAATTTATTCTGAAACGACACGGAGACACGGAGCTTATTCATTTAAAAACACTCCGTGTTAACTCTGTGCCTCTGTGCCTCTGTGCCTCTGAGACTCTGTGACAGTCTTTTAGCGGTAACTACACAGCTATCGCTGAAATTGCATCACCCTGCCCAGACAACACCTGGTTTGCCGGCACAAACGCCATCCCCATGTCAGCCGCCACATCCGCGCAGGTCAATTCTCCCAGATGCATACTCAAGCCTGCCATGAATCCGGCATCGTCCAGCAACGCCTGCTGATAACCCTTGTTCGCCAATGCCAGCACATATGGCATGGTGGCGTTGGTCAGCGCCATGGTAGCGGTACGTGCACAGGCACCCGGCATATTGGCGACGCAGTAGTGAATGACATCATCAACCACATAGGTGGGCTGCTGATGGGTAGTGGGCTTTGAAGTTTCGGCACAGCCGCCCTGATCGATAGCCACATCCACCAGCACCGAACCTGGCCGCATCGCTTTTATATGTTCACGGGTGATGAGTTTGGGCGCCAGTTTCCCGGTGAGCAGCACCGCACCTATTACCAGGTCCGCCTGTTGAGTCAGTTCAGCGATGGTGCTGGCATCAGAGTAACGGGTTTTTAAGGTGGGGCCGTAAACATCATCGAGATAACGTAAACGTTCAATACTGTTATCCAGTAAGGTGACATCCGCTCCCAGACCCAGGGCCATTCTGGCCGCCTGGGTGCCTACCACACCACCACCCACCACCAGCACTTTTGCCGGCGCGACACCGGGCACGCCACCCAGCATCACACCGCGGCCACCGTTAGCCATCTGCAGGGCGGTAGCACCAGCCTGGATGGCCAGGCGTCCGGCCACTTCGCTCATGGGTGTCAGCAGGGGTAAACGCCCCATAAGGTCACGCACCGTTTCGTAGGCAATGGCATTCACACCGGTTTGCAATAAGGCATCCGTTAATGCCCGGTCAGCCGCCAGGTGCAGATAGGTAAACAGGATTTGTCCACGCTGCAACAAAGCCACTTCCTCCGGCTGCGGTTCCTTGACCTTCACCACCATGTCGCACTGGTAAATACGTTCGGCCGAATCAACGATGGTGGCACCGGCAGCGATATACATGTCGTTACTAAAATCAATCGCCTTGCCGGCATCATGTTCGATGTAGACTCTATGACCGGCACTGGTCAGTGCCAGAACCCCGGCTGGTGTCAGGCCCACACGGTATTCGTGGTTTTTAATTTCTTTCGGCACACCGATTTCCATCGTTAATCTCCTGTCGCTTTGTTCAGACCCAGGCCTTCAGCCTGTACTGTGGTTGGGGGGAATCTGCTTTGCTGCACTAATCGTTTTAAGTGGCGCCATCGCCAGCAAGGCGTCAGCCTGGTTCAGGCAGTGCGTAGAAATATGCGGATCAAGCTGTCGCTGCCAACGCTTGGGTATGGCCGCCATGCCATAACAGGCACCGGCCAGCATCCCGGCAATGGCGCCAGTGGTGTCAGCATCACCACCGCGGTTTACGACGTCGATAAGGCAGGACTCGAAATCATAAGTAGTATAAAAAGCCTGCAACACGGCCTGCAGGGTTTCAACGATATAGCCACTGGGGCTGGTAATACGTTTACTGTTATAACTGTACTTCGGCTGTTGACGCGCAAATCCTCGGCTGCAGGTTTCCAGCTCACTCAAGCTTGCACCGTTCAGGGCCAACTACAGCAACTGGACCACATGTTCCGTACCCGCATCTGCCAGACTGGAATGATGGGTAATGTGCGCCTGGATGCGTGATGCATTAATCACCAACTCGTCATCGGCACCCAGGGTCGCCAGCGCAATGGGTAAAGTCCGCATACAGGCACCGTTACCGGCATTGAACTCACTTTTCGGCACCGAGGTTTCACCGTGTTGGCGGTAATACACAAGGCCACGGCGTACCGTATTGCCGATATCCACCGGTTTGGTTCGCATCCATTCGCTAAAGGCTTCCGCGATAATTTCCGCGTCGATCCGCTGACTCGACAGTAAGGCTTCACCCAGTGCCAGACTCATTTCAGTATCGTCGGTCACCCTGCCGGGACGTAACTTCAACCAGCCGCCGCCAGTAATGTTTTTATGGACATCATGGTGCGTACGGATTTCATTCGGCGTCATGAACTCCACCGTAGCGCCAAGTGCATCGCCAATCGCCAGTCCAAGATAGGCCGCCCTGGCTTTATCCTCTAATTGCGGGCCGGCTAACACGATGCTTACTCTTCCGGCCCGAAGCAGTTAGCGTAATCGGTACAGACTTCGCAGGAAGGCGCACGGCAAGTATAAATGCCTTCGGTAATACACAATTGCTTGTAGAGGAATTTCTTCCACTTCATGTTCTTGTCATTTTTTAATGCCAATGCAGGAAAGTTGCGCAGCATCAATTCACTCAACTGGCTACGTGACCACAACCCCAGGTCCTGCCACAAATGATCCTGCCCCTGGCAGGCAATCGCGACGATTTTCGCCATCCATACTTCCGAGTCGGACAAGCTGGCACGATTACTATGGAGCAACTTATACACGTCCTGGCATTCATCGTCCCGCTGCTCATCACTTTTACGTCCTGGAGCGACCGGTAATGCATTTTCAAGACCATGGAAATGATCCGATATAAGTCGGTCAAATACATCTTCACCCAGGCCAAAATCATCCGGCATTACACCGGCACCTGCCTGCCAACTGGATAGCATGCAGGCATAGGTTTCATCGTTATGATGACCACTGGCGAATGTCATAATCCGGCGATATTCCTGTTCCAGCATATCGGTTTCAGTGTTAGCCAGCATGGTTATACCTCTACCTGTTAATAGCTTGTAATCCGCCTGTGCAGTAATTAATACTCGACCAGCACATCTTCATCACGAGGGATAAACTGGCACGCTAGACGCCATTCGCTGGGCAAGTCATCGATGATAAGCTTATCCATTTCCTCGCGTGTCAATTTACCGATTTCCAGTAAAACAGCTTTTTCCTTTTCAGTCATGTGATAACCCATACGTGGCTTATTCACATCCACACTGGAAACACGAATTACACAGCTACCACACTCGCCGTTCTCGCAACTGAAATCGATAGGTATCTGGTTTTCTTTTGCGATTTTCAACACTGTTTCGGTATGGCTGCCCGCCACTGCATAAACGGTTTTATCTTTATAGTTTTGACTGGAAAAATTAATCAGAGCCATTGTTCTATCTCCTGCTTCAAACGGGTTTAACGGTGACATCACCCAGTATCTGGGCCTGGCAAGCCAGTCGCTGGTGTCTACCAGCCATGTTTTCGCGCAATACTTTATCCTCCAGAACAGAAGGCTCGCTAAGGTTTGCCCAACCTTCGGTGACTTCCATCATGCAGGTACCACAATAACATTCACGGCAGCCGTAAATGATACCTGAACCGACTTTTTCCGATACTTCCAGTACACGCGTGCCTACAGGTACGTTGACTGTAAGATCGATATCTTCAAATGTTACTTTTGCCTTAGGCATTGATTTTCTCCAGATAGTTAATTTAAATTTGTTGCAGTTCGGCCAGTTCCAGTACTCTTCCCTGCTGACTGCCTTTGCCGACGAGGAACGAAGCGATATCCTTACCAAATACCTTACACTGCTCCAGCTCCTCATCAGTTGGAATCAGCTTGATACGTAAACCTTCGATAGGCACACGCATCTTCAGACCGCGCATACGGTCTTCGATCATTTTTACCGCTTCGCCGCTCCAGCCATAGGAGCCAAATGCCGCACCGAGTTTGCCCTTGAGATTGACCACCACCAGCGATGACAACAGATCCCATACGGGCTTGACTGCATCGCCATTGATAGTCGGCGAGCCAAACATAATACCGTCGGCTTCTTCTATCAGATCGACAAAAGGCTCGGTTTCACCGCCTTGCAGGTCATACAGGGAAACACGTATACCATCCACCTGGTCCATGTCGGCATAGATAGCTTCAGCCATACGCGCAGTATTGCCGTAGGAACTCATGTAAAAGATGATGAGTGATTTTTCATTATGGCCAAGCTCGCCGCTCAGGCTGGAAGTCGCCAGTTCGCGGTAATGGGTAACATAACGACGCGGACGATCACGTAAAATCGGCCCATGTGTTGGTGCTATCATTTCCAACGACAATGGATCGATAAGATCCAGCGCTTCCAGTACCCATTGTTTAAACGGGCGCATAATATGGGCATAGTAATAATCGAACGAAAAACGGAAATCGCCCACCTTATCGTTAAACAGGCGCGCATCGCAAAAGTGACAGCCGAAAACATCGCCGGAGAACAGGATTTCCTGCTCGACCAGGTAAGTACACTGGGTATCCGGCCAGTGCAAAAATGGCGTATTCAGGAATCTGAGGGTACAGCTCCCCAGGCTTAAAGTATCGCCTGTTTGCACAGCCGTGTAGTTAAGAACATCCCGGCTATCTTTCAACAATGCCTTGAGCATGCTTTGCGCGCGTTGCGATATAAACACCTGTGCATGGGGCGCACGCTTCAACAACTCAGGCAATGCGCCGGTATGGTCAGGTTCAAGGTGATTCAGTACAATATATTTAATTTGACTGTAGTCCGTAACAGACTCCAGGCGCTGGAAAAATTCGGATGAAAACTCTTCCTTGACCGTGTCAACGACAGCAAAGCCCTCGCTTCCCTGAATAAGGTAGGCATTGTAGGAAGTACCGTTGGCGGTACTCAATATAATATCGAAGGTACGTAAACTCGGATCAAGCGCACCAACCCAATAGACGCCGTCATCTAGCTGGACCGCCTTCCCCTGTGCCACATTTGGGTTTATTGCACTGGACATTTACACTTTACTACCTATGTTTATCAGGCACGTTACAGCCATGACCTGATTGTTGCTGGCAAGTTCCCAGATCTTCCTTCCCGGTAATATCGTTTAAGCCGATCCACTCATGGACAAGCCCGGTTTCAAAACCTACCCAGTGTTCACCATCCACCCGCATTAGCGGACGACGAATCAGTAGCGGGTAAATTATCATCAAATCCAGTGCCGCTTCTTCACTCAACTCGGAAGGGTCTATCGCTCCCGATTTTATGTCCGGTGCACTCGTGTTAAACCACATGGTGACCGACATGCCATCAAAATAATCCAGTAGCTTTTCTCGGGTCCATTGCTCGGTTAAAAGATTCCGGCACTCAACCTGATGACCCGCATTAGCCAGAAGTTTTTTCTGCTGGGTGTTGTTAATACAACCCGGTTTTTCATAAAAAACGATGTCAACCATCAGCCGGATGCCTTTATCAGTGTTTATGGATTCCCCGGGTCATTTCTAGGTAAGCACCATGACGTGACCAGATTCGGTATGACACGTGGCTACCCGATGTCGCGCGAAAACGTTGCCACTGCTGTTGCAGGCTGGACTGGGAGGCAAACCAGTTACTTAACAGCCGTTGCAGGCGTCCCGATGATTTCAGCACCGCCGGTGTTTCTACAGAGTTCTGTGGTTTTACAGCTACAATACCCATAACAGTTTCCTTCTCAGTTAGCGTGCCTGGATTTCAGCCAGTGCAGCTTCGAGACGTTCGAGTGGTATACCGGTTAGTGAACCGGCGGGATTCGCAATTTGATGTGCACCGTTGAGAATCGCACCTTCGATGGGACAGATGCTGGCACATTGCGAGTCGGCATAATCACCTTCACACTCGGTGCATTTCTTCTTATCAACCATGAAATGCGCCTCTGCCTGGTAAATGGCATTGGTGGGGCACACCATGGAACAGGCATGACAACTTACGCAAGATTCAACAATGGAATATGCCATGACTTATCCTCCTCAGGCCGATGCCAGTTGTTGTTCGGTTGCAGCTTCGTCATCCAGCTGGCCGCTTTCGACCATCTCTTTGTAGACCGCAGCCACTGCTTCTTCGATAGGTTCCATGGCATGTTCACCGTTAGGCTGTATGCCCGCCTCTTCCAGCATGGACCAGGGCTCGAAACCGACTTTGGAACACAACACCGCTTCGCAACCTTTGAGGGTTTCGATGATTCGCTGCAGAATAGGCACGCCGTCATCGTCATTGCCGGCGCAATAAAGCTCGACTTTACGATGGCTGACAAAGCGCACATCCGTGGGTGAAGCTTCATAAATCAGGAACTCTGTTGCATGACCGAAGTGCTGGTTGATGACGCCGCCACCGGTGGTAGCGATGGCCATAAGCACCGGCCGAGTTTCTTTTTTCTTCAAGCCGGCAAGGGATACCAGTACTTCGTTAGGCGCTTTGCGCTTGGCTTCAAGATCCGCTTCGATAGCATCGTGAATCTTCTTACGTTTCACCATGGCGGCTTCGTAGTCGATATCCATCATTTCCACCTTGTCCATGGCGAACTCTTCGCCACGGTCTTCACCCAGCAGACCTACCGCATCGGCACGACACTGGCGACAATGGCGCATCATGTTCATATCACCGGAACAGGAATCCTGCAGCTCCATCAGCTCTTCATTGGTCGGTCCGCGCTGCCCCATAACACCGTAGAAAGTACCGTGTTCCGCTTCGGCAATCAGGGGCATCACGTTGTGCAGGAAGGCGCCTTTCTGTTTAACGATTTTGCTGACTTCTTTCAGGTGTTCATCGTTAACGCCGGGAATCATCACCGAGTTCACTTTCACCAGCACGCCACGCTCAACCAGCATTTCCAGGCCTTTCTGTTGCTGCTCGATCAGGATCTTCGCGCCTTTAACGCCCTTGATGCGACGGTTTTTCCAGTACACCCAGGGATAAATCTCGGCGCCGATTTCCGGGTCTACCGTGTTAATGGTCATGGTGACATGGTCAATATTGTGTTTACACAACTCGTCCACATGTTCCGGTAACGATAAACCATTGGTGGAGACACACAGTTTGATGTCCGGGGCTTTTTCGGATAACTGGCGGAAAGTGTCGAAAGTACGTTCCGGGTTGGCCAGCGGATCGCCAGGACCGGCAATACCTAATACTGTCATCTGCGGAATTTCCGCTGCTACAGCCATAACTTTTTTCACTGCCTGGTCAGGCGATAATAATTCGGAAACCACGCCGGGACGGGATTCATTGGAACAGTCGTATTTACGGTTACAGTAATGGCACTGGATATTACAGGCCGGTGCAACAGCGACGTGCATGCGCGCAAAATGGTGATGGGCTTCTTCGGAGTAACAGGGATGATTAAACACCTTCTGCCGAATTTCTTCCGACAGGTGAGACATCTGATCATCGTTGCTACCACAACTTCCGGATGCACAACCGGACTCTGTTTGTTCTGACTGACCAAGTACGTTTAATTCCATCGTGTTTCTCCTGCAAGCTGATGTCCCTGGGGGGGACGGGACGGTTGGTAAAACAGGTTTTGCCTATACCTGTGCAAAGCCCGTGCCTAACAGGAGATAAATTGATAAGTAACTGATTTAAAGAATGATATTAGCGACAGCAAAGCGGTGTTGTCGTGTCTGTGTCACAAACATTACATGCTTTTATGTCGTAGCTGTTGTTAATGCGACAAGGGGGATTAAAAGCTTTGACACAGAGCCACAGAGACGCAGAGATAAACGAATTAAGAATACTGAATTATGAATTTAGAATTGAAAAACATATTATGAATCGTCACAGAGTTAACACGGAGCGCTTTAAATCAATCAGCTCTGTGATTCCTCTGTGTCTCTGCGTCTCTGTGACAATCTTTTGCTTTTTCTTTTGCTTTAAATCTGCCGAACTTTAATGTTCAGCGTCTGGATACGATAGGCAATCTGGCGCGGTGTCAGTCCCAGCAGGCGTGCTGCCTTGGCCTGGACCCAGCCGGCCTGTTCCAGGGCGGCGATGACCCGTTCCCTTTCGTCCAGGTCCGGGTCATCGATATCGACATTGGCCTGTGGCGCAGCCACGTCCCTCGCAGCGGTATTTTCTTCCAGCCCGGTGAGACTGATCACGTCGCGATCAATCTGGCCGTCCTCGCACATGATGGCGCCACGCTCCAGGCAGTTTTCCAGTTCGCGTACATTGCCGGGCCAGTCATAGCGCATTAACAATCGAATTGCGCTGTCCATAATATCCAGCGGACGCCCCTGGTTGTGGGAAATTTTGTCTACCAGGAAGCGTGACAGGTCGGGAATGTCTTCCACCCGTTCACGCAACGACGGCATGTTAATGGGCATAACATTGAGACGGTAGTACAGGTCTTCGCGGAACTCGCCCCGTTCAACGTCCACTTCCAGGTCGCGGTTGGTGGCAGCGATAACACGGACATCCACCTTGATGGTTTTTAATCCGCCGACGCGTTCGAACTCGCCTTCCTGCAATACGCGCAGTAACTTGGCCTGGAATGCGGAAGAAATTTCCCCGATTTCATCCAGGAACAGGGTACCGCCGTCGGCCTGTTCGAAACGTCCCTTGCGTTGACTCACGGCACCGGTAAACGCGCCTTTCTCGTGACCGAACAGTTCCGATTCCAGCAGGTTGTCCGGCAGTGCGGCGCAGTTGAGTTTGACGAAGCTGCCACTGGCGCGGGGTGAGTTGTAATGGATGGCATTAGCGATCAGTTCCTTACCCGTGCCGGATTCACCCCGGATAAGTACCGTGGTATTCCATTTGGCTACCTGGCGTACCTGATCGAACACCCGGCGCATAACCGGGGTATGTCCCACGATACTGTCGAAGCCGTGTTCCGCTTTCACTTCGCGGCGTAATTTGTCGCGTTCATCTTCCAGGGCACGCCGTTCCTTCACGACCGTGCGCGACAGGCTAACACTCTGTCCGACCAGGTTGGCCACCATTTCCAGGAAACGTGCCTGTTCATCCAGCAGCTCACCGCCAGAGGGAGGTTGGGCCACGAACACACCGACCGGCTCACGCTCGTCGATTTTAATCGGCACGCCAATAAACGGCAGCTCCCGATCATACACGCCCAGGCGACCCAGGAAACGGGGTTCATCCGCCAGCCGTTCTACCACCATGGGCTCAGAACTTTGCATGATAATACCCACCAGGCCTTCACCGGCCTGGTAACGCACCGACTTGATCGGCACCATGCCATCATTGTCATGCACTGCATGTACCATCAGGTCATGGCTTTCTTCGTCCAGCAAACTTACCATACCGTTGAACAAACGCCCCTGGTCGTGCAATAACTTCAGCACTTCCACCAGGGTGGTTTCCAGGTCAATGGATTTACTCAAGACCTGGCTAACGCGATACAGTGTTTCCAGTTCCGCCTGAACCAGGGAACAACGTGCGGCATCTTTCCTGTCCAGCATAACAACATCGTTCATGCGTACTCATCCTGATTGATCGTCTGGGGAGGGTTAACCGGGAGTGTTATTTTTATCGAACACCCCGGATGGTAATGGGGATCAATATCAATACTGCCATGATGCTTTTGCACCATATCCATAGCGATCGTCAGCCCCATACCGGGACGACCTTTGATATGCTGCCAGTCGGTAAAAAACGGCTCAAACACCTGGTGACGTTTATTGCCCGCGATGCCAGGGCCGGTATCACGAATTTCCACTTCGACGGCATCATCCACATGGCGTGTCTGGATAGCGATTTCACGTCGGGTGCAACCAGGCTCATCGATGGCATCGACGGCGTTATCTAGCAGCTGCTTGAACAGGGTACGCAATGCATAAAAACGACCGGAGATATTCGGCAGCTCGGCCTCCGGGTCCCAGTCCATCAGGACACTTTTTTCCAGCAAGCGATGTATAGACAAATCGATCACGTCCTTGATAACTTCATTCATATTCACTGGTGACACGGCTTCCTGGTCTTCCGGTGGCAGCGACTGTTGCAGACTTTCCAGCACCTGTTCGCCGGAACGAATTACATCCAGCAGTGCTGACTGAAACGGATTACTTTCATGACCATTACCCTGGCGGCGTTGCATCATACCCACCACGGCGGCGGCCATATTCAGAGGTGCCTGTAACTGATAGATGGCACCGGAAAGCGTCTCGCGCATGCCATGCACCAGCTGCTGTTCCGCCATTAATGCGCGCAGGGCATTGGTTTTAATCTGGTTCTGCTGACGCTTCTGCTGGGTAATGTCATTGGCTACCAGCAGCAAACAGCATTCTTCCGCATCGGTGAAATAATCATCCGCGGTAATATTTTTTTCATTCACCCACACGCCGGAACAGTTGAACCAACGGGTGGCAATGCCCTGGCGATTCTTGAAACTGATTTCCTGGTTAATAAATCCGCGCCGTTCTTTGCAGGGCAGTTTTCTGTCGAAGGCAATCACTTCGGATAAGGAATCAAGAAACACATCCGCCGGTTCAACGCCGCGCATATCCCCCAGCAGTTTTTTATAATCGTGATTGTCCAGCAACACCTTACCGTTATTATCCAGCAGGGCCATCACCACCGGTGCGGCATCCACCACCGATTCGATCAATACTTTCTGGTTACGCACCTGGCGTTCCAGTTCATGCACTTCGGTAACATCCCGGTGCAGTGCCAGGTAATAACTGGTCGCGCCATCGGTGCCGATAACCGGCGCCACCGTCAGGTTCGCCAGGTAACGTTCGCCATCCTTACGCTTGTTGATGAGTACGCCATTCCAGGATTTCTGTTGCAGTAAACACCCCCACAGTTCCTCGTACACACTGATAGGCGTAACTTTATAAGAAAGTATGGACTGGTTTTTGCCCACCACTTCTTCCGCGGCATAGCCCGTGAGACTTTCGAAGGCCTGGTTGGCATACAGGATCCTGGCTTTGGTGTTGGTAATGGATATCGCCACCGAAGACTGCTCCACCGCTTCGATGAAAACCCGCGGTGGTAAAATACCATCATCGGTTTGTATGGTACGACCGAAAGCCTCGATCACTTCCGCCGTTACACCTTTGGGCGGCGACGACAGGAACTTACCCAGTGCTTCCGCCATCTTTTCTTTAGGGTCTTCGGGTTTAATCTGTGACAAATGCATACTACCTTTACTGTGCCTGTAATCACTAACTGCAATGTTTATACCCGACTATTTCGCTCGACTATTCAACAAGGCATGCGAATCGCAGATATTCCCCTACAATTGGGTGGATTCACGACAATTAAACGGATAGAAGTTGCATCCAATCACCTCACCGAATGTGTTTATCGATATGGATCAACTTTTACCAATGTTGTGTTTACGACATGACCTCACACCCTAATTAAGGAATGTGTGCTTTACGACAACCGCCCCTGCACCAAACATGTGCATACCGAGCTGTAAGCCCTGAACAGCTGCAATTTCCCAGCTGATGCTTCAGCTGGCATGCTTGATGCAAAACTGCATGCAAGCAACACAAACCTTTATCCGGTTGAGCGCATGTCCGAATACTTTCTATTACTTCTGGGAACAGCACTGGTAAACAACGTCGTGCTGGTGAAATTTCTAGGCCTGTGCCCGTTCATGGGCGTGTCCAACAAACTGGACTCGGCCCTGGGCATGGGTTTCGCCACCACCTTCGTTCTTACCCTGGCGGCCGCCGCCAGCTGGTTACTGGAAAACTACATCCTGGCGCCACTGGGTCTGGGCTTCCTGCGCATCCTCACCTTTATCCTGGTCATCGCAGCGGTAGTGCAGTTTACCGAAATGGCAGTACGCAAAATGTCACCGGCGCTGTACCAGGTGCTGGGCATTTTCCTGCCTTTGATTACCACCAACTGCGCGGTGCTGGGTGTAGCCCTGTTAAATGTGCAGCAGGACCACTCGTTTATCCAGAGCCTGTTGTACGGTTTCGGTTCCGCCCTGGGATTCACTCTGGTGATGGTGGTATTTGCCGGTTTACGCGAACGCCTTGCACTGATGCAGGTGCCGGCAGCTTTCGACGGCGCGCCGATCGGATTCATTGTGGCCAGTTTGTTATCACTGGCGTTTATGGGTTTCTCGGGTTTAACCAGTTAAGGAGGGAATCAGCATGATTGAAGCCATCTTTATTATTACGCTTCTCGGTATGTCACTGGGTTTACTGCTCGGTGCCGCATCGTCCTTTTTCGCGGTGGAAGGCAATCCACTGGAAGCGGAAATCGAAGCCATGTTACCCGGCTCCCAGTGTGGCCAGTGCGGATATCCCGGTTGCAGCCCTGCCGCAGCCGCCATCGCCAATGGCCAGGCGGATATTACCCTGTGTCCTCCCGGTGGTCGCAGCCTGGCACAACAACTGGCGGAAAAACTTGGCGTCAGCGCCGACCTGTCCGGCATGGAAGACAAGGAACCCATGATCGCCAAAATACGCGAAGACCTGTGTATCGGTTGTACTAAATGTTTCAAGCGCTGCCCCACCGATGCCATTGTGGGCGGCCCCAAAATGATTCATGCCGTAATCAGCGATGCCTGCACTGGCTGCGAAAAATGTTTCGATGTATGCCCCACCGAATGCATCGGCATGCACCCATTACCGAAAACCTTGCAGAACTGGTACTGGCCCAAACCGGCAATTGCCGCCTGAGATTCACCCTGAGATATACACACCATGGGATTTGCAGATTTCAAATTGTTTAAAATTCGCGGCGGCGTGCATCCGGCGGAGAATAAACATGCCACCGCGGGTCACCCCATAACCCCGGTACCGTTGGCAGACCGATTGTTCATTCCACTGCAACAGCATATCGGTGCACCGGCGGAACCCATCGTCAAACGTGGCGACAAGGTTTGTAAAGGCCAGTTACTCGCCAACAGCCAGGGCATGATTTCCGCACCGGTGCATGCACCGACGTCCGGCACCGTGATTGCGATTGGTAAATATCCCGCACCCCATCCCTCCGGTTTGCCGGTACGCACCATTATTATCGAACCGGATGGCAATGAATGCTGGGCCGATGTGACACTGCCCTACAGTGATCCCCTCACCCTGGACCCGGATGAAATCGCCACCCGCGTGGCCGCCGCCGGTATCGTCGGCATGGGTGGCGCCACCTTCCCGTCCGCGGTGAAACTCAATTTACGCAAACGTTACAAGTTGCAGCAACTGGTGATCAATGCCGCCGAGTGCGAACCCTATTTAACCTGCGACGACCAGTTGATGCGGGAACACGCCAGCGAAATCATGCAGGGCATCGCCATCATGATGCACGCCCTGCAGGTGCCGGAAGCAATCGTGGCTATCGAAGCTAATAAACCGAAAGCCATCAAGGCCATGCGGGAAGCGGCCAGACACCTGAGCGCGATTAAAGTCGTGAGCGTACCGGTGCAGTACCCCATGGGGTCAGAAAAACACCTGGTGCAGACGCTCACCGGCAAGGAAACCCCGGCGCGGGCACTGACCGCCGACATCGGCATCGTGGTACACAATGTCGCTACCGCGCATGCGGTACAGCAATGCCTGTACCACGGCCGGCCACTTATCGATCGGGTGGTCACGGTGACCGGCGGTGCGGTAAAAAATCCGGGCAATTATCTAACCCCCATCGGCACACCGGTATCGATGCTGTTCGAGATTGCCGGTGGCTTTAATGAAGAACCATCCCGCATCATCGGCGGCGGCCCCATGATGGGACAGCCCTTGCCGGATACCAAAGTGCCCATCGTCAAAGGCAGCGGTGGCATCCTGGCATTAACCGCGCAGGAAACCGCGCAAAAAACCGCCATGCCCTGTATTCGCTGCGGCAGTTGCGTTACTGCCTGCCCGTGTGGACTGTTACCACTGGAAATGGCCAACCGCGCACGCGCCAACGACCTGGACGGCTCGGTAAAATTCGGCTTGATGGACTGCATCGCCTGCGGCTCCTGCGCCTATGTATGCCCATCCCATATTCCGCTGGTACAGTATTTTAATTTCGCCAAGGGCGCGCTGGCGGAAAAACAACGGGCCCAGCACAAGCAGGAAGAAATTCGTCGCCTCACCGAATTCCGCAATCAACGTATGGAAGCGCAGAAACAGGCCAAGCGGAAAGCCATGGCTAAACGCAAGGCAGAAATGGCGGCGAAAAAAGCCCGCGAGGCTGAAGAAAAATCCGCGGAGGCAGGTGCATGAGCGCAAGCCCGATCAGTGGTCCCTACACCCACGAGAACTCCAGCATTCGCAAAACCATGTTATGGGTCATGCTGGCGCTGACACCGGCTACCGCATTCGGCATTTACCAGTTCGGTTTACCGGCGCTGTGGTTGTTCGTCATTACGATTGCTGCCTGTTTGCTGGCAGAAGCGGCCTCTTTGTATGTCGCGGGTAAACCCATTAAAGCGTATTTATCCGATGGCTCCGCCATACTCACCGGCTGGTTACTGGCCATGACCCTGCCGCCCTGGGCACCCTGGTGGATCGGCGTGGTCGGTGCACTGCTGGCGATCGTGGTGGGCAAACAGGTGTTCGGCGGCATCGGCCAGAATCTGTTCAATCCCGCCATGGTGGCGCGGGTGGCCTTGCTGATTTCATTTCCGCTGGAAATGACCACCTGGAATGCACCCCATCCCTTGTTCAGTGCCGGCACGCCAAACCTGCTGGATTCGTTACGCATTACTTTTGATTTACAAACCCATTACGACGCCATGTCCAGCGCCACCATCCTCGGTCATGTCAAAACCGAACTGAGTCGCGGCATTGGTCTCAGCCAGATTTTTGCTGACAGTTTCAATCCGCTAAAACTGGGGATTGGTTCGGTCTCCGGCAGCCTGGGTGAGACCTCCGCGGTACTGATTTTCGCCGGCGGTTTGTTACTGTTATTCACTCGCATCATCTCCTGGCATATTCCGTTCAGCATGCTGTTCGCCATTGCATTGCTGGCCAGCGTGTTCAACCTTATCGATCCGGAACGTTATCCGCCCGCCATGTACCACCTGCTATCGGGCGCCACGTTTCTGGGGGTATTTTTTATCGCCACCGACCTGGTGACTTCACCGGTAACCAAGGCCGGGCAACTGGTGTTTGGCCTCATGTGCGGTGCACTGGTATTCGTTATTCGCACCTGGGCCGGTTACCCGGAAGGCATGGCCTTCGCGGTCATGCTCATGAACGGTGTCACCCCCATGATCGACCATTACATCCGGCCACGCATTTACGGCCGCACCCGCAAGGGCGATCCCATCAGTTACGACGAACCGGCGGAGGCGAAGAATGACTGACGCAGCCATCGAACCCGCCTTCCGAAAACGCGTCGGTTACCAGGGTGCCCTGCTGGGTGGTTTCGCCACTCTCGCCACTACCCTGCTGGTGCTGGGTAACATCGGTACCAGCGACACCATCGACCAGCGCGTCGCAGAAGATTTGCAGGCATCCTTAAGCCAGGTAGTGCCGGCCAAACTGCACGACAATAATTTGCTGGATAACCGCCTGGACCTGAAGCTGGAAAACAAAGATGTGATCATCTACCAGGGTATCAAAAACCATCAAGTCACGTCCCTGGCTTACGGCATTAGCGGCCAGGGTTATGGCGGTGAAATCAAGTTAATTCTGGGCATCAATGCCAAGGGTGAAATTCTGGGCGTGCGGGTCATCTCCCATTCCGAAACCCCCGGCCTGGGCGACAACATCGAAGAGAAAAAATCCGACTGGATCTATCACTTCAATGGCCTGTCGTTCAACAACCTGGCCGAAGACCAGTGGAAAGTAAAAAAAGACGGCGGCGTGTTCGACCAGTTCAGTGGCGCAACTATCACCCCTCGCGCCGTGGTGAAAGCCATCAAGGAAGGCATGGAGTTATTCCAGCAAAACAAATTACAGATGCTGGCGATTGAAGCGCCACCGGCAAGCGACAAGGACCCGATTAAAAAAACCAGCGCCAGAACCCAATCAGCCAGTACCGAATCAGCCAGTACCGAATCAGCCAGTACCGAATCAGAAGGAACAGCAGCAACCAGCAGTAAAGGTGAGTCACAT
>Ga0114931_10005291_pt1 | contig 15943 bp, 15 predicted proteins | sample 2SBtaG_FD_89579 | JGI IMG/M metagenome (GOLD analysis project Ga0114931, IMG submission 89579) | Deep subsurface microbial communities from Kolumbo volcano to uncover new lineages of life (NeLLi) - 2SBTROV14_V59a metaG | ecosystem: Environmental > Aquatic > Marine > Volcanic | place: Kolumbo...
GACCTGCGATCTGACCCACAGCTACATCGACATCAACGCAGATTACAGATCATGAAAACGGTTCTGGTGTCGGCGGTGGCGCTGATCGATATCGACGGGCGCGTCCTGTTGGCGCAGCGACCGACGCACAAGCCGATGGCCGGTCTTTGGGAATTTCCCGGCGGCAAGATCGAACCCGGAGAGACCCCGGAAGCCGCCCTGATCCGCGAATTGCACGAGGAATTGGGCATCGACACCTGGCAGAGTTGCCTGGCGCCGCTGACCTTTGCCAGCCACAGCTACGAGAGCTTTCACCTGTTGATGCCGCTGTTCGCCTGCCGCAAGTGGCAGGGCCAGCCACAGCCCCGCGAAGGCCAGATTCTGAAGTGGGTCGCCGCGCGCGACCTGCGCGACTTTCCGATGCCGGCCGCCGATATTCCCCTGATTCCAATCCTTCAAGACTGGCTGTAGCCCCGATCAGCCGTCTTGATTTCTTTCACTTTTCTAAATTTCCCGCGGTCAATATTGCAAAAAATAAAGTTTTTTGATGATTTTTCGAACGTTTTGGGGAATTCTCTTCCTGCTTGCTCATCTGGGGAGAGAATCGGCAATGCTGCGAACAGTCATATTGGGAAGCTGTGTTTCGGTGCAGGGAACATTCATACGCCAACTTGCCAACGGCAGGATTGTCGTCCGCGTCGGCCAGCGCATCTACCAGGGGTTTCCGGTCGCGCCTGTGGCGGACTGAGGGCCGGGCAAATCCGCCACCTGAAAAACAAAAAGGGGAAGGCGCTTGCCCTCCCCTTTTCAGGTTCGCGTCCCGTTTCCGGCTCAGGTCAGTGACCGTTCGATCTCTTCGCGCTCGAAAATCTCGATCACGTCGCCCGGACGGATATCGTCGTAGTTTTCAAAGGCCATGCCGCATTCCTGACCGGGCTGCACCTCGGCCACTTCGTCCTTGAACCGCTTCAGGGTCTTCAGGGTGCCTTCGTGGATCACAACATTGTCACGCAGCAGCCGAACCCCGGCAGAGCGGCGCGCCACGCCTTCGGTCACCAGACAGCCAGCAACCTTGCCGACACCGGTCACCTTGAACACTTCCTTGATTTCGGCGTAACCGATGAATTTCTCACGAATTTCGGCCGCCAGCAGGCCCGATGCCGCCGCCTTCACGTCGTCCACAAGGTCGTAGATCACCGAATAGTAGCGGATCTCGACGCCCTTCTGATTGGCGCTCGCCCGCGCGCTTGCGTTGGCGCGGACATTGAAGCCGAACACCGGGGCGCCCGACGCTTCGGCCAGACCGATGTCGGATTCGGTGATCGCCCCGACGCCGGAATGCAGCACCCGCACGCGCACTTCGTCGTTGCCGATCTTCTCCATCGCCTGAATGATCGCCTCTGCCGACCCCTGAACATCCGCCTTGACCAGAATCGGCAGTTCGGCCACATCCTCGTCTTCCTTGGCCTTGGCCATCAGCTGTTCCAGCGTCGTCGCGGCGCCGACGGCAGCGCGCTTATCCTTGGCGGCATGGGCCCGATATTCGGCGATTTCGCGCGCGTGCGCCTCGGTGTCGACCACATTCAGAACATCGCCGGCTTCCGGGGTGCCATGCAGGCCCAGACCCTCGACCGGAACCGAGGGCCCGGCTTCCTTGACGCGCTCGCCCCTGTCGTTGATCAGCGCACGGACCTTGCCCCACTGCTCTCCGACGACAAAGATATCGCCCTGCCGGAGGGTCCCGTTCTGAACCAGAACCGTCGCCACCGGACCACGCCCGACATCCAACTGCGCCTCGATCACCGCACCCTGTGCGGCCCGTTTCGGGTTGGCCTTCAGATCCAGCAGTTCGGCCTGAAGGGCAATGTCTTCAAGCAAGGTGTCCAGCCCCTGACCGGTGATCGCCGAGACCTCGACATCAAGCACATCGCCCGACATCTTCTCGACGATGACCTCCTGTTGCAGAAGCTCGACGCGCACCTTGTCCGGATCGGCGGCGGGTCGGTCGCATTTGTTGATCGCCACGATCATCGGCACGCCGGCGGCCTTGGAGTGATTGATTGCCTCGATGGTCTGCGGCATTACCGAATCGTCGGCCGCGACCACCAGCACCACGATATCCGTGACCTGTGCGCCGCGCGCGCGCATCGACGTGAACGCAGCGTGGCCGGGTGTGTCGAGGAAGGTCAGCAGGGCGCCATCATCGGTCTTGACCTGATAGGCGCCGATATGTTGCGTGATTCCGCCGGCCTCGCCCGCGACAACCTTGGCGTTGCGGATGGCGTCCAGAATGGAGGTCTTGCCGTGGTCGACATGGCCCATCACCGTGATCACCGGCGGTCGCGCAACGAGGTCACCCTCGTTGTCCTCGACCACATCGATCACATCTTCCACGTCCGCGTCCGAAACACGCACCAGCTTGTGACCGAACTCCTCGACGATCAGTTCGGCGGTATCAGCATCGATGGACTGATTCTGAGTCATCATCATGCCCATGTTCATCAGTGCCTTGACCACGTCGGCGACCCGCTCGGCCATCCGGTTGGCCAGTTCCTGAACCACGATCGTTTCGGGCACCTGCACCTCGCGCACGACCTTTTCATGCTCGATACTGCCGCCCAGCGCCTTTTGGCGGGCCCGTTCCTGTTTGCGCTTCATGGCAGCCATCGACCGACGGCGGCCACCGTCGCCGGACAAAGCCTGATTGAGCGTCAGCTTCCCCGAACGGCGGCCATCATTGTCGCGCGACTTGGTCTTGGCGGTGCGATCGCGCGATTCGCGCTCTTGCTTGCGCGGGGCTGCGGACGGTTTGCCGGCGCCGCGCGGTTCGGAAACCGGAGCCGGCCCTGCCGGAGCGGCCACAGCCTCCTCGGCGGCGCGTTTCGCGGCCTCGGCAGCGGCCTTGCGGGCCTCCTCTTCAGCTTCAACCTTGGCGCGCGCGCGATCCTTGCGCTCCTCTTCCTCGTTTTTCTTGGCCTCGGCCTCGGCCCGGCGCCGCTTGCGATCCTCGGCGCGCTTTTCTTCATCGGCCTTGCGCTTCAGAGCCTCTTCCGCTTCGCGGGCCTTCGCCGCCTTCATGGCCTTCAGCCGGCGCTCCATTTCCACGTCGCTGATACCAGCGGGACGCTTGGAGGGGTTGCTCGAGACAGGGCCCGAGGCAGGCACAGCTTTGGCCGCACCGGGCTTTGGCACCACGATGCGCTTACGTTTGGTTTCAACCACAACGTTCTTGGTGCGCCCGTGGCTGAAGCTTTGCTTCACATTGCCAGCACGCGGCCCGCCACGCAGGCCAAGAGTTTTCTTGCCGTCATTATCACTCATGTGGTCTTCGTATCCTTTCCGGTGGACGATCCACCGACATTGCCGCGCAAGCCCTTGAGCTTTGCTGCTTCCTCTACAACACGTGTCGTGAGTCCACCAGCCGCAAGCGCGCCATGTATCACATTTTCCCGTCCGAAAGCCAAACCCAATTCTGAGGCCTTCAGAACCCCGATGAAACTGCCCTTGCCTTCCGGCGATCGCAGCTTTGATTTTCCGCGGCCCGACCCGTCCAGGGCCTGTATCAGAACCCGCGCCTCGCCACTGGCCAGCCACGACTTTACCTTTTCGTATCCGGCCACCGCACGGCCCGCCTTGCGCGCCAGCGAGACCAGATCAATTACCCGGCGGACAAGCTGGGCCTCGACCTCATCCACCAGATTCTCGGGCACCGTCACCGCCTGTTTTGCGGCCCGCCCGAACAGTCCTTTGGCCACCGCCTTCTCAAGCGCCTCGCGCTCGGCGATCACCCAGATGCCGCGGCCCGGCAGCTTGCCCAAGACATCCGGCACGATGCGCGCGTCGGGCGCCGCTACGAACCGGATCATGTCGCTCACCGGCTGCACCTTTCTGGTGACGATGCAGCGTCGTTCGGCGACCTCCCGGTTTTTTGTGCGGCCCGCGCGCCCCATGTCGGCTCTCCCGGGGCCCGCGCTCAGGCCCCGGCCTCTTCCTTGGTCTCATCGCCGGTCTCGCTGCCGGCCTCGGCGGCCTCGTCTTCCTGATCGGCGCTTTCCAGATCGGCGGGATCAACCCAGCCCAACATGACCCGCGCCGTCATCACGAGATCCTGTGCCTCTTCCAGCGACATTTCGAATTTCTCCAGCAGGCCTTCATCCTTGACCCGCTCGCCCTTCACCGTGGTCCAGCCGCCGGCCAGTTCCCAGTCCGCGCAGGTTGCGAAATCTTCCAGCGTCTTGATGCCATCCTCTGCGAGGGCCTCGACCATCTGCGGCGTCAGGCCTTCGAAATGGACCAGACTGTCCTCGACGCCCAGTTCGCGCGCGTGTTCCAGCGCCTTCCTGTTGGCGGCTTCCAGGTTGTCCCGGGCGCGCGCCTGCAACTCCTTGGCGGTGTCCTCGTCAACTCCGTCGATCACCAGCAGTTCGTCAACGTCCACGTAGGCCACTTCTTCGAGGTTGGTGAAACCTTCGGACACCAGCAGCTGGGCAAAGAATTCGTCCAGATCCAGCGTGTCCATGAACAGTTTGGTGCGCTCGGCGAACTCGGCCTGGCGGCGTTCGCTTTCCTCCGCCTCGGTCAGGATGTCGATGTCGAACCCGGTCAACTGGCTGGCCAGACGCACGTTCTGGCCGCGCCGCCCGATGGCGAGGGATAGTTGCTCGTCGGGCACAACCACTTCGATCTTGCCGGCGTCTTCATCCAGCACGACCTTGCTGATCTCGGCCGGTTGCAGAGCATTCACGAGGAACGTCGGAGCGTCTTCGTTCCAGGGGATGATATCGATCTTTTCACCCTGCAATTCGTTGACCACGGCCTGCACACGGCTGCCGCGCATCCCGACGCAGGCACCGACCGGGTCGATCGAGCCGTCATAGGAAATCACCGCGATTTTCGCACGGCTGCCGGGATCACGGGCCACGGCCTTGATTTCGATGATGCCATCATAGATTTCGGGCACTTCCATCTTGAAAAGCTCGGCCATGAACTGCGGATCGGTGCGCGAAAGGAAAATCTGCGGGCCGCGCACTTCGCGGCGTACGTCCTTGATATAACAGCGGATCCTGTCGTTTGGGCGATAGCTTTCGCGGCCGATCTTTTCGTTGCGCCGCAGGATCGCTTCGCCCCGGCCCACATCGACGATGACATTGCCGTATTCCTCGCGCTTGACGACACCGTTGATGATGGTGCCGGCGCGATCCTTGAATTCCTCGAACTGGCGGTCGCGTTCGGCCTCGCGCACCTTTTGCAGGATCACCTGCTTGGCGCTCTGGGCGGCGATACGGCCCATTTCCACCGGCGGCACTTCCTCGACGAAAGTGTCACCGACCTTGGGTTCGTCCATGTATTGTTTGGCCTGCTCGACCGTCATTTCGGCCTGATAATTTTCCAGCTCTTCGTCCTCGACCACGGTGCGCACACGGGTGAAGGTGGCGCGCCCGGTCTTGCGGTCGATCGCCACGCGGATGTCCATTTCCGCGCCATAACGAGACTTCGCGGCCCGCGCGAGGCTCTCTTCCATCGCCTCGATCACCAGTTCCGGTTCGATCATTTTTTCGCGGGCAACAGCCTCGGCCGTTTGCAGAAGCTCTAGCTGGTTTGCACTGGTAATAGCCATGTCAGTCCTCTTTGGTGGCGGCGCCTACCGGCGTGCCGTTCGATGTTTCGGTTTCAATTTCGTCGAATTGGGTTTCGTCTATCACACCGGCGGATTTGCGCTGGCGCAGCATTTCGCGCATCAGGTCATCGGTCAGCACCAGCTTGGCGTCCGACAGCCAGTCGAACTGCAGCCCGACGGTGCCTTCCTCGATATTGATCAGCACTTCATCGCCTTCGACCCCGGCCAGCACACCCTTGAAACGGCGGCGGCCGTCGATCAGTTCGTCGGTTTCGAGCTTGGCCTCATAGCCCTGCCAGGTGTCGAAATCCTTGAGCCGCGTCAGGGGACGGTCGATGCCGGGGCTGGACACTTCGAGCGCATAGGCGTCCTCGATCGGGTCCTCCACATCGAGCACCGCCGAGACCTCGGTCGAGATGCGGGCGCAGTCGTCCACGGTGATGCCGTCTTCGGGGCCACCCTCGGGGTAGTCGGCCATGATCTGCACGGTTTTGGATTTGCCGCCCATCAGACGCACGCGCACCAGTTCGAACCCGAGATCGCTGATCACGGGTTGGATGATGTCTGCCAATCGGCGGTCGATGGCGGTTTTGGCAATCAGATCGTTCATGCGACTCCTGCGTTCGATATTTAAACTCTTGCAACTGTTCAGAAGGGGTTTTTCGAAAACTTCCAACTTCGCTATAGGCACAAAAAACGGGCACAAAAAAACGGGCGCGCGGCCCGTTGATATTTCCCGGTGGAGCGTTGGGGGTGGAGACCAGCGCGCCGCTGTTGAGGGGGATATACGCATTGCGGTGCCGGAGTGCAAGGGGTCTGGCGATCACGTTCCCCGAAATCCGCCCGGCGGCGGCGGCGGCGGCGCAAAAAGGTCGTCGCCGCCGTCCGGGAAATCCGGTGGGACAGAGGTTTCAGGGAGGGATCAATCGGGGCTGTCTGTCCATCCCGCGTCGCGGTGGCTACCGTCGCAATAGGGTTTGTTGCCGGACAGGCCGCAGCGGCACAGCACGAATTTCTGTGCGCTGGCGCCGACACCGGCTGGCACGGCGTCGATTTCGGATTGCTGCACCCAGTAGGGGCCGTCTTTTTGGATCTGGAGGGTGGCGCGTTCCTCGACCAGATGCTGCCCGCCGGCCAGCGCCAGGGCGCCCGACGGGCAGGCGGCGACCACGGCTTCGACCTCGGCCACCGTGCCATTGTCGGGCTGAATCCAGGGTTTCTGGCCGGGGTTGAACACGGCCCCTGCCAGCCGGCCGCATTCAGCAGCATGAGAACACAGCCGCGGGTTGTAGGTGACGGTGATCTCGCTGCCCTCGTAGGTGATCAGCCGGTCGCGCCCGGCGGCCTCTCCACCGGTGGATTTGAAGCCGACCGTCTTGTGGCTGCCATCGCAAAAGGGTTTGGATTTGCTGTTGCCGCAGCGGCACAGCGCCATCACGGGCTTGACCTCGATGTCGTTGCCGTCGGCGTCAACCAGGCGATCGAGACCCTTGACCACCAGCGGTCCGTTTTCGCGCAGTTCGAAATGCGGTTTGTCGGGGATCTTGTCGGGGATCTTGTCGGGCATCTTGTCGGGCATCAGGTTTCCTTTCGCGTTCGCCAGAAAGGGGAATCGTGCAGTGTTTGAGGGCCTGACGTCAAGAAAACGCCCCGCACAGGGCGGGGCGCATTCTGTTCATATCCGCACGATAGGCGAAGCCTTACGCAAACCACCAGCGTTCGCCCAGACGCGCATTGTCCATCTGCCAGAGATTGCCGATCTTGGGTCCGTGCGCCAGTTTGCTGCTGCCGGCCTGAACGTAATTGGCGAACATCGGAATTATCACCCCGCCGCGATCCCGCAGGATCTGCTGCATCTCCTGATAAATCGTGCGGCGCTTGTCGCTGTCCAGCTCGGGGCGGGCTTCAAGCAGCAGCTTCTGGAACTCGGCATCGTCCCATTGGCTGTCGTTCCACGGCACCCCGGCTTCATATGCGGTCGAGAACATCCAGTCCTCGGTCGCGCGCCCCGACCAGTAGCTGGCGCAGAACGGCTTTTTCAGCCAGACATTGGACCAGTAGCCGTCGGCGGGTTCCTGCACCACGTTGATATTGATGCCACACGGCTTGGCCGAGGCCTGATAGAGCTGGGCCGCATCCACCGCGCCGTCAAAGGCGGCGGAAGATGCCGAAAGATCAATGTTCAGCGTGTCCATCCCGGCCTTTTTCAGGTGGAACTTCGCCTTTTCGGGGTCATAGGGTATGGGCTCCATGTCAGCGTAGAAATACTGGTTGGCGGGGCCGATCGGCGAATCATTGGCGACCTGACCGTGTCCGAGCAGGACCTTGTCGACGATTTCCTGACGGTTCACGCCGTATTTCAGCGCCTTGCGCACTTCGACGTTATCGAACGGCGCGACCTTGGTCAGCATCGGAAATGTGTAGTGCTGGTTGCCGGTCACTTCGAACACATTGATCTGTGGGTTGGCCTGCAGCAGCGGTTCGATCTTGAAATCGACGCGGTTGACGGCATCGACCTGCCCGGTCATCAGGGCGTTCATCCGCGCGGTACTGTCGTTGATCGCGACATATTCGATTTCGTCGAACCAGCCGGCGGTGCCGTCCTTGTAATGGCTGGCGACCCGCTTGCCGACAAATCGCACGCCGGGATCGAAACTGACGACCTCGTAAAGGCCGGTGCCGATGCCCTTGGCGATGGCTTCCTCGATCTGGCCGGCGGGATACATCACGATGTGATAGTCCGACATCAGATAGGGGAAATCCGCATTGCCCGATTTCAGCGTCAGTTGCACCTGATGATCGTTCATCTTCTTCATGTCCGAGATCGCCGCGACGATCGGCTTGGCGGCCGACTTGGCACCCTCCTCGACGTGCATTTTCAGCGATTCGATCACGTCATCGGCGCCAAAGGCCTTGCCGTTGTGAAACTCGGCGCCCTTGCGCAGGTTGAAGGTCCAGACCTTGGCGTCGGGGCTGGCTTCCCAGCTTTCGGCCAGTTCGCCCACCAGAGACCCGTCGGCTGCGACCTCGGTCAGGCTTTCGAACACGGCGCCCTGCGCGGTTGCGATCATGAAGATGTCGGAGTGGGTGCGGGCGTCGAAAGTATCGGACGTGTTGGCGCCCGAAAGCCCCATCCGCAGTCTACCGCCCTTTTTGGGTGCGGCGCGCAGCGGCAGCCCGGTGGCGGCCAGCACCCCGGCGGCCACGCCTGTTTTCAATAGTCCGCGTCTGCTGATCTGAGACATGTTGTTCTCCCTTTGTGATATGTCTTGTTTTCTTTCATGGGCCTGATCCTGCGAACCGGCCCGCGACCCCCTGTTACCGGTCTTGCACCGATGATTCGTCCTGCATTCTATCAACCGCAGCGTCCCCGATGTTGTCAATTCCGCGCTGCTCCAGCAAATGGGTCAGCCAGTCGGGGTCCATTTCCGGCACCGAGCTGAGCAAAAGATCGGTATAAGGGTGGTGCGGCGGGCGGAACATTTCATCCTTGGGGCCGGATTCCACCACCCGGCCATCCTTCATCACGACCACCTCGTCGGCGATGGATTTGACGGTCGCCAGATCGTGGGTGATGAACATGTAGGCCAGGCCCAGATCATCCTGCAGGCGGGCCAGCAGTTTCAGGATACCCTCGGCGACCAGTTGATCGAGCGCGCTCGTGACCTCGTCGCAGATGATGAAGCCGGGTTCGGCCGCCAGGGCGCGGGCGATGCCGATGCGCTGCTTCTGGCCGCCGGACAATTCGCCGGGCAGGCGGCTGTAATACTGGTCCGGCTCCATCTCGATCTGTTCGAGCAGTGCCTCGACCCGGCGGCGTTTTTCGCGCCCGGTCAGCCCCATGTAGAACTGCACCGGGCGGCCGATGATTTCACCGATCGTCTTGCGCGGATTGAGGGCGGTATCGGCCATTTGATAGATCATCTGGGCCTGGCGCAACTGCATCTTGCTGCGCTTGCGATAGTCACCGGGCAGGGGCGTGCCGTCAAAGGAAATCAGACCCTGTTTCGGCGACAAAAGCCCCGTTATGCAGCGTGCGGCCGTCGATTTGCCCGAGCCGGATTCGCCCACCACCGCCATCGTGCGGCCCGGATGAATGTCAAAGCTGATGTCATGCAGCACCGGGGTTTTCCCATAGGCGGCAGTGACATTGCGGACGCTGACCAGCGGCGTGGTCGAGGGAGCGACCGCGGCTTTTGCGGGGCGCTGAAAACTGCGCACCGCCCACAGCGATTTGGTATAGTCCTGCTGCGGCGCGCTGAGCATGGTGCGGGTTTCGGCCTCTTCGACCTCGTCGCCGCGCAGCAGCACCTTGATGCGATCGGCCATCTGCGCCACCACCGCAAGATCGTGGGTGATGTAGATCGCGGCGGTGTTGGATTGTTCGACGATGTCGCGAATGGCGGCCAGCACCTCGATCTGGGTGGTGACATCGAGCGCGGTGGTCGGTTCGTCAAAGATGATCAGATCGGGGCGGCAGGACATGGCCATGCCGGTCATGGCGCGCTGCAACTGGCCGCCCGACACCTGATGCGGATAGCGAAAACCGATATGTTCGGGGTCGGGCAGACGCAGGCGCCGGTAGAGTTCGACCGCATCGGCCGCACTTTCGGCGCGGCTCATGACGTGGTGCTGCACCGGGCCTTCGGTGTGCTGGTTGATCAGCTTGTGCGCCGGGTTGAAGCTGGCGGCGGCGGATTGCGCCACATAGGCGATGCGTTTGCCCAGCACGTCGCGCCGGGTGCTGGCCGGAGAGTTGATCAGGTCGAGACCGTCGAATTCGACCGAGCCCGCAGAGATGCGGCAGCCATCGCGGGTATAGCCCATCGCCGCCAGACCGAGGGTCGATTTGCCGGCGCCGGATTCGCCGATCAGGCCCAGAACTTCGCCGCGGTGAAGATCCAGATCGATGCCGTTGATGATCGGCAGCCAGGTTTCGTCGGCCCGGCCTTCGATGTGCAGGCCGCGGAGTTTCAAAAGCGGCGCGCTCATTCCTTCAACCCCGATGATTTCTGCAACATCCAGTCCACCACGAAGTTGATGCCAACGGTCAGAAGCGCAATCGCCCCGGCCGCCATCAGTGGCAGCGAGGCCGTCAGCGGGCTGAAGGCGGCGAAGTTGATGAATTGCGCGAGATCCTTGACCATGGTGCCCCAATCCGCCAGCGGCGGCTGAATGCCGACCCCGAGAAAGCTGAGCGAGGCGATGGTGAGAAAGACAAAGCAGAAGCGCAGCCCGAATTCCGCCAGCAGGGGGGCGGTGGCATTGGGCAGGATTTCGCGAAAGATCAGGTAGGGCAGGCCCTCGCCGCGCAGTTTTGCGGCCTCGATATAATCCATCACCACGATGTTGCCCCCCACCGCGCGGGCCAGGCGAAAGACCCGGGTTGAATCGATCAGCGCGATGATCAGGATCATGTAGAGCGTCAGCAACCAGTTTTGCGACCCGGCCCAGGCCGAAGCGATGGTCATCAGCAAGAGCGCGAAAATCAGCGCCGGAATCGCCATCAGCACATCAACGCCGCGCGACAGCACCTGGTCCAGCCAGCCCCCCAGTGTCGCCGCCAGAAACCCGAGACTGCCGCCGACGAAAAAGGCGATGCAGGTGGTGGCAAAGGCAATGCCCACCGTATTTTGCGCCCCGTAGATCAGCCGGCTGAGTAGATCGCGCCCGATCTGATCGGTGCCCAGGGGAAAGCGCGGATCGACCCCCGGCAGGGCGTTGGCGACGTCGAAAACCTCGGCCTGGCCATGCGGCGCGATCCAGCCGGCAAAAATCGCCATGGTGGCATAACCGAGGATCACCAGGATGCCGAAGGACGCGGTCAGCGGCATCTGGCGAAACTGCTTGCGCAGCGCCGCCGGGCCCAGGTGCCGCCCCAACAGACGAAACAGCCAGGCCGCCAACGCAAACCCGAGAAACCCGTTCACGGCCCAGCGAAAGAACACCGTCTGGTCGATGAAATAGATCTTGGCGGCCCAGATCACCGCGGCGGCGGCGACCACATAGCCCAAGGCCACGCCATAGGGCATGTCGCGCCAATAGGGGCGATCGCCGGTCAGCCTGCGGCCGGCCCAGCGCAAGCCCCAGGCCAGCAGCCCCAATCCCGCAAGAGCGAGCACAATGAGGAGCCAGATGCTCATTTCGGATGCCTCAGACGCGGGTTCGAGAGGATCGACAGGATATCGGCCGTCAGATTGAGCAGGATATAGGCGCCGGCAAAGATCAGGCAGCAGGTCTGCACCACCGGAATATCGCGGTTCTTGACGCTATCGACGAACAACTGGCCGATGCCGGGGTAGACGAACACCACTTCGACCACCACCACGCCGGTGATGAGATAGGCAAGGTTGATCGCGATGACGTTGATGATCGGCGCCAGCGCATTGGGCAGCGCGTGCCAGATGATCACCCGCATCGGGCTGAGACCCTTGAGCCGCGCCATCTCGATATAGGGGCTGGCGAGCAGATTGATGATCGCGGCGCGTGTCATGCGCATCATGTGCGCCGTCACCACCAGCGTCAGGGTCAGCGCCGGCAGCAGGGTCTTGTCCAGGCGTTCGGCAAAGCTCATGCCCTCGTAGATATTGGAGAGCGACGGCAGCACCGGGTTGAGCACCGCGAGAAACAGGATCAGGATATAGGCGAGGAAGAATTCCGGGCTCGAGATCGAGGTGAGGGTGAAGATATTGGCCGCGCGGTCAAAAACGGTGCCGCGATAGAGCGCCGCCAGAATGCCCAGCCCGACCGAAAGCGGCACGGCGATCAACGATGTGACGCCGGCCAGGAACATCGTGTTGGCAAAGCGCGGGCGGAGCTGATCGGCCACCGTGGCAAAGTTGGCCGAGGCCGTGCTACCGCCGTAACTGGCGAAATTGGCCTGCGCGAAACTGACGCCCAGATCGCCATGCAGAATGCGCCACAGCCAATGCAGATATCGCGTCAGAAGGGGCTGATCGAGCCCCAGCCCGTGGCGGATGGAATCGATGGCTTCGGGCGTTGCGCCCTGCCCCAGAATGGCCTGCGCGAAATCGCCCGGCAGGGCGTTCACGGCCGCAAAGATCACGATGGAAACGATAAAGAGTGTCAGTAGTCCCAGCGCCAGCCGTTGTAAAATTATTCGCCCGATCGACGCCAAACCGATGTTTCTCCCCGTTTTTTATGGTGTCAGGTTAACGGTCGAGGGCGGTGTGTAAAGCAAAAGCTGAAATTAATTTCCCGGCCGGGCGCGCCGGCGTTACAGCCCCAGGGCCTCGCGTTGCGACCGCAGGCCGTTTGTCACGCGGACCAGTTCGGCGCTGATTCCCGGTTCCGACAGGGCGTGACCGCTGAGCGGCACAAGTTTTAGGTCGGCGCGCGACCAGTTTTCGGCCAGGCGCCAGGCCGAGACCGGCGGGCAGATCATGTCGAGCCGCCCCTGCACGATGCTGGCGCCGATATGGGCGATGGTCGGCAATTCCTGCACGATCCAGTCGTCGCGCTCCAGAAACCCGGCATGGGAAAAATAGTGGTTCTCGATTCGGGCAAAGGCGCGGGCATAATCGGGTGGGCTGTTGCCCTGCGCACCGTCAAAGTTGACGGATGCAAGAGCGTTTTCCCAGGCGGCCCAGGATTGGCCGAAACGGCGCTCGGTCACCCGGTCGCCGGAAAACAGGCGGCGGTGGTAGGCGGCGATCAGGTCGTCCTGTTCAGGCACCGGAATGGCACTGGTGAATTTTTCCCACAGGTCCGGCCAGAAGGCCCCGGCGCCGCCCCCGTAAAACCAGTCCAGTTCGGCGCGGGTCATCAGAAAAACCCCGCGCAGCACCAGATAAGCGGCGCGATCGGGGTGTGTCAGAGCATAAATCAGCGCCAGTGTCGCGCCCCAGCTGCCGCCGAACACCACCCAACGGTCGATCCCCAGGGCCGCGCGGATACGCTCGATATCGGCGACCAGATGCCAGGTGGTGTTGTCGCTGACCGAAGCATAGGGCCGCGAGCGGCCGCAACCGCGCTGATCGAACAGGATGATGCGATAGGCCTTGGGGTCGAAAAACCGCCGCATCGCCGGGCTGCATCCGCCGCCGGGGCCGCCATGCAGCACCACCACCGGCATGCCCGTGGGGTTGCCGCTTTGCTCCAGATAGATGGTGTGACCGTCGCCAACATCAAGCATGCGCTGGTCAAACGGCGCAATTTGCGGATAAAGATGCGCGGCGGCGCGTTTTTGACCTGCGTTTCTGTCCATCGGTGCCCTAGAATGCTGAAAACTCGCGCAGTGGCGGGAATCGCCGTTACAAGATCACATGGAGTGGGAAATGCAAACCTCTGAGATGTCCGGCGAGACCACGATCGACCCAGGCGAGGTGGCGAAATTCGAGGCGATGGCCGCAGAATGGTGGGATCCGGCGGGCAAGTTCAAGCCGCTGCACATGATGAATCCTTGCCGGCTTGATTATATCACACGCCAGATTGCTGCCGAGTTCGGCCGCGACCTGACACAGCTGGCGCCCTTTGGCGGCTTGCGGCTCTTGGATATCGGCTGCGGCGGCGGATTGTTGTCGGAGCCGATGGCACGGCTGGGAGCCGAGGTGGTGGGCGCGGACGCGGCCGAGGGCAATATTCCGGTGGCACAGGTGCACGCGCGGACGCAGGATCTGGCGATCGATTACCGACACGCCACCGCCGAGGCACTGGCCGCGGCGGGCGAACGGTTCGACGTCGTGTTGAACATGGAGGTGGTTGAACATGTGGCCGACCCGCTGGCCTATCTGACCGCGTGCCGGGAGTTGCTGAAACCCGGCGGGCTGATGCTGTGTTCAACCATCAACCGCAATCCCAAAAGCTTCATGGTGGCGATCGTGGGGGCCGAACATGTGATGCGCTGGCTGCCCAGAGGCACCCATGACTGGCGCAAATTCATCACCCCCGACGAATTGCAGGAGCTGATCCGCAAGGCGGCGCTGGAGCCGGTGGACCGCAAGGGGTTCGTCTTCAACCCGGTGGCCTGGAGGTGGTCGATCTCGGACCGGGATCTTTCGGTGAATTACGTGACGGCCAGCGTGAAACCGGGCTGAGGCGGCTATTCGTCGCTGAGCCGGGTGCGCAATTCGCGCAGGACCGGCAGAATGTTGCGCACCTTTTCGTCCCCGATCGAGGCCACCGCCTGCGAAATGATCGGGGTGATCGCGTTCAGCGCCACATCGCGCGCGACCCGGCCCGAGGGGCTGATCGACACGAATTTGCGCCGGGCATCGTCCCAGTCGGGGCGAATGTGCACATGCCCCACCCAATCCAGTTTGCGAAGGGTGTTGGTCATGGCGCCGCGGGTGACGTGAAAGGCCGCGGCCAGTTGCGCCGGGCTGCGTTCCGCGTTGACATGGGCAAGGTGGTTCAGAACCGAAAAATGCGAAAGCTCCATCCCCTTTGGCAGCGCCTTGCTGAGCCGGTTGCGCGCCAGTTGGTCGGCCATGAAGATTTCGCTGAACAGCGCCACGGCAAGGGGATCGTTGTCGGCGCTCATCCTGGGCCCTCGAACGGGCGGTCGTGGGAAAGTGAGGGGATTTTCCCGCGGCAGGCGGCCACCTGCTCCAGATCCAGATCGACCATGGTCACGCCGGGCTCCGTGCCGCCGTCAGCCAGCACCTCGCCCCAGGGCGAGACCGCAAGGGAATGACCATAAGTGGTGCGGGGGCGACCCGCGCTGGTGGCGTGCCGGCCGCATTGGGCGGGGGCCAGCATGAAGCAGCCCGTTTCGATCGCGCGGGCCCGCAGCAAAACATGCCAGTGCGCCGCACCCGAGACCGGCGAAAAGGCGGCCGGGCTGGTGAGGATATCGGCGCCAGCCTGGGCCAGCGCCCGGTGCAGGGCGGGAAACCGCAGGTCATAGCAGATGGTCATGCCGATCCCGGCCGTGGGCATTTTCGCCAGAACGGCCATGTTTCCGGGGCGATACGCCTCGGATTCACGAAAGGTTTCAGCCTTGGAGATCGCAACATCGAACATGTGGATCTTGTCATAGCGGGCAATGATTTCGCCCGCCGGCGAGATCAGGAACGAGCGATTGGCGTGTCTCCCGTCGGGCGAGGCGGTTTTCAACGCCAGCGAGCCGATCAGCAGCCACAGACCCAGGGCGCGGGCCTCGCCGCGCAGGGCGGCAAGGGTGATGTCCTGCTCTTCGGTCTGGAGGACGCGGGCCTGATGGGTGCGGCTGGTCGAGACGCAGTTGGTGACCTCGGGCGTCAGAACGAAGTGGGCGCCGGCAGTGGCCGCCTCGCGCATCAGGGCCACGATGGGCGCAATATTCTGCTCTGGCTGGTCCGAGGAATTCAACTGCAACAGCCCGACCCGCATTGTCTAAGCCGCCAA
>Ga0114931_10005292_pt1 | contig 15941 bp, 13 predicted proteins | sample 2SBtaG_FD_89579 | JGI IMG/M metagenome (GOLD analysis project Ga0114931, IMG submission 89579) | Deep subsurface microbial communities from Kolumbo volcano to uncover new lineages of life (NeLLi) - 2SBTROV14_V59a metaG | ecosystem: Environmental > Aquatic > Marine > Volcanic | place: Kolumbo...
GGGGCGCCGCCGGTGCCAGTGCCCCCCCCCATGCCTGCCGTGATAAAGACCATATTGGCGCCATCCAAGAACGCCATGATCTCCTCAAGCGCCTCCTCGGCGGCGGCGCGGCCAATCTCCGGGTGCGATCCCGCCCCTAGGCCTTGCGTAGTTCCGCGCCCAAGCTGGATACAATGTTCGGATTGAGATTGATGCAGGGCTTGTGCATCGGTATTGGCGACCAGGAACTCGACCCCCGCCAATTTCGACTCGATCATGTTATTGACGGCGTTGCCGCCCGCCCCGCCGATGCCAACGACAACAATACGCGGCGAAATTTGCGAGTCGTGTCCCATAACTTCGGGGATGTCGGGCGTGTCAGTCATTCGTTCTCCTTGCGGGCAACGGCGCTGCGCGACCCCGTTCCTCAAGTCTTAGCACGCTTGCGCACGCATCACGACACCGAGTTGCGGTGAAATACGCCATGGCCAGCAAATCATCAAGGCCCGATCACAAGGCAATCTTGAAGAATAAAATGGACGGCAGACTTGTGCAACCGGTTAACGATTGTAGCATGATTACCTTAACTCCCTGAACCTCCCGTTTCCGCAAGCTTTCTTTGCCGGCCTCGACCCGCTCGGCTATGGTCGCCGGGTCATGGCAGATACCCTCTCCTCCGCCCCGCCGGCGAATCCGATTCAGCGTTTGCTAACCATAATGGCCAGGCTGCGTGATCCGGCCGGCGGGTGCCCCTGGGACTTGAAGCAGACCTTCCGCAGCATTGCCCCCTATACCATCGAGGAGGCCTACGAGGTCGCTGATGCGATCGAGCGTGGTGATATGGAAGATCTCAGGCAGGAGTTGGGAGATCTCTTGTTACAGGTCGTATTTCACGCACGCATGGCCGAGGAAGACGGCCTATTCGACTTCGCCGGCGTGGCGGAGGCGATCGCCGATAAAATGACCCGCCGCCACCCGCATGTCTTCGCCGATGACAACCGGCCCCAATCCTGGGAGGCGCACAAAGCGGCGGAGCGTGCCGCCAAGGCCCAGAAGGATAAAAAAAACAACAATCCGCCCAGCGTTCTCGATGACATAACGGTCGCTTTGCCGGCGCTCAGCCGGGCCCTGACCCTACAGCGGCGCGCGGCACGGGTTGGCTTCGATTGGCTTACACTTGAGCCTGTGGTGGCAAAGATCGAGGAGGAGTTGGGCGAGGTGCGTCACGAAATCACGACCAGCGGCGCCCCCGAACGCCTGGAGGACGAACTGGGTGATCTGTTTTTCGCCGTGGCTAACCTGGCGCGCCATCTCGATATAGACGCCGAGACGGCGCTGCGCCGCGCCAACACAAAATTCGAACGCCGGTTCCGCCAAATCGAATCCAACCTGGCCGCCCAGGGCCGCGCCCTAACCGATGCCTCCCTCGACGAGATGGAGACGGCTTGGCGGGCGGTTAAGGCAACCGAGGATTAATCGTTCGCCAACAAGTGCATAACGCTGGAGGTATCCCAACGGTTGCCGCCGCGTGCCTGGATGTGCGCATAGAATTGGTCGACCAGGGCCGCCACCGGCAGCTGGGCGCCGTTGCGCCGCGCTTCGGCCAGGCAGATGCCTAAGTCCTTCCGCATCCAATCGACAGCGAAGCCGAAATCGAATTTGCCTTCGCACATGGTGGTCGCGCGGTTATCCATCTGCCAGGATTGCGCCGCGCCCTTGGAGATCACGGCGATGACTTTCTCCATGTCCAGGCCGACCTTGATGCCGAAATTCATGCCCTCGGCCAACCCCTGGATTAGCCCGGCGATGCACAGTTGATTGACCATCTTGGTCAACTGCCCGGCTCCGGCGGGGCCTAGCAGGATGCACGCCTTGGCATATCCATCGATGACCGGCTTGGCCCAGTCGAAGGCCGCCTGTTCGCCGCCGCACATGACGGTAAGCGCCCCGTTCTCGGCACCCGCCTGGCCGCCGGAGACGGGCGCGTCGATGGCGGCAATCCCTTTGTCCTTGGCTAGCGCGAACAATTCCCGCGCTACTTCCGCCGAGGCGGTGGTGTGGTCGACCAGGATGGAATCCGTTTTCAGACCGGCGAGCACACCGTCATCGCCTAGGGCAACGCTGCGCAAATCGTCGTCGTTGCCGACAATGGTGAAGGCGATATCGGCGCCTTCGGCCGCGGCGCGCGGCGTCGGTGCTTGGGATCCACCATACTCGGCCACCCAACGCTCGGCCTTGGCGGTGGTCCGGTTGTAGACGGTCACCTGGTGGCCGCCTTTCTGCAGGTGCCCCGCCATGGGATAGCCCATAACACCTAGGCCGATAAAAGCAAGTTTGCTCATTCCCAATCATCCTTTCGTTGAGTTTTACAGTTGACGTGACAATGGCGGTTTCCTAGAGCGGGTGCAAATGGGTGCACTAACTTCTTTTTCCTTCGCCGGACTCGACGCCGGCACCCTGGCCTATGTGGTGCTGGTGGTCTTTGTCGCCGCCGTGGTGCGTGGCTACAGCGGTTTCGGCGCCTCGGCCATCATGGTCACCGGACTTGGTCTGATCCTGCCGCCAGCCGAAGTGGTGCCGATTGCCTTGCTCCTGGAGATCGTTGCAAGCGTGGGCCTGTTGCCCCAGGTGTGGAGGGCCGTGGCTTGGCGCATGGTGAGCTGGCTGTCCGCTGGCGCGGTGCTCGGTATGCCGCTGGGTATCGCGCTTCTCACCCGCCTGCCAGCCGGTCCCATGCGTATTCTAATCTCGCTCCTGGTCCTTGGCGCCAGCCTGCTCATCTGGTTCGGCTATCGGTTCCGTGGCACGCCGGGTGGGGCGCATATCTTCGGTACGGGCATTGCCTCCGGCCTGGCGAATGGGGTCGCGGCGGTTGGCGGTCTGCCAGTGGTTTTGTTCTTGCTCTCCGCCGCCACAAGCGCCGTGGTATCGCGGGCAACCTTGATTGTCTATCTCATGCTCGGCGACATTTATGGAACCGGCGTCGCCGCCGCCAACGGCCTGGTCACCGGCGATGTGGTACTGCGAACCGCCCTATTCGCTGTCCCACTGGTGGCCGGTGTTATTGTCGGCAACCGGCAATTTATCAAGACCTCACCCGATTCATTCCGCCGGTTTACGTTGCTACTCCTCATGACGCTGGCCAGTCTGGGGCTGGTTCGGGGGTGGATTGCCTAGAGCCTGGCCTATGGTGCCAAATTCTGGCATCACCATATCCCGCAACCGTAAAATAGAGCGCCCGTGCACCCTGCCCCCTCCTTGGTCGTCTTCACTACCGCCGCCGGTGCCGGCTATGGCTTGCTGTTTCTTCTGGGTATCGCCGCGCCATTTGAGCTTTTGCCGACCGAGCGGTGGTTTGGCGTTGCCGCCTTGGGTCTGGCCCTCGGCCTGATCAGCGTCGGTTTGGCTGTCTCCACCTATCATCTGGGACACCCCGAGCGGGCTTGGCGAGCAATGAGCCAGTGGCGCAGCTCGTGGTTGTCGAGGGAAGGCGTGGCGGCGCTAGCTACCTATGCTGTCGCCGCGCCGTTCGCTCTTGGTTGGGTGATTTGGCAAGACACCAGCGGCATTTGGACGGTCTCCGCCCTGCTCTCCGCCGTCGGTGCCGCCCTAACCATCGCGTGCACGGGCATGATCTATGCCTACCTGAAGCCGATCCGCCAATGGCACAACCCCTGGGTCCCGGCTCTGTTCGGCGCCTTTGGCCTGGCCACCGGATCGATGTGCCTGGCCGTCTTGGTGGCGCTGTTTAATATAGGGGCCGCGTGGCCCGCATGGCTGGCGATGAGCACCCTCGTCCTCGCCTGGGGGCTCAAGCTGGGGTATTGGCGGGCCATGAGCCGGGCCGTGCCCACATCGACCGCGGAGACCGCCACGGGCCTGGGCCACCTCGGCCGCGTCCAGACGCTGGAGACCCCGCATACCGAGGACAACTATCTGTTGCGTGAAATGGGCTATCGCATTGCCCGCAAGCACGCCCGGACGTTGCGCTACCTCGCTCTTTTCCTTGGCCTGGGGTTGCCGCTGGCATTGATGGCCTTGGGGTCGGTTGGTCTGTTCGCCGCCGCCGTGGCGGCCGGCCTGGGAGTGGTCATCGCGCGCTGGCTTTTCTTTGCCGAGGCAAAGCACACGGTCGGCCTCTACTACGGTCGTCACGGTGGCTGACGTTTCAGTTTGCGTTTACCTGCACCGCCCCGGCCAAGTGTTCCTCCGGGCTGGAGAAGAAGCCGCCCTCGCCGTTCCAGCAGACCAGTTTCAACCACAAAGGGGTCGGGCTATCCAGCGCGGCGCGGCTCAGCGGCACACCCGCGACGAACCAGCCGTTTTCGTAGGGCCGGGCGCCGGAAATTTCGTCCTCACCCTCGGTTCCAGTCTCGCTCTCTGAGAGGCGCGGCTCGCACCGGGTCTCCGGACCCATTCGGTCCATCAGGAAGAGCATGAAGATTAGGCCCTCATCGCCGTCCGGCTTGCCCTCTACCGCCACATCGGATGCGGCGCCGAGAAAGCGGACAAAGCCCTGTTCCGCCAAGGGATTCAACCCTTCGGCGCCGGACGGGGGCACGGCGAAAACGCGCCAATTCGGCAAGGCGGAAAAGACCGGACGCCAAACGGCGTAGGTGAGACGCAGCCCTTCGGTGTTAATTTCGTAGGACGCGTCGAAGGCCGTTATGGCCCGGCGGCCCACGAGGTCGCGCCACATGAGCTCGCCGGCGATACGCCAGGTTGTGCCTGCCCCCGTTGGGGTCCCCGCCGTGCCCGAGAGTTCGCGGAGCACGACCTCCTGAAGGCCAAAGCCACCATACTTAAAGTCGCGCTCGGGGCGGATCAGAGCACTGCCTTGGACCCCGAGTGTCTCGGCCAGTGCCGCCGGGTCGCCGCCACGCAACCGGCCCATCACGGTCAGCACCACGGAGCGGGCATGCCCCGGCAGGCTGTCGAACGCCAGCGGACCGGAGTCTAGAGCCCCGTGCTCTTCGGCGTAGGCAGTGCCCATGGAAAGGGTGACCGACACCAAGGCCGGCAGAAGCCATCTAATCATCAGAGAAGTCCCGCACAATACGTGGCTTGACCGTGACGACGAACGGACTCTCGCCGGGGCCGCGGTCACGGCGGAAAAATTGACCGAGGAAAGGGACGTCGCCCAAGACGGGCAGCTGGCTTTCCGTGTCCTCAGAGCTCTCGTCAGCGAAGACCATCCCAAGCTTGGGGATTTTAGCAAGGGTCGTGATGGTGTCCCGGGCGGGTTGATAGTCCGGCGGATTCGAATACTTTCTATCCAGAACAAGGTCGGTCCCGGCTAAAACCCCTAGCGGCGCGGCCAATCCCCATAGGGGTGTGGTCGGGGTGAGCGGGACCGGCGCAACGTCGGGGCTGTCCGTAACGGCCGCGCTCTCCAGGAAATCATCTAGCCAGGAGGTCGGAAAACCGAACGCCTCGTCCAACGCCTCCAGAATTGCAGATGGATCGTAGCCGACCGGACCGGCAGGGTTTGCTTGCCCCCCGTTGTCTGCGGCCCACTTCTGAAATGCCTGGGTCTTTTCTGCGGTGTCGGCCGTAGCTTCGATCCGAACCTTGGGCGTGGCGGCCCGTTCTGCTTTCTCGCGTTGCTTTTCGCGTTTTCGATAAATCTCCAGGGTTTTATCAAACGCCCAACTTGCGAGGGCCTTGTTGGGCGCATTCCCAAACGTCACGGTCCTCGGGTTATCTCCAAACCAACCGACAGTCGCATTTTCGTCGAACAGAAGCGCAAACGCGGCATCGTTGAGCGCGCTGTAGCCTTCATTGGCCTGATCCCGGCTCTCGAGGCCTTGCTTGTTTAGCGTTGCTTCGTCTTTGGGGCCAGCCCCGTCGGCCAGGACGGTGGACACACCACCACCTAACAGCAGAATGGCCACATAAGCACTCGCGATCACCGGCAAGGTTGGTGACATGGCTTTCCCTCCTGTCTTCGAGATGGAACGGGCAAATCTGTGATGCTGTCGTGGTATTTGGCGAGAATTCTTCAAGAAATTCGTGACTCAGCAAACTCTAGCCGACGGTCGCCTGGATATCAAATATTTACCAGTACGACAGGGCGCTACGGTACAAACCCGCCAGGTCGTCCTTGCTGATTTCCAGCGGGGCGTTGTCGAACATGCGGCGCTGCGGGAATGCGCCCTCGGTTAGCGCCGCAACGTCAGCCTCACCATAGCCGACGCCGATCACTTAATATCATCGGCCTTCCCGCCGTCGAAAAGCTGTATCATAATAGGCACGGATCTGTCGTGAAACGCGGCTAGGCTGTCTTAGCCCGCGCGTTTTCGCTGGTCCCAATGAAAAGCCGCTGTGGGGAGGCGAACACATTATGAGTGCTGGCGTTGAGCTCGACCATTTGACTATCCGTTTTGGCGATTTCACGGCGGTTGGCGATGCCAACTTGAGTATTGAAGAAGGTGAATTCTTCAGCTTTCTAGGGCCTTCCGGGTGCGGTAAGACCACGATTTTACGCGCTATCTCGGGATTTCTCGATCCCAGCGAGGGCGCCGTGCGTATCGGCGGCGAGGATATGAACGGCATCGGCCCGAACAAACGGCCAACGGCGCTAATTTTTCAGAACCTAGCACTATTCCCGCTCATGAGCGTGGCCGACAACATTGCCTTTGGGCTCGAGGTCCGGGGCGCGAGCAAGGAAGACCGGTGTAAGCGGGCCGACGACCTGCTCGATCTTATCGCCTTGCCTGGCCAGGGCGATAAGATGGTCAGCGCCTTATCCGGCGGTCAGAAACAGCGGGTCGCCATTGCCCGGGCCCTGGCGGTCGAACCGAGTGTGCTGTTATTGGACGAGCCGTTATCCGCTCTCGACCTAAAGTTACGTCAGCACATGCGCTCCGAGTTGCGCGCTATTCAGCAGCGCGTGGGGATCACCTTCATCTATATCACGCACGATCAGGGCGAAGCACTAACCATGTCCGACCGCGTCGCCGTCATGAGCCAGGGTGTCATCCAACAGATCGGCGATAGCACGACCATCTATGACAACCCGGCCACTGCGTTCGTTGCCTCTTTCGTCGGTGAAAACAATGGTTTTCACGGAAAAGTGACGAAGGCGGACGAGGCCTATGCGGTAATCGACACTGCATTCGGCCCCATGCGCGGCCGAAACGAGCAGGGGCTGCGACAAGGCGATTCAGCAATCCTGTTCATTCGTCCCGAGGCACTGGGGTTAGCCAACGGCAGTACCGAAAACACGTTCGAATCGACCGTGACCAGCGAAGCGTTCGAGGGAGCCGTTCGACACCTCTATCTGAAAGGTGACGGGGGCATGAAAATCGCGCTTTCCATGACCAACGACGGTAAGGCCCCAGCCCTCAACAAGGGTGAAAGCACCCGCGTATCGTTTGCCGCGGACCGGGCGGTGGCCTTGCCCGAGGGCGAACTGGCTAGCGAGTAGCCCCTTTACCAATATGACAGGGCGCCGCGGTACAGACCCGCCAGATCGTCCTTGCTGATGTCCAGAGGAGCGTTGTCGAACAGCCGACGTTGGGGGAACGCCCCCTCGGTTAGAGCTGCGATGTCGGCCTCGCCATAACCGACGCCGCCGATACCGTTCGGTATTCCGGTCGTTTTCATCATCGAGATCATCTGCCCGGCCAGCACTTCGCCCGCGTCCTCCTCCCCGGCGCCCCGTGTATCGGCACCAAGCCAGCCCGCCGCTGCCAGATGCCGGTCGGGACAGGCCGATGCTGTATGACGGAACACGGACGGCGCGTTGACGATGACCGACATGCCGTGCGGTACGATCGGTGTCGCGGTGGGATACCCCTCGGGCTGGAAATCGCGTACCAGCCCCGAGACCGTATAGGACATGCCGTGTGGCGCGTGGCAGCCGGCGTTGCCGAACGCAATGCCGGCTAGGGTCGCCGCCCACATGAGTTGATGGCGAGCCGCTTGCCCGTCCGTTTCGACGATCGCCGGTATCATGTTCTCGCCAAGGATACGCAAAGCCTCGCGGCAGCCCAGATCGCTCCACGGGTTCGCGCCTTGGCTTAGCGGCCGAAGGCGGGGTTGCTTTGGCGCGGCGCGCTTGCTGTAGGGCAAGGCGGTATAAGATTCCACGGCATGGCTGAGCACATCGAAGGCGCTGGCCGCAACCACATTTTTTGGCAAGGTGTCCGTACAGGTGGGATCGACCAACGCCTGGGCGGGCCGCAAATAGCGCGAGACGATGCCCGTCTTCGCTCGCATGGCCAGTAAATCGAAGATGGCGATCCCGGTGCACTCGCTGCCGGTGCCGCAGGTGGTCGGACAGGCGATGTGTGGCTTGAGCGGCCCCGGCACCGGCTGGCCTCCGCCGATGGGCGCATTTACGTATGTCAGGAATTCGGCCGGGTGCGTGGCATAGAGGTTGGCGGCCTTGCAGGTGTCCATGACCGAACCGCCGCCGACGGAAACATAGCCATCGAAATCGCCCTCGCTGGCAAAGCGCGCCGCGGCCAGGAACGACTCATCCGTGGGCTCGACTTGTGTCTCGTCGTAAAGCACGACATCCAGGCCGGCAGCCGCTAACGAGGCCCGCACGGCGGCTACTTGCGGTAGCGCCGCCAATGCCTTGTCGGTCATCAAGGCAACGCGCCGCATACCCAAGGACGCGGCACGATCCCCCGCTTCGGCTAACACACCGGGACCGAACGTGATGGCGGAGGCATCGACTGAAAAAGCCGTATCGCCGCCCTCGCCGGGCGCAAAGTAATGACAGCAGGCCATAGTTAGAGTCCCAAAACCTCTTCCGGTGCCGTGTACGGTAGCTTGTGTGCATCCGCCACCGCCTTGTAGGTAACCTTGCCCATGGCCACGTTCAGGCCGTTCTTTAGGTGCGGATCCTCGGCCAAGGCGTGGCGCACACCCTTGTTCGCCAACGCCAGGACAAAGGGCAGCGTTGCATTGTTCAGGGCGAAGGTCGATGTGCGCGCGACCGCCCCTGGCATATTGGTCACGCAGTAGTGTACCACTCCTTCCTCCATATAGGTCGGCTTGGCATGGCTGGTTGGTCGCGATGTTTCGGCGCAACCGCCCTGGTCGATGGCGATATCGACGAAGACCGATCCGGGGCGCATCTCGCTCATCATCGCGCGCGTGACCAGTTTCGGCGCCGCGGCGCCCGGCAGAAGCACGGCCCCGATGACTAGATCGGCTCCGGTCACGTATGTCTCGATGGCATCGACGGTGGAATAGATGGTGTTGAGCTTTGGCCCGAACTGTAGATCGAGGGCGTAGAGCCGCGCCAAATTTTTATCGATGATCGTAACATGCGCCTCCATACCCATGGCCATGCGCGCCGCGTTTGTGCCCGAGATACCGCCGCCCAGGATAACCACCCGCGCCGCCGCCACGCCCGGCACGCCGCCAAGTAGCATGCCCGACCCGCCTTGTTCTTTTTCAAGGCAGTTGGCGCCGACCTGCACGGACATGCGGCCCGCTACCTCGCTCATGGGTGTGAGCAGCGGTAGCCCGCCCTGGGCACCGGTCACGGTTTCGTAAGCCACGGCGATGCAGCCGGATTTTTGCAGGCCCTCGGTCTGCGGTAAATCCGGCGCCAGGTGCAGGTAGGTAAAGAGAACTTGGTCCTCGCGCAACAGCCCATATTCACTCGCCTGCGGCTCTTTCACCTTAACTACCATGTCCGCCTTGGCGAAGACATCCTCCGCCGTTTTGGCGATCTCCGCCCCTGCGGCGCGATAGGCGTCATCGCCAAAGCCAATACCGGCGCCGGCATTGGTTTGCACCAGTACTTCGTGGCCATGGTGTACCAGCTCGCGCACCGAACCCGGCACCAAGCCGACGCGGTATTCGTGCGTCTTGACCTCTTTTGGAACCCCAACAAGCATATGCTCAGCCCCCGCCTCGTGTGTTTTCAGAACGATAAAACGGCCGCAGACTGGCCTTTGCTCCAAACCGTTTGCCGGCAACCTCGATTTCATAGTGGCCGGTACGCACGAACGCGGTATCTACCCCGTGCGGATCGGCAATATACCCCAATCCGACGGCGCGGCCCAGGGCATGGCCGTAGGCTCCCGACGTCAAACAGCCGACGATCTGGCCGTTTCTAAAGACCGGTTCGTTGTGATAGAGCAGCGGCTCCGGATCGTCCAGAGCGAAGTGAACCAGACGCCGCGTCACCCCAGCATCCCGCTGCTTCAGCAAGGCGTCGCGCCCGATGAAGGGGACCAATTTGTCGAAGGCACAGGCGAAGGCCAAGCCCGCCTCCAGGGCAGTGTCTTCGTCGCTGATGTCATGCCCCCAATGGCGATACCCGGCTTCCAGACGGCAAGAGTCCAGCGCGTGCATTCCGGCCAACCGAAGACCATGGGTGGCCCCTTCCGCTAGCAGCGCATCGAAGACGCCGCCAGCGTACTCGCTGGGAATATAAAGCTCCCACCCCAACTCGCCTACATAGCTGAGACGTTGGGCTAGCACCGGTGCACCGGCGATCTCCATTTCCCGAACCGTCGCGAAGGGAAAGGCGGTATCCGAGAGGTCCTCGGTGCATATCGTGCTCAGCAAGGCCCGGCTGTTTGGTCCCATGACGGCAATGACCGCATACGCTGAGGTCACGTCGGTGGTGATAAATCGCGCTTCCCCGGATGTGTGGCGCGTGATCCAGTCGCGAACCCGCACCGCCGTGGCGGCGCTTGTAACAACCAGATATCTCTCATCGGCCAGGCGAGTAACCGTTAGGTCTGCCTCGATACCGCCGCGCTCGTTCAGCCATTGGGTATAGACGACACGCCCCGGCGGCACGCCGACATCGTTCGCACAAATAGTCTGCAAAACTTGTTCCGCATCCGCCCCTTGCAAGAGAAACTTTGCGAAAGAACTTAAGTCGAAGACGGCAACCGATTCGCGCGCCGCCATATGCTCCGCCGCCGCATAGGGGAACCAGTTTTGCCGTCCGTAGCTGTATTCATACGCCGGCGTACCCCCTGAGGGCGCGAACCAGTTGGGCCGTTCCCAGCCAGCAACCTCGCCAAAGCAGGCACCGTTTGCCACCAACCGGTCGTGCAGCGGTGAACGGCGGACATCGCGCGCGGTCTCGTACTGGCGGTAGGGCCAATGCAGGGCATAAAGCAGGCCAAGTGCCTCCCCTACCCGCTCGCGCAGATATGCGCCACCACCTTGGAACGGCATCATGCGGCGGATATCTACGTCCCAAAGATCCATGGGCGGATGACCCGCCACGATCCATTCGGCCAAGACCTTGCCGGCCCCTCCGGCCGATTGAATGCCGATGGAATTGAACCCGGCGGCAACGAAAAAGCCGCGCAGTTCCGGCGCCTCGCCGAGCAGGTAACGGTTATCCGGTGTGAAGCTTTCCGGCCCGTTGAAGAACCGGCGGATGCCGGTGGTCTCCAGGGCCGGCACCCGGCGAACGGCGCCTTCGAGGATGGGCATGAAATGGTCGACATCCTCGGGAAGTTCGTCGAAGCAGAAATCCTCCGGGATTCCATCCATGCCCCACGGTTTGGCTCGCGGTTCGAAGGCGCCGAACAGAATTTTGCCGGCATCTTCCTTGAAATAGGTGCACGCATCCGGGTCGCGTAGCACCGGCAGCCCGGGCGGCAGGTCCTCTACCGGCTCGGTGATGGCGTAGAAATGCTCGCAGGCGTGCAGCGGCACATTGACCCCGGCCATGCGCCCCACGTCGCGCGCCCACATGCCGGCACAGTTGACCACGACCTCGGAGGTTATGTCGCCATGCTCGGTGCGGACGCCCGTGACGCGGCATTGATTTGTCAGGATGCCGGTAACCTTTGTGTCTTCGATAATGCAAGCACCGGCCTGGCGCGCCCCCTTGGCGAGGGCCATGGTGGTATCGGTCGGGTTGGTCTGGCCGTCGCTGGGCAAATACACGCCGCCAACCACATCGGCGGCAGCGAGCAGTGGCCATAACTCGCGAACCTGCGTTGGCGAGATTGTCTCCACCTCGAGACCGAATGTCTTGGCCATGGAAGCACCGCGACGCAGCTCCTCGAAGCGAGCCGCCGTGGTGGCGATGCTGATGCTGCCGGTGCGGCGAAAGCCGGTCGCCTGGCCCGTTTCCGCCTCCAGCCCGGCATAAAGCTCCGCCGTATAGCGAGCCAGTTTGGTGAGGTTGAGGGTTGCCCGCAACTGGCCAACCAACCCAGCGGCGTGCCAGGTGGTACCGCAGGTGAGTTTCTTGCGCTCAAGCAACACCACATCGCGCCAGCCCAGGCGCGCCAAGTGGTAAGCAAGCGAACAGCCGATGATACCGCCACCGATGATAACAACCCGCGCGGCCGTGGGCAGCCGTACCTGGGCTTCAGGCGCCGTCGTCACCGAGGAGAACATCGTGCAGGACCTGCCAGGCCGTGGCATCGGGGGCGAGCAGTAGGCCGTCAGCCTGATAATAGCGGGCACCATAGTCGGCGCCATCCAGGATTCGCGCCACGCCGCCAGCCTCTCGATGGATGAGGGCGCCCGGCACGTGGTCCCAAGGCATGAGCTTGGTGAACAGCGAGAAGTGGCTATGGCCGGAGGCGAGGCGCAAATACTCGTGCCCCGCACAGCGCAGACTATTGATTGTGTGAACACGGCCGCGCCGGGATTGAATTTGGCGCGCCATTTCCGGTGGGGCGAAGGTGCTGGCATGCAACGTGCCGCGCATATCCCCAAGCGGAGCCGCCGGGGCCGCCGTCAGGCGCGTTCCGGCCAACCAAGCGCCGGCGCCCAACTCCGCCGTGGCTGTCGTCCCGGCGATCGGATCGTGGATCCAGCCGGCGATCGTCCGCCCCTCCTCCACCAGCCCGACCATCACCGCGAAGATCGGCTTGCCGCTCGCAAAATTGGCGGTGCCGTCGATCGGATCGATCACCCAGACCACTGATTCCTCGGCAATCCGCGAGAGGATCGAGGGATCGGCCGCTACCGCTTCTTCGCCCACTTGATGGGCGCCGGGGCGCAGGTCGCGAAGGCGGCGAGAGATGAACGCTTCCGCCTTCTCGTCGGCGATCGTAACGACTTCACCGCCCTTCTTTTCGCGAATCTCATGGCTTTGCAGCGCGCGAAAGCGCGGCAGCACCTCCTCGACGGCGGCTTCTTCCAAAATGCGGGTGACGGAGTCGATATCGATGGGCATGGCGCCGCCGAGTATCGCGGTTGCCACCGCAAATGCAAGGCTCGCCAGCGGCGGGATTGGGCTTTAGGCCTTATGTTTCTCGCGTGCACGCCGACGGCGGAAGCGAGCGAGGTCGGCCGAGTCTAGGCGTACCCGCAGATACGCGCGCGCATCGTCGTCGCGCCGATCCAGGACGTGACCATGATCGTAAAGCCAGGCGATCGACGCCCCGTCGCGTAAATCCACCGAAAGATCAACGGTCTGCCGGCTTTCCGCAATAAAACTGTCAATTAGGCCTAGCAGACCCTCCACACCTTCGCCGGTAACGGCGGAACACGCGGCTTGCCGGGCGTTTCGTTCGATGCGCGTTAAAAGGACGGAGAGAGACTCGGCATCCAACAGATCGATCTTGTTCAGCACTTCGATAACGTGGTCGGTGAGCGCGTCCTCCAGGCCCAGGGCTTGAAGGACCGATTCCACGTCTTGGCGCTGCGCGTCGCTGTCCGGGTGGTGGATGTCGCGTACATGTAGGATCAGATCGGCCTCGACGACCTCCTCCAAGGTGGCCCGGAACGCGGCAACCAGATCGGTCGGCAAATCGGAAATAAACCCCACCGTATCGGAAACAATGACCTGCAGGCCGGATGGCAAGCGCACCCGGCGCATGGTCGGGTCCAGAGTGGCAAAAAGCTGATCCTTGACCGTGACGTCCGATCTGGTCAGGCGATTGAACAGGGTCGATTTGCCGGCATTGGTATAGCCGACTAAGGCAACGATCGGGTACGGCACTCGCCGGCGCGCGGCCCGATGCAACTCGCGCCGGCGTTTTACCTGCTCCAGGTCCGCCTTGATGCGCACGATACGCTCGGTGATAAGCCGACGATCCATTTCCAACTGCCGTTCGCCGGGACCGCCGAGGAAACCGAACCCGCCGCGCTGCCGCTCCAGATGGGTCCACGACCGGACCAGCCGCGACCGTTGGTAGGTGAGCGCCGCCAGTTCGACCTGCAACTGCCCCTCCTTGGTGCGTGCCCGGGCGCCGAAAATTTCTAGGATCAGGCCGGTGCGGTCGATGACTTTGCAGTGCCAGGTGCGCTCAAGGTTCCGCTGCTGCACGGGTGTTAGGGCGGCGTCGACGACCACCAGATCGGCCGCTTCCTCCGCCACCACGAGGCCGATGCGCTCGGCAACGCCCAATCCGAAGAGCGTCGCCGGCCGGGGTCGGTTGACCACGACCACGGCGGCGTTGGCGACCTGCAGATCGATGGCCTGGGCCAGACCCACCGCTTCGTCGAGCCGGGATTGTGGCGAGCGTGCGGCACCCGCCACCGCCCGAATCTGCGGATGCAGAACGAGCGCCCGTCCAGAGCCCAATGAATCCGTGGGTGGGTCCGTGGCTGAGCCGCCGGCCTTCTCGTCGATAGGGCTAGGCGTTTTGGACCTCTTGCTCCGCCGACGCTGGTTCATAGAGCTGAATCGGCGTGGCCGGCATCACCGTGGAAATCGCATGTTTGTAGACAAGCTGCGAATGAGCATCCCGGCGCAAGAGCACGGAAAAGTTGTCAAACCAGGTAATGATTCCCTGCAATTTAACGCCGTTCACCAGAAATACGGTGACCGGTACCTTGTTCTTGCGGATGTGGTTGAGGAAGACGTCTTGGACGTTCTGTGATTTGTCGGCGGCCATGATAACTACCCGCTTTTGTTAAGTTTGTTGTTGTCGTTGTACCAACTCTCTCCAGGTGGGTACCCCTTCAGCCACCGAGCCACGCTAACAGCCCGGCCGCCACTACCGGTCCCCACCTATTTCTTTCATTATCACGGTTCCGCGATAAAGACAAAATCCGGGTGGTGTTTCTGTTTGAAAGCGATCGTTTTTTTCTCAAACACCCGACAGGCAGAGGTCCAAAAGTTCCGCGAATGCGCCCTCGTCGAGCGTGTCGAATTGCCCGGCGAGGTCCGCGAGTCGTGCCGCGCGCCGCGCGCCCAGAACGGAGTCGGCGAAGGCGTGGAATTTGGCGGTGATCTCGGTGTCCGAAAGTGGCGAGTCGGTGTCGCCTCGCGGCGTGCGGGTGCCGTCGGCGAATTCGCGGCCGTCGGTGGTGACCAGCGTGACCTGAGCCCAGCGTTTTGCGACACTGATCCGAGTCATTTCGGAGTCGTCGATGAGCGTAGTCGCGCGGCTGATCCGCAGGATTTCAGGGTCCTTTAGCGTTTCTGGCGTTAACTCCTCGACGCCCATCCGCCCGCGGACAATCATGGTCGCGACAGGGAAAGCGATGCCGTAAGTCAACTCGTCGAGTGTCCGTGGCTCGTGCCCGGCGAGCCGGGTCGCGTTGTGAAAGGTGCGGATCGACACCGACGCAATTTGATCGGCGGTGAGTCCGTGCCGCTGCATCAGTTCCTGCACCGCGTCGAGCGAAGGATGCGCACATCGGCAACAGGGATAGGCCTTGTAGTGCGTGTGCTCGATCGTCAGCCACCTGCCGCCCAAGTCGGCCCAGAAGGGGGCCGCATCAGCGCCCTCGCAGGTCAATGCTGGAGCGCCGGTGAAACCTTCGCGCGCGAGATAGGCGGCCGTGACCCCCGAAGGCGCGCCCCAGCCTACGCCGTCTCGGACCATCGTTGGAAAATCGATGCAGCGCATCATTTGGCTACGCGGGCCGTGATATTCGCCGATACCCGCCGCATGTCGAATCCGCTCCGCGTCGCAGCCCAGCATCCGGGCGCAGGCCGCGGCAACGCCGACGGCCGTCCAGGCGCCCGAGGTGTGATAGTCGCCGCAGGTTGCATGCTGTACCTGCCCCGCGCGGTAGCTAACCTCATAGGCGATTGCGAGCCAGGTGGCGAA
>Ga0114931_10005293_pt1 | contig 15939 bp, 14 predicted proteins | sample 2SBtaG_FD_89579 | JGI IMG/M metagenome (GOLD analysis project Ga0114931, IMG submission 89579) | Deep subsurface microbial communities from Kolumbo volcano to uncover new lineages of life (NeLLi) - 2SBTROV14_V59a metaG | ecosystem: Environmental > Aquatic > Marine > Volcanic | place: Kolumbo...
CACCGCGATCTTGCCGGCGAGCTTTAGCAGCCCGCCCAAAAACTCATTCTGGCTGCGAGCGGTCAAAATTCGCCAGCTCTGCGTCGCCAAATCTCGGCGTATCCTAGGATATGCCCACGATTCGGCTCCTTGAGCTGACGAATTTTGCCACGCTCTCGCCGACGAAGCAGTTTTTGGGCGGACGGTTAGACCGGCCTCGGCGGGCAATTCATCGGGCTCGCGGGTGCGCTTTTTCATACGCCTTACGAAGCGCCGATGTGCTGACGTGCGTGTAGATTTGTGTCGTGGTGAGGCTCTTGTGTCCCAAGAGTTCTTGCACGCTGCGGATGTCCGCGCCGCGATCCAACAGGTGCGTGGCGAAACTGTGTCGCAACGTATGCGGCGAGGTACGAAGATCAAGGCCGGTTTGCTTTAGATACTTCTCCAACATGCGGGCCACGCTACGGGTCGTAAGCCGTTTTCCGAAGCGGTTGACGAACACCGGGGCCGCGCCGCCTTGCGGCAAGCTCGGGTGCAGCGTTCGTCGGGCCAGCCACGCGCGAAGGCTTCTGACGGCAAACGAACCGAGCGGAGCCAGCCGCTCGCGGCGACCCTTGCCACGCACCATGGTCAAGCCCGCGGCCAAATCAAGGTCGCTGTCGTTGAGCCCGACCAGCTCACTGACACGCAGTCCGGCCGAGTAGAGCGTTTCGAGGATGGCCCGGTCGCGCAGCCCGAGCGGTTGGTTCGAAGGCGGCGCTTCGAGCAAGCGGGCCAACTCGTCGGTCGACAGAAAGTGCGGCAGGGAACGTGCCTTGCGCGGGTTGCGCAGCGCGCGGGCCGGATTGCCGTCGGCCCATCCGTCACGCTGACCGAAGCGAAAGAAGCTTCTCAGCGAGGCCAGGCGGCGAGCCACCGTGGTGCGCGCGTATCCGGCTTCATGCAGGCTGGCCAGATAACCGCGAAGGTCCATCATCGTGATGGCTCGCGCCGCGGGGGCCCGGCCATCACGCGCCGTGGCAAGAAACGTTTCCAGCGCCGCCAGGTCCTCGCGATAGCTCTTGATGGTTAAATCCGAGGCGTTCCGCTCGACCTTCAGGTAGGTCAGAAACCGCTCGGCCGTCGCGTGCAGCGAGTCGCTGGAAGGGCGTTTCCGCGGTCGTCGTCGGACCGGCCCTGGTTCGGCTTTCACGGCCGCCGGTCGCGCGCTTCGTCGGCCGCGGGCGGTTTCAAACGGAAAGGCCATGCGAAAATCGTGGCGTGGTGTTGGCCTCGGCAGCCGGTCGACGATCTCTGAGAGCGGCTTAGAACATAAAGAGCAGGAAAGAGATCGCTTCTCTAACCAGCCTCGTCAAGATCCGACGGAAGAGGCAAGTCAAACCGCCGCCGCGACGGCTCGGGCGCCGCCTGTTGGCGGACTTTTTGGCTAAGAACCGCGGCATCGTACCAAGTGAAGCTCAACTTAGGGTTCGACGCATAGCGCCCCAGAACCCGCAAGGTTTCGGCCCGACTCGCATCGTCGTACAAAAAAACGTAGCGCTCGGAGCCCTTGACGAGTGCCAAAACGTTGATGTCCTGCGCCACGATCCCGATCCTCCTTGTCCCGCGCCGGGTTGTTCAGAGCCGGCGCTCGCCACATCCATGGGGTCAGACAGTTCCGGCTCGTCGACGGTCTTACCAAGGTTGGTTCGCCGCGGCGGCCTGGTGCTTTTATCGGTCTGTCGGGCGGCGCAACGCCAATTCACTTCCACCCGCCCCGCCGCGGGCAGAGAGCATCTCGGCAATGTGCAGGTGACAACAGAAGCGAATAAAGTCTTCGCTCCGCTGAAGATACGTTCGCCACTCGCCGTCGCGACGATCTTCACGGGACATGTAATAAGTTCGCAGAGCCTCGACGAACCATTCGTCATGACCGTTGTAAGTTCGCGTGTGACGCAGCACCGGTTCACCACTGGGCTGGCAGTCGGGCGGTAATCCGGAGTGGACCGGTACCTTGCCGATCGCCCCGGGCGGCCCATTCGGCGATGAGACAACCAGAGAGTGGTATGCAACATCGCGGGCTTTTGCTTCGCTGGGTTCCTTGATTTCTTCCGGAGGCGCGATCGGCCCGCTAGCCGGAGTCGGCGGCAATGCCGGCCTGCGAGGCGGTGTCGCTGCGTGGGGTTCCAACGCCTTGAGGTCGTGGCGTGCCCGGGCAAAGGCCGCCTCATAGACCAGCGATTCGGGCAGGTCTTCTTCTTCCGGAGTACCAAGCGGCAAGCCATAGCCCGGCGGAATCGGGTGAATACACGGATTGGCCGTGTACCATTCAACCCGTAATCCCAAACGCGGGGGATAATACGGTGAATAATCCGTCACGGCGCCGATGACCACGGCGTCGACCTCAAGAATTCGCGCCAACTCTTGCGCTTCCGCCCCATCTCGCAACTCGATGCCGTAGGCACGCATCGCGCTTTCAACCACGCCGATGGGAACCACCTCGAAGCCCGGCGTGGATTGCAGTTCGTTGAAATAGGCCAAGGCAAATCGGCGGCCATCGACCGACGCTTCGGAGCTTAGGTTGATAAACGGCGCGACGGCAATCTTGGAGATTTGGGGAAAGGGATTGCGCACTACCGGAATCTGCACGATTTCTGGCCATCGGCAGCCAGTCGTGGCAAATAGCATCAGGATGGCAACGTAGCGAAATGTCGACACGGGATGTCGCCAACAGAGCAACCGCCCCCCCGCTTCGACCAGATGTTCGCCTTGGTCGCGACGCGCTCAATCAGCGCGCATCGAGTCGGCGATGGTCGCGTTATCGGCAAACTCATCCAAGCTTCTCCAGTCGAACCCCGGCGAAAGGTCGCATCCGTGGGGCGGGGGCTTTGGGGAAAGGCTTAGATTAGATAGCCCAGGCTTTTCAGGCCGATCGGCTCGCGCGAGGCGAACGGTTCGCCGTAACGGCAACCGATCAGGAATCCCCAGGTCGACGCCTGATCGCGAACCCGTTCGACAAACGGTGGCTGCTCATCGTGACCGGCGATAAACTGGCTGTGGAAACACTCGATGGCCGCACGCTTCTGATCCCAAAAATCCGAGATATCAAGAATGAACGCCGGCTGCACCACTTGGCGAAGATGGAGCGCGTAGTAGTGATAGATCCGCTGGGGATGGTACGGCGCCCCGGGAAGATCGCTCTTGGAAAGCTTGGCCCAAAAGCGAGCGGCTTCGACCAACTGGGTCGCCGCGGTGTGGTCCGGGTGGGCATCAACCCAATAGGGAGCGAAGATCCACCTTGGCCTTTGTTGGCGAAAGACACCCGCCAGCCGACGCCGCGCATCAAGCGTCGGCTCGAGGCTACGGTTGGTCAGCCCCAAGTTTTCGCGCCAATCGAGACCCAGCACCTTGGTTGCGGCAGCGGTTTCTTGAGCGCGAATGTCCAAGCTGCCATGCGGCGTGGGTTCACCGCTGGTCAGATCCAGCACCCCAACGCGCAGACCTTCGTGGCGGAAGCGAAGAATTGCCCCGCCCATGCCAAGTTCGGCATCATCGGGGTGCGGGGCGACGATCAATACATCGAGCACGTATGACTCCTTACCGCGGCTTGGTCGTGGAACAGCGATGGCCATACCCCACATGATCGGGACGTCGGTTCTCCAGCTTTCCGAGCAGCGCCCAAAAAACTTGGCTCACAAGCTCTAATCAGGCTGGGCGCATCGACGCGATTTTGGCAAACTTCGGCCCCATTTCTGAAGATGGCCTCGATTTTCAGGCGTCTCATGGCTGCTTGCAAACTACGGCTCGGAAGGCGCTGGACCGCTTGTCTGGCCGCCGTCATGTTGGGCCTCACACTCTCGGGCTGTGCTTCGTGGAGCGCCACGAGTGACGGAGGCAATCCATTCCCGGATTGGAAAAACCGCTTACGTCCTCTAGACCTCGGAGGCGGAACGTGGGGCGTCGATCCCCGCGCTCGCCAGATCGAACGGAATCTGGGCGTACAATAATCTCCTCCGGGCGTTAATTTGAGCCTTCGCGGGCAATGTGATGTCGAGCGAATGTGCGCGGGGAATTGTCCCGGAGTGCGACCAAGCCGTAGGGGGGGGACGTGTGATTGCCGGTTATCCGAGAGCACGCGTGGTCAGAGCTCGATCAATGATATCCGCCGATTTTCCCGATGGCTGCGTTGGGCATCAAGCACGATTCGGAGCGAGCGGTACATATCCTCAAGGCTCGACGTGTTGCGCACCAGGCTGACGACGGCACGGTAGAACTGCGAGAGTAGCTGTTCGCCCACCGGCCGCTCGCTTTCGAGTGATTCGAGGTGTCGGCCTGCCTGATCGAACCAAATCAGCGTCGAGGGCAGATCGATAAACGCAATGCCGTGTTCGCAGACCACTTGCAGCGCCGCCGGAGGACGAAACGTAACCGCCTCGGGCCAACAGCTTGGCACATAGCGGCCGCAACTGATTTGTGCCACCGGCCCGTTCTTGGCGCTCTCTGGCAATGAGAAGTCCAGACTTAGCATCTGATAGTCGTAACGGTCCGCGTCGGGGCTGGCCCGGTGCATCTGGCCGCCCACCATGATCGGTTCACGGCCGACAACATAGCGGCACCAGTCGACCAGTTCGACCAGTTGTTGGAGCGAGGTTTGCTGCGCCATGCAGCGCCGGCGCGGCTGATTGCCGTCTTCGGCTAGTTCGCGGCGGTGGCAGAACAACAGCCGCGGCTTGCCAAGTTGCGTGGCGATCAGCTCTTTGAGCCGGAGCGTGGCCGGAGCGTGGCGGCAGGCGAATTCTGACATAAAGGCGACGCCGGATTGTTCGATCCGTTGCTTGATGCGGTGGATCATCTCTGGGTCCGGCTCGAGGGCCGAGGCGCAGTAGATCGCTTTGCCCGCATCGCTGGCCGCCAGAATCGGCAGCGAACCGTACCACTCGCTGGCCAACATCAGCACGGCATCGACGTCTTCACGCTGCGCCAACGCGCGAAAGCCTTCGATCGGCTGGGCCTGAAATTCGCCCGCCGCTTGCTCGGCCTGCAAAGCGACTTCCGAACAGACCGCGCGAACCTCGTAACGATCGCTCAAGGCGCGCAGCGCAGGCCGATGCCGCGTCTCCCACGCACTGCTCAACCCGACCACGCCGACGCGAAGCTTCATTCGATATCCTGGCGATGAACGCTCCACCGCGGACCCACGGAAGAAAAGCTGGACCAGGCCGTCGTATCCGGCCACAAACCGCCTGTTTCTGGAGCAGAACCACTACGATTATATCGGTGTGCCCCGCAACCGTACACCGACCATGGTTTGTTTCCCGTAATGATTATGGAGAAACAACCGCCGGTAAGCACCCGAGGGAGAACACGACCGAATCGCGGATGCCCTGGAATTGTCGGTTACCGATTGATAGCATCTCAACAGAGAAAAATTGAACGGATCGATGCCAAACGAGACGGTGCGGAGCGCTGCGGGGAGCTTCTATCATCGGCGAAGATACGACTGCCCAGCTTCATGATCCCACGTATCTCGGTCGTTATCCCGACGCTCAACGAAGCCGAAACGATTTCTCAAGCGGTCTGCCGGGCCAAGGCCCTCGAACCTTGCGAAATCATCGTGGCTGACGGCGGAAGCTGCGACCAAACCGCACGGTTGGCTCGCACGGCTGGATGCACCGTCATTGAATCGCCGCCGGGCAGAGGAATTCAACTCAATCGTGGCGCGGAGCAAGCCGCCGGCGATACGCTTCTGTTCCTACACGCCGACAACTGGCTCGATCCCGCGGCGCCCGCGCAGATCGCCAAGGTGCTGGCGGATCCCAAGATCGGTGGGGGCGGTTTTCGCCAGCGAATCGACGCTTCCCATGCGGTTTATCGCCTTCTCGAACGCGGCAATGCCCTGCGGGCCACTTCGCGGTCTTTGTTCTACGGCGATCAGGGAATCTTTGTCCGCAGCGAGACATTTCACCGTCTGGGCGGCTTCGCCGACGTTCAACTCATGGAAGACGTCATCTTCTCGAGAAAGCTCCGCCGCCAGAGCCGCATGGTCCTGCTACCTGGTCCAATTCATGTCAGCCCGCGGCGATGGCAGCAACACGGCGTCGTACGTCAAACGTTGCGCAACTGGATGCTCGTCACGGCGCTAACGCTTCGTGTGCCGCCCGACCGGCTTGCCCGGTTTTACCCCATGCACGGCTAATAGGGCGTTCTTAATGCGGGGTGGCGCACCAGCGTGCCACACCCAGTTCGCTCGCGGGCAAGCCCTGGCGTGTCGATGCACCAAGCGTTCGAGGCGGGCTAGAAGAAGCACCAACCCCGTCCGCGATAGGTGGGGGTTCTCTCGACGATGAGGTCTTCTTGAATGAGAAGATATTCGCTGAAGCGTTCGGCGAGTTCGCCGGCTTTGGCGTGGCGGAAAAGAATGGGTTGTCCGGGTTCGACGGCGTCGGCGGCAAGGCCTCGAAGCGGGGTTTGCACTTCGCCGCAACCTTCGCTCGAGACGAGCTTCAAGCCCGGCGGTAAATATGGCACGGGCACTTTGTCCCAACCCGGTTCACCACTGGCAATGTAGCCGCCACCCTGACAGGTGATGTAGCCGGGATCGGAGCGGCGTGAGGCTTCGAGCGCGAAGAAACACGCGGGTTCGGGATGCACGTTCGAGAAATAATCGAACAGGTGCGAACAGAGAAATCCGGAACCGACGGTGAGTTCAGTCAGCCAAGGTTCCTCGACCGCGAACGTGGCGCTGCCGGTCCCGCCGCCATTGAACAGATCGATTTTGTGCCCCGCCGCTTCGAGAGATTCGCGAATCTCGCGGCGGCGGCGGGCCACGTTTCTGACCGACGCGGCGCGAACCCAAGCGAAGATCGGATTCATCGCCTTTTTGAACGGATTACGGTCGCCGAGGCCGGCCACCTGCGCTTCGTAGCCCATCAGGGCGCTAAGCCGCACTCCGTCAAGATCGCGACAGGCGTCGAAACATCGCAGCACGTCTTCGGTGGTGCGAATGCCACTGCGGCGAACGCCCAAATGCACTTTGCCGCCCAAAGGACGTAGCGACATATCGACGTCGAGCACCAACGGGAAAGGGCGCGAGACGCCGTGCATCGCCTTGTCGATCGTCCGCGCGGCTTCGACGCCGTCGATCATCAACCGCACGCTCGTTCCGTCGCAGTGCAATTGACGTAGCCGCGAGAGTGCCGCGGGTTGCAGCGTGGGATAGGCGATCAACAGATCGTCGAAGCCTTCGATGGCCAGATACCCGGCTTCTTCGGCCGAAAAACACATCAGCCCTTGATAGGGCGGTCCAAAGTCGAGAATGCGACGAATCAGCCGCGGAACCCGGATCGACTTGGTCGCCACGCGCAGCGAATGCCCTCTGCCGGCGGCGGTCAGAATATTCGCGAACCGCTCAACATTGCGATCAAACGCCGACAGGTCGACGACAGCCGCCGGAAGCCGCTCACGCTGGAGAATGCGGCACCACCGCGGATACGAAATCGGTTGCCCTCGCGGTATTTTCGACGTGGTTTCCGTGGACGACGCTTCACGCGGCATGAGAAGACGCCCTTGTTTCAGCGGACGACAGGGAACCGCCACCTTTGATAAAAATTGGGGGAAGCTTTTGACAAAAACAGGGGGGGCACTGTCTCTGGCGTTAGCTACGCAAGCTGAGAGACCGTTGGGTCATGTCCCCTTCGATTCGGCATCCGCGTTGGCCATGTTAGCCGGCGTCTTTGGCGACCGTTTGGGAATGATAAGACCGAGCGATTGAAGCAACAGAAACATCACCATGAGTGTAACGAGAAAATAGGGCCAGCCGGGTAGACTTACACCGAAGGCCGCGAACAACGCCGCCAAAACGCCGATGAAGAACGTCAGCAGCAGCAATCCGCAGCCGACCGCGGCCATGGTTCCACGAAAATTGGCCTCTTCATCATCGTACGCTTCGGGACGCAGCTCAATGGTTCGCCCCCGGGCGATGCTGCGGTCGATCGTCTCGGCGAGCTCCACGGCACGGCAGGCGTCGGTCCAACTCGGCCGAAGATCGCTTCCGGCGATGGCTTGTTCCAGGCGGTCCAAGGCGGTTTCGGCGGGCTGCCAATCGTCGAAAACTTGTTCGTCTCGCCGACCCTCGATTTCGACCACCCTCCGCCACGTTCCGCCCTCAGGCATGTCGAGCGTCACCTGTCCCCTCGTACCATGCAGACACAGCGCTGCCCCCGCCTGCCGATCGACCGGGCCGACACACCAGCGAATCAGCACGCCCGAGGCGCTGGAAAGTTGAACGCCCAAGTTGTCGTAGTCGTCCGCCCCTTGAGGAACCATCGCCGAGAGGCGCGTCAGTTCACCACACAGGGCACGTGCCAAGTCGACGTCGCGCGCGAATTGCTTGCAAGTGGCGACCTTGTCGCGATGGGCCATGGCACGCTCTAGCGTAATCTGTTCAAGTTCACCCAATGCCTGCCGCAGGTCGCTTGCAGGCGGCTCGCACAGGCGGTTTATGCTCGGATGCCAACGCCCGGGCAGGTACGGCAGCAGCACGCCGTGGTGCTCCTCGCGAATCATTTCCAATTCATAGCAAACCAGCGATTGAACGGGCTGTGGGTGGGAAACGATCAGTGGCATGTCTACCTGCAAGAACTTGCGAAGCTGATCCGCACGGACCTCCGACGAACCGTCGCCGGCGACCACGACGGCGTCGACGTCGCTGCCATCGAGCAAGGCTTCCCAGTGGTTCGCGTGCCGCGCGCCGGGGGCGATCGCCTGCACACGTTCGGCTTGGGGGCCGAGATCGCACGTCGCCACAAGCTCATGCCGTGGGCTTCGCGCGATGGCTTCGGCAAGCGGAAGAATAAGCGGGTCGAAACCCAGAAGGGCGAATCTCATGGCCGTTTGATGTTGATTTCGGGCAATCGCCTTGGCAGGCGCTCGAGGAGCACCGCCCTACAGTCGGCGAATGTGAAAGCCGCCGTCGACATGAATCCGTTGGCCCGTGCTGTAGGGAAAATAGTCGGCCACGATCGCGCTGACGGCCTTGGCCACATCTTCGGCTTTGCCCCACCGCCGCATGGGGGCCAACCCCTCGGCAAGCAGGCGATCGTATTTCTGTTTCACCGGCGCCGTCATATCGGTTTCGATCACGCCGGGGCAAACTTCGAACACCGTGATTCGCTCTTCTGCGAGCCGTGCGGCGTACAACTGGGTCATGGTTTCCAGGGCTGATTTCGCCAAGCAGTAGTCGGCCCGGTTCGTCGAAACGGCGTAGGCTGAAATCGATGAAATGTTGATGATCTTGCCGCTGCCGAGGTGCCCTTCGTGGATCAGCCGAATCATCTCGCGGGCGACGCGTTGCGACAAGAAAAAAGGGCCTTTCAGATTGACGCCGAACACCCGGTCCCAGCTTGCTTCGGTGGCGTCGAGCAGATCGTCTCGCCCGGGCGAGGTGATTCCCGCGTTGTTGATCAGCACATCGACACGGCCGAACTCATCCAGGGTCCGGTCAACCAACCGCTCGCGATCGTCGGCGGAAGCAACGTCCGCCTGAAACGCCATGGCCTTGGCGCCTAGTTCGCGAAGGTCGGCCACGACATGGTTCGCGACTTCGGCCCGCGAGGCGTAATTGACAATCACGGACAACCCCAAACGGCCGAGTTCAACCGCGACGGCTCGACCGATGCCACGCGAGGCGCCGGTCACGATGGCCACTTGTGGCTTGGTCATGGACATTGCCGTAAAGCCGGGCGAAACGCACGACGCGGTTCGACGGAATCTTTCTTCTTGCCGCGAACCCGCTTGAGTGGCCGTTTAGCCTAGAGATGGCACCCGGGGCTGTCAACGAGCGCTCACACGCCCCCGGCGGGGCTTACTCGAACAGCCATTTCAGTTGACTGACGCGGCCCGTGTGGTCCGTGAGCAATAAGTCGCCGTCGCGCGAAAATCGCCAGCGAAAGTTTTGCCGGCTGCCATCGCTCCAGGTGACGTTGAGCAGGTCTTCCGTCGCCCGATATTGTCCGCTAAGCCGGATCGGCTCGTGATCGAATCGCAGTCCGCCGCCTTGCCGGTTGATGGCAAACGTTCCGCGGCGGTCGAAGAGCAACGTGATGTGGCCATCCGGACGAATTCGCATCCGGCTGCCAACCGCCTTCCACGATCCGATCGGCACGCCGGAACGGCCGTTGACCGCAACCTTTGGCATGGGCACGCGGGGCGGTTCGATCCGCAGCGTCGAGAGCAAGGCGTCGACCGCTGATAGAATGACCGGCGCCTTGGGCTTCGCTGCCACGGCATTGAGTTCGAACCAACCATAGGCCGTTTTGCCGAGAAGATGAAACCCGACCTGTGCTACTCGTTTGCCGTTTACCGGTGTTTCGAAGTCTTGACGTAGCATGTCGACGCCGGCAAGCGAGATCGAATTTGCCTCGAACAGCCGCGTGCGGCCTTCGGTTGCCAGCTCGATTCGCCGCTTGAGCAAGGCGGGCGAAAGCGGTACATCACCCGGCAGACCGGGCGGATTGCGGTGGTACGACATCCATAAACCCGCATCGAGCCGCGGCAGCTTTTTCGGCAGCGGGCCAACTCCGGCCAAAAGCCGTACTTCGCGTCCAAAGGGCAGTTCGGCGACGTCGAATTCCCGTGGAAGAAGGAACCGAACCGTGGCACCGGCGTACTGAACGACTATGCGATCGTCGGTCTCGGATACGCCGACTTCCCGCGCAACCGCGCCGGCACCGCTTTGAATCTGAAGACGATGCGGCCCGCTCTCGGACGTCAACGGTTCGGCAGCCAGCAGCAAGGCACCACTGCCAAGAGCAAGACAAACCATCGTGGCAGCCACCCGAATGAGCCACATGCCCCAGGGGCTTTGCCCGTGGCGGAAGATAATGAACGAACCGTCCACTGTGCCGTTGTTTTTCATGGATTCGAGAAAATCGCGATTCGTCGTGCCGGCAACACCCTTTCAACTTTCATCGGCAGGTGATCGGATCGCGATGCGGCAAGAAGCAGAATTCCAGAAGTTGGGCGGGGGGCCGATTGCCTGAATGAGCGTCGGAGCAAGAGAAAGGTGAACAAGACGCACCACTGACAGAAAATTTTGCCCATTTTATTGACATGATCGTATGCTTGCGGTTTGCTAAGACCATGGCGTGGCAGATATCCAGCGATGGCCGGTCGAATCTAAGCCCTTCGTATGACATCGTTTAGATGCCACACGGCGATCGGAATCATCCCCGCCAACCGCTTCCACGGAACCATAGAGCCCCCATTAATGTCCGAGTTTCGGCTCGCTTACATTGTGTTAGATATCTCACACAGTAAACCGTTGAACCGTTCCGCTACCGAGACAAACATCATGTGCCCGTATCGAATGAAACCGTCTGCCCCCGCGTTCTTGCGGCTTAAGGCATCGTGCACGACGACAGCCTTGTTTTGCCTGCCCGCCGTGTTTCTCATCGCCATGGCGTCGTTGACTTCGGCTCAAGACCGTACGATTGACGGCACGATGAACAACGTCGCCCACGCCCAGTGGGGTGCTGCCAGCGACCCCGGCGTGGGGCGGTTCGTGCAACTTCGCCGCGTGGCGACGGCCCAGTACGAAGACGGCATCTCGTCGCCAGCCGGAGTAAGCTCGCGCCCCGGCGCACGGGAAATCAGCAATGCGGTGGCGGCGCAAACCACTTCAATCCTCAACGATCGCTTCTTGTCCGACTTCGTGTGGCAGTGGGGGCAGTTTGTCGATCACGATATCGACCTAACCGGAGCAGCCACCCCCGCCGAGTCGTTTGACATCGCCGTGCCCACCGGCGACGCCTTCTTCGATCCGCTGTCGACCGGCACGCAAACGATGCCGCTGAGTCGATCTGTCTACGATCCGGGAACCGGCAGTGGGATCGGCAACCCCAGGCAACAAATCAACCAGGTGACCTCTTATATCGATGCGTCGAACGTCTACGGCTCCGACGCCGTCCGAGCGGCGGCGCTGCGAACCAACGGCGGCAGCGGGGCCAAGCTGCGCACGAGCGGCGGCGGGCAGCTATTGCCGCAGAACAGCGGCCTGTTGCCGAACGCCAACGCCGGACCGACGCCTGACAACCAGCTCTTTCTTGCCGGCGATGTGCGGGCCAACGAGCAGGTCGGCCTGACGGCGATGCACACATTGTTCGTTCGTGAGCACAATCGATTGGTCGACGAACTAACCGTCCAGCACGCCGGTTGGAGCGACCAGCAGCTTTACCAGCGTGCGCGAAAGATCGTCGGAGCCGAGATCCAGGCCATCACGTACGAAGAGTTTCTTCCCGCCTTTCTCGGACCGCACGCGCCAAGCTCGACGGGCGTTTACAACCCGCTGATCGATGCCACCGTGATGAACGAGTTTTCCACGTCGATCTATCGGCTTGGCCACAGCATGCTGTCGCCCGAGTTTCTACGAATTCAAAACGACGGATCCCCGGCGCCGGGAGGGGCTCTTGCGCTGCGCGATGCTTTTTTCAACCCCGCCTTGCTGCAAAACGCCACGGACGTCGACGTGATCCTCAAGGGCTTGGCCACGCAGCAGCAGCAAGCGCTCGACTTGCAGCTTGTCGATGATGTGCGCAATTTTCTGTTCGGCCCACCGGGCAGCGGGGGCTTCGACCTTGCCGCATTGAACATTCAGCGTGGTCGCGATCACGGGCTGCCGGACTATAACACGATGCGCGAAGCCTACGGATTGCCGGCGGTGGCCGACTTTGCCGGCATCACTTCGGATTCCGGCCTGCAATTCACCCTGCAAACGCTCTATGGCGACGTCGACCGTCTCGACGCTTGGGTCGGGGCGTTGGCCGAAGACCATCTTGCCGGCGCCAGTGCCGGCGCGCTGATCACGCGGGTGATGCAGGAGCAATTCGACCGCCTGCGAGACGGGGATCGCTTTTGGTTTGAAAACGACCCCAGCTTCTCGGCAGAAGAAATCGCCCTGCTCCGCGCGACGCGCCTCTCGGACATGATCCGCCGCAACACGTCCATCACGAACTTGCCGAGCAACGTATTCTTTGTGCCCGAGCCTTCCTCGCTCTTGCTGTTGGGCATCGGCGTGGGCCTGTTGCTCGCCACGAAGATACGTCGCCAGCCTAGACGTTGCCTGTCAAGCATCGCCTAGGAGTCAGCGTTCTACCGGATGGCCGAGGCCCTGCGCGCCGGCATCACCGCCGATTATGATAGCCCGACAAGGACACGGACCTCGGGCGCCTCTTTCGGCGACGAATCATGGGGAGCGGTGCGATGCTTGCGGAGATCATTTCCATTGGCGATGAGTTGACCAGCGGGCAGCGGCTCGATACGAACAGTCAGTGGCTCAGCCGTCGGCTTGGTGAAATCGGCATTCGCGTTTTGTTTCACACCACGGTGGCCGACGACATCGAGGCGAACGTTCGGGTTTTCGGCCAGGCGGCCGAGCGAGCCGACGTCGTCATGGCAACCGGCGGATTGGGCCCAACCGCCGACGATCTCACACGCAACGCCCTGGCCGAACTAAGCGGCCGAAAACTGGTGCTTGACGAAAACGCCTTGGAGCACCTTCGGGCCATCTTCGCTTTTTTCGGGCGTGACATGCCGGAGAACAACGTCGTTCAAGCGATGTTTCCCGAAGGTTCGCGGATGATCCTCAACCCCAACGGCACGGCGCCGGGCATCGATCTTGATATCCCGCGAAAAGGCCGCTCGCCGGCTCGCGTATTCGCGCTGCCCGGCGTTCCGGCCGAAATGAAGCAGATGTTCGAAGCCACGGTGCTGCCGGCGCTGCGCCAATTGAGCGGCTCGCTGCGGGTGATCCAACATCGCCAGATTCGGTGTTTCGGCAAAGGCGAGAGCCACCTGGAGCGGATGTTGCCCGACCTGGTTCGCCGCGGTCGACAGCCTTCGGTGGGAATCACGGTCAGCGATGCGACGATTACCCTGCGGATCACGGCCGAAGGTGCGTCGGTCGAGGATTGCCAAGCGGCGATCGAACCGACCGTGGCCACGATTCGCGAATGTCTGGGCGATCTGGTCTTTGGCGAAGGGGACGACGAACTGGAACATGTCGTCGCGCGGCTATTAAGCGAGTGGGGCAAGACGCTATCCGTCGCGGAATGGGGTACCGGCGGGCTGGTGGCCGAACGGCTGCAAAGCGCCTCGGGCGGAAGCGATCTCTTCGTCGGCGGATTGGTTGTCGGCAGCCCACGTACGGCCCACGATCTGCTCGGCGTTCCCGACTCGCTAATCGCCGAACGCGGGGCGAACTGCGGCGAAGTGGTCGAGGCGATGGCCGTGGGCTGTCGGAAGCGGACGGCTGCGGACTGGTCGCTAGCCGTCGGGCCGCTGCCGGAGATTGACCGCAAGGCGTCGTCCGCGGATCGCGTCTTCTTTGCCCTTGCCGGTGACGAGGGTGTCGCGGTGCGGTCCGCGCCGCTGGTCGGGCACCCCGACATGCTGAAAACGCGAGCCGCCAAGCAGGCCCTCAATATGGTGCGGCTCGCTTTACTCCGGCAGCGCTGACGACTCGTGGCGTGCCACGCGTTGGGTCTCATCACGAAGCGATTTGAGCATGCCGATCAGCTCTCGGTTCGCGTCGTCGTCGACGCTTGCCAACCCGGTCGAAAGGGGCTGCACGTGGCCTTCGAGGCGCAGCGTTTGAAGATATTCACGCAGCCAATCTCGCCGTTCGGGCGTGGTGGCAAGTAGCCAGTACATCCAGGCCCAGCTTTCGGCATAGTCGCGCTGCGTCATGGTCGCAAAGGAGTCGAGCGCCTCTAAACGCGCAAGGTCCGGCTGCCAGGTACCGGCGTCGAGCGCCTCGGTCAGCAGCTCGACGTGCGGGCGATTTAGTCCTCCGTGCCCACGGGCCACCTCGAAGTATTCGGCCAGCCCTTCGTCGATCCACAGCGGCAGATTCTGCACGGACGCATGCAGATAGCCGTGAGCTACCTCGTGCCTCAAATCCTCGGCCACGCGATCTCCCCAATGCGCGAAAACGACTAGCCGCGTATCGGTTTCCAGAAACAAAGCCCGCCGCGAGGGAAAATCTGGGTAGTGCCCCCGCATGAACGTGTTGTACCGCTCCGGCGTCCGGAACAAGTAAAGATGCACCGGTTCATCCGAAGCGGGCAAGCCAAGCTCGGTCGTGATGTCGGCTTGCAGGCGAATCAGCTCGTCGAGCAACCGATGATGCGCCGGAAGACGAAAGTCGCTATGAAACACGAGCGGCTCGCGCACCAGGGTGTGTTGATCGGGCAGCGTCATCTTCGCCGTGGGCAAAGCCGCGCAGCCAGCCAGACTGATCGATCCCAAGAGTGTGAGCACGAAGCAACAGGCAGGACGCTGCGTGTTCGAGAAGCTCAACGTAACATCTCCGCGTTATGATCGCGCGGTCGCGAGTGCGGAGCATGAACGAGGCCGGGCTGAAGTTGTCGGGGGTTCCGCCGGCCCACGGCATCAATCAGATCGGCGAATCGCGGGGCCCAGTCTGCCACGTGATATTCGCTTTCGACCCTTTGCCGTCCGGCTTGGCCCATCGCCTGACGCAGTCGCGGATCGTCGGCCAAACGCTCGATGGCCCGCGCCGCTTCGGACGAACTCGACACGAGAAAACCGTTTTCGCCGTCGCGTATCATCGTACGGTTCATGCCGACCGGGTTGGCTACGACAGGCAATCCAGCCGCCATGTATTGCAACACCTTCAAGCCGCATTTTCCGCGGCTCCATGGATCGTCGGGCAGCCAACTCAGCCCGATGTCGGCCCGCGACACTTCGATCGCTTCCGTCGCCGCCGACCACGGGCGGGCCGCGACACGAATGCCGGACAAACGAGGAAACTTATTCGAGATCACCCGCAGTTCGAGTCCGGGCAAGCGTGCGGTGGCCGCGGCAATCATCGGTTCGGCGTGTTGCAGGCAGGGGAGCGTGCTGTGTTGGCCGATCCAGACCAGCTTCACGTGTCCTCCGCGGCGCTGATGGGTTGCCGTTGGA
>Ga0114931_10005294_pt1 | contig 15939 bp, 16 predicted proteins | sample 2SBtaG_FD_89579 | JGI IMG/M metagenome (GOLD analysis project Ga0114931, IMG submission 89579) | Deep subsurface microbial communities from Kolumbo volcano to uncover new lineages of life (NeLLi) - 2SBTROV14_V59a metaG | ecosystem: Environmental > Aquatic > Marine > Volcanic | place: Kolumbo...
AAAAGCGTTGTTTGGCGGCCACGTCCGTGGCCGCTCGGCCCGCACGGTGCGGGCCGAACTCTTCATGAGGCTCATCCTTAATAACATAATCTTGAGAATTCAGGGACTTTTTCTACAGACCCGCAGAGCATGATATATAAAGAAGACTACCCGAAGAGGCGCATCATCGAGACCATCGTCGGGTTCGCACCTCCCCATCTCGATCCTCATCGACAGCCACAACCAGGGGAACAACCTCTTCATCGCGTACGGGACGCACCTTCGCATGCTGATGCCCGGCGCCCTCTACGGGCTCAACATTCTCCGCGACCGTGATGACCGCTCATGTTTCTGCATCTCCTTGGACTCTGTTGAACTCCTGCAAGAACTTCTCCGCGATCTCGGGACGGTGGATAATCAGGATGTTCTCATCGTTCCTGGTGGTCCCGCTCTTCGAGGGGTTCCAGCTTCCAGTAATGACTGTGCTCTCATCGATGATGAAGACCTTGTGGTGCATGGTTGCTGAGTTACCATCGAAGCGAACATCAAGCCCTGCTTCTTTGAGCTTCTCATATTCGGAGTATTGGCTCTGCTGCCGCTTCTCGAAGACACCCTCAACCTCAAGGCCATCCTCGTGCTTCTCCACAAGGAGGTCGCCTATGTCGTCGAGGGTAAAGCTGAAGGTCATAAAGTAGATTGACTCTTTGGCCTCTCGGAGTGTATCGATAACTTTTTTCGGTGCATCTCCCTTCCCCAAAGAAGAAGACGGTTCTGAATCACAGTCTTCTGGACAGAAATAGTTCTGGAGGAGGAATGAGGCGTTCGTCAGCGTGTCAGTATGGTTGACGAGGGGGTAGCGCACTTTCCGCTCAGTCTTCTTTCCGGCGAGTTCGTTCCACTCGTCGAGGTAGTTCTGCGCGAGGTATGCGCCCTCGACGATGACGAGGTTGTTATCATTCTTCTCGAAGCCGTTCACCGTCGGGTTGGTGCTGCCGGTGATGACCCTCGCTCCTGCAGTCCCCGCGTCCAGGACGCAGAACTTGTCGTGCATCAGGCCGCCGTGGCGACCAGGAATCTCCGTGCCGAAGCCATCGTAATTATCCTTGAACACCACGACCTCGGCATCCTTCTCGTCGAGCAGCTCTTCCAAGGGCTCGAAGTCAAGATCGTAGAAGGCGCACTTGATGTCAGAGGCGTTCCTGATTGCGTCGAGCATCGCCGCTGCGCAGTCGTCGACCTGGCAGAAGTATGCCTGGAAAGAGCCGCTCTCGGAGGGAAGCGGATGGCGCACGACGTCGGCGGTGAGGGAATGGTTGAGAAAGAAAAAGAGAAGAACGAGAAGGAAGAGAAGGAGGACGACAGCGAGGAGGACGCTCTTGCGGGTCATGCTGGAGGAGAGAGGGTGGAGGCTAATAACCGTTACGCACCGTTTTCCGCCGTCTTTCCGAGATGGGAGAACAAGTACCGAAGAGTTTATTTCTATATTGAAAGGATTATAGATTCTTTTTTTACTATTATTAAGTAGTTATTTTTGGAAAACTTTATAAACTCTGAAACCCCTATACAAAGATATGACACATTCCCCGCCAGCAGACCTCGGGAGACGACTCAACAATGCAGGAGGCAGACTCCTGGATCGCGCCGCGGCAACGAACATCGACACGCAATACCTGATAGAAGCCGCAGCAGAAGGCAGGTTTCAGGAGGCCCTCGCGGAGATCCAAACAAGACAGGTCTCGCCGGACACTCGCCCGGCCGAGGAGCTTGAACTGCTCGTTGCAGAGCGACCACTCCTCAAGCATCACATCGCAGCAGCGTCCGGATTCTACGCCAAGCAATGGCCCGCCTGGGCGAAGAGACTCTACGAGGGCAAACCTGAAGAGGTAGCAGCCGCCCTCGAGAGGGGTGAAGGAGAAACCTTCGTCGAGAACCTCCGAGAGGCCGACGAGGTGCTTCGCGAAGCGGCACGGATCGCGCCGCAGCTCACCGCTCCCGCCATCGGACGACTCGCCAGCATCGTTGACGAGGAGAGCTACGAAGCTATCAGGAGAGGGATTGACGCCGACCTGGCGACGCTGACCGGGGAGGGGACGCTGAGCTACAACCAGGTCTTCCACGCCACGGGCTCCAACGGCGAGAAGCTCATCGTTAAGGCGAGCGGCAACGCGCGGAAGGCACGCATCGAGGCGGCGGCCAACTACCACTTCAGTAGGCACGCCACGCTCACCCCATACGTCGCGGCGGGGAGGGTGGAGCGGCCAATCGAGGTGAACGGCCTCCACCTGACAATCCAAGAAGAGGTGGCAGATAAGCGATCCTATGACGCCCACCACTATATGGCAGCGCTCGCCAACCTGCACACCTACGGCAAGGGCCTCCTCGCGGAACGCAACATCGTCGTTCCAGAATGGGAGGCGAAGGAGTTCGACGCTATCCTCGCCAACATCGACGCGAGCGAGAACCCCCACCCCTGGAAGCGGCTGCGCAACCGGTACGGGGATCTCGCCGGACGGATCGGAGAGACAGGAGCAAAGGTGCTCATTCACGGCGACGCAAAGGCGGACAACCTCCGCTTTGGCAAACTCCTCGATCTCGAAGGGCTCAAACTCGGCGATCCGGCTCTCGATCTCGCACTCTACCTCGGCTCCACCGCTATCCCAACCGCATCATGGGGCAAATATATTCACACCTACCTCGCGGTCAGGGAAGAGGCAGCAGGAGCGTCGTTTGATAGCGAAGCATTTTCCACCTTGCTGCAACGGACAAAAGCGGTTGTGCCGCTCGTCCTCTTCAAGGAGTATGGCGGTCTCGCCTCGCGGCGACCATCTCCAAAGTGGAGTGAGCAACAAGAGCGTCAGCAATCGCTTCTCCGCTACCTTCTTGCTGCTTAAAGGAGCAGACCTGCGACGCGTGAAGCCAGGCTAAAGAGGTGCTCGTTCAGCGCGCCGATGAGGGGGTGTCCTTTGCCTTTCCGGTAGAGCGCCTTCCGCTCCCTCGAGAGCTTGTTGGCAATCGTGGTGGCCGTTCCGATATCTTTCTTATAGAGCGCCTCGATGATCTTCTGGTAAGCGTCCGCGTGCTCCTCAAGAACGTGCTGTGGGAGATTCTTGTCGAGGAAGACGTCATAATAGTTGCCCGCGATCTTTTCAACGAGGAAGACGAGCACATACCACTCGTAACGCCGCTCACCGCCGTAATTTGTCACGAGGATTGTGCGTTGCGCGTAATCACGCAGTTGGAAGATGCTCCTGCGCAGCGTCTCCACGTCGGGGGAGGCGGCGAGTGTCGCTTGGAGGAAGTAGCCGACGCGATGGAAGAGTCTGCGGAGGATTCGTTCCGGCGGCTCGAGCCGTTCGTCGACGAAGTTCTCGATGATGACGCGTTTCGGGCTCTCCTCGACGATCATGAAGCCAGGCAGCGACTCGACAATCTCCTGCGTCGTTGCCACAGAGATGTTCTCTCCCGCAAGGATAAGGCGCTCGTAGCCGCAACGGTAGGCGGTGGCGAGGAGTGTTCGGAGGCGCTCCTTCACTTCTAGCGTGACGCTCAGCTCCTTCTCCCGCCGTGGCAGGCCACCGATCGGCGCGATGATGAGCTTGGGACCATCTTCTTGGAGTTCGACCTCGTCGCCAGGATGAAGCGCCTGCTCCGTCGCCCACTTCTTCGGCACGTAGATCGTTAGGCTTCCGCCTCGTCCTTGGGGAATGAGCTTGCGGCGCATCGTCTCAGGAAGAGTGCAACTTCTATTTAAATATTTCTGATTTTACTATTATTAATAGTATTCATATTGGATAAATATTAATATCTTTTGTCATTATATGGTGACTAAAGATGTAATGGGTTAAAGGTGAAAGAACAATGAAAGATAAACATGGCCTGAAACAAAACTTAACAAGCATTGTGGAAGAATACGCACAAAGAGTCAGCGAGCAAGAAAGAGCGGCGCGTGCCCTCATCGATGTGGGGCGTGCCTTCATCGAGTCGTGCGAAGGAAAAAGCCCTGAAGAGGTTGCAGAGGCGTATCGCGCGTTGCCCTTGAGTCTTGTAATCAACGCAGGAGCTTGTGAAGAGAGCGGCGAGGTTATAGTGGAAGAGAGACCGTGGGGTAGTGATAAACGTCGAGTCGAAAGGGAGTATGGTCTGCTCCTCACCCCCGCAGCGCTCGAAGGAATCACTCATGAAACACCCATACTCAAAGTAGTAGACGAGCCCGATGGCCACGGTGGCCCTCGAAGACGCTCTTTTTATACCCTGAGACTCGATCGAATCATACCTCTTGATGAGCTTCACGAAAAAGGGCAGCAAAAAATTCTGAAAAGGGCGGAATATGCAAAGCGGCTCGCTAAAGAGATACAAAGCGGAGAGCTGAGACTGGAAGACCTACGTCCTGATGAGAGGGGTTATTACCTCATGGCCCTCGAGCAACCACTCATGGGCGTGCCTAGCTTTGTAGGAGCAAGGACGAGGCCGCTTCCTGGTGGCGACCGCCCGCACCGCATCAGAGTGCTCTCCGGCTGCGGTCACCATTATGATGTCGGAAAGCGAGGGATTAAGGAAGCATACCGTCTCTGCGGAAAGGGTTCCGTCATAGAACTCTATGCTACAGGCGTCCACGTCGGCGACCTCACCCCGAGCGGTCCGAGGATTCCCGATGAGTATCTGATACCTGTTGCCGAATACTTTAGTGAGGATATCGGGCCGAGAGACCGCCTTTCGAAGGCCCTTGAATCGATGAAGTGGTAAACAAGATGACCATTGGCTTGGATGTGCAACGATTCCAATATCAGTGAGCATTGAAGGCGAAGCAAAATGAGAATGGCCACGCAAACGGGAAGCGTCGAGGGAGCGTACTCCTTGGAACTGCTGTTAGCGAGAGACTTGTTGCCGGGAGACGTACTGCTCACCTCGAAAAGAGGCCCGTTATCCTCTGCGATAAGGCGAGTGACCCAAAGCAGGTATTCGCACTCCGGGTTGTACGTGAGCGATGGCGAGTTCATACACGTCAACGACCACGGCGTCAACATTGCGCCACTCACTACATACGACTGGTATGATATTTTCCGCGTGGAGGGGTCGGGAGCAACGGCCGTCGCATACGCGAAGGAACTACTTGGCGCAGGGTACGACGTCTCAGGTGTCACCGAATAGCGCGAGCACTGGCCCTGGGCGTCAGGGAGAACCCTCTGGACGACCCCGACCGCTGGTGGTGCAGCGAACTCGTCGCTGACGCATGGCTGGTAGCAGGCGTGGCGCTCGTTCCACACGACCCTGAAACGCGACTCGTCACACCCCAGGATATCGCAGACTCACCATACACGAGGAGGATAGGAACGCTGCGGACCGCGGCCTAAGAGAGACATCATAACGCAAGAGGTGAACAAAATGGAAAAGGACTTCATACTCGTCGTGGATGACAAGGAGGAGAACCGCGCGGCAGCGCAGGCCTACCTGCACAGCGCAGGACTCGACGGCGTCGTGGCCTCTGATTACGTGGAGGCGAAGGCGGTGCTCGACAGCGGCGCGCACATCGACGGCGTGATTACGGACTGCTTCTTCCCGGAAGAGACGGGAAGCGGTAGGAAGGATCTCGGCAGGCAGACGATCGAGCACATACTCGCCGGCGCGTACGGCGGGAAGCTCGAGCAGGCAGCAGGCATCAAAAGCAAGGAAGAGTCCATAGACGATGCCCTTACCACATTCGGTCAGGTCGTCACGCTGGGCGACTCTCCGGACGACAGACTCAGCTTCCTGCTCCACAACTACCTAGCCTACTGCGTCAAAGACGAAGAGTACAATCCTGAGGAAGATCGACTGCTCAACTCCATAAGACACATGAGTGGGAGCTTCGGCCCCGACAAGGCGGCGGAGCACTTGCTCGAGACGCTGGCAAGCGCCAGCATATACGATGAAGCACCACATACCAATGTCAGACAGTATGATGAGTTGCACTATGTGAGCCGAATGAGCTACGGTCTGCGGAAGCCCCTCGAGGTTTCCGAGAGCGACCAGCCGCTCGGCGTCGTCGTCGCAGAGGAGGCGGCCGCCAGGGGCATACCCACAATCATCGTGAGCTCGGCGTACCACCACGCCACCAATATGCAGCCGATAGGGGACTACATCGGGAAGAGACGAGAAGAGGCGGAGTCTGCAGGGAAACGTCTGGGCTGGGAGATTATGGCTGACATGGACCCGAGTCTCTCGAGCCAGCAGATCGGGAAGGACAATCCAAGGGCGTGGGCCAGCGCTTATGAGGGGCTGCTCCTTGAAGCGCACCTTCCCGCAGGGGATGAGGGATGGCAGAAATACCATCGTCGCAAGGAAGCTCTGCAGAAGGGCGAGACGCTGAGCCTGCGAGCGCTGCGCGAAGCTGAATGAAAAATATGAGGCGGAAAATGATTACCGAGAATTATACTGGTTTGAAAGACCCTTTGTTAGACAGGATGAGAGTATTGGTAAGGGAAGTTTGGGACAGCGTTAGCGATCCATATTGCTTACAAAACAGTTTTTTTGATAATGTGAGAGAAGGTATTGATATGTATAGATATGATATATGTGAACAAATGACAGAAAGAAGTATAGGGTTGCCAGAAGTAAAGTGGACATATGATAGGCACCTCGGCTTGTTTGTTAATAAGGACACTGAAGAGACAAGATTGGTACTTGTATTACCCAAAAGAGGCCATACCAAATATATATACGCTCAAACAGAGTCTGGCAAAAAAATTGTATCTGCTCTCCCATATGAATTTCATAGAGAGATTGTTAGTGCTACCGAGGAGATAAGTGGGGAGAATGTATACGGAATCTCTGGAGGACACATAGATGTTTCAAAAAAACTTTTTTCAAAGCGCTCTTTAGTTTTATCTGGTTCCTCTGTCGATTTTGGCAGAGCAAATCATCAGGAAGTGGCTGATGTGTTAAGGAAACACGGCCTGGAAACCATTGTTCAAGAAGAGAGGCGATCGTTATGAACGGCGGCGTCTCTGATTATGCGGAGACGATGGCGTTGAACGAAGTTGAAAGGTAAATAAAAAAAGTAAATGAAAAAAAGGAGGAAAATAAAAATGGATATTAGTCAACTAGAAGCAAAAATACTAGAGCTCAACGAGCAGAGTAACGTCCTTTGGCAGGCGAGTCACGACACACAGAAACACGGCGTCCCTGACCAAAAAGAGAATAGGAGACTCTACGATGAGTCCGTGCATGCATGGATCCATCATGGGGACTTGCTCCACGTCAGCTACTTACTCGAACGATCGGGTATCGATCATGAAAGGTTTCAGGAAGAATTGCCTGAAGCGTTTCAATCATTCGTCGGGACCTACGCTCATCTGCGTGGCGGTTTTGTACCAGACGTACTGCATGTTGATGGCCGTAAAAAGATGTTCGCTGCGGCCGATTACGACCGGAAGACGGCGGTGCTCGCTATCCCGAGTTCGCGCGCCGAACATGAGACTTACATAGATAGTTGTGGTACGTTTCACGGTGTCGCCGCGGCGCACAAGACATGGTATCATTACGGCACCAAAGTCGTGGCTATTAGTCCTGCCGGCACCGGATACACCTTTGTCGAGCACTGGAACGACGAGCGCATGCATGGAGTCGGTTGCGCTCTTAAGCCCGCGCGGTTCGAAAAGGAGAGGGCGATGGCCTTGAACGATGAGATGCGTCCGAAAAGAGCGACTATCGAATCCGTGAGAGACGATCTCATCACAGTGAAGCTCTACGGTGAACAAACAGCCATAGCAGAAATACCGATAAAGAGTAAATGAACAGGTGAACAAGATGAATGAGAAAGGAAAACTGCTGATAGTCGAGGACAATCCTGGGTACGCTGCGCGAGCGAGAGACGCCATCCCTGGCGACTTGCTCTTCGCCTTCGATCTGGAGCAGGCGAGGGCGTACCTGGCAGAAGGCGGCCTCTCCGGTGTCATCACGGATATGAACTTTGCGCGGCGCGGCCTCTACGGTAGCCTCAGCGGGAAGTGGAACAGTCACAATCCCCTCCTCTATCAGGGAATCTCCGTGGCGAGCGACCATCCGATTTTCTCGCACCCCTCTTACCTTGACGCGCAAAAGGCAAGCGTCTGTAAGACGTTGTCGTCGAACTACGTGTTTGAACCGACAGTGATTGCAGAAGAAGGGGAGAAAAGGGTGATTCTTGAAAAGCTCCTCGAGAATCGCCCCCTCTTACGAAAAATAAGGAGAGCTGAAGCGCCAAATGTCCGAGAAGAGACCATCAATGAAGAGATTAGGAATCTGGAAGCATTGCTGGACGCCACGAAGAGTGGAGGAGTAGAACAAGGTGTTGAAAGAGCGGCGTATGGGGATGCACCCTTTCCTTTTATCGACCACCTCTACCCCCTCGGCTTCTTCGTCATCGAGGAGGCGAAGCGACAGGAGCTGCCGGTCGTCACGGTCACGAGCCCAGCTCATAGCGGCGGATCGCTGGTCCTCCTCGCAGCCCTCGGCATGGCAGACGAGTTCTCCCTCGTGAATGCGTTCAGCGTCTTAAATAGTGGGGCATACTCGCGGGAAGCGCTCCTCGGGAATGTCATGCTCGGGAAATCGGAGAAAGCCTACGCGCAAGCGTACGGACACTTGCAAAGATTGGGCCTTAAGAGCTCGATGCAATAATGAAGCAGGGGTGAGCGCGGCCTCCGAAGCATCAAGCCACTATTTAGATGTTTCTTATTTTAATATTATTAATAGTATTCATATTGGATAAATATTAATACTTTTTGTTATTATATAGTGACTAAATAAGAAAAACGTTCAAGGTGAAACACGATGTCAGACACAACCAATCGGAAACGATTAACATTCCTCTATCGAGGAAACCCCTTCTTAGACGGTATTGTCCAAGAGGTCCAAGCAGGAGTTGAAGGGTATGATGTTCAAGCCATCAAGATCCCGCAGGACTGTTCAGTCACCCCCGCAATGGAGCAGAGTATCGAAGAGGCGATGGGAGAAGTAGAGGAGAGACGCGGACAAATCATCACTGATGAGACCGCCTTAACAGCGATTCCTGACGATTTAGAAGGAAAACTTCGTGAGATGTTGTCGACAAGACCAAGAACGTTGCGCAACACAGTGCAGAGAAGCGTAACAACATTCCAGAATATCGCGACAGAACTGCAAGGAAGCAGTCCTGAAGGGTATCATGAGCTTTACAGAGCAATAGCGAGGGATGCGCGAAGCGCAGGCATCGAAGAGATGGCTGTTGTCCTCACACGACAAGTTCTCGTTGATGGTATCAAGCCAGAATTTAGGGGTGGATCACTGGCAGACCACGGTATCCTGGAGGGTGAAAAGTATATTGGTAAGGACAACTTCGATAGTGAGCGGATGCGCCGCGTCTTCGAGAGCGTTCGTGAAGCCTTCGCCGCAGAAGGAATCACCGCTCGGCCAGCAGTCTGCATCGTCGAAGAACAGAACAATAAATATACGGAGAGGTCTTACTATATTTTACCAAGCGTTGAGGCCATTCGCTTCCAGCCTGGAGAGCGTGCCTCTGGTACGCCCCTCTACGTAGATTTAGAAGGAGCTACCATACTCGGAATGAACTTTGAGGATCGTGGCGTCTTCATCGACCGACACACGCTCCCCTACGAAGATCTTGGAGAGAACTATCACCTCCTCGCAAAAAGGATCTATGCGAAGCACGAAGGAATAGCAGTGGCTATTCTTGAAGGCAGAGCAAACTATACCAGCTCATATTCTCCTGGAAGCTTTGTTACCCTTCCTGTAGAGGAGACAAGAACGATGGCAGAGTACATTATTGACGGGCTGAAGGAAAATCGAGAAGTTGGAGGTAGAAAATGAAACGAGTTTTAGTTGTGGAGGATGCGTTCCCAGGGGCATACGCTACCGCAGCAAGTTTGCTGGCTCGTTTGAGTCCTGAGCATGAGGAGCTCCAGCGATCACGAAGGCTTATTGCCCTCGAAGGAGAAAAAATGCGGTGTGAAGATGGCGAGCAGGGAGTAAGGATCGGGGAAGAGCTTGAAGATCTCGAAGGGGAGTTATGGGCTCTTTATAGTCCACCAGGGAGTGAGTATGGTGAGGGTGTTGTCACGTTTGCCGATGAGAACATCTTCATTCGGACCGTTGGGAACTTTGCGAACGCGATGAGAGAAGTAACACGTGGTGAGTATGATGGCGTGATAAGTGACATTGGCATCCCCCCTGGGAGCGAAGAACCCTTCAGCCTCGAAGAGGTGATTGGAGAGACCATAGTAGATACGCAACGGTTGCAACCATTCTATGACGCGATTGGTCAGGAAGGCTGCGAGCTCCTCCCAGAGTATCTTGGAAGGGCAATCTATGGGGATAATAATCGTAACGCCGAGTTTCTCGCATACGCTCGTGAGTTACCACCAACTGACGCTTTCGTGCAACAAATGAATGAGCAGATGAAATATCATGGTCCTTTCGGCGTACTTGTCGCCTTAGCAGCGACCAAACGACACATTCCGGTGGTGAGTAGTACCGGCGAGCCCTGGCACGCCAAACAAGGGATCATCCTGGGATCGGCGCTGGGAGTGTACGACAGTGAAGCGGTCATGCAGAACCTTCGTGAAAACTACGTCTTTGCTGACGACGGCTCTCACACTCTTTATGACAAGCTCGTTTGTCCAATCATAAGACGAGACGTGGTCTTGTGCGAGGATCCCGTGCCGCTCGTGACAAGCTATAAGGAGCTGCCCTCATCGGAGGAAGGACTCCTCTCGACTGGCGGCCCGGCGAAAGCGGTAACACTCCTCCTTGAGAGGATGAAGAGGTGAAGAAGATGAGCTTGATAAGTCGGTTGTTCGGAAAAGCAGGCAAGAAGTCGCGTCAAGAGATGCTAACCTCCTCGGCAGGGGGTGCGCAGGCAGTCACGTCGGAAACTGCAACGAGGCCGCAAGGACCCCGTGCGGAACCTCCAAAACCCGTTGTCGGTTTCGCGTACAGGGGCGGCCCCGATCACGAGTATGGCGTGTTGGCGCACGAGCTATCGGAGAGGCTAGGCCGCGAAGCCTCGCTGGTTGTCGCCTCATATGAATCATTCGAGCCCTCCCAGGAGGAGATCTTGAAACTCAAGGAGCGATTGAAGGATTCGGATATTATCGTCAACGATTCCACCACGAGAGGGGTGTTGGGGCTGGATGGTATCAACCTTGAGGAAATGATCGCTTCCAGCGATAGCTACGCGCCCTGGTTCACAATTATGAGGACTATAGCTGAGGAAGAGTATGCGCAAGGGGTCAGGACGGTCGTTGTCGACGGAACCCTCTCAGACCATGGCGTTCCCGTGACGTATCGCGGAGAGGAAGGGATGCTGGTATCAGGAGGTGCGCGAGTCTACGAGCCGAGATTCATCTACGGCACGGGAGATACTCGGGAGACGATAGAGCTAACGGAAGAAGAAGGTCGTTCGCTAGAGAAGTCTTTTGTCGACAAGATACGAGAGGTGTTGGAGCCCGTAGGAGTTCAGGTTGCATACGTCGCCAGAAGCACGCGCGGGAATGTCGATGAGCTACAGAGGCTTGACGGTCCCGGTGTGGTATTCCTTGCTGACAGGCACAGTTGGCGAAGAGGGCTCAGAGTAAGCAACGGCTACTATTACGGGATGATGATAAAAGCGGAAACCGGGGGGAGCAAGGAGAACGTATTCAACCGACTCAGAGAGAAAGGCATAGAAACGTTCGAGAACAAGTCAGCAAGTATATTCCCTTCGGCGTACGTGACGGAGAGTGCGATTGATCGGTTATATAATACCGTGCGCGAAGCGCTAGCTGGCAAAGAATAAGAGAGGAGGTGAAAACCATGACTGAATCATTTGAGGAGAGAGTACAACGAGCGATAGACGAGGTTGTGCAGACGCATCAACACGACCATCCACTCTACCAGGAGACAAGCATCTCCGCTCGGCTGGTGGACGAGGAGCAACGTCGCGCCGCCTTCGTGTTACGAGAGCAGATAGACACCGACAGAGCAACGCCAGAAGATAGTGGCTGGCTCGGCGACCAATTCAGGTACACACTCTTCTACGTTGGACAGGAGGATGAGCCGAAGCAGCTCTACGAGGATCATGCCTATCTTAGCCCTTCACGGCAGGCATTCACGGACAAGCGCGGACGCGACCCGAGCATCGACCTCGTCGCGCTCGCGGATGACGGTGTCGTCGCGGAGGTCTCGCCGAAGGAGTGCGAAGGAACGGCTTATTCAAAGCTGAAGGTGAAGATCACTCTTGACGGCAGGGTCGAAGAGCTGGAGAACTTTGAGGATCAGGCGAGGAATCTCATCACACGAATCGCGCCGCGGCTCGGTTACGACTATCTGAGCGGGTTCGAGCGACTTGAAGGCCAGGACGTAGCAGCGGTGCGGTTCACGACAGAGAACGGTCGCACATACGGCTACGACACGCTCTACCTGGTCTGGAAAGACAAGGAGGGAGGTCTCCACCACCAGGAGCTGATGGATTCCCGGGCAACGATTACCTTCACATCCGGAGCATCACGGCGAAGGAGGGGAGTGTGCGGATCGAGGCTGGCGGTCGCCAGTTCACTCGCAGTCTCGAGAATCTCGTCGGCTAAACGTCTTTTCTCGTCTTCAACCACTCCAGGCTCTTCCGGAGTGCGCTCTTCGTCTGCGGCTGTGCCGCCTGGAGGTGTTCGAGCATCTCCCTGACGTCGTCGCGCGGCGCGAGGGTCGTCCCGGAGAGCTTGCGGCGCTTTGCGTACGCGAGGATCATCTCCTCGGGGATCGTTGCCATGAGGACGGGGAACCGCGGATGGACATCCTCGTCCTCGAGGAAGTTCCGCAGCCCACGGCAGAGCTCGTTCTCCAGAGAGGTGGGGAGGAAGACGCCCTTCCGCCTTCGCGTGGTGCTCGGGAGGAGTGTGACCCTGACCCGTCCGTTGAAGACCTTGTGGAGGAGGTCGAGCGCGACCGTCGTCTCGACCGTCCCTGTGTCGACGAGGAACGACTCCCGCTTCGGGTCGAATGCGAGCTGACGGAGTTCTGTGCGGAAGAGCTTCTCGATGGCAGGCACAAACGGCGAGAACCGCAAGGAGATTAAGAATCATTCGATTCTGTCGCCGTCTCCGCGCCATGCCAAAAAGTTCCTATTTTCTAATGGTGACGGAACACAACCTTTAAATAGAAGTATCTCCATTCCAGAGTGAAGACGCAAGGCGTCTGTGAGTGTGCAGCGCGCAACCACTATTTGCTGCTCACCTCTTTTTCCCGGGAAGGCCCTCCGCTTTGCGCGGGGGGCTTTCTTGGGTTTTCTTCATTCTCGGCGTCGGGAGCGCGAGAAAGAGCTATTTACGCTTTCCCTTTGGGCGGCCACGCCGAGGAGCCATACGGACGGCGGGTCGGCGAGACCGGAACGCGATGAAAAGCCCGACAGCGAGCCCGAGGATGAGCCCTGACGCGAAGAGGATAACCTCTGCCGGCTCGACGACAAGGAAGAAGCCGCGTTGCTGCGGGAAGTACATGTCGAGGTTCGACAGCTCCAAAGCGTATTCTGAGAAGGTGATTGCGCTGTAGGGATTGTGCGCAGACAAGCTGGAAGCGTATCGGTAGTAGCTGTAGCCGATGAGGGGGAAGAATCCTTTCTCTCGCTCGTTCACGATGACGGCGGCGACCGCAGCAAGCTTCAGAGAGACGAGGCTAACAATCTTCTCCTTGGGGACGGAAAGGGTGCCGACGAAGAGATCGGCGAGCGCGTGCGCCTTCGAGGCGCGGAAGAGGCAGAGCGGATACCGCCCGGCATTGGAGTCCTGCTGTGCGAGGTCGAGCTCCTGATGGGCCTCGTTGAGGAAGGAGGAAGGGAAGCAGAGCTCCGTGTACCTGAGACGCTCGTCCGTCTCCGCGAGCTTCGCGGTGCAGGCCTGCCTGAGGTGCTGCTGGTCGAGCGTAATCACCGGACTCTCCATGTGGAAGAACGCGCTCCACGTGTTCGCGGAGTTGTACCGCTCGTACGCGAACGCCAGGCCGTCCGCGGAGATATTGGATGTGTTCTCCTGTTGCAGCGCGTCCTTCGCCTCCTGGAGGCGCTCTGCGACGATGACGCTCGTCTCGAGGTCCGCCAATGTCGTGAGGTTCCGCTTCTCTAGGTTCTGCTCGAAATCCTTGATATGGTTCGTGAGCTGCAGGTACTGGTACCTACGTTCAACCTGGGACAGGCTCTCGAATGCCTTTGCGCGGAGGCGGACGACGTCGCCGAAACAGTAGCTCGCGACGCTGTACCAGTCGCCGGAAGCCGTCGCGTTCGCGAACGCGGAGGTCCTGTTCCCGTCCGAGAGGTTCGCCACATCTTCTGATGGCAGGGTCGCGGCGAGATTGTCCCGCCGGCTGCAGAGGTCTTGCGCCACCTGGCGCATGATGGCTGTGTACTCGGGCGGCGGCGAAGGCGGCACGATTGCCGTCGACGCGGCCGGCCGGTCGGTGAAGATACGGATCGCTTCATCCAGGGTCGAGACCTCGCGGACATCGATGCCGAGGCCGGTGAGGTTCACCGGCACGTACAGGCGTGACAGGTTGAGGTCGCTCCGGTTCAGGCCGCCTGACGTATTCAGCTCGAGTGCATACGTCCGGTTCAGCTCCGTCGGATAGGCGAACGAGCTGATTAGCACCTTCTTGAGGCCGCGGGCCTTCGCAGCGAGCGTCTTCGCCTTGATGCCCGCGACCGGACCGATGATGCCACCGCTGTTGATCGTCCCGGTCATGGCGATTGTGTCGTCCAGCGGCTCGTGGAGGAGCATCGCGGCCGTGAGGACCGTAATGGCCCCGCCCGCGCTCGGACCCCCGATGACCGTTGAGTCAGCGCGGATGGTGTAGAGGAAGTCGTATCGCGAGCAGTCGACACCGGCGTAGCTGCAAGCCACCTGGTTCGCGTAGCGCGTACTGCTCTGCGTATCCAGCTTGGTCAGAGGGAAGGTGTCCAGGAAGACCTGCCCGGTGCCGGGCCGTATCTCGAGATAGAGGTCTGCCGTCCCGCCTTGGTCCGGCGCGAATGGATTGTCCGTCTGCTCAACAGAAAGCAGTACTATATGGCCTCGCTGCGCAAGCGCGAAGGACGGGAGGAGAGACGCAGCAAGGAAGAGCAAGAGAGCGGCTGCGAATGGGTATCGACGCATAGGAACCTCGCCACGCGGATAACGTCTCAGTATTTCGCCTTGTTCCGGCCGCGGCGCTCGACGACCCGGAGTCGATCAAGGACGGTCCTCGCATTCCGCGAATCTCCATACCCCTCGAGGAATCCCCTGTACGCCGCGTCGAACACAGTGTGGTGCTTCGACTCGAGCGCCTGCCGGAAGAGATGGATATCCACCGCCTTGTCCTCGACGGACTTGGAGGTGAAACTAAGGCCGAAATCGATGAGATGGAGCGTCCCCTCACGAACGAGCATGTTGCTCGTCGTCAGGTCGCCGTGGATAATGCCCTCGTCGTGCAGCTTCGCGAGAGCGGTGCCGACGTGACGCGCCCACGAGACGTCCTGGTCGAGGAGCCGCTTCAAGGGGGTGACGTCGATGAACTCCATCTCGATTCGGGACTCGCGGTCCGTGCCGATGAGCTTCGGTCCGGGGACGGGGAGCTTCTGCAGGACGCCCGCCTCGCGTCGTGTCCGTGCCTTCCGGAGGTCGAGGTCGAGCAGCGGATGGCGGTACGTCTTCGCGAGGCGCTCCTTCAGGACGAAGGGCGCGCCCTCTTCCGGCCGTTCGAGCCAGACCGAAGCCTCGGCACCCATGCCGAGCAGCATCCGTCGGGCCTGCGCAGCCTTTCGTTCCTCGTGTCCTGCCATTCGACGGAGGAGAAGGAGGAACGTTTTAAAGGTTCTGCTTGACCATTTTGGTATGGGCTTGCCCGGATTCGAACCGATAACCTCACTCCGCTCGGGACCGGTTCGAAGAGCCCCACGAAGGGAGCCAAAACTCCCCGAGTATGGGCTTGCCCGGATTCGAACCGATA
>Ga0114931_10005295_pt1 | contig 15938 bp, 10 predicted proteins | sample 2SBtaG_FD_89579 | JGI IMG/M metagenome (GOLD analysis project Ga0114931, IMG submission 89579) | Deep subsurface microbial communities from Kolumbo volcano to uncover new lineages of life (NeLLi) - 2SBTROV14_V59a metaG | ecosystem: Environmental > Aquatic > Marine > Volcanic | place: Kolumbo...
AGGCGCCGGCGATCTCCGAGGAGGACCATCCCATCGGAGCGCTGGACGAGCGCTGTCTGGACCTGCTGGCGGTCTGTCATCGTGAGTGCTGACCTAGAGGGGGCTTCGAGTGTCGGACGAACACCACACATGCCGAAGGGTCGCACCCGGGACATACGGGAGGCCGATCGCGACGCCTGACGTGTGCGCCGCACCCATCATGTGGAGGGCCCAGTTGGATCGCCGGAAGCGCTGTTTGTCTCGACCCACCGCAAGTGCATGGCCGATCCGCCTCGCGACTCTTTGCTGCGCGGCGCTTGCTCTCGTCGGCGTACTTGCGTGCAGAGAGGGCGCACTCGACGCTGACCCCTCACGCGCTCGCTACACGGCGACGTCGCTGGTCTTTGAGAAGTCATTGTCGCGAGGCTGGGCACGGGCCGGTCGGTACGATCTGGGCCCCGATTCGCGTCCTGGCATCATTGCGCTAGCCAGCAGGGAACGCCCGGCATTCTCGTTCACAGCCGCACCGATGGCGCTACGAAGTGGCGCAACTCTCGTTGGTGCGATCGGGTTGAAGACCTTCGGCGTTTCCGTAGAGCCCAGAGACCGCCCGCGATTCCGAATTCATGCGGTCGGGCCCAAGGGAGAGCGGATCCTCTTGGACGAGACGGCGGTCGACGACTTCCGCCCCGATTCGTGGCAGGACTATCGTATTCCTGTTCCTGGGGACCTCGGTTCACCCGTGTCCTTCCACTTCGAGATCGTCCCTCCGGCTGGGTATTTCTCCGTGCAACCAAAGGCCACACCGGTCTGGGCGCAGCCCCGTGTACTCTTCCGCGCGAAGGAGCGCCGCCGAAACGTCATCCTAGTAGTCTTCGATACCCTGCGTGCGGACCACACTCAACCCTACGGCTACCCGAAGGAGACGACGCCCTTTCTGAACCGCCTGGCGTCTCGGGGCGCCGCTGTGGCCGAGATGGTTGCGACCTATCCAGCGACGCTCACCTCGCATTGGTCGATCTTCACGGGGCTTTTTCCGGCGCGACACGGTGTGTATCCGGGCATCAAGGCGAAGGTGCCGACCGACGACCTTGCGATTCAGTTCCAGACGGCCGGCTACCGGACCGCTGCGTTCACGGAGGGGGGCTACGTTCACTCCCTGTTCGGCTTTGGAGAGGGCTTCGACGTGTACCACAATGGGCCGGATGTGGCCTTGGGGACCTTCTCTGGGAAGGCGGCGGATACCTTCGAGCGAGCGAGGCGATGGATCGGCCAAAACAAGGAGGCGCAGTTCTTTGTCTTTCTCCACACCTACAAGGTACACGCGCCATATACGCCATCGGAACGGTATCGGCTGAAGTTCGATCCAGGCTACGAGGGCCGCTGGAAGGAGGCGTACCCGGTGGATTCGGCTTTCGCGATCAACAACGGAGAAACCGAGCTGACGCGACGCGAGCTCGATCACTTGGTCGCCCTCTATGACGCAGAGATCCGCGAGCTCGACGAGGATTTCCAGCACTTGTGGAAGGCGCTCGATGGCATGGGAGCGCTGCGCGATAGCATCGTCGTGATCACTGCGGACCACGGTGAAGACCTGATGGAACACGGATGGCTGCATCATGGAACGACACTCTACGATCCGGCACTGCTGGTTCCCTTCATCGTGGTGGCGCCCGGAGTCGTTCCCGCGGGCGCATGGCTGGCATGCCAGCGCTCACTGGTAGACTTGATGCCAACGGTTCTCGAACTTGCCGGGATTCCCGTCCCTTCGGGTCTGGACGGTGCGAGTATTGCTCGCGATTTGAGCACGGGCTCCTGTGCGGCTGGACGCGCAGCGTACTCGGAGCTGGTGAAGCCCACCTACAGGCATCACGCCGGCCTTCCGCTGGCGAGCGTCCGGGAGGGAGGTTGGAAGCTGATCCGGCACGTCGAGACCGACGAAGTGGAGACGTACAGACTCCCCGAGGATCCGGGAGAGCGGAACGACATCGGAGGAACTGCGCCAGACTTGCTGAAGGAAGAACTGACCCGCTATCTGGCGAAGCGTCCGAAGCCCAAGGGCGCGCAGGCGCGTGAACCGTTGCCCGAGGAGATGCAGAAGCAGTTGAAGGCCCTGGGCTACCTCCGCTGAAGCATCCACGCGTGAGATCAGGGAGCGGGTCCGAACGGGAACTGAGAGCGGGGGGACCAGGTGGAATCGAAGCGCGAGCTCTGGATGGCGATTGCCAGCTCGGTTCGTGTCACCCGTGAAGGGGAACAGGACACAGATCGTCGTCATCGGCCGCTGAGCGGGATGAGCCGGGGGATTCCCGGCGCTGCTACTCCGCGCAGATGGTCGGCCGGGGCGCTCTCTTGGCGATGAAGCGACCGGTCTGATCGCGCCGCAGCTCGATGCCGCCGGATCCCGAGATCTTGATCACGGTGAACGGGTCCGCCCAGGCACCCGCCGTGACCACATCCCCGGCTCCGTCGATGGCGACGGCGTGGGCCCGACCGGAGGTTCCACCCCCGTCCACGACGTCTGCCGAGAGGACGCCGGCCCCCAAGAGCTTCAGCACGACGAGGTCGTCGCCCAGGGGCGAGGCGTCCGCCAGGATGCCCGCCGCGATGACGTTCCCCTGTGCGTCCGCAGCCACGGCCAGCGCCGCATCGATCTGGTCGAGGTCCCCGTTGACACGCGTCTACCAGGCAGCGCCGGGCCGGCTGGCAGGACCACGGCAGCTACCACCAGGATCCAGAGTACCCGCCGCTCCGGTCCGCTCATCGCCCCTCCTCCCCGCGAATGCCGGTCTCCGATGGTGTTCCGCTTCGAGCCGCCCTCTCCCGACGTCCGACGGCTTCTTCCGTACCGCGAGCTCTCCGATCCGGTCAAGCAGGACCTGGGGCGCTTCCGTACGACTGCGGCCGGCGGGTCCCGGGCCGGGCCACGCTGGGTCCGCTCGCGACGAAGAGCGGCCTACGAGGCTGGGGTGGCGGGCTTCGTGGCGGCCGTGGTCACCCGGGGGCTGCCCCACCAGGCGACGCGCCCCTCGAGGTTGAAGACCTGGGCGTCGGTCTCGAGGCGCAAGGTGACGTGCTGGCCGGCGAAGCGTTCGAGGGAGACCTCGATGGGTCGCCAGCCGGTGTCGCTGGGAACGATGGGGATTGCGGCGAGGGTCTGGAAGACGCCGTTCTGTCCGACCTGGAGTCGCGCCACGCTCTGATTGGGATGGGCGTAGATCTCCTGCTCGCCCGCCGCGGTGGCCAGGCCCAGGTCGGCCTGGAAGAGCGCTCCCTCGGGCAGGTCCAGGTCGAAGTCGAGGCCGCCTCCCCGCGTTCCCAGCCAGAATGCAAGGAGACGTCGATTGAGGCGCGTGGGGAGGAGGTCCGTGAAGCGTGGAGCGGGCGCGGTCCTTCCCTGGGCATCTCGGAGGAAGGGGCGGGCGCTCTTGCGCATCTGCCAGAGATCGTAGATGGCCTCACCCCGGTCGGGGCCCCGTTCGAGCAACACCAGCCAGCCCGGCCGGCCGTAGGCATAGGCCGGCGGGATGCGGAAGTGGCGCTCCAGGTACGCCTCCACCCGGGGCAGGCGATCCCGGTAGTAGGTCATGAAGTGGCTGTCCACGTCGGACATCACCACGTAGCGGACCTTCTCCAGGGCCTTCAGGATGGTGCGCTCCTGCTCCTCGCGGATGCCGGGCAGCACGCCGGTGTAGGGGGTGGGGTTGCGGGTGTCGGTGGCGAAGTAGAGCAGGGGCTCGGCGCGGGGCACGAAGATCGCCTCGCCGGGCTTGGTGTGGGAGCGCAGGTAGCGCACCACCCAGGCCACCGAGAGGTCGCGCAGGTTCAGGCTGAGTGGCCGCTGGGGGACCCTGGGGAGCAGGGTGGCCTGGCCGGAGGCGTCCCACAGCAGGCGGGCGGACAGGACCGCGCCGGTGGTGGCCAGCAGCACCAGGCTCGCCGCCGCGAAGCGTGCCACCAGTTGCGAGCTGCCGCGCAGCACGGGCAGGCACAGCAGGGTGACCGCCGCGAGCGGCACCACGTGGTCCAGGTGCCCCCAGTCCGTGCGCGGAAAGATGTTCGAGATCCAGCCGAGCAGGGCAGCCGCCAGGATCCAGGTGGCGGCGGGCAGCGGGCGCCGCAGGCGGCCGAGGGGCGCCCAGCGGATGGCCGCCACCCCCGCCAGGGCCAGGAAGGGGAGGGCGTAGAGCAGCTGCGTCAGCAGGACGAGGTTCGTGCTGGGATCCTTGAAGAAGCCGTGGGCCAGGAAGTGGAAGTAGGGCAGGTAGAAGACCTGGTTGGCGCGAACCGTCTCCGAGAGCTGGCCGGGTGGCCAGAAGTTCATGTAGCCCGAGCGGTAGGCCTGCTCGAAGGAGAGGGGCAGGGTGACCAGGCCCCGCAGGAGGGCCTCCAGCCCGCCGCTGTGGGCGAAGCCGGCCAGGGTGGCCAGCGCCACCAGGGCTCCGCCGCCTGCGTAGGCCAGGCTGCGCCGCAGGCGCACCTCCGCCGGCAGAAGGGCGACGAAGGGGACGAGCAGGGCAGGCGCCAGCAGCGCTCCGGTGGTCTGCTTGCACAGCCCCACCGCTGCCACTCCCATGCCGGTGAGGAAGGCCCAGGCCCAGGAGCGCAGGCCGCGCAGGGCCGTCCAGCAGGAGAGGGCCGTGATCTCCACGGCCAGGGTCGTGTAGAAGAACTGGGAGTAGAGGGGAAAGAAGACGGGCGGTGCGGCGGCCCAGACGGCGGCGGCCACGTGGGCGCGCGGGCCCACGCCGCTGGAGCGCGCCACCGAGAAGATCGCTCCCGTGGCCAGCCCGTGCAGCAGCACCAGCGCCCAGCGGCCCACCGCCAGCTCCTCTCCGAACAGGCGGAAGAGCAGGGCGAGCAGCTCGAAGGGGAGGGGGCCCGTGAAGACCAGCACGTCCTGGTAGAGGTGCTCGCCGTGGGCCAGACGCTGGGCCACGTGCACGATGACCCCTTCCTCGAGCAGGCTGGGCTCCAGTCCGATGACCGCCGCGCAGGCGGCACCGCCGGCCAGGGCCCAGGCCAGGGGGGCGGCCAGGCGGGTCATGCCTCGGGGAAGCTGGGGCATCGAAGTGGGTGGCCATGGATCCCTCTGCGGTGGCGGAAGGGGAACGCCCCGGGGGGGCAGGATTGGGCCTCGCCGGCTCGGCGGGCTTCGCTCAGGCGCCGCGATTGGTCCGGGCGAGCAGCTCGTGGCATTCTGGTCGGCTCATGTGGCTTCGTCCCGCTCTGCTCTGCCTGGCGCTCGCTCTGGCCCTCGGCTGCGGAAGACGCCACCACCGGAACCCGGACGTGATCCTGATCGTGATGGATACCACCCGGGCGGACCACCTGGGAGTGTACGGCTACTCGCGCCCCACCACTCCCCGCATCGACGCCTTCGCCCGGGAGGCCACGGTCTACACGCATGCCTGGTCCACCGCTTCCTGGACCCTGCCCGCCCATGCCTCCTTGCTCACGGGTCTCTACGTCACGGCCCACGGCGCACACATCCGGCCGGACCTGGACCAGGACTCGCTGGGCAAGAACCCGGCCCACCTGGTGCAGGGCGTCACCACCCTGGCCGAGCTCCTGGCGAAGCAGGGCTATCGCACCGCCGCCTTCGCAGGCGCCGGCTGGCTGGACCCCTCCTTCGGCCTGCTGCAGGGATACGAGGTGCAAGATGCCCGGAACCTGCGGGACATCCGGGCTGAAGAGCTGATCCGCCGAGCCCTGGCGTGGATCGACACGGTTCCCGAAGGCACGCCCATCCACCTGCTCCTGAACCTCTTCGATCCCCACGGTCCCTACAACCCACCCAAGGGCTACGACCGGTTCACCAGCGGTCCGCAGCCTCCCCCCATTCCGCCGGACCAGCGCAAGGATCTCTCCAAGCTGGCCGAGGTCTACGCGAAGAACCTGGCCTGGGCACGGGCCCGCTACGACGGTGAGATCCTCTACACAGACGACCAGATCGGCCGCTTCCTGGACGCCCTGCGGGCCCGCGGGCGCTACCAGAATGCCCTCATCGTGATCACCGCGGACCATGGCGAGGCCTTCGGAGAGAAGGGGGCCATCGGTCATGGGGCCTGGCTGTACGAGGCCGACCTGCACATTCCCCTGCTGGTGCGCCGGCCCGGAGGCCACCGCCGGGCCCCACGTGTCGAATCCCTGGTCTCCATCGTGGACGTCGCGGGGATCGTGGCCGAGGAGACGGGCATCCGGCTGCCCGACGGGGTGAACACCCTTCCCGTGGGCCAGCGCAGCCTGCTGCTGGCAGAGGAGATGCCCTCGGCCTTGTTTCGCAAGCGCAAGGGCCTGGACCGGGACCTCGTGGCCGCCATCCGCTGGCCCTGGAAGGTCATCGTGAACCTTCCCGGCAAGGCCGAGCTGTACCGCCTGGACACCGATCCGCAGGAGAAGACCAACCTGGCGGACGGCCAGCGGGAGACGGCACTGGTCCGTTCCCTGAGAGAGGAGCTGGCCGCCCTGAAACCTCCCGCCAGCGAGGGGCCCGCTCCGCCCATGCGGCCGGAGCTGCGCGAGCGGCTGCGCGAGCTCGGCTACCTGGAGTAGGGCTCGCGTCCCCGCCGGCGCAGCAGCAGCGCCGTGAGGCCCAGGGCCGCCAGGGACAGGGAGGCACCGACGCGGACCGAGGCGGGCCGGTAGTCGAAGGAGACCCGGTGGCGGCCCTTCGAGAGCTCCACGCCCCGCACCAGGTAGTTTGCGCAGAGCAAGGTCGCCGGAACGTCGTCCACGCGGACCTGCCAGCCCGGGAAGCAGGAGTCCGCCAGGACCAGGATGCCCGGGGCCTGGGCATCCACCTCCATCTCCACGTGGGTGGGGGAGAGGTAGTGGGCGGTCACGGGAAGCGGAGGCAGCGACGAGCGGGCCGGCAGCCGATGCGCCGGTGGCCGCTCGAGGATCACCGCGCGCCGGGGATCGAAGGAGGGCGAGAGAACCCGCTCCAGGGCCTGCTCCTTTGAGTCCACCACCTCGGCCGAGTACTGCAGCCAGGCGCGGCCCAGGCGCTGCGGGCGTTCCAGCATCGTGTGGTAGCGGTCGCCACCTCCCCGCGGCCGGAAGCCGAGCCTGCGGAACGCCCGAGCCTGCGCCCGGGGGGCCAGCACGAAGCGCACGTCCAGGGTTTCGAGCAGGCCTGGGAGCTGGACGAGTTCCTTCCAGTCGGCTCGCATCAGCTGGACGACGATGCCCAGGCGCTGCTCCACCGCCGTCGCCCGGGGAGGCGGCAGGCTTCCCTCACGACCCGAGGTGTTCTCCACGCGGTCGAGGAGGTGAAAGCCCCCGCGCGCGTCGGCAAGCGAGAGCACGCGGCCGTGCTGCAGCTCGGCTCTGGGGAGCAGCTCCGCGGATCGGGGCAGGCCCTTCGGAACCTCGAAGCGCGGGAGGGAGCGCATCACGGGCAGGGCCACCAGCTGGCCCGCCACCAGCAGCCCGATGCCCAAGGCCAGGGCCCTCCGATGCCAGTGGGGAGGCCGGCGCACCAGCGCCGTCGCCAGCAGTACGCCCGCCCCCGCCAGGGGCAGGAGCGCCGTCAGGGACGAGGGGTCCCGGCCCGGAGCGGGCAGGGCCAGCAGCCGGGCCGTCTGGGCCAGCATCGGGCCGTTCGCGGGGAGGGGATCCACACAAGAGAGCCAGAGGGCAGCACCCGCCCAGGACACGGCGGAGCCGGCCCCCAGCCAGCGGGCCCGGAGGGCCGGGCCCCTGCGCCAGCCCTCTCCGGAGCGCTCCACGCCCAACGCCACTGCCCAGGCGATGAAGAAGGGACTCAGCAGAGCCCAGATGGCGGGGATGCGGATGGCGGAGAAGAGGGGAAGCAGACGGAGCAGCCGCCACCCTCCCAACATCATCAGCAGGCAGAAGGCCGCTCCTGCCAGGGGTGCCAGGCTCTGTCGCGACCTTCCGGCCAGGGCGAAGCCCAGCAGGGCCGGCACGCCCAGCACTGTGTCGAGCCAGACGCCCCAGGGGAGGCTCACGTGCTCGACCATGTGCTCGGCGATGGCCACACGCGAAGTGACATCGACAAGCGCCGCCAGGGGAACGAGCTGGAGCCCCGCGATTCCCGAGCCCAGCACGAAGCCGGCGGCCGCCAAGGGAAGGGTCCGCCAGGGCGGTGCCGTCCACTGGCCCGAGAGCCAGCGCACCACGACGTACACGGCCACGAGAACGCTCGTGCAGAGGGTCAGCGCCGGATAGCCCGCCGTGGCCTGCAGGGCCACCGCGATCCCCAGGCCGGCCACTGCCCGGGCGCGGGAGCCGCGGCCGATGCGCTCCACGAACAGGAAGATCAGCGGCAGCCAGGTGAGGTTGGCGATCTGCACCGGGTGGCCCAGGGAGCGGACCGTCGCGTGGTTGAAGACGAAGAAGACGGTGCCGGCGAAGGTCGCCGTCCGCCCGAGGCCCTGCTCGCGTGCCAGCGCGGCGAAGAGCAGCGCCATCAGCACGGCGTGCCCGATGAAGAAGGCGCGCAGGGCCCATTCGGGACGCAGGAGGGCGAAGGCGGCGATCTTGGGCGGGTAGAGTGCGGCCGGCTGCGCCGTGGCCAGGAAGGGAATGCCGGCGAACTCGAAGCGATTCCAGAGGGGCAGCCTTCCCTCCAGCAGCTCCCGGGTGCCGAAGGCGTACTTGGGCAGGAAGTAGGTCTCGAGGTCCCAGCCGGTAATCCCGCCCGGGCTGGCCTGGCTCTGCGCGCGGGGAACGGCGTAGCCCCACTCCAGCCCGATCAGCAGGGCAATTCCGGCCAGCGGCAGGAGCAGTCGGCGCCCAGGGGATGCGGCGGATTCAAGGCCCGACATGATGCGCCGAGAGTAGGGGCTCCGCCGCCGCGCTGGAAGCAGCGCGGCTCTTCCCGGCCGGCTCCCGCCTCCTGGGACGCAGCCGGGCGGGCAGCCTATGCTCCCCGGAATCCAGTGGGGGAGGCGCAACGTGGGCTCTGACGGAGGTTGCATCCTGTGCGGTTCGTCGCGCTGCGTCGCCCTGTTCCGAAAGGGCGGGCGTAGCTTCGTCCGCTGCTCCAGCTGCCGCCTCGTGTGGGTGGAGCCGCTGCCCAGCGAGCAGGAGCTTGCGGCACACTACCAGCGCTCCTACCAGGAGGGGGGCTACGCGCTCTTCTCCGCCGCCGAGCCGATCCGGCGGGGCATCGCCCGCTACCGGCTCGAGAAGCTGCGGAGCCTGCTTCCGGCGGGCCGCTGGCTGGATGTGGGCTGCTCGGCGGGAGAGTTCGTGGAGGCGGCCCTGCAGGAGGGGGTGCAGGCCGAGGGCCTCGACCTGGCGGAGGAGGCCCTGGCCCGGGCTCGCCAGCGCGGGCTCCGGGTACATGGCTCCGGCGTGGAGGGCTTTGCGCCGGAGCAGCCCTACGATGCCGTCACCGCCTTCGACATGCTGGAGCACGCCCGGAACCCACGCGCCACCCTGGGACACTTTCGCGACTGGCTCCGGCCCGGGGGCAAGCTGGTGCTGACGGTTCCCGACGTGGGCAGCTTCTACCCGCGCTGGCTGATGCGACGCCACTGGTTCTACTACGCCCCGGACGAGCACCTCTTCTACTTCGACCGCCACACCCTGGCGCGCCTGCTGGAGGTGGAGGGCTTCCAGGTGGAACGCCTGGCCCGGGCCTACAAGCCCCTGACGGTGGAGTACGCGGCGCGCATGCTGCGTCATTTCAATGCGGCGCTGGGAGGAGTGGCGGAGGTCCTGGTCCGCCCGCTTCCCAGGGCCCTTCGCACCCGGTCCGTACCGCTCTTCGTGGGCGAGCTGCTGGCCGTGGCCCGGCGGCCGGAGGAGGCCCGTCCGTGAGCCAGCTCCCGCCGAAGAGCCAGGGGGAGCGCCGGACGAGGCTGGCCCGTGGCCGGGCCTTCGCGTCCGGAGTCGTGGCCATCACCCTGCTGGCGGGCCTGCTGCGCGCGGTCTCCCTGGACACGGGGCTTCCCCACTGGGGAACGCGGCCGGACGAGCTGCCGGTCATCCAGCATACGGCCCTTCCCGCCCAGGGTGAGCTGAACCTGCACTGGTCCGTCTACCCGCCGGCCTATGTGTACGCCAGCTGGCTCTGGGGAGAGCTGGGAATCCGCGCAGCCCAGCTCCTGGGCCTGCTCCCTCCGGGCAGCTATGTGCAGACGCTGCGGCATCACCGCGCCGCGGTCTTCCTCGTGCAGCGCAGCTTCTCCCTCGTGGCGGGCACCGCAGCGGTGCTGGCGCTGATGCTGCTGGCCCGGCGCCGGCTCGGGGCAGCCCTGGCGCTGTGTGCCGGTGCGCTTCTTGCCACCTCCTTCCTGCACGTGCGAGACAGCCATGGCGTGAAGCCGGACGTCTGGCTCTCCCTGTGGGTGGTGCTGGCGCTCTTCGCCATGTGGCCGCTGGCGCGGCGGGCCACCACCGGGCGCGGCGTGCTGGCCGGAGCGGCGGTGGGCATGGCCATGGGGGCGAAGTACCCGGCGGTGCTGCTGCTGGCACCGCTGCTGCTGGCGGCCTTCCTGGGTTCGCAAGGCTCCGGCTGGCGACGTTGGCTGCCCGCTCCCGCGCTGGTGGGGGGGCTGGTCGCCGCTGCCGTGTTCCTGGCGACCTCTCCCTCCTTGCTGGTGGACGACTCCTCGGTGGGCTTTCTCGCCGACGTGCTGGAGATCGTCTTTCCTCAGCGGTGGATCCGTACCCTGCTGCCGGCGGGCGTGACGGGCCACACGGGCATCGCCCGCATTCGGCTGCCCGGGCCGGGTTGGTCCTCCCTGATCTACCACCTGCGCTACTCGCTGGTCTACGGGGCCGGCCTGCTGGCGGCGCTGGCGGCGGCTCCCGCCGTCCTCTGGGGCTTCGCGCAAGGTCGCCGCATCTTCCCGCTGGCGGCCCTGACGCTCGTCACCTGGATCGCCGTCTTCAGCTTCTCGCCCCATCGCTACGCGCGCTACCTGACGCCTGTCCTGCCCCTGCTCGCACTGCTCGAAGCGGGCGGGCTCCATGCCCTGGCCGCTCGCCTCGCGCCCCATCGCACGGGGTGGGTGCTGATCGGTGGCACCTTGCTGCTGGCCGCCCAACCCCTCCACGACTCCATCGCCTTCGACCGTCTGGCGGGGCGCACCGACACGCGGGTGCTGGCCACCCGCTGGATGAAGGCGCATCTTCCGCGGCGATCCACGGTGGCCATCATGGGAACGCAGTTCTGGGCCTGGGGCCAGCCGGAGCTTCCGCCCGGGATGGTCGGGGTGGGTCTGCCGAGGAAGGGAGATCCCCTGCACGCACTGCGGGCCTCCCATGCGCGCTACCTCCTCGCCCACCACCACGACCGCGTGTTCTCCTCCACGGTGGATCCCCAGCAGATGGCAGTGCTGGCGCCGCACCTTCGGCTGCTGGCCGAGTTCGATCCCGGGGGTCCCGGAGAGGCCTGGTTCGAGCCCATGGATGCGTACTACATCCCCTTGCATGGGCTCTGCGAGCTCGATCGACCCGGCCCGAAGATCGAGCTCTATGCGGTGCGGAAGGAGTAGGCGGGATGCGGGTGCTGGTGACCGGCAGTGCCGGGGTTCTGGGTGCTTGTCTGGTGGAGCGGCTGCGCGCGCGCGGGGATCGCGTGCGCCATCTGGACCTGGTGGCACCGGATGGAGTGGAGGTCCACGGCGAGGAGGTGGTGCTGGGGGACGTCTCCGATGGGCGGGTCGTCGGCGAGGCCGCTCGGGGCGTGGAGGTGGTCTACCACCTGGCCGCCGCCCAGCGCATGAAGCCGCAGTTTTCGGGCTGGAGCGAGGAGGAGGTCTTCGAGCGGAACCTGGGAGGCGTCCGCCAGGTGCTGCGGGCAGCTGCCGAGGCCCGCGTGGCCAAGGTGGTCTTCGTCTCCAGCTCCGGCGTGTACGGTGTGCCCCGCACCGTTCCCGTGAGCGAGGACCATCCCACCCAACCTCTGGGGGCCTACGGGCACTCCAAGCTGCTGGCCGAGGGGCTCTGCCGGGAGGCGGTGGAAGGGGGCCTCGACGTCACCTGGCTGCGGCCCATGAGCCTCTTCGGCCCGCGCATGACCGGCGTGTTCGTCATGCTCTTCGAGTGGGTGCGCACGGGACGCCCGGTCTACACCCTGGGCCGAGGCGCCAACCGCGTGCAGATGTCCAGCGCCTGGGACGTGGCGGACGCCTGCATCCTGGCGGCGGAGCAGCCCGGCACCGCCGGCCGCGTCTTCAACCTGGGCTGTGCGCCGGAGACCGTCCCCACCGTGCTCGAGCTGGTCCAGGCCCTGGTGGCCCATGCGGGGACCGGATCGCCGATCTACCGCATTCCCGCCGCCCCCCTGCGCGGTGCGGCCCGGCTCCTGCACCGGGTGGGCCTCTCCCCCATCGTTCCGGAGCACTACATCCTGGCAGATCGCGAGTTCATCCTGGACATCCGGGCGGCCCGGCAGGGCCTCGGGTGGGCGCCGCGCCACGACAGCCGGCAGATGGTGATCGACGCCTACGAGGCCTACCTGGATCTGGGGCCCGAGCAGCGCGCCCCTCTCCACCCCATGGTCCGGCTGCTGAACTGGGTGACGCCGGGCTGGCGTCGCAGGCGCCAGGCGGCGTAGCGCCGGGCGCAACGGCGCGGCTACCCTCCCCGCGTGTGAGCTCTCCCCAGCGCTCCAGCGAGATCCAGCGCGCCTACTTCGAGGATGCGGACCCGGAGCGTTTTCACTGGACGACCGAAGGCCCCGGCTTTGCCGAGACCGAGGATGCGTTGCTGGAGCCCTTTCTCCCGCAGCTGAAGGAGCCGTGCCTCGAGGTGGGCTGCGGTGAGGGCAACAACCTGATGCGGCTGCTCCGCCGGGTAGGCTGTGTCGGAGTCGACCTCTTTCCCCGCAAGCTCGCCTTTGCGGTGCGGCAGCTGCCCGAAGCACGGCTGGCCGCTGCGGAGGCGATGGCGCTTCCCTTTGCGGACGGATCCTTCGCCACGGTCTTCATACGGGACTTGCTGCACCACCTGCCGGATCCACAGGCGGCCCTCGTCGAGGCGGCGCGGGTGCTCCGGCCCGGGGGCCTGCTCTGCCTGCTCGAGCCCAATGGTCGGAGCCCGCTGATCCGGCTGCAGGCGCGCCTGGTGCGCGCAGAGGCGGGCGCCCGGCGCTTCGAGCCGAAGCTGCTGGAGGGCTGGCTGCGCGCGGCGCCCTTCCGCCAGATCGAGCTGCGAACCGCACAGCCCTTCCCGCTGCGCCGGCTCGTGCTGCACTACCGGATGGGCGCTCCAGCGCTGGGCCGCAGCGGAGCGGTGCGTGGAGCCATCCGTCTGCTGGAGGCGGGGATCGGTCGTGTGCTTCCCAGCTCCCGCTGGACCTACCTGGCCGCAACGGCCCGGCGCAGCGGCCCGTAGCCCTAAGCGCCCGCGCAGGAAGTTCCCGATGATGCTCGGGTAGGCCTCGCAAGGCGTCCAGCACTGCGGGCAGTCGGACTGCCAGATCTCCTCTTGCGTCCGGACCGCCAGGGGTGAGCGCCAGATCCGGGCCAGGTCGTAGTCCTCCTCCCGCAGGCTGCCGATGCGGCGGTCGTAGATCGTGCAGGGAAAGACGTGGCCCCAGGAGTCGATGAAGCAGGAGGAGCGCAGGGCGTGGCAGTGCATGGGTGTACGGCCGCTCTCCAGGTAGCGGCGCACCTGGGAGAGGTAGGCGCGCTCCAGGTAGCTCACCGGGTGCAGCCCGAAGCCGCGCAGGCGAGCGTACTCCTCGGTGGCCCGTGCCAGGGCCTCCGGCTCCACGGCCCGGCGCAGGCCCAGCTCCTGGTTGCCCAGGTAGTGCTCCCCCTCGGTGACGATGTTCACGTGGAAGTCGCGTACGCGGAGGTCCGGAACCTCCGCCTGTGCCGCCCGGAAGGCCTGGGGGAAGTGGTCCACGTTGCGGGCGGAGAGGGTCATGCCCAGCACCACGTCCACCCCTGGAATCCGACGCAGCCGGCGGAAGGTCTCGATCTGACGGCGCCAGCCGCCCTCCACACCCCGGATCTCGTCGTTCATGGCCTCGTCGCCGTCCATGCTGACGGTAACCATGAAGCGCTCCGGGCCCATGCGCGCCACCTCCCGCGTGATCCGCTCGAGGGCATCGCTGAGGTAGCCGTTGGTGGGGTAGTGGAGCAGGAGCAGGTCGGGGCAGAAGGTGAGCGCCGCCTCGCAGATGTCCACGAAGTCCTTGCGCAGGGAGACCTCGCCCCCGGTGAGATCGATCCAGCTGAAGCGATTCGAACGCTGGAAGAAGCTGCGGATCTCCTCCAGGGAGAGCTCGTCGCGGGGCTTCATCTTCCAGATGTTGCAGGTGGTGCAGCGATAGTTGCACCAGAAGGTGACGCAGAAGGTGAGCTTGAAGGGAAAGTCCGGCCTTCCCAGGTTGGCCCGGGCGGCTCGGGCCGCGAGCTTCAGGTAGGGGGCGGCGCGTCTCACGCGGGCTTCCCCCCGCCCAGGTACTTCTGGCCGAGCACCTGCATCACCTCGTCCACCCCGATCTCCCGCACACAGACCGGGCTCGCACAGCGGCTCACCTTCAGGTTGTAGTTGGTGATGCAGGGGCTGCAGTAGAGGTCCCGATAGAAGGCGTGGTCGTGCTCGTTCCAGGGGCCGTAGTGGAGGGGAGACGTGGGCCCGAAGAAGGCGGCCACCGGCGTTCCCACCAGCGAGGTCAGGTGCATGACCGATGTGTCGTTGGTGACGGCGAGGTCCACGCGCTTCAGCAGCGCAACGAGGTCCATGACCCGCAGCCGGTCGCAGAGGTCCACGGGCTTGTGGCGCATGCGGGCCCTCACCTCGTCGATCAGGCCGCGCTCCTCTTCGCCCTTTCCGGTGAGGATCACCGCCGCACCGAACTGCTCGACCAGCCGGTCGCAGAGCTCTGCGAAGTGCGGGATGGGCCAGCGCTTCACCGCCACCCGGTAGAAGTTGGGGCCGCTGCCCACGTGGACCACGACCAGCGGCTGTCCCGCTGTGGCTCCTGCTTCCCCAAGAAGGCGCTCCACCGTCGCCTCCTCCTCGGGCTTGGTGGCGATCTCCGGAACGATCAGCTCTCCGAAGGCGCCGATGGGCTTCAGCAGGCGAGCGAAGATGCGAGACTGGTGCTCGCTATCCGTGTAGACCACGCGGGTGGTGTAGAGCAACCCGCGATGCTGGCCGTCGGTATTGAAGCCCACGCGCTGGGGAGCACCCGAGAGGTAGGCGAGAATGGCCGAGAGCTTGACGAACTGCTCGAAGTCGATCACCAGGTCGTAGCGCCGGCGGCGCGCCAGGCGCAGGAAGCGCCAGAGGCTTTGCAGGAGCGGCCGAAGGCCCCCCACATCGACTTCGACCACGCGGTGGGCGGCGCCACTGCGCTCCAGCAGGACCCGGTTGGCGGCCATGGTGAGGAAGTCGATCTCCACGTCGGGGTAGACCCGGCGCAGGGCGCCCAGGACCGGAAGCAGCATGGCGATGTTCCCGAGCCCGTAGAACTTGATGGCCAGGATGCGGCGCGGCGGCGTTCGCGGTGCGCCGGCCGGAGGGGGCGTCGTCTCCCGGCGTCCGGGCTGGGCCGGGCCCCCGAGCAGGGCTCGGGTGCGCGACCAGGCGAAGAGCAGGCCACACAGGAAGAAGCCGACCCAGTTGTCGATGGGCCGCGCCGTGTTCATGTCGATGGGGCGGGACACGAGACCTCTCGGAGCCCGCGAGCCGGACCGGACGCCGGGAAGCGGCTGGGGCCCGGGAGGCGGACGGGTCGAGTGTATCACGCAGGCTCGCTGGCATGGGGAGCCAGGGAAGAGGGCTCCAGCAGCGCGGGCTTCGTGGGAAAGCTGCGTGCTTCCTGCCGCTGGAAGGTCTCTCCGCGGCTCCGCCGCGGGCGTCCAGGCCGCTGCGGCGGGTGGCTGGCCTCGGAAACCGGCCGGGGTATGGTGGCTCCATGGCCCGGCGCCACCTCGGCCGCAGCTGCGCGCTCTTCCTGGCGAGCCTGCTCTTCCAGCTGCCTTTCCTGGGCCGCGGGATCTCGGTGCACGATGAGG
>Ga0114931_10005296_pt1 | contig 15934 bp, 15 predicted proteins | sample 2SBtaG_FD_89579 | JGI IMG/M metagenome (GOLD analysis project Ga0114931, IMG submission 89579) | Deep subsurface microbial communities from Kolumbo volcano to uncover new lineages of life (NeLLi) - 2SBTROV14_V59a metaG | ecosystem: Environmental > Aquatic > Marine > Volcanic | place: Kolumbo...
CGGCAGTTTTGACAGACTTGTTGCAGCGTAATCCATACTCCGATCATACCCGCGGATCGGGGATTGTGTCGCTGTCGTATTGCGTGAGTGAGTTTCGAACGGACTCAGTCGTAGCTAGTCACCGATGGATATTCCGCGAACCTGCAGGACTTCATCGGCTGCCTCGGTCTGCAGCAAGTCTTCGGTGACCGGCTCTTCGATCTCTTCGAGAATGGAGGGAGTAACAAGCCCCTCAGCAATTTCACGGAGTGCAATCACGGTAGGCTTGTCATTTTCGAGATCGACCATCGGGTCAGCACCGTGAGCAATGCGGCGCGCACGCTTCGCGGCGACCAGCACCATTTCAAAAATATTATCGATGTTATCGAGGCAGTCCTCGACCGTAATTCTGGCCATACGTGAATATCCTTCAAAACAGGGCCCGGAGCCCTTTGTGCATAAGATGCGGGAGTGTACGCGAGGAAAAAGACCGAGTGCGAGGCCATATAAGAAAACGTTATAAGTGGCCCTGGCTGACGATGTGCGCGACCGTTTCTCTTAGCCTGGGATTGTCCGTCGACGTCGCATCTCCCTTGCCGTTCAAGACATTTTCGAGGGCTATAACTGCGCCATCGAGATCGTCATTGATAATGACATGATCGAATTCATCCCAGTGCGCCATGTCACTGCGCGCATCCCGAAGGCGTCGCCCTATTACATCAGGGCGGTCCGTGCGACGGTCGCGGAGCCTCCGTTCGAGTTCGGCGAGAGACGGTGGCAAAATAAATATCGTAATGCAGCCGGGCATTGTTTCACGAACCTGCCGCGCGCCCTGCCAGTCAATTTCAAGAACCACGTTGCGGTCATCTCTGAGGTGCTTTTCAACCTGACTGCGACTCGTTGCGTAGTGGTTATCGAAAACCTGCGCGTATTCGAGCATTTCACCTGTGTCGCGAAGTCGCATGAATTCATCTTCGCTGATGAAAAAATAGTCGACCGCATTCGCTTCATTAATGCGCGGTTCGCGAGTGGTGTATGAAATCGAAAAGCGTAGCTCCGGGTGCTTTCTTACAAGTGCGTGAACCAGGGTAGTCTTTCCAGCGCCCGACGGTGCCGCAAACACAAATAGCTTGCCGTTTTGCTTGTTACTCGACATTCTGAATTTGCTCACGTATTTGTTCGATCAGGACCTTCAGATCCACAGCGGCGTTGGTCGTTTCCGTATCGGCAGATTTCGAACCTAGCGTGTTCGCCTCACGATTGAGCTCCTGCATCAAAAAGTCCAATCGTCTCCCGACCGGTTTTTCATCGCTCAGCGCGCCACGAATTTCAACCAAATGACTCTCCAGCCGGTCGAGCTCTTCGTCGACATCAATCTTCTGAGCAATCAATGCGAGCTCGACTTCGAGCCGCGCCGGATCCGCCGTGAGGTCGAGTTTCTCGATTCTCTCTCTCTGTCTGGAGCGGCAAGCTGCCAGGACCTCCGGCATGCGTGAGCGAACCGTTGCAGCGATAGTCGCGATATCAGCGCAACGGGATTCGAGCATCTCTGCGATGCGCCGGCCTTCACTAATGCGCATGATATCGATCGCTTCGAGCGTGGTATCCAGCAACGCCGAAGCCGCATCGAACAGCGGCTCCGCATCCACCTCCGGCTGCTTCATGACGCCTGGCCAGCGCAGAATCTCCACCGGGTTGATGGCCGCGGTTGCAGGCAGTTTCGCAGATACCTCGGAGATACGTGAGCCAATCAGCTCAACGAGGTCCGTATCGATACCCATTTCCGCCTGCTGATCCACGGCGCGCCGGAAATACAGCCCACACTCGATCTTGCCACGACCCAGGGTAGCGCTGACTTGTCGACGGAAAACCGGCTCTTTCGGTCGCAGGTCTTCGGGTAATTTAAACTGCACGTCAAGGTAGCGATGATTAACCGCACGGATCTCCCAGGTCAGCGAGCCGAGAGTGGTTTCTACAGACTCTCGCGCGAAGCCCGTCATACTGTGTAACATCAGCGTTAATCTCCAATGATGTGCAGCAATATTGCTGCGTGGGTCACATTTTTTGAGGGGATAACATTCTAAGCTGTGCCCGCCAAGCGGTCCAACAAGTAAATATGCAGATCGAATACGCCAAAGTTTCAGCACTCGGAGATCGTCAGGACAATCAGGACCGTGCGGCGGTCGTGGTTTCTGATGATGCTGCACTTATGCTCGTATTTGATGGAATGGGCGGCCACTCGGACGGTGCGCGTGCTGCACAAACCGGCCTGCAGGTTGTGCAGGATTTATTCATGGCGGCGACACAGCCTATCTTTGATCCGCAGGGCTTTTTGTATATGGCCTTGTCGCATGCCCATGATGAGGTGGTACGAATTGGCCAGGATGTCGCGGTCGATTTCAGACCGCGCGCTACCTGCGCCATTTGTCTCGTTCAGGAAGGTGGTGCATTTTGGGCACACGTCGGTGATAGCCGCATCTATCAGGTCCGCGATGGTGCAGTATTGGTGCGCTCCCGCGATCATAGCCACGTTGAGGTGCTGATCCAGGAAGGTGCAATCACGGAGGAGGAGGCACAGGACCACCCGATGCGAAATTTCGTCGAATGCTGCATCGGTGGTGACGCTGCCGTTCCGGACATGAGTATTACCCCACAAAAATCCCTGCAATACGGTGATGTGCTATTAGCCTGTTCTGATGGCCTCTGGTCCGGATTAACTGACGATGATATGGCTAAAATCGGCGCGCCCGGCGACAGCAATCTTGTGGAAAACCTGAAAATGCTGAGCCTCAAAGCACTCGGCGTTAATGCCCCTTACAGTGACAATACGACGGGCACCGCGTTAAGGTGGCTCGGCATCTGACCGGCCCGTAAGCCGGAACAACCTACAAATTATTGGAGAAATACATGCGTCCAAGTGGCCGCGACCCCGCGACTATGCGCGAGGTTCGCTTCGTTCCCGATTTCACGAAACATGCGGAAGGGAGCGTTCTGGCATCCTTCGGCGACACACAGGTACTCTGCACCGCAAGCATCGAAGATCGCGTTCCTGGCTGGATGCGCGGTAAGGGAAGCGGCTGGGTTACCGCAGAGTACGGCATGCTGCCGCGAGCCACGCACACGCGTTCGGCTCGTGAAGCCTCCCGTGGGAAGCAGGGTGGGCGCACGGTAGAAATTCAGCGACTCATCGGCCGTTCACTACGAGCTATCACAGATATGAGGGCGCTTGGTGAGCGCTCAATTACGCTGGATTGCGATGTTATCCAGGCTGACGGTGGCACAAGAACGACGTCCATAAGCGGCGCCTACGTGGCGCTGGCTATTGCAATGGAGCGACTGGTGGCTGATGGCAAGCTGAAAAAAAATCCTCTGCATGGTCAGGTCGCGGCGGTCTCGGTGGGTATTTTCAGCGGCATTCCGGTTCTTGATCTCGACTATGCCGAAGACTCAGAAGCGGAAACGGACATGAATATCGTCATGAACGATGCCGGACGTTTCATCGAGGTGCAGGGAACAGCCGAAGGTCACGCGTTTAGTGATGATGAATTCAGCGCCATGCTCGGTCTGGCTCGCAGCGGTATCGTGGACATCATCACCGCGCAGAGCGAGGCCATCGCAACGCTATCGTAGTGAACAAATTGCCTCGGAAAGTCGTTATGGCCAGCGGTAATGCCGGCAAAATCCGGGAGCTGTCCCGACTGTTGGACGGTCTGGGTATCGAGGTAATCGCGCAGTCGGAATTCGGCGTCAAAGATGCTGATGAGACAGGAACCACGTTCGCCGAAAACTCACTCATCAAAGCGCGGCATGCCGCTGTTGAGACGGGCTTGCCGGCAATCGCCGATGATTCCGGGCTGGTTGTCGATAGCTTAAGCGGTGCGCCAGGCATCTATTCAGCACGATATGCAGGTCCCGATTCGACAGACGACAAGAACATCGACAAGTTGCTGGCTGCACTAAAGGACACAGCGCCACCCTCGCGTGGAGCCGCATTTCATTGTGTTGCGACATTTGTAATAGCGGATGAACGCGCGCCACTGGTAGCGAAGGGTGAGTGGCACGGCTCGATTCTGACCAGAAGACAAGGCGATGGCGGCTTCGGCTATGACCCGGTGTTTCTCGATCCCGTGAGCGGCAAGAGTGCCGCGGAATTGACGCCGGAGGAGAAAAACGCGCGCAGTCATCGTGGCAAAGCGTTACACAAGCTCGTCAAGCTCATTGACCGGCACCTCTCATGACCGGCGTTCCGCTGTCGCTCTATATACACCTGCCCTGGTGCGTAAAGAAGTGCCCCTACTGTGATTTCAATTCGTACAGTAGAGGTGATTCCGCACCCAAAGCGCGTTATATGAAAGCGCTACTGGGCGACCTCCACAGAGAGTCGACCATCGCAAATGGTCGAGTTATCGAAAGTGTTTTTCTTGGCGGTGGCACACCGAGCCTGTTTTCATCCACCGAGATTCAGGCGCTTCTGGACGCGGTTAGAGGGTTTTTTACACTGGCAGAAAACGCTGAAGTCACAATGGAGGCGAACCCGGGAACGGTCGAATGCGGTGCACCGGCGGGCTACCGCGAAGCAGGCGTTAATCGTCTATCGATCGGCGCGCAGAGTTTTGACAATGAAATGTTGTCCAGCCTGGGGCGCATCCACAGCAGCGCCGACATTGTGCGCACGGTTGAAGACGCCAAAGCCGGTGGTTTCGACAACATCAACATTGATCTGATGCATGGCCTGCCCGGCCAGACCGTGAATATGGCGTTGGCAGATTTAAGTATTGCGATCAATCTCGAACCGGCACACATCTCCTGGTATCAACTGACGCTGGAGCCCAACACGGTTTTCTATGCACGGCCACCAGCTAACTTGCCGGACGATGACCTTGCTTTTGAGATCCAGGATCGAGGTCAGACACTGCTCGTCGAAAACGGATTTCTGCAGTACGAAGTATCCGCGTACGCAAGGGATGGGCAGCGTTGCCAGCACAACTTTAATTACTGGTCATTCGGTGACTACCTTGCCGTCGGTGCCGGTGCACATGGCAAGCTAACGATCTCTACAAACGTTCATCGTTATCAGAAGCCGGCGAACCCGCTGCAGTACATGGTGGCACAGGAATCTGCCGCGGGGAGCAGCGAGTTGACCCGATTGAGTCGCAGAGACCTGATATTCGAATTTATGCTTAATGCACTGCGTCTCAACGATGGATTTGCCGAATCCACTTTCGTTGAGCGGACCGGATTATCGATAGAAGATCTTAGGCATGCCACAGCGGCGGTGGTGCAGAAGGGGCTGATCGAGCGCAGTGCAGAGGGTTTTTGGATGCCAACGGCGCTTGGCAGTCGTTTTTTGAACGATCTGCAGTCAGAATTTATCGTCGAACACGCGTAAGACAAAGCATTTTAAGCACCGGAAATGCGCTCTTTTAGTGCAGCAGGCGGCAAAAGTGACGATTCCTGGCCACTGACGTGACTTATGCATTTATGCACAAGATTACAGGTATACCTATGTTTTCAGCATAAGAGCGTCCCGATCTCACTCGGAGTGTTGCAAAGTCGACGTAACCTATTGATTTATATTGTTTATCAAAAATGGACACAAAATAGTCATTTTGACAAGCTTGCTTGAAAAACCGCAGCTTAGAGCATCCACTCAATTTCCATCCACAGTCTTATCCACAGGTTCTGTGGATAACAATTGGGGGCTTGCAGCAATCCTTGCTTCCCGATATCCTACGCGCCCTTTTTGTGCAGCAGCGTGCTCGGGAGAGCCTGAAAATGAAAGCCGATATACACCCCAATTACGACGACATCAAAGTCACCTGTAGTTGTGGCAACGAGTTCACGACTCGCTCGACGCTCGGCGAGGATCTCCTTATTGAAGTGTGCTCCTCGTGCCACCCGTTTTACACCGGCAAGCAGAAGAAAGTCGATACCGGCGGACGTGTAGACAAGTTTCGCAAGAAATACGGTATGGGCTAGAGTCGTTCGCTGTCGCCGAGTTGCGTTCGGTGGCAAAACCGGCCCCGTATACCGACTTTCCACGATCCCGGTGTCCCCGGGGGCCCTGCTATGCTCAACGAGTTTTCAACACGGACATCGAGGATTGAGATGAGCCAGGAAGCCTTTCACCTAACAAGCCCGGACGGCTTGCAAACAGATTTGCCGGTCAGGAAGGGTACGGCCGGACCCGATGTGATCGATATCGCGAACCTGTATCGCGAACAGGGTGTATTTACTTACGACCCGGGTTTCGTTGCGACCGCAAGCTGTGAGTCTGATATCACCTTCATCGATGGAGAGAAAGGAGTTCTGATGTACCGGGGCTACCCGGTGGAGCAGCTCGCTGCACATTCGAGCTTCATAGAGGTTTCATACCTGCTGCTATACGGCAATCTGCCGTCGGCAGATGAACTCGCCGATTTCGACGACATGATTCGCAAGCACACCATGCTCAACGAGGGCATGCTGAGCTTCTTCAAGGGCTTCCGCTACGACGCTCATCCAATGGCGATGTTGTCTGCGGTCGTGGGTTCCATGTCCGCGTATTACCACAACGAGATGGATGCCACGAATAAGGAACACCGCAACATATTTTCGCACCGCATTCTGGCGAAGCTGCCAACGATTGCCGCCGCCGCTTATAAGCTAAATACCGGTCAACCGTTCATATACCCGCGCAACGATCTCAATTATTGCGAGAATCTGCTGCATATGTTGTTCGCAGTGCCGGCCGAACCGTATGAAATTGATCCGATTGCCGCAGAGGCGCTGGACCTGTTGTTTATTCTGCATGCCGATCATGAACAAAACTGTTCAACGTCAACAGTGCGCATGGCGGGTAGCTCGGGTGCAAATCCGTATTCCGCGATTGCAGCCGGTGTTTCTGCCCTCTGGGGACCGGCGCACGGTGGTGCCAATGAAGCCGTATTGAAAATGCTGAAGGAAATCGGTGATGTCAGCCAGATCGGCAAATTCGTCGAGAAAGCCAAAGACAAGAACGATCCGTTCCGGTTAATGGGCTTTGGTCACCGCGTTTACAAGAGCTTCGATCCGCGTGCGACGATTATTCGCGAGATGTGCCACAAAGTTTTGAAAAAGCAGGATGGCAAGGATGCTCCGTTGTTTGATCTCGCCCTGGCACTGGAAGAGGTTGCCTTGAAGGACGATTACTTCATCGAGAAGAACCTGTACCCGAATGTCGATTTTTACTCCGGTATTATTTATCGGGCGCTTGGGATTCCGACGTCGATGTTCACGGTCATGTTCGCACTGGGACGATCAGTTGGCTGGACGGCACACTGGCGTGAAATGATCTCAGACCCGAAGGGCAAAATTGCACGCCCGAGACAGCTCTACACAGGGCCGGTCGCCCGCGATTACACTCCGATCACCGAGCGCTGAGCCCCGTAGGAGCGCGCCCTGCGCGCGACCCCAGCCGCTTGTACGAGCGCGCCCTGCGCGCGACCGTCCGCGGAGCATCCAATACCCGCCCTCATTTCACCGCCGATGTCAGCAGGCGGCGGGCGAGAGACTGTTTACAGGAAATAAAGCGCAGCGTAGCGAGCCATTCCAGTAAACAGTCTGTCGCCCGACGGGTGTGATGATCGTGACGGTCGCGCGCAGGGCGCGCTCCTACGGCGTTTTCGATCACACGTGTTGCAGTAATTCCTGCACTGCATTCGTATCGACCCGTTTCATCGGTTTGCCGTCAATCGGACTCATCGGTGCCTGACGAATCCCGTCAACCGGAAATACGGTTGCCTGGATTGTCTCGTTGCAGTGACTAAACTCAAAACCTGCGTAAAGCTCGATTTGTCCACGGCGAGTCTTGAGGCGACGTTCAAACGGTCGAAACTGAATCCCCATGTCGCCGATTTCCATTGCGACCATTTCAGGACTGTCAGTAAATACATGCAGGTTGACGGCTGAGTTTTCATCCGCTGTGCCCGCCAGAACAGGGCCTACCAGCCGCGGCGAAAAGGCCGTGAGCAACTCCATTGCCGAAAGTGCCGCCGTGCGCATCAGCCGCAACAGGTCCTCGTGAGTTTCGCCACTGAAGATCTTGAGATGTGCTGCAACCGCCGCTTCGATTTCCGCATTACCCGGCAACGATCCTTTGCTGTTCATACCGAGTCGTTCAGCCGCTTTCTGCTTGGCAAGCCGATAATCGCGTATGCCGTGATTGACAATGATGCGCGCCGTTTCCTGTGCGATGACTTGCCGCGCACGTGTTGCTCCGCTGTCTGGCTTTCTTCCCATTGTTCTCGTAATGCTGCGCAATCAGGTGATATGAAAAAGTGGCTCAGAAGAGCGGCTCGGTTTCTTCGTCCTTTTCGCCATTCACTTCAGGGTCGGGATCGGTGCCCGCCGCATTGTTGAACGGGTCAGCGACATCGTAGAAACGCTCACAATCCGGAACGTGGCCTTCGCGAAATATCTCAAACATCGTATTGGTTTGACCGACGTGAGCGGGGCAACCGGTCTTCTTGTCAATTCGGACGGAAACGATCCCTTCCGGCATCGGCATCTGATGTTCCGGCACACCCTTTAACGCTATACGCATGAATTCGATCCAGATCGGCAGCGCGGTACGTGAACCCTCCTCGTGCGGACCCAGCGGCGAATCATCGTCATAACCAACCCAGACAACGGCAGCCAGGTCGGCGTTAAAGCCGCCGAACCAGGCATCGCGGCGATCATTCGATGTGCCGGTTTTTCCGGACAGGTCGGTGCGCCCCAATTCTCGACGCGCACGTACGCCCGTACCGCGGCGAACAACGTCACGCATCATGTCCTGAACGATGAACGCGTTCTGTGGAGTGATAGCCTGAGGAGCGAGGTTGACGTTCTCATAAAGCTCCGGGGCGACAGTAGCGTCTGGCCGATACGTCGACACCACATCCGCCATCTGATCGAGTAGTATTTCCTGATCAACCGGATCATCGTTGTTGGCTGCGTCGCTATCGATCGCCGGAGCGGTCTCGTCCGGAACGCACTCATCACAAACAACGGCAGGATCGGCCCGGTAAAGTGGCTTGCCATCCGGGCCAAAAATCGCATCGATTACATAGGGTTTTACGGCATGCCCACCGTTTGCCAGCATCGCATAACCCTGTGCCATGTCGAGCGGTGACGCTTGTCCGCCGCCCAGCGCAAGTGATCCGTTGTGGATTAGCGTGGCATCACTGAAACCAAATTTTTTGATGTGCCGCACGGCATTGCCAATGCCGGTCTTGAACAACAGAAGCCGTACGGAGACCAGGTTCATAGACCGAACCAGCGCTTCACGCATGCGGGTCGGGCCATAGAACCGACCGCTGTAGTTGATAGGGCGCCAGACAGCCTCAAGCTCCGACGAACTGATAACGACAGGCGCATCCAGCACCACGGTCGCAGCAGTATTGCCGTGTTCAAGTGCTGCGGAATAAATAAAGGGTTTGAAAGCAGAACCGGGCTGACGGTACGCTTGCCGCGCCCTGTTGAACTTACTGGTCGTATAGTCGAAACCGCCCGTAAGCGCGGATATAGCGCCATCGTACGGATCGACAGATACGACAGCCGCCTGTGCATCCGGTACTTGTGCCAATGCCCAGCTGTTGTTGGCTGTCGGCATCACATAAATGATGTCGCCAACAGTAAGAACATCCGCCGCGGTCTCGGGTGCCGGACCGTAGGATTTCCGGTCAATGAAAGGGTTGGCCCATTTGATCCCTGCCCACGGCAAGCGCGTTTGCGTACCATCCTTGAACAGGATAAGGGCTTCGTTTTTCTCGGTGACAGCCGTTACCAATGCCAATGACAGTCCGCCGGGTGCATAGCGATCCAGCGGCTCGAGGATTTCCGGCGGCCATTCATCATGCGGTAAAAGCAATATTTCCTCGCCAAGATCGACGTGCGATTCCGGCCCTCGATAGCCGCGGCGGCGAGTGAATTCGAGCAGCCCGTTGCGCAAAGCATAATTAGCTGCTTTCTGCATTCGTGAGTCGAGTGAGGTTACAACCTGATAGCCCGCCGTATAGGTTTCTTCCCCGTAGCGATTTAGCATCTCGCTGCGAACCATTTCTGCCACATAAGGTGCATTGAGTTCGATGGCCGCTCCGTGCAGGCGAGATTCCAGCGGATAAGCCATGGCTGCGTCGTATGCGGCATCATCGATATAGCCAAGGGTGTGCATTCGGCCAAGCACGTAGCCTCTGCGCACCTTCGCGTTCTTCGCGCTGGACACCGGATTGTAACGTGACGGTGCCGGCAGAACGCCCGCCAGCGTTGCCGCCTCCGCCACGTTGATATCGGACAGGTTCTTGTTGAAAAAAACCTTTGCGGCGGCGGCCACGCCATGAGCCCGTTGCCCGAAGAACATCTTGTTCAGGAACAGAGCCATGATCTGTTCCTTTGTGAATTCCTGCTCGATCTTCCAGGCGAGAAACGCCTCAGTCAGTTTACGCTGGAGCGTTTGTTCGCGAGTCAGAAAATAGTCGCGTGCAAGCTGCTGAGTCAGGGTGCTGCCACCGCCCCCGGACGCATTTCCTGTGCCGATCAAGCGGGTAACCGCGCGCAAGAAGCCGCGGTAGTCGATGCCGGGGTGTTCGAAGAAGCGCCTGTCTTCCGCAGCGATAACCGCCTGCACAACGTATTCAGGTATCTCCTCATAGGTGACCGGGATTCGTCTTCGTTCGCCAATTTCACTGATCAGATAGCCGTCACGACTGAATATGCGCAACGGAACCTCCAGCCGAATATCCCGGATCGTCTCCGCGGATTGCAGGCTGGGCTGCACGTAATAATAAGCGCCGATTACGCCGGCAACTGCGCCAATGCCGCCGACAGCGCCCAGTCCGAGCAGCAAAATCAGGCTTCTGACGATCCTTCGTCGTCTTATGTGACGTGGTTTAGGTTTTTTTTCGGTCGGATTATGCATAGTTACAAGCGTTTTCAGCCGAACACCCGTGTTTTTGAGGGCGTTTGTCGACCTCATTAAAGCTTACGGTGATGTGCGGCTGGTGCAAGGATTGTGGCTTTTTAGGGGCAATGGCTCGTGTAAGAGACGTAAGGCGGCCGATGATAGACGGCAAAACCTTCCGCCCGCAATAACGAGTCTCACACTGGGCTGCCGGGCAGTTCATTGAAAGCGTCTAAAAGCAGCATTAGTAGAGGGATGCTCGGATCGTGAACAAAGTCACGTTTTATTTAACATTTTATTGATATATAGTTAAATCGCGTTGCTAATGTCCGACCTAGTTTTGACCCGCAACTTACCGACTTAGAAGGAAAAACACGTGCTTTTTGGCAACAAAACTCAGCCACTGCTGGGCCTCGATATCACGACGTCGTCGGTGAAGCTAATAGAGCTTTCTCAAAGCGGAAAGCGCTATCGCGTCGAGTCCTATTCAGCGGAGCCAACTCCCCCCAGTTCAGTGAACGAAAAAGCGATTGTTGACGCCAAAGCAGTCGGTGAAGCTATTCGACGCGCTGTGAAGCGCGCGGGGGCCAAGGCCACGGACGTAGCCGTCGCGATAAGCGGTGATGCTGCGATTACTAAAGTCATTCAGATGCCATCGAGCCTCTCCGAGAGGGATCTCGAAGGTCAGGTCGAAATGCAGGCGGACCAGTACATACCTTTTCCCATGGAAGAGGTTAGCTTCGATTACGAAGTGATTGGGCCGAATGATAAAGATCCTGAGCTCATGGACGTTTTGCTGGTTGCGACACGCACGGAAAATGTCGAACAGCGTCAGGCCGCAGTTGTTGCTGCCGGTCTTGAGACGCAAATTGTCGACGTAGAAGCTTTTGCACTTGAGAATGCCTGTCGCTTGCTGAGCCACCAGATTCCCGATGGCGGGATCGGGCAGGCGGTTGCTGTTGTTGATATCGGCGCAAGTAGTACAACGTTCAGTGTGTTGCGGGACCTCAAAGTCATCTACACACGTGATTTCAACTTCGGTGGTCAACAGCTTACGGAAGAAATTATGCGTACCTACGGGCTGTCGATGGAAGACGCCGGCCGTGCCAAGAAGCAGGGTGGCCTGCCAAGTAACTATCAGCCTGAGGTACTCGAACCTTTTATTGATGACATGACGCAGCAGGTCAGTCGTTCGTTGCAGTTTTACCTGGCATCGGGTGGCGGTCGTGAGCAACCGGACATGATTCTGGTTTGTGGTGGTTGCGCCAACATTCCGGGAATCGCCGACGTCATCTCCAGCCGCGTGGGCATCCCGACAGAAGTCGGAGATCCGCTCGGCCAAATGAAGATTTCATCAAAAGCCAAGTCACAGGGCGTCAATAAAGATGCAACGGCCTTACTCACAGCCTGTGGTCTCGCACTTAGGAGTTTTGACTGATGCCAGCTATTAATCTACTCCCATGGCGCGAGGAGGAACGCAAAAAGCGCCAACGAGATTTCGGAGTCGCGATGGGCGGTGCCGTCATTGCCGGTATTGCCGTAATAATGCTGACGATGGTCGCATACTCGCAAATGATTTCCAGCCAGGAGTCGCGCAATGATCGATTGGTTGCGGAAATTGCCAAGCTTGAGGAAAGTATCAAGGAGATCGATGGCCTGGAGCGGCAGAAAGAACGGCTGCTCGCTCGCATGGAAATTATTGAGCAACTGCAGAAGAGTCGCCCCGAAATCGTTCACCTGTTTGATGAGATAGCGCGCCAGCTGCCTGAAGGTGTATACCTGACAGGCATGAAGCAAACTGGTTCACGCGTTGAGATTCGCGGCGTTGCGCAATCGAGTACGCGTGTTTCCGCGTTAATGCGTCAGATTGATGCTTCGGAGTGGATGAGCGACCCTGAGGTTGAAAGGGTCGAGACAAAACAAGCGGGTAGCTCAAGGCAATCCGAGTTCGTTGTTTACCTCAAGCAGAAGCACGCGAGCGCTGAATCGGAGGACGACGCATGAATATCGTCGAAGAACTCCAGGGTCTTGACGTCAATGACGTCGGTCACTGGCCAGCAGCCTTTCGTGCAGCGGTGATTTTCATCGTGTTCCTGGGCGTGCTTGGTCTTGGAATCTGGTTCACGATCATCAAGGACAAGCGCCCACAACTGCAGCGCGCACAGGCAGAAGAGCAGGAATATCGTCTTACGTTTGAAAACAAGCAACGCAAGGCGGCCAACTACGATGCCTACAAGGCACAGCTTGCGCAAATAGAACAATCATTTGGCACCATGCTTCGGCAGTTGCCCGGTAAGACAGAAATCCCGAGCTTGATTGTCGACATTTCCCAGACGGGTCTGGCGGCAGGTTTGCAAGAGAAGCTGTTCGTCCCGCAGGCCGAAATCCCACGTGATTTTTACGCGGAGAAACCGATCAAGATTCGTCTCACCGGTGGCTTTCACGAGATCGGTAATTTCGTCAGCGGCATCGCAGCATTGCCACGCATCGTGACATTACACAACATCACGATCACACCGGAATCAAAAGGTGAATTCGACCAGCTGAGCATGGAAGTCACAGCTCAGACTTATCGCTACCTGGATGAGGAGGCAGACTAAAATGCGCACTTCTCTCACACTAAGAAATACGCTGGCACTAGCATTGCTGGTCTTCAGCCTGTCTGCCTGCGGCGACGGGTCGGATGATCTTGACGCATATATCAACAAGATTAAGGCGCGTCCTGGCGGCCGTATCGATCCACTGCCGGAAATCACGCCGTATGAAACGTTTGATTACGTCGCGGACAAGCAGGGTATTCGGTCACCGTTTCGGCCGGATACACCGCAAGCAGCCGGCGGCGGAACGGGCCCTCGACCCGATGAGGAGCGCAGCCGGGAATACCTTGAGAGTTTTCCTCTGGATACGCTCGGTATGGTCGGTACGCTACATATTAATGAGACGACGTACGGTCTTGTACAAACCTCGGACGGTCTGATTCACCGCGTCATTCCCGGTAACTATATCGGACAAAATGATGGACGAATTACGGGAATTTCTGAATCAGAAATCGACTTGGTAGAAATCATCTCTGACGGTATCGGCGGTTACATCGAGAGAGATGCCGCAGTTGGTCTTTCGGACTAACGCCTGAATGGAACTGGGAGTTGTGGGTATGATCCTTAGAAACAAATCTACAGACGGTCCGCGTATGACAGCGTTTGGCTGGACTGTATTGGTACAGGCGGCGTTGCTGCTCTTCTCGGGCGCTGCCAGCGCGCAAGAAGGTAATCGGCTTCAGGATATTCAAGTACAGAGCCTGCCTGGGCAGCGTGTCGAGTTGAAGCTCATTATGAGCGAGACGGCACCTGAGCCACTGGCGTTCACGATCGAAAACCCTGCGCGCATTGCGCTCGATCTGCCCAATACTGCTTTAGGAATGAGCTCACGTCGCCGTGATGTGAACCTCGGACCGCTGAATACGGTATTGACCGCAGAGGCTAATGGCCGCACGCGTGTCGTATTGAACCTCGGCTCCATGGTTGAGTACAAAACAGTACGCAGTGGAAACACGGTTACGGTCACCCTGGGTGACAGCGATGACTACAGCGCAGGCTCCACCCAGTTCGCCAGCGCAGCATCAACAGATGACCGTTCTTATGCCGCGCCGGGTAATCGCGCGATCTCAAGTGTCGATTTTCGTCGTACACGTGATGGCGGTGGCCGCGTCGTCGTTAACCTGACGGACCCATCAACGCCCGTCGATATTCGCCAGGAAGGTGGTCGGGTCGTCGCTGTATTCAAGGACACGAGCCTGCCAGCAGAACTCATGCGCCGTCTTGATGTTATGGATTTCGCAACGCCGGTAACGACCGTCGACACACTGCGTACGAATCTGGATACACGTATTGTCATATCCGCTGACGGTAAATACGAGCAGCTTGCATATCAGTCGGACAATGAATTCACTATTGAAATAAATCCTGCGCCGGAGACGTCTGATACGGAATCGAACCTGTTCTCCGAGACGAAGGAATATGACGGCCAGCGCCTGACATTGAATTTTCAGGACATCGAAACACGTGCTGTTCTGCAGCTTCTGGCTGAAACATCGGGCAAAAATATCGTAGTTTCTGACACCGTTCAGGGCAATGTCACATTGCGCCTGCGTAACGTACCGTGGGACCAGGCACTCGATATCGTAATGACGACGAAGGGTCTGGACATGCGCCAGAACGGTAACGTTATTATGGTCGCACCGGCTGAAGAAATTGCAGCGCGGGAAACAGCGGACCTCGAAGCGCAGCTCGCCATAAGCGAACTTGAGCCCGTGTATTCTGAGTTCCTGCAGGTTAACTATGCCAAAGCGTCAGACCTCGCTTCCCTGATCAATGGTTCGACTGGTGGTAACTCGATGTTGTCTGAGCGGGGCAGCCTCGGCGTCGATGATCGCACCAATACGCTGCTGGTTCAGGACACGGCTGATCGCCTGCAGGACATTCGGCGCATGGTTCGTACCCTCGATGTGCCGATCAAGCAGGTACTCATCGAGTCTCGCATCGTTGTTGTTAATGATGACTTCAGTCGCGATCTTGGTGTTCGTCTGGGTGTAACGGCATTCAATAACAACAGCTCCAACCTGACAACAATCTCAGGATCGGGTGCGGGTACAGATACGATGATCGGGTCAGCATTGGATAATCTGGCAGATCCACTGAACGGAACGGTGTTCCCGATCGAACTGCCGACGTTGAGTAATCGCTATAACGTCAATGTACCGGTCGCTGATCCAGCCGGACGTTTCGCGCTGGCTGTTCTCGGGGATGACTACCTCGTCGACCTGGAATTGAGCGCTCTGGAAGCTGAAGGTCGCGGGGAAATTGTTTCAACTCCGCGGGTCATTACGGCGAATCAAAAAGAAGCAACAATCAAACAGGGTGTGGAAATTCCGTACCAGCAGTCTGCATCATCAGGCGCGACAACCGTGCAGTTCAAATCAGCTGTACTTGAGCTGGTTGTAACTCCACAGATCACACCGGACAATAACATCATCATGGATTTGCGCGTTAGCAAGGA
>Ga0114931_10005297_pt1 | contig 15931 bp, 22 predicted proteins | sample 2SBtaG_FD_89579 | JGI IMG/M metagenome (GOLD analysis project Ga0114931, IMG submission 89579) | Deep subsurface microbial communities from Kolumbo volcano to uncover new lineages of life (NeLLi) - 2SBTROV14_V59a metaG | ecosystem: Environmental > Aquatic > Marine > Volcanic | place: Kolumbo...
CGGCGGTCCTTCAAAAAAAACAAACTTTTTTTTGTTCTTGTTTCTCTTGAGAGATTTTTGAAATGTGTGATCGGCGCGCCAATACCGGATAATCTTTTTTTCCAGATCGGGTAGATTGAATTCCCGAAGATTCTTAAGCATGTTTTCAATTTTAGTGAATTTTCTCTTGTTTATCAAATAAAAAAGCGCCTCACTGAAAAAAGCGTCTTTTGCGTCGTTTATGATGGCGAGGCGCCGAGCGGGCTCTAAATCGCTTGAACCGTTTGATAATCTTCAGAATCAATAATCCGGCCATCTGTTCGGACATTCCTGCATTGTTCCCCGTTTCAGCGACCAAGCTCATTAACGTCTTCATTTCAACCTCCTGTTTCAGATAATACAGATGGTCTATTTAAAAGTTGAATAATCTTCGTTATTTGTAGTAATCCAGGCGCAATATTCACACTCGCTATGCGCTTCGGGCAACGGTCCTTTAAGCGTATGAACGGCGTTCCGAAAAATATTAAGGGCGTTTTCTGAATCGGTCGTAACCTTCTTGGGCGTTATCTCAAATTGCACCATCCCGTTTTCCCTCACGATCTTGGGAACGTAATAAACGAGATAGGCATAAGATGGATGTGAAAAATTATTCACTTCCAATAATAAACAATAAGTATCAAGTTGCAGTTGGTAATACATTTCGCCGCCGGGCTTGGGATCATACCCGCGCGTTTTATAATCCAGGGGAATATATTTGCCTTCGTAAACCAAACAATCGTCAAGAGCGCCGATTAACATGGCGCCGGTTTCTTTGTCTTTATAATTCAAGCCGGTCCGCCAATTGCGCCATTTATTCATTACTGCCAAGTCGGGTAAAAGGACGCCGTCCACTTTTCCCGCGATTTCCGGCGGCAATTTGTCCGTGCCGCGATATTTGTCAAAATAAACTTTAATAACACCGTCCATGCCGCCCGGCAGCGACGGAAAAATTCCCCGCGGCCGGTGGACTTTTTGGTTGTGGTGCAGCCAAAAACACCGCGGACATTCCTGAAATAAATTAAGCTGCGACGGCGAGAGCCGAATTTTCTTTTCCATAATTCAAGTATAGCGAGCAAAAACAATTCTACAAACCCGCTTCGAGTTCCTAATCAAGTTTTCGTTTAATCTTATGCCCACTACAGTGTTTCAAAATGCCATAGTATGATAACGTATTGTTGACAGAAATGCGCCGCAGCGCCCGTTTCTTCGTTCTGGTTCTGAGCACGCGATAATGCGGTCATTGATGACAGGACCGATTGTAGTAGCCACGTCTATTATAAAATAATTTATCACAATAAAAAATCTCCCTTCGAACCGTGAGGCTCGAGGGGAGAAGCGAACAAGAGAAAAGAGCAAAGGGTCAGGAAACTGCGAGACGAGCGCGGATGCCCTCGTCCCGATAGAGGGTGTCCGTCCAGCGCACGCGCACCCCGCGGCGCATCGGATGCCAGTACACGTACGGCACGCCGCCATCCCGGCCCCGCGAGCCCGCACAGAGAGTCCAGCTCTTCTGGTCAAGGTGCCTCCTGGTCTTCCACCAGTAGAGGAAGTCGAGCCGGAGCCGTTCGGGAAGGGTAAGCGTCTGGATCCCCTGTGTCTTGAGATCGTTCGCCGAGAGGTCTTTGAGCTCCTCGTCGACTTCGATCCGAGCCCGGCAGGAGATGACGTAGGTTCCGTTCTTGGGGTCGCGGTCGTGAATCGGGACGTCCTTGTCGAGATTCTTGACATGCGTCCAGACGTTCACGTCCCTCTCTCGCCACTTCCGGACGAGCTTGTTCATTGCGGTCCACTCGGGAACCACGATGGGCCAGAGTCGGCCGAGGTCGTCTCGGCTGGGAACGACGAGTCCCGCGTAGTCAGCCTTCTTGCCGAAGACCTCGCGATCGAACCGCTCCCAGTCCTCGAAAGCGATGGGGATAGGCGCCAAACCGAGGCGCTCGTAGAACTCCGGATAGTCCACGACTGCCTGAAGAACCTCGGCGATCTCGACCGGACTCCGTCTCTCGTGAAGCACGAGGTCGGTCACCGAGTGCTGGAGCTTTAAAAGCCTTCCCAGCTGGTCGTCGCTTTGCACAACCATATCAATTCCTCCTTTCATGACCGCTCTGCACAGTCAAGGAATTTTGTGAGGCGTTCCCGCCCACATTTCGGGAGTTTTCCGCTTGTCGGAAAACTTGTGCTATTACACCACATCTTTAATAAAATTGCAAGAAGTGGTATGCTCGGCATATGGCAAAAACATACGCTTACGCTAAAAACAAACAGGCACGAGCTCAGTCGATTTTCGCAGAGAATCGACGGGCCAAGTTCGACTACGAAATCTTGGAAACATTTGAGGCAGGAATTGAACTCAAAGGTTTTGAAGTCAAGGCGATAAAATCCGGACGCGCCAATATCGCGGGGACTTTCGCGATCCTCCGCGGTGGCGAAGTCTGGCTGGTCAACGTCGATATTCCGCCTTATCAAGTTTTGAACACTCCGAAAGAATATGATCCGACCAGAACCAGAAAACTTCTTTTAAATAAAAAAGAAATTAAATATTTAACGGAAAAAATCAGATCCGAAAACTTGACAATCGTGCCGTTAAAGTTGTATAATAAGAATAATCTCGTTAAGGTGATGCTCGGGTTGGCGCGCGGAAAGAAAAAGTCCGACAAACGAGAAGCTATCAAAAAAAGAGAAACTAAGCGCGAGATTGGCAGAACGCTGAAGCGCTAATGATTAGGATCCGATTTCTGATTTTCAATGAATCATTGGTTGAAAATTGCGGATTGTAAATTGAAAATTGATTTAGGGGATGAAAGGCCTCAACGAAAATTGATTTATGAAAGTCGCGTGCCGAGTTGGAGACACTCGTAAAACTCATCCGAAAATTTAACTGCCAATAAAACAGCAGTTCGTCCGGCTCTCGCTTACGCGTAACTCGGACCATCGGTTCCTTAATTCCTCATAGAGGAAATCCGGTGTTATACATGAGGACTAGGAAACGCCCGGTCTGGATTCGCTTCGTTTCCGAAATCTAAGAATCCGTTTTATGTTCTCTTCGGAGAACTACACACGTAGACGCTTTCAGAATTCACTTTCGGACGCCGGTTCAACTCCGGCCATCTCCACAAAAAACAAGACTGCCCTCGTGGCGGTTTTTGTTTTTTAATGAAGTCGGAGTTGAACAGGGAAAGGGGTCGGGGAAACAAGGTGTTTTCCCGTGGCGGAGCTCACGAACCGAGGGGTTCGTGGGAGTGAGTGAACACGAACGACGTGAAACTCCCCATCTCCACACACAAAACAATCCCCCTTGCGCGGATTGTTTTGTGTGTGGGAAATCTTGAACCATGCGCGGACCCATTTTGAACGGAACGTTTGACTGTATCCTGGCATATTTTTATAAAGTTGGCATTAAAAAAGAGCCCGATGCGCTTGGCAGGGCGGGCTCTTTGAATGCGTCTGAGAATTTATTACCCGGCCTCAGTTCGCCGGATTGGATCAAGGAGTGAGAGCGCTCACGACCGCTTCAAAAACCTCTTGAAGCGAAAGCGCCGTGGGCGGCACCCCCTTGGCGGCTTGAGTGGAGCCGTTTAAGAGCATGGACCCCCGGTTTTCCTGAACCCGATGGTAGAACCACCGGCCGCAGGGACCCATCCCGGGTCGGCCGAGGTCAGCCGAAGAAAGATCCGCGTCGCTGTTCGTTCTTTTCTCCAACTCTTTCGCTCGAACAGCCGGAACAACGGAATCAAGCATCACACCGCTTTTCTGCGACGTAAAAACCTGAGTATGGTCGTCCGACTGCCGAATAACCACCACGGCGGCACCAATGCCGTATCGGCCCCGAACAACCGCGTTCATGCGTTTGTTGTCCGAAACTACGGCGGCGACCCGAATTTTCTCGCCCTCCGTCCCCGTTCGGACACAACCCACAAGACATTCGCCCGAGTTGATTTTTTCGTTCAACTCGATGATTGCCTTAACGAACCGCTGTTGGTCCGCCAGCCGCGCGTCCAGAACTCGTCTCGTCCACCAATGGGAGGCAGCTTCGGCGCCTTCAGCGCCTTCGTTGCAAGCAATGGCGTCCGAGAGAGCGCCGATCTCCATCATCTCCTTTCGGGACCCCCGGCCAAATTCCCGCGCGTAGATAAGGAGAGGCTCAAGCTCAAGATACCGAGCTACCTTGAGATCTCCGGCTTTTTTGGTCGCCGGCGAATCATTCAGCCGGTCTTTCCACTTCGCCCACTCCTCATCAATCTGCCCGCCTTCATAACCAAGAAGCTCGTTTTCCCACTTCTTGGCGCTGATCCATCTGGCGACAACCCGGAGAAAGAACGACTTTTCGGATCCCCGGCAATTAGAGAACCGAAACCAGGCCCGGAAAGCCATCCGGACCAACCTTACCACTAACGAAAAGTTATCAGGGTGATTCCGGTGCAGGGACTTGATGATTTCGCCAATCCCCCACGGCGAAGCTCGCCGGGTGTCGGTGCGCCATATGTGGGCGATGAATTCGCCCGCTGTTCCCTCGGCGGGAGCCCGAATCGCCCGGGCCGCGAGCGTGGCTGCGCACTCGCCCGGAAAACCGGGCTGCCCGTCCGGTTGGGGATGTTCGTCAAACGGTCCGCCACCGAGTCCGATGAGAACCGTTCCTTCCCGGGCGTGTTCTTCCCAGGTCTTTCCCTCGGGAAGCACCGCCCCGTTTTCCCAAACCTCAATTCGCGCCTGCCTGACGCCGGGAAGAATTTTCCAGCCGAAACGCTGAAGAACTTCCACAGCGCCAAACTCGTCCGCGTGCGGACTGCCGTGGGTCAGAAACCGCCCGACCTTGCCGGCCTCGCGGATCAGCCGGAAAAAAACTTCCAGCATACCCCGGAAACGCCGGTAATCGGCACCGGGCATCCGGATCGGCGGGTATTCCGCCGGTCTTCGAGATTTCTCCCTCTTGGGCTGGCGTCTCATGCCGGCCTCCTTTCTTTAAAAAATCAAGGTGCACGTCATAAGCGGAAACCCTCCGCTTAACAAGGCAATATTATATAATATTTTAGGCGAAGCGTCAAATAAATCTTTTTTTAGCGATGGCGCTCCTGATATTGACTCAATTATTAATTTCTGATACCATTTTGGTTATTAACAAAATCAGGATTAACAATCAGATATCCGCCCCTGAACTTCTCATTATTGACGACACCGGGAGCAATCTCGGTGTTTTAAAGACTGCGGAAGCACAGGCTTTGGCGCGGGAAAAAGGGCTTGATCTTATTGAGGTTTCTCCGGCCGCCAAGCCGCCGGTGGCTCGCATTATCAGTTTTGACAAGTTTCGGTATGAACAAGCCAAGAAACTTAAAAAACAAAAAGCCAAGCAGAAGAGCCAGGAATTAAAACAGGTTAAGATCAGCATCCGCGAGGCTCAAAACGACCTCCGGCGCAAAGCGGGCAGAGTAAATAAGTTTTTGGCGGAAGGTAATCAAGTTGAAATTATGATGTGGCTCCGCGGTCGTGAGAAGGCCAATAAAAACTTTGCCAGAGGAAAATTAGAGGAATTTTTACAAATCATTGACCCGGAACATAAAATAATAATGGCCCCGAAATACAGTGGGCGAGGATTTATTGTTCAGGTGGCCAAGAAATAACATATATGAACGGGATGAAAAAATCAGTATCAAAACGGATTAAAGTCACTAAGACAGGCAAGGTTATGAGGCGTAAAATGGGCGCCAGCCATTTTCGCGCCAAGAAAAACAGCCGTCTCAAACAATCAAAGCGGCGATCGGTTATGATAAAAAGAGCTGATATAAAATCAGTTGTTAAATACGTTCAAGGAAAATAATCTATGACCAGAGTAAAACGAGGCACTACATCGGTAAAGCGGCGCAAGAAAATACTAAAATACACAAAAGGATTTCGCTGGGGCCGGAAGTCCAAAGAACGGGCCGCCAAAGAAGCTCTCCTGCATGCCTGGAGTTACGCCTTTCGCGACCGGAAACAAAAAAAGCGTGACTTTCGCCGGCTTTGGAACATAAAAATTAACGCCGGGGTACGGGAGAACGATCTTACTTACTCTAAATTTATCGGCGCCCTTAAGAAAAATAAAATCGCGGTGAACCGGAAGATTTTGGCGGACTTAGCCGAAAACGAACCGGAGGTTTTTAAGCGGATTGTTGAAAAAGTTCATCCTCGCTCCAGATCATAAAAAATAAAATACCCGGCGTATCCCGGGTATTTTATTTTTTTGTCTTTTTTCGAAAACGCTTTTTCAAAAACAAATGGACATTATTGATGATATTTAGATTTTCTTTATATTTCGCAAGTATCTTTTTTGTTTCCGAAAAAGAGAACCAGGCATAACCGACATGCTCATCGGAAATTTTTATCAGCCGGACTTTTGTCTCCGCTAAATAAAGAATGACTGTTTTGGAAATTTTTCTCCGGTGGCGATAAAAACAAAATCGTTCGTAAGTTTTATAATTTTTCACCAAACGGAGGTCGGTGGAACGAAGGCCGGTTTCTTCTCGAACTTCCCGGAGAGCCGCGGCGAAACTTTTTTCCGCCGGCTCTATTTTCCCTTTGGGAAAATTCCAATATCCGTTGCCGTGATAGAGCAAAAGAAACCGCAATCCCTCCCGGTCTCGCCTGAAAATAATCAGACCGCTGGCAATTTCCTTGTTTTGAGGGAAATAATTATTTTTTTTAGCGGGGGCTTTCTTTCTCGGTTGGGAAAACATGTAAAATTATTATTTGAAAATAAATTCTTGGCTATCAAACGACACCGTCACGGTATCCCCGCGGATAACTTCTTTCTTGAGAATTTTATTGGCCAGGGCGCCTCTTACTTTTTCGGAAATAACTTTCCTTAACGGCCGGGCGCCGAAAACCGGATCGTAACCGAGTTTGGCGACGGCGTCGATCGCCCGATCATCAAACGTTAGAATAATACCGTTGCTTTCTTCAACTTGACTTGCCAAATCCGTCAGCAATAACCGTGTAATGGCTTTAATATCCTCCGGCGAGAGGCTTTTAAAGACGATAATGTCCGAGAAGCGATTTAAAAGCTCCGGTTTAAAATACGTTGTCAGTTTTTTCTTAATCTGTTCTTGTAAATCATTGATGGAGGTACCCGCCTCAATCGCCGACTTGATGAACTCGGAATGGGCGTTGGAAGTGGCGATAATAATCGTGTTTTGGAAATCAATCGTCCGGCCCGTATTATCCACCAACCGGCCGTCATCAAACACGGACAGGAAAATATTTAAAACATCGGGGTGGGATTTTTCAAACTCATCAAGAAGAATGAGGCTGTAAGGCTGCGCCCGGACGGCGTCGGTGAGAGACCCGCGGCTTTCCCCTTTGGGCGCGCCGATGAGCTGAAAAATACTCTCTTTGGTTTGATATTCCGACATATCAAATCGGATCATAAATTTTTCCGAACCGAAATGAACCCGGGCGAGAATTTTGGCCAGTTCCGTTTTTCCCACCCCGGTCGGCCCGACAAAAAGAAACACGGCAATGGGACGGCCGCTTTTACTCAGGCCGCTGCGATATTCCCGTAACACGCGCGCCACGGCGCTAACAGCCGGCTCTTGATCCACTAACCGCTGATGAATATATTCTTCAAGGTGAAGCAGCTGGAACGCTTCTTTTTCGCCGATTTTATGGATCGGCACATTAACCTTTTTTTCCGCCACCGCTATAATATCATCCGCGGTCAGCGCTTTTTTCTTTTTTTCAACCGCGTCCGCCAGGGCTTCGTTTAGAATATCGGAAGCGCTGGCCGGCAGAAGTTTATTCCGAAAATATTTATGGGCTAAAGTTACGGAATGTTTGACCGCGCCGAGACTAATTACGATATTATATTTCTGCTCCAGGACCAAACTTTCATAAACTAAAAAGCGAACCGCTTCCATTTCGTTAACCTCCTTAACCTGAATAGCTTCAAAAGCGGCGTTGAAATCGCTTTTCGGCTCAATATAATTTTTAAACTCTTCGGGGTAAGTGGCGCCGATAATTGGAAAAGCGTTTTCTTTGATTATTGGGAGAAACGCGTCCGCGGCGCTGAAACGCGCCTTTCCCGAGGTTCGCAAAAGATTGTGAATATCGGGAATGTAAAGAACGATATTGCCCCCGGCAACAATGTCGCTGACTATATTTTTCAAGCGCCCTTCAATTTGTCCCTCGCCCGCGCCCGCGATTATTGAACCGATATTCAGTGACACTAAACGCTTATCAAAAAGGGGCGCCGGCACATTGTCGCGAATAATATTAAACGCCAGATGATGAATAATCGTCTCTTTGCCGGATCCCGCCGCGCCGACCAGAAGAGCGTTAGGGTTGTCCGCCCGAGAAAGAACATCGGTCAGCCGGTCATATTCTTGGGCATGGCCGATTAAAAACCCACCGCCTCCGCGCCGCACCAAGTCAGTAAGATCAACGGAGAAACGATCAAGAAAACGCGTCGGGCGAGCCGTCCAGGCCCGATTCATAATTCGGTATCCCCGCCGATGTTTCCGGCCGATAAATCCGGAAATATTAGACAAATGCCGCCGCCGAAAACTTGAACGGGCTTGAGAAAAAATCAGCGCGTATTCCAAATCCGCGTCCTTAATTTCAAAAAGATTCAAGAGTTGTTTGAATGCCCGGCCCCCTACTCGGCTCAATCCGGCCAGTAAATCTCTAGGTTCAATGTAATGATTGTACGCTTCTTGGGCGTGAGCCAAAGCGACAACCATGGCCGCGCTGATTAAATCAAGAGTTTCCTTTTTAGATTGTTTTTCTTCCAATGATTTTTCTATGTAGTCGTTAACTTTACGACTAAACTCATCGGGGTCAACATCCATGCGCCAAAAGCTGTTTTTAATATCCCGCCGCTCGAAAAGATTTCTGATAATAATAAGAGTGACATCACCGCCCTGCAGAGCCGCTTGATCAACGCTTCGTTCCAATATTTTATAAGTTGCCGGGCGAATAAACCAAGCGACGTTTATTTTTCCTTTTAGCCGGCTCAGTTGATCCAAAGATCGCGGCGCCTTTCTGACATCAATAAGTCGGTCAATTAAAAACAGCGCCAGTAATATGCCCGCCGAACGCAGCCAAGAAATTTCCGAAACAAGAAAAACCGCCGCCGCCGCGGAAAGTATTCCGTAAGTGGCATAACTGACGAGCCGGACAATCGGCCGGCCCAGGATAGTCATTCGAAGCCGCGGTTCCCGAAAAAAAATTTCCTGGCTTTTTTTATCAATCATATTTTAAAAACGGCCACGAAAACCGGAAATAATAATATAGACCGGCAATAAGGCCCAGGCAACAAAAATCGCGGCGGCGGCGGCAATCACGGCTCCATAGGCAACAATCGCGATAATTACCCGCAGAGACCGGAAGAAAAAACCGAAAATAAACCCCGGAATAGTATAATCCTGATACAGCGGTTTAAAAAAATTAATCAGGGTTATTTTGAGTGCCAGGGTTCGATCGGCTGCTTCCAGGACTTTAACGGTCTTCTCGATTATTTTTATAAATCCGTCTTTGTACCAATGCCGGACAAAACCCAGAAAATTAGAAAAGAAGCGAAGGGTAAGATAAGTAACCGCGTTATTCATTAATTTGTATTATACTACATTCTTGAATTTATTATTAAATTTCTCGATTAAAAAAAGCCCGCGGCGCGGGGCCGGGGCCGGAAATTTGCGATTGACCGCGAATTAACGCGGCGCGGATCAGAGAGTTATGATTGCGCTCGGGCTGACAAACAACGTTTCCACTTCCGCTTCCGGAAAGCGTTCTTTAACAGCTTGCCGGGCATTCACCAAAATCTCCCGATGGCGCTGAAGCTCTTCGCCGGCATCATCATGGAAAGCCGCGCGGCCGCCGAAAGCGCCGCAATCGGCATGAGTCATCAGGATAACCCGCCCGGCGCCGTGCAACTTAATTGAAGTGCCGATTTCTCTAATCAAGACGTCTTTCTTGGTTTCTTCATCAGCCACCCCCAACGCCTTGGCGCCACCGGCAACGATAACCCTGTCTACATGGTTCAGTCGGCGAACTCTGATCAGCTCTTCCAAGGCTAGCGAAAACCGATCGTCAAAACACCAAACGACGCAAGCATCGGCTTTATAATGATCTTCGGAAACGGTTACCGGAATTTTATCCATCCTTCTCCTTGTTTAATCGACCATGATGTTTATTTCGCCCGGCCGGACCTCCAAGAAACCGCCGGAAACCTCGATTGTATCACGCCCGCCTTTCGTGTCAACAATCCGCACCGGTCCTTCTCCCAGAAAAGAAATCAGGGGGCGATGATGATCTAAAACCGTAATTTCTCCGTCGGCGGTTTTTAAATTGACCGACGCCACTTCCTTTTTGAGAACTTGTTTCTTAAGCGAGTAAACGTGAAGAGTCATAGGTGGTTATGAATTAGAAACTTCGCTTATATCTCCTTTCATATAGAACTTTTCTTCCGCCACATCGTCGTGACGCCCTTCTAAAATCTCTTTAAAGCCCTGAATGGTTTTTTCCCGGGCCACAAACTTTCCGGGCGTGCCGGTGAAAACTTCCGCCACAAACATCGGCTGGGACAAAAACCGTTGCACCTTCCGAGCTCGGCTGACCGTCAGTTTGTCTTCTTCGGAAAGTTCTTCAATCCCCAAAATGGCGATAATGTCTTGCAACTCTTTATAGCGCTGTAAAACTTTTTGGACTTCCCGAGCCACTTGATAATGCTCCTCGCCAACCACTTTCGGAGCCAGGGCGATTGATGATGACGCCAACGGATCAACGGCCGGATAAATGCCTATTTCCGTTAGGGAACGCGAAAGCACAACCGTGGAATTCAAATGACTAAAGGTGGTAGCCGGCGCCGGATCGGTAATATCATCGGCCGGAACATAAATTGCCTGAACGGAAGTGATTGATCCTTTGGTGGTGGAAGTAATCCGTTCCTGAAGCTCGCCCATTTCGGTGCTGAGAGTCGGCTGATAACCCACAGCGGAAGGCATTCGGCCGAGTAATGTGGAAACTTCAAGACCGGCCTGGGAGAAACGGAATATATTGTCAATAAACAAGAGAACGTCTTTTCCTTCTTCGTCGCGGAAATATTCCGCCATGGTCAACGCGGAGAGAGCCACCCTTAACCGCGCCCCCGGCACTTCGTTCATTTGGCCGAAAACCAACGCGGTTTTGTTCAGAACTCCGGAAGTTTTCATCTCGTGATATAAATCATTACCTTCCCGCGATCGCTCGCCAACCCCGGCAAACATTGAGACACCTCCCGATTCTTCCGCCACATTGCGGATTAACTCCATCAACAAAACGGTTTTGCCAACACCGGCGCCGCCGAAGAGTCCGACTTTCCCGCCTTTGACGAACGGAGCGATTAAGTCAATGACTTTAATGCCGGTTTCAAATATTTCTTCCTTGGTTGTTTGTTCGGTAAATTTCGGCGCCAGGCGATGAATCGGTTGAAACTTTTTAAACTGATTATTCGGATCATTGAGCGGTTTTCCCAGAATATCAAAAATATTACCAAGCACTTCCATTCCCACCGGAACTTTTATGGGACTTCCCGTGTTAATCACCGAATCGCCGCGGCGCAGGCCGTCGGTTGAGGCCATGGCCACCGCCCGCACTTTTCCGGGTTCCAGATGTTTAACCGCCTCCGCGATTATTACGCCTTTATCGCCGCGTACCTCAAGAGCGTTTAGGAGGCTCGGCAATTTTGAATCCTTGGAAAATTCCACGTCAATAACCGGCCCGATGATTTGAATGATTTTTCCTTCTTTATCCATAATAATTTTAGTTTTTTAATGATTCGCTGCCGCTGGCGATTTCGCTTACCTCCCGGGTAATGCCGGCTTGGCGCAGTTTATTATATTCAATCGTAAAATTATGTTTTAATTCGTCGGCGCTCTCCGAAGCGTTTTTCATCGCCACCATCCGCGCCGAATGCTCCGAAGCGTTAGCTTCCAGAATAAAATCGTAAAGCGCGATTTTCACCATTTGCGGCGCCAGTTTATCCAAAACCCTCTTCGGATCCGGCTCAATTAAATACTCAAAATTTTTCGCAAACTCCGAAGAAAAAGTTTCGCTGAGACCGGAAAATCTTCCGTATTCGGGAACAATTTCCCGAACCGCTTGAAAAGTTTCAAGGGCGTTAATCGGCAAAATATTCCTTAACACAACTTCTTGGCGCAAGGTGGTTCTAAATTGCGTGAAAATAACAATCACTTGATCCCAATCTTTTTTTAAGAATCCCTCTACCAATAAATCGGAAAGGGGCTTTACTTCTTCGGTAGTGGCGCAATCGCCGAAATTTTTAAAGACCCGCGCCGGCGGCGAATTTCGGCGCGTCAGATACTCTTCCGCTTTTTTCCCGACGCCGATAAAAATCATTTCCCCGGTTTCCGAGCCGATTTTTTCAATTTTTTTCTCAAATAAACGGAATATATTGGTGTTGAAAGATCCGGCCAAGCCCCGGTCGGAAGCGACCAACACGACGGCCGTTTTGTTAATCGTTCGGCTTTTCATAATATCGGGAGTATACGAAGTGCGCGTACTCAACTCCCCCAAAATCCGCAGAATTTCAACTGCGTAAGGACGCGAGAGTAAAGCGTTGGTTTGGCTCCGGCGCATTTTATTGGCCGAAACCATTTCCATGGCCTTGGTTATCTGGCCGATATTGGTAACCGCTTTGACCCTTCTTTTAATTTCGTGCGTGGAAGACATATTTCAATAATTAAATTTGCGGTTAATCTTTTTTTATCGTCGTTAAAAATTGATCCAGGGTTTTTTTGAGTTTCTCTTCAACCGCCGCGTCCAAGTTTCCAGATTCTCGGATCGGATCAAGAATTTCTTTCTGGTAAAGCTTGTTCAGATAATCGTAAAGTTTCAATTCCGTATCGCCAATTTGGTCAATCGGAATATCATTCAAGAAACCGTTAAGAACTGCGTATAAAAATACGGTCTGCCTTTCAAAAGAGATCGGAGCGCTGTCGTTTTGCTTTAAAGCTTCAATGATTATTTGACCGCGTTTAATCTTGTCCCGCGTCGCCGCGTCTAAATCGGAGGCGAATTGAACAAAAGCTTGCAATTCTCGAAATTGGGCCAGTTCCAACCGAAGCTTGCCTGCCACTTTTTTAATCGCTTTTGTTCGAGCAGAAGAACCGACGCGCGAAACCGATAATCCGGCGTTGACGGCCGGCCGGACGCCTTGATAAAAAAGATCGGACTCCAAAAAAATCTGCCCGTCGGTTATGGAAATAACGTTGGTGGGAATATAAGCCGAAACATCTCCCAATTGCGTTTCAATAATGGGCAGAGCGGTCAGCGAGCCGCCGCCGCTTTCTTTATTCAATTTGGCGGCGCGTTCCAATAATCGGGAGTGAAGGTAAAAAATATCACCAGGGTAAGCTTACCGGCCCGGCGGCCGGCGCAAGAGCAAAGAAATCTGCCGATAACTCACGGCGTGCTTGGAAAGATCGTCGTAAACAATCAGCGCGTCTTTTCCTTGGTCCATAAAATATTCGCCGATGGCGCAACCGCTGTAAGGAGCCAAATAACTGAGCGGCGCCGGGTCTGAAGCCGGTGAGGAAACCACAATCGTATATTTCATGGCACCGGTTTCTTTAAGCATCGCTACTAATTTGGCGATATTGGACTGTTTCTGGCCGATCGCCACATAAATGCAAATCGGCGTGGGGTATCGCGAATCTTTTTGTTGATTAATGATGGCGTCGATGGTGATCGCGGTTTTGCCGGTTTGTCGGTCGCCGATAATCAACTCGCGCTGACCGCGACCGATGGGAATCATGGAATCAATGGCCTTGATGCCGGTATGAAGCGGGGTATCCACCGACTGGCGAGCCAACACCGAAGGAGCTTTTCTATCAACAACGTAACGCTGGGGTTCTTTATTTTTAAAAATCGGACCCTGGCCATCCAGTGGCTCGCCCAGAGGATTGACAACCCGGCCGACCAATTCATCTCCGACCGGAACTGAAAGAACTTTACCGGTCGGCGTGATGGTCTGTCCCACTTTAATACCTGAGAAATCTCCGAGAACGATAGCGCCGACCAGATCTTCTTCAAGGTTGAAGGCCACGGCCTGAACGTCGCCTTTTTCCGTTTCCACCATCAACATTTCTTGACTCATCGCTTTTGAAAGTCCGGAGGCCTTCAGAACGCCGTCCGCAACTTCAACAACCGTACCGGTGGATCGCATCGTAACTTCGTCTTTAAAGCCCTCTATTTCCTGTTTTAATTTTTGGACAATATTATAAGCCATAAATTTTGAAATATTTTTAGCGGAGAATAATATGTTTTAATTTAGTAAAAGTTTTTTTAGTTTTCTTTTAAATGACGCGTCCAGTTGCCATTCATCATCGATAAAAATCTTAACTCCGGCAATCAAATCCGGGTTGATTCTTGTCTCAATCCTATCTTTAGAATTAAATTGATTCTTTAATTTATTTAACTCTTCTGTTTGTAGCGGCCGGGCGCTTTCAAGAATAATTTTTCGGCCGCCGGATCGCTTTAAAATTAATCGTTCCGTTGCGGCTATGACCTCACCCCCTCGCCGGAGATCGCCGTTTTTCCGTAAAGCTGATATAAGACCGTCGGCTAAGCGTTCACCGTTATTCGGATGATCTTGAAGAGCATCTAATAATGCTTGGGCATAATATTTTGGCAAGTGTTTCATAATCGCGTCTTTCTAACTGCCTGAACCGCTTCTTCAATAAGGGATTCGTCAATTTCCTTTGGCTGCAATCGGGCGGTTTTTTCCAGGGCTAATCGCACCAGCCCGATTGATTCGTCAAAGAATTTTTTCTCTAACTCTCCTTCCTTCGCAGCCGCCAATTTTGTCGCGTTTTTTAGTATATCCGACTCTTTCTCTTTGGCGGCCGCCAAAATTTCTTCTTCTTTTTCCTTGGCTTGGACCGCAGATTGAGAAATAATTTCCAAAGTTTCTTTCTCCGCCTCAGCCAATTTTTCTTTTCGAACGGCCGTCACTTCCGCAAGACCTTTAGCGGCATCTTCGGCGTCCTTCATTCCTTTTTCAATCTTTACCCGGCGCCGGTTTAACATTGCCACCAACGGTTTATAAACAGTCATCCAGAGAATAAGCAATACCAATAAAAAATTGACCACTTGGGCTATTAGTAATTTCAAATCCAGTCCTATTTTCTCAATCAATTCCTTCATTAGACAAACTTCAATATAAGAGCGACGACGAGCGCATAAATGGCGATCGCCTCAGCAAAGGCGATTGCTAAAATCATAGCGGTTTGAATTTTAGACGCCGCCTCCGGATTTCGACCGATTGCCTCTGAGGCTTTGGAGCCGATGCGACCGATTGACAGGGCCGGTACTATTGTGCCTACTCCAATCACAAAAGCAATGGCTAGTAATTTTGCTACTTCTGCATCCATAGAATTATATTTTTTATTTACTAAGTGTGTTAATCACGACCTTTTAATATTTGTATCAGTGAGCTTCCTCCGCGATGGCAATCGCTATAAAAACAAGAGTCAGCATAGCAAACACAAACGCTTGGATAAAACCGACGAAGATCTCAAGAAAAATAAACGGCAAAGGAACAAGGTAGGGCACCAAAACACCAAGAATAATCAAGAGTACTTCCCCGGCAAATATATTCCCGAACAATCGAAACGAGAACGAAATCATTTTAGCAAGTTCTGATATAAATTCAAGCAACCCGATAAATGTATGAATGGGATTTTTGAGTGTAAAAAACTTGCGGGCGTGTTTTCTAAACCCGATTGCGATAATCGCAAAGATATTAACCGCAAAGACAGCCACAATCGCAATAGCTAAAGTAAAGTTTAAATCCGCCGCCGGCGCCCGGAAAAGCGGCGTGAATGATGCCCGTCCTTCATGGAACCCATGAAGACCGATAGAACCCACGCCGGGTACCAGTCCCAGC
>Ga0114931_10005298_pt1 | contig 15931 bp, 26 predicted proteins | sample 2SBtaG_FD_89579 | JGI IMG/M metagenome (GOLD analysis project Ga0114931, IMG submission 89579) | Deep subsurface microbial communities from Kolumbo volcano to uncover new lineages of life (NeLLi) - 2SBTROV14_V59a metaG | ecosystem: Environmental > Aquatic > Marine > Volcanic | place: Kolumbo...
GCGAGTTGGACCACCAAAGAGTGCTGGCGGGAGTTGCCCGCTGGGATCGACCCACCTCTCGTCACCTCGACGAGGCCAAGGCGCACAAGACGAGGACCGCAGGGTACGTCGCCGCTGCGATGGACTCTCTCAAGCAGGCCACGCGCGCCGCAGGGCATCGAAAGCTCAAGAAGGGCAACAGGGCTCTCCACACCGCGCTCGCTCGGGCGCATGAGGCCTGCCAGCGGGCGCAAGAGCAGTGCTACCAGTACGGCGAGACCTACGAGGTCGAGGAGAGTCTCGACCTGTTGGAGCGCGATGCGGACCCGGGCGAGCGGGTCCGCGGAGTGCATGAGCGCGCGAAGAAGGTCGCCTCCATGGTCGCTAAGATGCGCTTCGGGAGCGATCTCATGCGCATGGAGCCGCGCTACCGTCGTGAGATGGACAAGGTGCGTGCTCAGGGCAATAAGGCGCTCGATGAGATCGAGGCCCACCTCGACGCGATCGAGAAGGCCGCGAAGAGGTTCCGATGAGGGTCTTCACGGAGAACGAGCGCAGCGCCCTGATGGAGGAGGCGGATTCGGCACTGGCCAAGCCCCTCCAGCGAATGCGGAAGCGCTTCAAGCAGCTCAAGATGGAGGTCCGGGACATGGAGAACCTCCTGCGGAAAAACTCGGATGGCCTCTGGGACCCGATTGAGGGCTCCGTGCTCGATGCGCAGGACGCGCTCACTGGGATGCTCAACATCGTCAAGAAGGTCAACGAGTACAGGGACAATCGGAACAAGTGAAGCACCCCGCCGCACTCCTGATGGTCGTCTGTATGGGCTGCGCTACCGTGCAGGCTGCGGTGCCTCCGCCGATGGTGGCGGAGAGCCGGCGTCCGGAGCTGCGCGAGATGCCCCAGAGCCCCCGAGACGAGGCCCTGCCCGAGGGGATCCCCACGAACCCGGGAGAGGCCGCGGTCGACCCTATCGAGGCCGGCGAGGCCTCCCCTCGTTCAGGGATCTTGATCTCCGAGGCCCGCGCGGCCCGCGACGCGCTCTTCCGCGTCCGCTACACCGAGTTGCGCAGAACCTATGAGGCCGACCGTCAGGTCTGGACGGCGCACCGGAGCCTGTACGAAGAGCAGATCCGCCGAGATCGTGAGGCCCTCGAAGAAGCACAGCCTGATTGGTGGGAGCGCCATGACGGGACGGTGGTTGGCGTGGTAGCTTTCCTCGCAGGTGCAGCCTTGACAGTGGGGCTCGCGGCAGCCATCGACAAAACGGTAGGACCCTAGAAGGAGGATGAGTATGTACATCGAAGAGAAGCAAGGCTTCCTGACGATCCGGAAGCACCTGGGCGAAGAGGCGGATGACGTCCAGGAGTCCAAGTCATGGGGGGATCGTACCCTTAAGAGCTATGGGGAGCTGCTCACCGACGTCAAGCAGCTTCAGGGCTTCCTCCACTACCGGCTCTTCGATCGGAGCGGCAGCACGAAGATGGACGGGACGAAGGCGCTCGATCCGGCAACGGCCAAGAAGGCGAAGGCCCTCTACAGCGAGCTTGGTAGGTCGCTGAAAGATCTGGAGAAGCTCTGGCCCCTGATCAAGGAGTACAAGGCCCTCACGTCTATGCTCGGCTACAGATGAACCCCAAGGCCTCACAACCCTGCAAGTACTGCAACGGGCAGGCGACCCACTCCTTGATCTGGGGAGAGGGCTCGGCGTACATCCCTGTCTGCATGGCGCACGAAGGCGCGGCCCGACGGCGCCTCCGAATGCAGGGCGAAGGGGTCGAGGACATCGTGTCCTGCTCCCAGCGGCCCATGGCCTACCGTGAAAGCTCGGCCTTCCGGATGGAGAACGCGCTCCAGCCGGTTCCGGTCTTCTCGCACGAGGCACCGAACTGGGGCCTTCGCGCCCGAGGCCGGTGCGAGAGTGCCCTCACCGAGGCACCGGTTGCGCCCATCGGTCGGGCGTCTGCTCCCCGCGGAGCGACCATTCGCACAAGGAGCAGCAAGCGGGACATCATGCGGGTGAGCGGCAAGCCGATCCGCAAGATGGGTGGGGGCTCGAAGGAGATCCGCAAGCGCTCGAAGGGGCCGATCGGCTACATCTCCAAGAAAGAGATTCCGGACAACCTCCTCCAGATGCTCGGCACCGATTGGAAGTCCATGAAGGCGACCCGGGTCGGCGACAATCGGATGACCATGTCCATCGATGGTGTGAAGTTCTCCGTGTACACAAGGAGAGGATGATGATGTTTCGCAAAGATCAGCTCCACGAGGTTCGAGTGCTCTCCGGCATTCGTCCGACTCGTCCGAGTTTGACTGAGGCCCGTTCCGGTATCACTGCGCATGAGCGCGGGGCTCAGCGTCAGGCCTTCCTCTTCGAGAGCTTCAAGCCTGGTGACTTCTGGTTCCAGCGTTTTCGGAACGGGGAGGAGATCTGGTTTGCTCCCCTCGCAACGCAGAAGAACGGCGGGGTGAAGGGGCTCCTGCTCAATGTTGGCACACGCAAGGTGAAGAACTCCTCGGTCGGGAGGATGGACATCGCAGGAAGGTCCGGTGCGCTCTGGAAGAAGGGGGAGCCCTCCAGCAAGATCAAGGGGTACTTTCAAGCTCACCCGAACTTCGAGGGTGCGATGGGGGAGGGCAAGCACCGCGGTGCGGGCGCCCCGGTGAAGCTGAAGGACCAGCTCAAGGACGCGGAGAAGCGGGCGAGGCTGTACCCGAAGTCCGGGTGGAAGAAGCACGCTGCGAAGCTCCGCGCGAAGTTGAAGGGTGAGGACCTCGACGAGGCCGCCTGGTCCGACGTCAAGAGGATGAAGGCCCAGATCGCGAAGATCACTGGTGTTGCCGACCGTCAGGTGTCGGCGGTCATGTCGTTCGATCGGCTGACGCGAATCGAGGTCAAGGGCCTGAGTTTGGATGCGGATGCGCTGCACAGGGTCACGGCACGTTTGAAGAGGAGGATCCCGAGCATGAAGGTGATGTCCGATCGCGGGCAGATCTTCCTCACCCCCAGGGGCTCGATGGGGGAGGCCGCGGAGCGCCTCTCCGAATCCACCGATCAGATCGTCAAGGACCTCGCGAAGCTGATCAAGCAGGCGCGCAGCCAGTTCGCTCAGGTATTGGTGAGCCCCAAGAAGGTGAAGGACGCCGAGTCGGAGATGCGGAGCCGGGTTCGTCTGTTGGCTGCGGGCGCGAAGGTCTCGCTCAAGCAACAGCGGGAGATCGTCCGCAAGGCGATGGAGCAGGCCGACCCCAAGCTCGCCAAGGAGTTCTACGGCATCCTCGATGGCTACAAGCCGCCGAAGAAGAAGAAGCGCCCGACCTTCCAGAAGGCTGGCGAGGCGATCAGGGCTTACCTCAAGGACCAGGGGTGGACGATCCAGACGCGGAACCAGCACAGTGGGGCGTCGTTGAAGTTTCCCTACGCTGTCGACCCTCGCGGGCACAGTCGGGTCTGGTTCAAGAAGCAGGCGGTCTACCTCGGGAAGAACCGCCCCGGGGCGAATATCAACCAGGCGCGCTCGCTGCACATGGACATTCGGGATATGTCCCCAGAAGAGTTCTTCCAGGACTTGAAAGACTGGATGAGATAGGAGAAAAGACGATGGATCTGATTGAACGGACGTGGGACGAGATCGGCTGCAAGGTCAAGGCGATCGGCTACAAGCTCTGGGTGCGCACAAAGCCCTACGAGCGAAAGACCGAGGGCGGGGTCATTTGGCTCCCGCCGAAGCTCCAGTCGTTTCACGGCGACTCGGCAGCGCACCTCATCATCATCCACGCGACGGTGTTGTCGGCGGGACCGATCGGGGTGGCGGCGGACTTCAAGCCCGGAGACACGGTAGCGTTCCAGCGCCTCCACTTCGGGTACGTGTGGAAGCTCAAGCCTGACCCCACCCGTCAGGACGTCTGGGGACACGACGAGCAGTTCGTCGGGTGGATCGATGCGAACCAGGTCCTCGGGTACGTGGACGAGGAGGAACAGGATGTTCGAGCAGACGACGCAGAGTCTCAGCACGTTGCGGCGGCAACTGGCTGAGAGGGTCTCGCCGAAGCAGGCGATCCCCGGCACGATGGTGGCGTGGCGGACTCCCACGGGGTCCGAGTACGGCGTAGTGATCGGCAGCGACGGCACGGACCTCCTCGTGGGTGTGGCCTACGACAGGTCGTTGAAGAACGAGCGGCGTGTCAAGCTGTACCGGGACGAGGCCCTATCGGCGAAGGTCGGTGGCGTCGGCGTCACGGGGGTCGTGATGGACATCCATCGGGTGCCTGCGAAGAAGGCCTACCGACAGGGGCGGATGACCGGCCAGGCGATCCAGCCCTACGTGAAGATGGGGCTCGGGCTCCAGAAAGAGAGCACTGATATGTTCGAGGTGGCAACCGACAAGCTCAGCGAGATCCGCAACGCGCTCACGGAAGGCAGAACACGCTACATCGTTCAGACCTTCATGCACCGGGGCACGTTGCTCCACACCGACCAGTTCGCTGATCTGAAGAAGGCGAAGGCGAAGGCGGACAAGTACTCGAAGGACCCCCCGTCGATGTCTGTGGCGAAGATACGAATCACAGACGTCGACACAGGGAAGGTCGTCTGGGGGGTCGATATAAGGGGTTCGGAGCGCAAAGTGGTAGTGGGTGAGAGCGTGACCGACAAACTCAGCGAGATCCGCAACGCGCTCATGGAGGGTAAGAAGCGCTACGTGGTCCAGTCCTCCACGGGCAACGGGAAGCCCCTCAAGACCTATCAGTACGACGACCTGAAGAAGGCCAAGTCGATGGCGGACATGGTCTCGAAGCCCGCCAACTATCGTTCCGCGCATGGTACGACCAAGGTGCGCATCACGGACACGGAGACCGGCAAGGTCGTCTGGGCGGCCGAGACGACGGGCAACAAGCGCAAGATGGTGAACGAGGCCAAGGGCACGAAGTACCGGATGTGGACTGGGCCCGGCAAGCCTGTGATGAAGAGGCTGGCTGGCGATCTGGAGAAGGTTCCGGGAGTTTCCGGGGTCGTCCAAGGAACTGAGAACATCATTTTCAGCTACGAGGGGGACACGATCAACGACCTGATGAAGCACTCGGCGACCTCGACGCTGCTCAAGAAGTACCTCAAGACACGGCGGGGGATGCCGGGTGGAGCCCGGCCTATCCAAGCAGGCTACGCTCGACGCACGCCGAACCTCCCGCAGGACATGCACGTCTACAAGGGCCAGACGGAGAGGAAGGCGCGGCTCGGATCGGGTGGACGGTTCAAGGCGCTCAAGAAAACTCTCCAGAAGCGAGGTGTTCGTGACCCCGCTGCCCTCGCCGCCTACATCGGCCGTAAGAAGTACGGCAAGAAGGCATTCCAGGCGCTCGGGAAGGCGGGCCGCAAGGAGTCGGTCGAGCAGGGGGTTCTGCCGCTGCTCTCAGTGATCCGTGAGCGGCTCGGACGAGAGGCCTGACGTGCGCGAGGCCCTACCGCTGCTCGAAGCGATCCGCACCCGGATTAGCGAGGGTCAACGTGGGCTCTCGCATGGATTTCGTTCCTATCTGGACAAGTTGGGCTGGACGCTCCCTCCACGTGAGTACGCGGGCCATCTCAACTACCTCAAGCTGGCCATGCCGGTTCATAAGGCTCTCGAACGCCTTCAGCGCGACAGAGTTTTTGAAGAGCCTCGGTTCACGAAGGCAGAGCAGGATGTAATGACCGCTGCAATCGGGGTACTACGGCGGAGCCTTGTTCCTCGGGCACGCATCAAGAAGGGGAAGGGGGATGAGATTGTTCTCCTCTAGCCTACCGCTGCTCGAAGCGGTCCGTGCTCGTCTCGAACGCGGACCAGGGCAGGCGTTCATGGACCTCCCGTTCGAGCTGCGTGTGACGGAGAAGCAGGGGGAGAAGAAGCGCCCCCACGGGCCCTCGGCTCCGAAGGACATCCAGAAGACGATCGCCCGCTACTACGACGACACGCTGGCGAGTTTGCCTGACCGCATCAAGAAGCAGTCGAAGAAGCGCCAGAAGGCCTACGCCGCCGCGGTAGCCTGGACGCGCTTCTGCAAGTGGAAGAACCCGAACCATCCGAGCTGCAAGTGAGCAACCCGGCAACGCTGATCGAGGACCTTCAGAAGTCTGGCATCGTCAAGGGCGGCAGCGCTCAGGCGAAGACCCCGGCTTACCCGTCCTCCAGGGTCGTTGTGAGGCGCCTGGACCCTCAGGACGCCCAGGACGTCGAGACCGCCTTCCAGGACGCCCAGGAGGCTCTTGTGAGGCTCGGAGAGGCCCTTCTACGGTCTGGGCCCCCGTCGACCTCCGGAGCGGCTGAGAGGCTCGCCTACGTCCGCCAGCAACTTGCGGACATGGAGCGGAGTCTCGGGCTCGCCGAGAGCGTGAACCACCAAGACCGCATGGCGAGCGCGCACGTGGCCGCCCAGCGGGCTCAGGGGCTCTTGTTTGACGTGCAGCAACTCTTGAGAGATCGCAGCACACCGTCATATTGACGAGAAGTTTTCTTGTTGGTATCCCTGGACCTCATCGCTGACGCAGTCGGCCGAAGGAGGACTACCGGGTGTCATCTACGAATCGAGGAGGCAAGAGGACGGAGGCGGACAACTACCCGTCCCCGCCCTGGACTGTCTGGAGGCTCCTAGAGCGTCTGGGTGAGCAGCTCCCCAAGGGCCACTGGTACGAGCCTTGTGCGGGCGAGGGGGCGATCATCCAGGCGGCTCAGCACCATGGGCTCGAAGGGGTGACCTGGTGCGCCAACGAGATCCGGGAAGCTGCCCTCCCCGTCCTCCAGAAGTTCGTGGACGACGACTTGATCTCGCTCGGCAACTGCCTCGATCCCTCGGTCGGTGCTCGAAACCCTGAGGTGATCATCACCAACCCGCCGTTCAGCATCGCGTGGGACTTCCTCCAGTTGAGCTTGCGCCGGTGGCCCCGCTCGCACCTGGTGCTGCTCCTGCGGCTCAACTTCTGGGGCTCCGACGACCGACAGGGCTTCATGCAGAAGTTCCCGCCGGACACCTACGTCCTGCCCAACCGGCCGGACTTCCGCGGGCAGGGCAAGACGGACTCCATCGAGTACGCCTGGATGCACTGGAAGCCTGCTCCTCGGGCGCGTGACTTCGGGCAGATCAGCGTGCTCGATTCGACGCCCCTAGAGGAGCGTCGATCTGCGATGTCTATGATCACCTTCCCCGAGTAGCATGGCGTGTGTACTATTCGAGCAAAGGAAGGCCATTTTCAGGGGAGATCCCGGAGCTTCAAGACCCTCGATGGCGCAAGTGGACACGAGCCCTGTTCACCTTCCTCAACCGTCCGCGCACTTGGGAGGAGCTAGGAGAGTGGGCCTCCGAGCACAGGGTCGACGGTCACTTCCTTCGACACCAGCTCGCCTGGCTGGAGGACCGCAAACTCGCGGCGTCGAAGCCTCCGAGAGAGAAGAAGGGCTCATGGATCTGGTTCAACCGCAACGCCGCGAAGAAGAAGAGACGTAGGCGCAAGAAGAAGCGCGTGGCCCCCGCGCTGAAGAACCTGGTCCAGAGGGCTTTGCGCAACGTGCGCCGGACCGGGACGGATTGAAGATGGACGGAGGAACGGATGAGTGACGACGGATGGGACGAGGGGGTGGATATCCCCAACTGTGAGTGCCTGCGGGAAACGAACAAGGCGGTCTTGGTGACCCGAGGCGGGGGTGAGCTGTGGATCCCCAAGAGCGTGCTTCACGACGACAGCGAGGTCTATGAGGACGAAGACCGAGGAAAGCTCGTGGTGCAGACATGGTGGGCTGAACAGAACGGAGTGAGCTGATGAGTATCAAGATCGACGGGTTGAGAGTCCTGTGTGACGGGCTGTGCGGGGTGGACCGGCGCGACTACTGCACGCACCGGTGCAGCGCACTGACACGGGGTTCGATCACTGATGGCGCCATCGCGGTCGAAGTGCCGCAGGGCTGGACGCAGGAGAACGGGGGGTTGTTCGGACCGGGGTGCTCGGAGCGTCATTCGCTTACAAAGATCATGTCCGCTTCGCTGCCCGATCCCGAGAACGACCCCCCGGCCATCAAAAAGCTGCGCAAGGGGCAGGTCGAGGTGATGCGCGAGGTCATCAAGGAGGACCTCCAGGGGGAGTCCGACTTGGAAGAGAAGGTCGCTACGATCCGTGAGATGGTCTATTCCGGCTCCGACAGCGAGCCTGACTTTTCGATGGGCCCTCCAGGCCATTCAAGCCGTGTCGAGGTTCGGGTGTACATCGATGCGGTGGAGGTGGACTGGCCGGAGACCCAGGACAGCCTCTACTCGATCACCATTCAACACAGGAACTTGGAGCTGGTAAACCCTCCGCCCTTCATCGACCAGTCGTTGATCCAGTGGATCAACGGGTGCCTGAAAACGATGCGAGGGGACCGATTGTCGGATTCCGCCCGCACCATGAACTAGGGGAGCAGATCGACTATGCTTAGCGCAGCTCTGAGAACGACGTGTCCGCCTTTGGCGGGACGGCCTATGTCTGATCCGACTGACGCTGAGCGGGTCCGCAGGATGCGGGTGGCCGCGTACCTCTATCAACTGGCCGAGGCGGTCCGGAAGGGGGAGATCCAGTCGTTCGAGGTCAAGTGGGCCGACTCGACAGGGGACCTTCAGGTCGACCTTGTCCCGGTCTTCGGGGTAAACTCCGATCGATGAACCCCTGGTTGCGGCAACTCGGTCGAGTGATCCTCACTGAGGTCCTCCCCAAGAAAGAGGGAGGGGCTCAGGGATCCACCTCTTCACATGGCACAGCTCGCCGTGGACAACCTACGCCTCCCGAGGTGCTTCAGCGCGGCAAGGAGGCCTCGACGAAGGACTCCGAGGATGCACGTGTGGCCGAGCTGCGAAAGCGCTACAAGAAGGTTCAGAACGAGCCGGATGGTGTGACGCGGTTGAAGAGCGCAACGGACTCGAACTGGTTCTAGGAGACGATCATGAACAGCTTCCGTGAGAATCGCAGCGGTGGAGCCCTGCTCCATTCCTACCTCCAGGAGTACGCTCCCCCATCGACCCTCCACAAGGGCAAGCTCAACGCCTCGAAGCGGAAGAAGGCCAACGCTGCGCTTCGTCATCGGGGGTTCGATGGGAACACCCGGTTCCGGTCGACCAGCCAGGGCGTGAGCGAGGTCGCGGGAGTCCTCCAGGACTACGGGATCGAGGTCGATGAGCCGGTCACGGCTGACCGCTTCCGTCGGCCGACGGGTTCCGCCTCCTTCCGCGTGGCGCACTCCAACCCGGAGGAGCCGATGGCGCCCCAGCAGATCACAAACTCCATGATCGTCTTCCAGTGGACGGAGCTTCGTTCAGGGTTCGAGATCCTCGCGTACCTGAGCTAGGGCTGCTCATGAGCAAGGTAGCGGTAGTGATCAGTGGCGGCGGGCAGAAGGGCCCGTATGCGGTCGGGGTCTTGAAGCGCCTCATCCTCGAAATGGACCTCACGGTTTCGATCTACGCGGGGGTGAGCGTGGGGGCCTTGATCTCCGCGCTCATGGCGCAGTACCCCGAGGACGAGAAGGTCGCAGGCTTCCAGCACCTCACCGAAGTTTTCCTCACCGTGAAGACCGAGGATGTCCACGAGAGCTGGGCATGGCGATGGCTGGGCAGGTGGCTCGGTTACCTCTGGGCCTTCGTGACGGGCAAGCCCTCGTTGCGCTCGACCGCACCTCTGCGAGGGCTGATCGCGAAGCACCTCGACACCGAGCGACTCATGAAATCCGACAAGCAGTGCCTCGTCGGCAGTGTCTCGCTCACCTCGGGTGGATACTGGATCTTCAGCAAGCAGTTCGTTCCGTTCGCCAAGGCGGTCGAGGCCAGCGCGAGTTTCCCGTTCATCTTCGAGCCGGTGGAGATGCGTGGGGAGATCTGGACCGATGGGGGCATCCGCACGGTCACCCCGCTCAAGGCCGCGATCGACGCAGGCGCAGAGGTCGTCTACAGCATCACGCTCTCTCCCGAGGACCCCCCGGACTCGTTCACCAGCCAGCCTGACCTCTTGGAGTGCGGGCTGCGGGTGCTCGACCTACAGGGGGAGGAAATCGTTCTGACGGATCTCCAGGTCGCGAAGATGTACAACGCCGCGATCCTCCTGACCGAGCGCTTGAAGGGGGCCGGGGTCCCCGACGAAGACGTCGCTTCGACGCTGACGAAGGCGGGTCTCCCGCAGGACATCGCGAACAAGCGCTACGTGGAGATCACCGAGTTCCGGCCGAGTCGGCCGCTGGACACCTCGTTGCTGGAGTTCGTGCCGAGCGAGGCACGGGAGATCTACGAGATCGGCTACCGAGACGCATTGGCAGTGACAGGCGGGTAAACTCGCCAGGACATAGGAAAGGAAGACGGACATGGGCAACGATCCCCTCGAAGACGACGACCCTCTTTACAACAGCCTCCCGAAGGTTCCTCACGAGAAGAGCCCCGCACGGGCTGCTCGGAAGGTGAAGGTCCCGAAAGGCATGGCGAAGAAGGCGCTGGCTGCGGCACAGGGCGGCGAAGAGCCCGCGGAAGCTGGTGGAGGCGTGAGCATCCCGGACTACGGGGACGACTTCGACTTTGGCTACGAAGAGCCGGCGCCGGAGAAGAGCGGAGAGGTCGAGGACGAGTTCCACGGCGGGGAGGCGCGTTCGGCGATCAAGATGGCGTTCGTGGGCTGTGGTCAGGGAGGCGGGCGAATCGCCGAGGCGTTCTACGAGCTGGGCTACCGGCGCGTGATCGCGACCAACACCACGCAGCAAGACCTCGAATCGCTCACCATCCCTGCAAAGCTCGAAATCGGGAACAACCGCGGGGGCGCGGGGAAGGACCCGGCGGAGGGCGAAGCGGCGGCCAAGGAGTCCTACGAGGACATCATGGACGCGATGATGCGCGGCTTCGGCGAAGGCGTGGAGCACATCTACATCTGCGTCGGAGGCGGCGGGGGCTCGGGCACGGGCTCCTGGCCAGTCATCCTCGACGCGGCTCGGGAGTACGCGAAGAGCACGAACATCGAGAAGCCCTTCTACAAGCACCTCGGCGTGATCATGTCGCTGCCGAAGCGCTCGGAAGGCTCACGGGTTTAGCGCAACGCGAAGGCGGCGATCGACCTCGCGCTCCACAAGTTGGAGAAGGGTCAGATCAGCTCCCTCATCATCGTCGACAACGCCCGCATCCACGAGCTTTACCCCGGCCTGCCGGTGAAGAAGTTCTGGCCGGTGGCGAACCGGAACTTCGCGGCGATCCTCCACACCTTCAATCTCCTCGCGGCGCAGGACTCGGAGTACAACACCTTCGACCGTGCCGACTTCCGCTCGGTGGTGCAGAACGGCCTGATGGTCTTCGGCATGACGCGCGTGGCGCAGTGGCGGGGCAAGGAGGACATCTCCAAGGCGGTGAGGCAGAACCTCAAGGGGACGTTGCTCGCGGACGGGTTCGATCTCTCGAAGGCGAACATGGCCGGGGCCATCGTGCTCGCCCACGACGACATCCTCGGGGAGATCCCGATGGAGAACATCGACTACTGCTTCAACAGCCTCGGGCGCGCTCTGGGCAACGAGGGCATCACCCTCCACAACGGGATCTACGAGTCGAAGGGCCGCGTATCCATGCGGGTCTTCACGATCATCTCAGGGCTCGAAGCCCCCGAGGGCCGCATCCAAGAGCTGTCCGACCTCGCGCGCTGAGCGACCACATGGTCGCTGGTCCCGAGCCGAGTTTTCACACTCTCACTGGACAGGCTAGAATAGGGCCGTGACCGATGGTGACAGCGCTGTGAGCCCCTCGGAGGTGCGAGCCTCCACGCCACGCCCATCTCCGCTGTGGAAGGTCTACTCGTGGGGGCGACTGCGTGCGCTCTACTCCATCGTGAAGAAGAAGAACGGGGCACGGAGCGCGAAGGTCACCGCGCAGCTCTCTTGTCCCGCGGATGACCCTCCGACCCTGAAGAGGGGCCGGGAAGCGATCTGATGGTAGGGTAAACTCATGTCCGAGACAGTCCCCTCACCTCCTCCGGAGGACTCCTTGCCGGACCCGACCCCGGGAACGGGCTGGTTCGTGAAGTTGAAGCGGTGGGGTGGGCTCGTGAGTGCGATTGCAGGGCTCCTCGCGGCGGGGGGCACGGTCTGGAAGACCATCGCCTACATCGACGAGCTTCATGGGACGATTCGCTCGAACAAGGCCGCAGTCACGCGGCTGGTCGAGGCGAATGATGAGGCGCACGACGAGCTGGAGAGTAGGATCGGTCTCGTGGTCACTGCGATTCGCACACAGCACGATCGGGACCAGGAGGTCATCACCCAGCTCCGTATCGCCGTGGGGGCCCTACAGGCCGCTCAGGGCGTCCGAGCGGGCCGCATGACCTATGAGGGGGTGCAGAAAGACCGGGTGGCCTTTGCGGCGACTCCCAGGCCGCCCTCAGCCCGTGTGAGGCGCGAGCAGGCGTCCCAGGCAGAGAACGACGCGGAGACAGCGCTCCGGCGGGCCCGGCGGGTACAGACCACTTCTGAGGAGGCGAACCCGTTGGCCGCCCTTGTAGGGCTGTAAACTCGACCAGAATCGGGTATAGAAGAGGATCATGACGACGGCTCCCAACCTGAACACCTCCGCTTGGAGACTCCCTTCCAAGAACAAGGCCGGCGAGAAGCGCGCGGGCCGGTTCGATCGCAACGCTTACGCGAAGCTGGGCTTGGCGGGAGTCGTCGAGAGCACCGAAGGGGTGAAGGACCGTCCCCCGTCCGACGGCTACGCCGAGCCGCGGGAGGAGGGGCGTGCATCGATCCCCTCGTCCGGTGGGCTGCCGACGGTGAACACATCGAGCTGGTCTCTCTCCGAGGCGAGGAAGCCCCCGAAGGGGCCTCCGTCGGAGCGGGGTAAGAAGTGGGATGCGGACACGCCTCCCCGTCATGGCAAGCCGGTGCTCTTCGGTGGGGAAGAGGACAAACAAGAAAATCTCGGAAGGTCCGAGATGAAGGGACTTAGCATGGACCGTATCGCGCAACTTCGTCGGCTCGCCGGCCTGGAGCAGAACGAGGAGATCGAGTTTTCGCTCGGGACCCCTCATCGACAGATGCCGGAGGAGGGCCGTGCAGTCCCGCGTCAGGAGGTCCGCGAGGCCCGGGAGCCGGGCAGCACGAGCCGGCTCCCCCCGGAGGTGCGCCGTCTGGTCGAGCCGCGTGCTCCCCTCCCTTCGGGGGGCTTCGTCCCACCCACGACGCATGGGTCCGGGATTCTCGATCCGGTCACCGAGGGTGAGGATCACGGCACGGACTACGTCAATCGCATTCTCGCCGAGTCGCAGTGGTTCCTGAAGGACTTCGGCCGCTTGGCGGGAGTTTCCGAGGGAGGTGAGCCGGGTCGCGGGCCCTGGAAGGGCAGCAACCCGGACTACGCAGATGCGATGGACGACCCCGAGGACCCCAAGGACCCCGAGGACCCCGAGGACACCGTAGACCAGGGCACGGGCGGCATGGGGGAGAGTCGGATCTTGATTCGCCACACGGGCCCCGGGGGTCGAGGCAAGGCGGTGCGGCAGCACAAGCAGTCCCGCGCCTCGAAGTTCCGAAACAAGGATCCGCGAACGCGACGGGCCAAGCAGAACTGGGAGCGCCACCACAAGGCGAGCCGCGCACGATCCGCTCGGATGCGACATGCCGAGATGGAGGACATCGATCTCGATGAGTTTTCGCCCGAGGCCGTCGAGGAGCGTATCGGCGACATCATCAAGAGGGCCGGCGGTCGGCTGAGCCGGGGTACGAAGCAGTCCCGCGGATTGGTCGACAAGGCCAAGGCGAAGATCGACAAGGCCAAGGGCCAAGTGAAGAAGAGCTACGGCCGGTGGCACTCGAAGGAGGCCAAGAAAGCCGCCCGTCGCAAGAAGGCCAAGGCCCGCTTGAAGCGCATCAAGCGGCAGTCCCGCTGAGGCTGCCCCCGCACCCTTGAGAGGCCCTCGGAGACCCCCTCCGGGGGCCTCGTTGCGTCTGTACGCTGTTCTTGACTACGCCCGCGCTATATGGCACACAGGGGCTCGATGCCGGAGGCGTTCCGGCAAGGAGGCAGCGTGATGGAAGCGACCCAACAGAAGCCGGCGGACATCCCGATGGCGATGCAGATCTGGAAACCTCGGGACGGGTTCAACGAGGTGAAGGTCCTGTGGGCCTCGCAGGGCAAGGTATGCCTCACGGGCTGCCACACCTGCAAAGTCTGCAAGGGCGCTGATCGTTGTCCGTCCGCGATCCTCGATCTCGCCACCTTCACTAACGCCTACGCTTACGTTCGAGCGTTCTAGGCCATGCAGCACGAGATTCCCGAGGACTTCACGTTCAAGTACCCGTGGTCCGATGCGACGACGCAGGGAGCGTTCTGTATCTGCGTCTCCTGCGGCGAGAAGGCCCAGGCGTCGGAGAAGATCAGCGAGTACCCGTTCCGGTACGTCCCGAGGCACTGGAGGATCGAGGCGCGCACGCGCGGTGCTCGGTGCCCCAAGTGCGCGAAGAGGGGCAAGTTCCAACCGGACTTCTACTCGAAGTACGAGGTCCACATCTCCCACGATGGCGAGCTTCCCCATCTACACGTCCGCCCTCGGGAGCGAATGTGGATGGAGACGGGAGAGGACCCCCTCGCCGACGTGAAGATGGACGACGAGGGCGAGCTGAATGTAACGCAGCCTGAGGCTGTGAAGGAGACGACGATGGAAGACGAGAAGATGGCGGAGGACTCTGCCAAGGACATCAAGACCCGAGCGAAGGACCACTTCAGTGACATGGGTGGGGCTCTCGCGATGGGTCTCAAGCTCGCTGCGGTGAACGAGGGCGGCGAGGTTCTCATCGACATCGCGAAGGAGATCGCAAGGGACTCTCCGATGATGGAGGCGCTGTTGGAGTCGCCGGAGGGCCGAGAGGTCGCCAAGATGCTCGTCGCGATGACGGTGTCGGGCATGTGCCACTACACGGACATGGTCCCCAAGAGGGAGATCGTTTCTCAACTGATGACGATGCAGATGACGGCGTCAGGGTTACAGCTCGCGGCTCCGCGCATGAAGCAGATGAGGGGCCACTTCGAGCGGCTGGTCGGGGTGAGCGAAAAGCTCGCGGGGATCGGAGAGCGGGCGGGCGTCCAGGCGCGTGTCGGTGCTGAGGAGGCCGAGGTCCACGAGGCTGAGGTCGAGTCGATCGACAACGCCAAGCAGCGCAAGCAGGCCTGAGGTGAGGCGGCCTGTGAGGACTCTGGTCGTGGCGTACATCGCCAAGGCGCTCGGAGTGAAGAGTGTGATCTCCCCAAGGGTCGGCAACTGGATCGCCTTCCAGGTCGTTTCGCCGCGCAAGGCCTGGGTGAAGCGCAAGCTCGGGATTCGGACTCCGACTCTGGTGGACTGGTGAAGGTTATCTTCCTCGACATGGACGGCGTGCTGAACAACGCCGAGTGGATGAAGGCCCGTGATACCGATCCTGACGTGAAGGAGGAGGACCGGAGGTGGGTTGGCATGATCGACCCGGCAGCCGTCGAGGTGCTCAACGAGATTGTCGCGAAGAGCGGTGCGAAGGTGGTGGTCTCCTCCACTTGGCGGTTGATCCACCCGCCCGCCGACATGCAGCGGTTCCTCGAAGCCCGCGGCTTCAAGGGCGAGATCATCGGCTCCACTCCGCGCAGTGCGTTGAGGGACTGTCAGCGCGGCGACGAGATCAAGCGCTGGCTCGATCAGCACGAAGAGGTGACCGAGTTTGTGGCCCTCGACGATGACTCGGACATGGGCGCGGTGAGGGACCGGTGGGTGCGTACCTACTGGCAGCACTGGGAGCGCTACCCGGAGGGTCCGCTCGGGCTCCATCGAGGGCTGGTTCCTCGTTCGCTCAGCCTTCTGAACGTTTCCCCTTGACAGCCGATCTTGCGTGCGCTAGGTTGATCTCGATGGGCGAAGCGTCGCCCAAGGAAGGTCAGGATCAGATGGATACGATGAAGCAACGGGTCGAGCGGCTAA
>Ga0114931_10005299_pt1 | contig 15931 bp, 11 predicted proteins | sample 2SBtaG_FD_89579 | JGI IMG/M metagenome (GOLD analysis project Ga0114931, IMG submission 89579) | Deep subsurface microbial communities from Kolumbo volcano to uncover new lineages of life (NeLLi) - 2SBTROV14_V59a metaG | ecosystem: Environmental > Aquatic > Marine > Volcanic | place: Kolumbo...
TATCTCAATTTCTAACTCCCCCAACCCGCTAACCCACTTCAGCAAACAAGCGGCTGATCCATGGGCTGTGGGGCTGTGGGTAACCACCTCCATCGCGACGCGTGTTCCAGAATACGGTTTTGCCAATTTCGAGCGACGCTTCGCGTTATTGGCCAAGTTGCCTTTGCTGATTCGTTTTCCTGCTTGATTAACCAGGCAGATGGAGGGGATGGCAATCGTCGAGGTCAACGCCGATTGTGGTTCGTGGGATGTCTATGTTCATCCTGAGAAGGGGGTGTCGTCATTGCCTGGCGCGGCCGCAATTTCCTTCTCATTCTATCTGTCGGGCGCCTGGGAATTCGATTCAATGTATAAAAGGCGCGGGGGTGCAAAAGGGCGGAACGGTCCGTGGACCACACACCGGGGGCGTTCAATTCGTGGACGTATCCCGGCCGGAGATTCTCACATTCCAGGTCAACACTCATGCCGTCCTCCGCCACCTTTGCCGAAGTAATTTTGACTTTGGCTGAATCCAGTTCGTCACTGCCGTAAGTTGACCACAGATGATACGTGTAGCTGCTCATTTCGTAGGACAACGGACTGGAACCGGATTCCTTCTGAATGGGCTTGGTAAAGGTGAGACGGAATCCGCTCGGTAGGGCCTCCATTTTCCTGATTTCGAAGGGCATCCGGCCGGTCCAGGTGATTCGCTCCATTCCGAAGCTCCTGGTTCCCAGCGAATTCCATCCACGATTCGACTCACCGACGACCATGGATTTGCCGTCGGCCAGAAATTCCAGACTCAGTGCCGCACACTGCAATCCGGTTCGAAAATGAAAGCAGGCCCCCTGATATTCGCCATCCACTTTTTCCAGAAAGACCCGGCTGACAAATGCCTCCGTAAATTCCCCGACAAACAGTTGATTTTCGAAAGGCCCAAATTTTCCTTTTGTCAGATCGCAAAGCAGTCCCGTCGTGCTCATTCCGATTTTCTGGTAAGGAAACCACACCGCGGGCGGCGTGTAGCCGGGGTACTTGGTGATGGCCTCGGCGGTGGTGATGTCTCGGGGTGCCGGCCCGGGATATTTCACCGGGGAATCGGGACGCCTGGTATCGCGAAGCGAATCGGCATGTCCAAAAAACGCCCCGTCGCGCAGATGAAGCAGCGGACAAGTTCCCCACCAGTTACCCTGTTGGTCAGTGCAAAAAACATCTCCCAAATGATTGGACACGATCCCCATCGGTGACCGCAGTCCGCAACAGACGGGTTTTAATTTCTCACCCGGTTTTTTGCGAACCGCCCAACCGCGCCATAGTTTGTCATTCGGGGATGTCCCTCCGCCCAAATCCTGACCTTCCCCAATGTTGATATTCAATGTGACCCATAAATTACCTTTCAGGTCAAAAACGGGGCCGTAGGCATATTCGTGGTAATTCCCCGAGACACCCCAGCCCTTCGCGGCCGTTATATAGGCATCGGCAACTCCATCTCCATTCCGATCCTCAAGCCGGGTGACCTCTGATCGTTGGGTCGTATAAAGTGCCCCGTCATGCCAGGTCAGTCCAAGTGGTTCGTGCAGTCCGGAGGCAAACCGACTCCATCGGTAGTCCGCGGGCTTTTTCCCGGAAGATTGCGGATTTTCCAAAATCCAGACCTCCCCTTTTCGAATGGCTACAGCCAGTCTCCCGTCCGGCAAAGTGGCCAACCCGCTGGCTTCCAATTTGAGCTTGGGCGGAACCGGGTAGGTGCTCAGAGCGTAGTAGCTCTCCTCAGCCTGGACATCGTAATCCTGTGACACTCCGTTTGGCGAGAGATACACCAAGCACGGGAACAGAAAAACCCACCCTAAGTGAATCCTCCACCTGGTATTCAAATTGCTCATCAATATCACCATTTCAAGGTCTCGACGTGGATCTCTCCACTGAGTTTCAGAGTCCGTTTCAGGTTTTTCCCATCCGGCTCCACTTTGTCTTCCCAGTTTTTCCCGTCTACCCGATACAACATTGTCGGCACTCCTTTTTCATCGAGAATATATCCACCGAACCTCGCCACTTTGTCGGGAAACAACCACTCAGAACCAATCTCTTTCACGGATTCTCCCAACACCGCCGCGGGATGGCAATAGCGATCATCCCAGGTAGTCATGGCGTCGAGAAAGCGTCCCCGCCATGCCAGACGCCAGCGGCACATTTTGGCGTCAAAAGCCACATGAACACCCTGGGGGAAGCCGACGGCGATTGCCTGCGTTCCCACCTTTTCCATGAAGGTCCGGAAAACGATGGGCTTTCCGGACGCGGCGGGCTTCAATTCAAAATCCTCCGCTTTCAGCAAACCGTCGGGAAGTCGCTGTTGATCGATTTCCTTGAGGTATGTCCATAGCTGCTCCACTTCCTGATCGGCTTTTTTCCGCCCGGCGAAAAGAGGAGGCATCAATGTGCCGGGTTGCGTTCCCTGTGGATCCAGAAGTAATTCTTTGAAATATTCCGGCAGCAATCGGTGGACAGTTTCGGTCAAATCAATCACCGGAGCGCCCAGCGATCGCTTTCCCTTGACTCCGTGACAGTTGACGCAACCCAGGCCGTTTACCCCCATCAATTCGCGACCGTAATGGGCCCGCTGATATCTCGGCAAACCGGAGACATCAATCTTGATTGGATCAGCCCGAATATCCGCGGCCCGGAATTTTTCCACCAGCGGAATCACTCTTTCCCGTGCAAAGTGGGGCATCCTTGTCTCCATATAGGGTCTTGCTTTTGGGTGACTGTCTTTCCTGAAAAGAACCCGCTCAAACCAATCATCCGTCAGCTTTCGTCCCACCCGATCCAATCGCGGCGGTATGTTTCCCCATCTTCCCAGCGACAGGGCGCCGACATCATTGACGCCGAAGTAAATTTCTCTCACCGTTTCGGGACCACCTTTCCCAGCCCGCTCGTGACAGGCATAACAATTCAGCGTAATCAATGTCCAGTCCACCTGTCCGGCCAGATCAAATGCCTCACGACCGGACAAACGCGACAGAGCCAGGCTGATCGCCTTTTTTTGAACCACATCAAGTCCGAAATAGGGAACCAATCCACCTAATGGTCGTTCCGAAAAGCATCCGCCCCCCTTTTGATAGTCGAGTTCGGTCAGGGGTTTCGCCATCCGGGGTTTACCGTCCACTCCCCGAATCTGATGACAGACGATACAATTCTTTGTGACAAAAAGTTTCTTGCCCGTCGCCACCTTGCCGGGGTCGATCACAAATTCCCCGGATGCATCCAGGGCATCCATCAGGTTTTTCGGAAGTTTCAAACCGGGACCTGCTTTCAGATAGGCTGCCAGATCAATGGCTTCCCGTTCGCTGAACTGAAAATCCGGCATCCGCCCGGAAGGGCGGTGGCCCAGCGGGTCGAGCAGAAATTTGGTCAAGGCCTGAATATTGTAGCGATCCGCCAGATTCATCGGGACGCTCGGCAGGCCCGCCAGCTGGACCTCAGTGCCCTCTGGCAGTCCTTCCGGGCGATACCCGACTTCCGGCGCGTGGCAGGCGACGCAACCGACCCGGTGATACAATCTCTGACCTGCCTGAACATCGCCCACCGGAAAATCAGGCAGATTTTCGTCCACCAGGGAAGCCAGAAAGTGTTTCAGGGCTTCGACTTCAGATAAATCGCGGTCCGGCCCGGCAAAGAGGCTCGGCATCAAGGTGTCTCGTTTCAGGAAGCGGGGATTCCGAATCATCATTTCCAAATCCACTGGCGCCAGCCGCGACGCCACCCCATGAAGGTTGGTTCCAGGAACGCCTCCAAACTGAACCGCCCATTTCTCGGGAGGAGCGTGACAGGCAACGCAATTCAGTTCGTTCAAAAGAATCCTTCCTCCCTCGGCCAAATGCCCGGGGCTGTCCACACTGCTGTAAAATCGCTCAAACCCGACCACAAACGGATAGTTCACTGGCTTGGCATGAGCGGGATGAGCACTCCCCGTGGTGGGCCACTCCGAAAATGACCAAAGGACCACGATCATGGCCACGGGATGGCGGGAGAAAAATCCGACAACCATCGACAAATGCTTTGCAGGGCCGAATGCCATAAGCTTTATGAGGCGTCCCTTGCTTCGTCCAGCAACTTCATCCACAGTCCCATGTAATGTCCGTGATCGTGAAATGTCCTGCCGCTAACCAGATTGCCATCGACCACGCAGGGCTCGTTCACGAATACACCACCGCAGATCTCTAAATCAAATTGGCATTTCGGCACCGTGGCCATTCTTCGGCCGCGAACACGGTCTGCCCGGGCCGGAATTTCAACACCGTGGCAGACGCTGGCTATGGGTTTCTCTTCATCGAAAAAATGGCGCGTGATCCGTATCAGATCTTCATCCTCGCGAATATATTCCGGAGCGCGGCCCCCTGAGAAAAAGATCCCGAGATAATCAGCCGGATCAATTTCTGAGAAGGCCACATCGGCTTTGATTTGATAACCCTCCCATTCTTTGGTAATCGTCCAGCCAGGTCGCTTCTCGTGCATGACCATTTGATACAGGCGCTTTTCGGGGGCCGCGACCACCGGATCATATCCCCCTTCAATTAAGCGGTAATAGGGATAGAGCGTGTCCACCGTCTCGGTGGCGTCGCCTACCACAATCAAAACCTTTTTACCCATACTGACCCACTCAAGGGGAAAATGTGGATTATTCAATGACGGATTCGCAGCCAGCCCCCGGTATTTGATGAACTCGGGCCGATGACAGGCGAATCATTTCGGGTTGGAGTAAAAGGAAAATCACCCATGGCCGCAGGACTGGGGACACGCGGGACTGGAGACAGGCCCTGAAACGAGAAATAACAGGGCATTTTAAATGCGCCATATTGACTCTCTGGTAGTTCCGTAGAGACTCGTTCGAGTGACAATGTGGCTCACATTTTCCAAATTTGGGAAATATTGCATTGCATTTCTAAAGCCATAAACCATTGGACATCAATGGGTTGTCAGTAAGTAAATTCAAGTGGCATTAAAATTGCTCTGAACAGATGGTGGTGCCAATGGCGCTGTGAGAAGACACGACGAATTATTCTAACCTAAACCAATTGATCGATATGAAATCTAATCTTACCAAATGGGATCCCTTTCAAGAACTGGACAATCTGAGGGGTCTGACTCGCCTGTTAAATCCTCGGAACCTTGTTTCCGGCGAAGACCAAGGAGATTCTCCTCTGGTTGCCGGGAATTGGGCTCCCGCTGTGGATATTGTCGAAGACGACAAAGAGTATGTCATCAAAGCCGATCTTCCGGAAGTGAATAAGAAGGAAGTCCATGTGACTTTCGAGAACGGCATGTTGACCATTTCCGGCGAGCGCAAGTTCGAAAACGAGGAAAATGATGACAAAAAGAAATACCACCGCGTGGAGAGATCCTACGGGAGTTATACGCGCAGTTTTCGGCTCCCGGAAACAGTGGATGCTGAGAAGGTGGACGCCAAATTCAAAGACGGCGTTCTGTCGGTTCATCTTCCCAAGAAGGAAGACGTCAAACCCAAGCATATCGAAGTGAAAGTCAGCTAGTCTGTGTGATAGCTACCGTGGGCAACGGAAGAGGGGCCGGGCTCGGAAGAGTCCGGCCCTTCTGTGGTACTTCCAGCTGGCTGAATCCCTGGAAAAGAATCTCCGCGGACCCATGGGGTGAGCCAGTTTGGACCAGGTTGAGACCGTGGAAATCAACTTGGTCGTGGCCGACGGAGGCGATCGCGCAGGCGCGACGTTTGGGGACATACAGGGTCGGACAAACAGGGTCAGGTCACCGACCTAACCCTGTTGGAGGGAGGCCTGTTCCGCCTGTTTCACCGGGATTTCGAACTCCTTGAAATGATGCCTCATGGTATGGGGCATCACGACGTTGAGAAGAATGTCATTTCCCTCGTAGTCTTGATGGAGAATCTTCGCCTCCCGGTGAAGCAGGGCCACCAGGTCCTGCCGCGATTGGGCAATCCGCAAATTCAAGCGGCACACCCGGTGAACGAGAAGGGCGCTCATCCGGGAAGTCAGATCATCTACCCCGATTTTTTCTTTTGCTGAAAAAATGACGGCGTCCTGATTGAATCGGGCCTGCAGATCCTGGAGTTGAGGGACCGGATCATCAAGCAAATCCGTTTTATTCAGGACGATAACAGTGGGCTTATCCCCGGCACCCAACTCCTTCAGCACGGAAATGGTGGTCTCATAAAAGGTAAAAACTTCGGGAGAACTCGCATCAAGAACGTGAATGAGGAAGTCGGCAAGCACAGCTTCTTCCAGGGTCGACTTGAACGCTTCCACCAAACGGTGGGGCAAGTTCCTGACAAAGCCAACCGTATCCGTCAAGAGGAGCGGTTGCCCGTCGGGCAGCTCGATCTTTCGGGTGGTGGGGTCCAGAGTGGCGAAGAGTTTGTCCTCCGCCATTACGTCCGACCCTGCGAGCAAATTCAGCAGGGAACTTTTCCCTGCATTGGTGTATCCCACGATTGACGCCTGAGGCACTCCCTCTCCGGCCCGTTGCTTTCGTTGAGTCCGCCGGTTTTTGCGAACGATTGCGAGTTCGCTCTTTATCCGATCGATTCGTTTGCGTGCCAGTCGGCGATCCACCTCGATTTGCTGCTCGCCTTCGCCACGGGCAGCTCCCTTGCCACCCCCGCCGCCCCGTTGGCGATCCAGGTGGGACCACATTCTGGCAAGTCGCGGCAGTGAGTATTGCATTCTCGCCAACTCAACCTGGAGGCGGGCCTCCTTCGTCCGGGCCCGCATTCGGAAAATGTCCAGGATGACTTCCTCGCGATCGATGACGGTAATATCCGCCTCTTCTTCCCAGGCCCGTTGCTGCACGGGGCTGAGTTGGTTGTCAAAAACAATGCAGTCCGCACCCGCTTCCCTGGCCTCCCTGATGAGTTCCCCGCACTTGCCCGTGCCGGTCAGATAGCGGGTGTTTTTCTTTCTGACAAAGCTACAAACAGAACCAATCACCTCGATACCGAGGGACCCCACCAACTCAACCAATTCAGTGAGCAGGCGATTGGCCTCGCTTTCTTCCTCCTTGTCAAAATAGACGCCAATCAAAAAGGCGCGTTCCACCATTTGAGCCTTATCACGGGTGTCGAACATATTGAATCTCTTGAATTCGGAAGAGGGCTTCTTTTTTGGCGGGACCCCTGGGGCGCCTGGGGACACAAGGCATCCCTGTAGACGTACCCTATGCGTTCTTGCCATGTCCCGCAACAGTTGAGAAGGTGGGCCAGATGGTGTTTGTTGATTCCCATGAAATCTTTTTTTATTCTTACGGTGGCGGTCGCAGTATTTTTCTCATGCGGAATTGCGGAGGCCCAGGTCATTGGAAATTCCGGCGGAGGGTGGTCGGTTCGCGGCATAGATCCGATCCGGGTATTCTATTCCGGAAAACTGGTGGCTGCCTATAACTCCGGTAAAAAGGAGGGAAAACCGTTTTTTTATCCGGTGATCGGTCCCACGGGAGAAAACATGACTCGTCACTGGCCTATGGAGGAGGGCTTCAAAGATGAAGCCACGGACCACATTCACCACCGTGGAATGTGGTATGGCCTGGGCAACGTGAACGGCCTGGATTTCTGGCATTTTTCCGGAGACCCCGGGAAAAAGGATCATCAGTTCGGTTCCATTGTTCACAAATCACTCAATGGGGTGAGCGTGTCTCAGGGGGCGATTTCCATCAAAACAAAATCGGACTGGGTGGAATTGAAAAACCCGAAACACAAAATCTGTTCAGACAAAAGGATGTTCACCTTTCGGAAAGAGAAAAACGGGACCTTGATTGTGGACGCGGAGATCACTCTGATTGCCGACTCAGGAGACGTCATCATTCATGATGACAAAGAAGGAGCCTGGGCCATCCGGACAATACCGACTCTGCGACTGGAAGGCCCCGTAGCCAGGGGAACCGCCATCAACAGCGAGGGGCAAAGCGGCAAAGACGTATGGGGGAAACGCGCTGACTGGGTTGATTACTACGGGCCCGACAGGGCGGGAAACGAAGTCGGAATCGCCATGCTGGATCACCCCTCCAATCTGAGGCACCCGACATGGTGGCACGCACGCCACTACGGTCTGGTCACTGCCAATCCTTTTGGCCAGGAACACTTTGAAAAGGGCGTCCCGGAAGACGCTGGAAAGTATGTCATCCACAACGGTGACTCTCTGACCTTCCGTTACCGGACCATTTTCCACAGAGGCAATGTCACGGATGCCGGAATCGCTGAAGCCTACCACCGCTTTGCGGGTCAATAGAGGTTTGAAAACAGCGGTTCGGAAATACCCGGCCAAGCATTGATACGGAAACCCGCAGGCCCCACCATGCCTGGTCGGGGCCCGCGGATTTTCCGAAGATCGTGTCTGGGAAGCTTCTGGGTCCTGAAATCAGGCTCCGTCCCAATTGCTGTAGATGTTCACCCTGGTTCCTCCACGGGTATGATCAAAAATCTGCTGGGCGGCACTGTAGGGGAACCGAACGCAACCGGCGGAGGCCGGGTAGCCGGGAAGATATCCCGCATGGAGACCGAACATGGTTTCGCTAAGCCTCATCCAATACGGCATTTCCACTCCGTAGATCGTAGAAATCTTTCCCGATCGAACGCGTTGTCCCATGTAAAATGAACCTCTGGGCGTGTACTTTCCGGGTCGGGCCGTGGAGACTGGACTTTCGATCGCAATTTGATCATTGACCATCAGGTATCCTTTCTGGTCGGCCACATCTATCACCACCCGGGTGTTGTGGGAATCACTTTGCTCCAGAATCGGTTCGTTGATTCTCGGGGAAGGAACGGCTGGGGGCTCCGGTTTTTGATGAATCGGTTTTGCCTGGGAGAAGGAATGGAAGGCCGATGCGTGAGTTGTTCTCGTCGACGCACAGGATGCCAGGGCGGATAGCCCTGCACAAAGGAACGCCAAGAGAGCCAGAAGGCTTGCTCTTTTTTTCATGGGAATATGGTCTGTTGTGTTTGTGGTTGTGTTTGGAAAACTGACGAAATGCCAGCATCCGGTTTCGTGTATAACAAATATACACGAAAAGACAACAATTACAAAAATTATGATAATAATAAGATTCCTGAAGTGCTATCCGGCGGATGGCAAGTCCCTTACAGGATCTGTATCTGACTCATAATCAACATTTTCCAATCCAAATCCGAATAATCTCAGGAATTCCTTTTTGTAACCTGAAAAGTCAGAAAGGTCGGAAAGATTCTCGGTGGTGACTTTTTCCCACGCCGCCGCCACCGCACTTTGGACATCCTCACGCATTTCCCAGTCGTCTACCCGGATGCGTCTCCGATCATCCAGAACAGGACCGGAGTCGCTGTATAAATGATCGGCAAACAGTCGTTCGATCTGCTCGATACATCCTTCATGGATACCGCGCTCTTTCATGCTTTTGTAGAGCAGGGAAATGTATAAGGGAACGACCGGAATCGCCGAACTGGCCTGAGTCACCAGCGCCTTGTTCACGGACACGTAAGCGGCGCCATCCCCCGGTTTTTCATTGAGTCTCGCGGCTGACTCTTCGAGGTGATCCTTGGCTTTGCCAATCGTCCCGTTCGTGTAGATGGGAAAGGTCAATTCCGGCCCGATATAGGAATAGGCCACCGTTTGAACTCCGTCGGCAAGAGCGCCGGCATCGCCCAGCGCGTTCATCCACAGTTCCCAATCCTCACCTCCCATTACCTTGATGGTATGGGAGATCTCCTCTTCACTCGCCGGCTCAATGGTAATTTCGCCGACCTCGCCCGTGTCAGTGTTGATATTTTTCTGCGTGTAGGGCTGGCCGATGGGTTTGAGAACGGATCGGTAGGTCTCACCGTCCCCCGGGTCAGTCCGACGCGGGGAAGCAAGGCTGTAAACAAGCAGATCCACTTGACCGAGATCGTTTTTAATGGTGGCAATGACCTGGTCCTTCATCTCATTCGAAAAAGCATCTCCGTTGAAGCTTTTTGCATACAGTCCGGCGCTCTGGGCGGCCTTTTCAAATGCCACCGAATTATACCAACCGGCACTGGCTGTCCTTTTTTCCGTTCCCGGCTTTTCAAAGAAAACACCGATCGTCGGGGCATTTCCCCCGAATGCGGCTACAATTCGGGAGGCCAGACCATACCCAGTGGAAGCGCCAATGACCAGGACGTTCCCCGGTGATTTTGCCAGGGGCCCCTTCGACTTCACGTAGTCGATTTGTGACTGGACATTGGCGGCACAACCCTCCGGATGGGCTGTGGTGGATATAAAACCCCGGGTTTTTGGTTGGATGATCATAACGGATATTTCAGAGGAAGGGTGTGGGTCGCGGTCGGTTTCAGGGAATCCACTTTCTACATGAGCGGGCGCAAATTTCAAAGAAAAGAAAACCCGCCCCGGCCTCGGTAGAGAGAACCGGCGACGGGTATTCGCGAAATGGATACAGGAAAACGGATGCCGCTTCTCAGCTCAGTTCCTGAGCATGGAAAATGGCCCAGTCGTCGAGATTGTTCAGATTCACCGCGTCCTTGATGGTCCCGTCATCCGGGCGACCAGCCGCCTCCAGAATTTCGGCGCGGGTGGCGTCCTCGTGAATGTAGCCCGAAATGGCAGCGTTCAGCTTATCAACCGCATCCTGATCCAGCGACCCGCCTTTTTTCTCCAGAATCCAGCTCTCCAATTGGCAATAGGAAGGTTTGGAGGAGGAAATATAATTTTCAAATTCACCTTTGTCGATACCGATGCCGTCGAGGACCATTTGGTCATACCCGGTGCCGATGGCAGGATATTCGTCATGGAGTTTTCCAGCGGCGCCCAGGGACGCCTTCATCCAGAGGCGGGGAAGGTGGAGAACTCCGAGGGGCCCGGCGGTTCCGGAACTGATGGTAGGAACAATTTTGCTCATAATATTCTTAGTTTGCGTATTTTGCGTATTTTACGTTTGATTTACGTCGGTGGTCTTCGTCAGGAAGCGGTCCACCGGATTCCTGACGCGGAAAGTCCAATACGGTGATTTGAAATCGGGTATTTGAAATCGGGTATTTGAAATCCGCCGCGTTTTTGGAGTCCGAGAATACGGCGGAAAATCTTTCGAGACAACTGTTTTTCTGGCGAGTCTACGGGGAGCGAAAAACTGTCATGTTTTCAGCATTCGTGTCCTTCATTTTCACCGAAGAGAAGTGGGACGAGATACAAGGTTGAGACTTGGGCTCTTCCCGGAGAGCAGACTACGCGGAGGGAAAACCCTTGTTGGCTGGCAGTCTCAGCGCAATGTTCCTGGTGGGACTAAGAGACTGTGGAAAAACCCTGAAACGAAAAATCTTCTGTTTGTTGGATTGGAAAACAGCAACCTTGACGGAGTTGTTTTTCAATCGACCCTTCGGGCTGCGGCCCTTTTGTCCGCTGGCTTCGTTGCGATTCAGTCAGGTAGCAGGCTGCTACCTTCCTTCACCGCGCCTGGCCATCGAACAAAATGACTCGCAGTTTTTCATTCCACCGTTTTTCCACAGTCTCCTAACGCACTTGCGACCCAATTCAAAATTGACGAAAGGGCCGGTCAGTGACGAGATTGCCGGGATCCGAGCGAGGGTTTCTCCCTGTACCGGGAAGTGGGAGGGAAGAGAGCCTGTGCCCGGGGAATCTCGACCCATGAATCTGCGGAAAACATCGCCAGTGCCGGGAGCCGTTTCGACCGCGCTTTTCGTTCCGCTGTTGTTGGTGGCCTTTGCGTCACGGATGGAAGCCACCCCGGCGAATAAGAAGATTTTCGAGAAGCACATGGGGCCACTCCTCAATGCAAAACTGGACAGTTGCGCGACCTGTCATGTGCGGGCGGATGCGAACGGGGCGGAAACATTGGAGGAATTTCCTCACAACGCTTTCGGGAAAAGATTGCGTGCGGTGAAGCAAATATGGAAAAAGGAAGGCAAACGGGCTTCGATGGAGGATCGCCTCGTCTTTGTGGCCGAAGAAGACGCCGACGGCGACGGATATGGAAATCTCGACGAGATTCTCATGGGTCGGAAACCGGGTGATGCCAGGGATTTTCCCAATACTCAGGAAAAGGCGCATCTGGCCGGTCTCCAGAAACGGTTCAGTCAATTTCTGGACCGCTACCCCTGGCGTCCATTCGAACCAGTGAAACGACCCCCGGTTCCCCAGGTGAAACCGGAGTATGGGAAACGGATGGGCAATGAGATCGACGCTTTTCTGGCCGCGCAGCAAGAAGAGCGGGGTTTGAAACCCATGCCGGAAGCGCCCAGGGAGGTGCTGCTGCGGCGGGTGCATCTCGACTTGACGGGTCTGGCGCCTACACCGGAAGAGATCCGGGATTTTCTGGAGGATCAATCGCCGGAAGCCTATGCCAAGGTGGTGGATGCCCTGCTGGAAAGCCCCGCCTATGGCGAGCGATGGGGGAAGCACTGGATGGATATCTGGCGTTACGCGGATTGGGGAGGATACAAGGCGGCGGTCCGTTTCAGCCAACCCCACATCTGGCATTGGCGCGACTGGATTATTGAGTCACTGAACAAGGACAAGGGTTACGACCAAATGATTATGGAGATGCTCGCCGCCGACGAGGCCGAGCCGGACGACGAGGACGCTTTGCGTGCTACGGGATATTTGGTGCGTAATTTTCACGCCGGTAGTCGTGACGTCTGGCTCGACAACGTGGTGAAACATACTTCGCAGGCTTTTCTTGGATTGACGATGGGTTGTGCCCGCTGCCACGATCATAAATACGACCCGATTCCCCAGGAGGCTTACTATAAAATGCGGGCAATTTTTGAGCCTTACTACGTCAGAACGGATCGGGTGCCCGGCGAGTTGGATATCAAAAGAGCGGGGATCCCGAGAGCCTTTGATCGATCTCTGACCTCGAAGACTTATCTGTTTGATCGAGGTGATGAGCGGCACCCATTGAAGGATAAAGTGATGCTTCCCGGAGTGCCCGAGGCACTGGGAGGAACTTACCAACCCGAACCTGTGATACTGCCCCGCCTCGCTTACCAGCCTGCCAAAAGAGACTTCGTAAAGAAAGAAATGAAGCAGGCCGCGCAAAGCGAAGTAGAGAAGGCGAAGGCGGCGCTGGCACTGGTGATAAAGACAACACCGGATGACCAGGTGAAACTGAAAGCGGCCGAGTTGCAACTGGCGGCGGCCCAGAGCAGGCAGCGTGCTTTGGTGGCTCTGTTTCAGGTGGAATCGATGGAGGATCAGGGAAAGAAGGGCAGCGAGGCATGGAAGAAAATAGCCGTCGAGACCGCGGCAATTCAGCGGAAAGCATCCTTGGACGAGGCCCAGGCAAACCTGGCTGTCGGCCAAAGTGAGAAAGAGGTGGCACAAGGCAAAATGAACCAGGCCAAAAAGAGAAACGATTCGAAACAAATGGCCATTGCCACCAAGGCGATGAAGGTGGCGGTTAAGAAAATTCAGGATGCCAAAAAAGCGGTGACGGACGCCGAGAAAATGACCAAAAAGCCCGTCACGGAAAAATACAAAGCGAGAGAGGGGCTGGCCTATCCCTCCACCAGCACCGGTCGCCGTCTGGCCTTTGCGAAGTGGTTGAGCAGCAAAGCAAACCCGCTGACCGCGCGGGTGGCAATGAATCATATCTGGTTGAGACATTTCGGTCAGGCGATTGTGCCCACCGTTTCCGATTTCGGAGCCAACGGTCGTCCCCCGACACATCCCGCTCTACTCGACTGGTTGGCCGCTGAGTTCATGGCCCGTGGTTGGAAAATGAAAGAGATGCATCGCCTGATCGTCTGCAGTGCCGCCTACCGAATGAGCAGCAGGTCGGATGAACATGATCTTGCCATTGACCCGGATAATATCTACCTTTGGCGGATGCCTGCACGCCGGATGGAAGGAGAAATCGTACGGGATAATTTGCTGTGGGTTTCCGGCCGCCTGGATGACAGGATGGGAGGCCCCGATATTGATAATAAATTGGGGCAGGAATCCCGGCGACGAAGTGTTTATCTCCGCCATGGACGCGAGAAACTGGTCGAATTTGTGCAGATTTTTGACGGGCCGAAAGTGAGCGAGTGCTACAAGCGGGAAGAGAGCGTTCAGCCCCATCAAGCCCTGGCAATGGAGAACAGCAAGTTGACCAACCTGGCGGCACGAAGTCTTTCGGAGCGATTGAACAGCCGGAAAGATCAATCAAATGGGGCTTTTGTGCAAGAAGCATTCCTCACCGTATTAGGGAAAATTCCAAAAGCTGAAGAAAAAAAACTATGTCTGGAATTTCTCGAGAACGGCGATTTGGTTCGCAAAAGGGAACGATTGATTTCCGTATTGTTGAATCACAATGATTTCGTGACGATTCGGTAAAAATTTGAAGTGGGAGATCATAATGAAGCGAAGAACGTTTTTAGGCGACACTGGCATGGGCTTCACGGGAATGGCCCTGTCAGCGATGATGTTTCGTAATGGCGAGGCGCAGGATATCGAGGACTGGTCACCGCCGGATGGTCAGTCGCATTTCCCCGCGAAAGCGAAGTCGGTGATCTGGATTTTTAATATCGGCGGGGTCAGTCATTTGGAGAGCTTTGACCCCAAACCCGCCCTGAATCGTTACGCAGGCAAATCGATCAGCGAAACGCCCTACGCCTCAAGTGTGCTGGACAAGGACAAGATCAACAAAATCCTGCTGGACCCGGCAAAACAGAAACGGAAGGTTCCGCAGGAAATTTTTCCCTTGCAAACGGGCTATTCACGCTACGGAAAAAGCGGAATCGAAGTCAGTGACTGGTTTCCCCATATGGGGTCCTGCGCGGACGACATCTGTGTCCTCCGAGGCATGTGGACGATCGATAACAACCATGGTGCGCAACTGACTTTTCACACCGGACGGAAAATCACCGAGGGCGCCTTTCCAACCATCGGATCGTGGGCGAGCTACGGTCTGGGAACGATGAATGAAGACCTGCCGGAATTCGTAGTGTTGGGAAACCCAAGCGCCGATTGCTGCGGTGCGGCCTGGACTTTTGGTTCAGCCTACCTGGGGCCAGAATATGCTGGCGTACGATTGAGGGTGGATTCCCAAAACCCGATTTCCTTCGTAAAACCCGATGATGTCAAAACGACCCAGGCGGAACAGTTGGAGAATTTCGGATTACTTGGAAAGCTCAATCGGATATCCGGCATTGATTATCCCAACGACAGAAAGCTTCAGGCGCGAATCAAAAGTTACGAGCTGGCCTACCAAATGCAGACTTCCGTGCCGGAAGTGATGGATCTGAATAAGGAACCCAAACACGTTCGCCAGCTGTATGGGATCGAGAAAAGTGTGACCAAAACTTTCGGGGAAAAATGCCTCGCGGCGCGACGGCTGGTGGAGAAGGGCGTGCGCTTTGTCCAGATATTTCATGGATACACCGGCAATGCTGGCGCCTGGGATTCCCATCGCGACATCAAACGTCTCCATAGCGGATTGGCCAAACAGGTCGATGAGCCTGTGGCGGGACTGATAAAGGATCTCAAGCAGCGCGGTTTGCTCGATGAAACCATGGTCGTGTGGGGATCCGAATTCGGGCGCACACCCGGCGGACAGGGAAATAAGGGAGCTAAAATCACGGGGCGCGACCATCATCCACACGGATTCTCCGTCGTAATGGCCGGGGGCGGCTTAAAGAAAGGACACGTCTGCGGTGCGACGGATGAATTGGGATTTCACGCTGTCGAAGAACGCCACTACGTGACTGACCTTCACGCCACCGTCCTGCAACAAATGGGCCTCGATCCCCGGCGCATGGAAGTGCCAGGAAGAAAACGGCTGCCGCGCGACTTTGGCGAACCGATCAGTGATATCATCATGTGATGAGTTGGACGAAACGTCCCGATCGATTTGTTCCAAATCGCCCGCAACACAGCGCCATCGAATTCAGATTCGGGCGGGTCTATCGGGGGCACGGACGTCTCACGGTCTGACTCCCGGCAAGCGGGGCTAACCGGGGACA
>Ga0114931_10005300_pt1 | contig 15929 bp, 12 predicted proteins | sample 2SBtaG_FD_89579 | JGI IMG/M metagenome (GOLD analysis project Ga0114931, IMG submission 89579) | Deep subsurface microbial communities from Kolumbo volcano to uncover new lineages of life (NeLLi) - 2SBTROV14_V59a metaG | ecosystem: Environmental > Aquatic > Marine > Volcanic | place: Kolumbo...
GCACCCAGGTAAATCTGGGTGGTCTTGACCGATGGGGGCGAGACCCCGCGTAGATAGAACAGGGCAAAGCCGAAGGGCGGCGTCAGGAAAAAGGTCTGTATGTTCAGACCCACCATGACCCCCAGCCATACCGCCGTAACATTGGCGCCGGGATGGGACAGCAGGATCGGCGAGACGATGGGCACCACCACCACCGCGATTTCGATGAAGTCAAGAAAGAAGCCGAGGAAAAATATCACCGCCATGACCACGATGAACTGGGCCCAGAACCCCCCCGGCAAGGAGCCAAGAAAATCCTTGACCAGTTCCTCGCCGCCGAAGGCGCGGAAGGCGGCGGTGAGCATGGCGGCGCCGATGAGGATGATGAAGACCATGGAGGTGGTCTTGGCGGTCTCGATCATGACCCCGCTCAAGGTGTCTTCAATTTTGTAAATTCGCCAGATACTCCAGAGGATGGCCGTCAACAGCCCCGTAACCCCGAGACTGGCCAGCGTCACACCGATGACGTCATGGGTGTTCCTGATATCCTTGACGTTGATGTGAAAAAAATGCAGCACGATCGCAATGGCGATGACCGACACCACCGCCAGTATCCCGGGAACATAAGCGCCACGCTCGCCTGCCTTGAGCCGGTATCCACCCATGATCATGGCACCGATGGCACCCACCGCCCCCGCCTGGTTGACCGTTGCAACGCCCAGGATGATGGAGCCGAGCACCAGGAAGATGAGGGTCAGGGGCGGCACCAGAGCCAGCAGGATGCGGGCCAGAAACTGGCGGTCGTACTTACCCTCGTAGGGCACCGGCGGCGCGGTTCCGGGTTTGAGCAGGGCGAAGATCAGGATATAGGCCATGTACAGCCCCACCAGCACCATACCCGGCAAAAAAGCGCCCATGAACATGTCCCCGGCGCTGGCCGAGGTGACATCGAAGACGCTGGGCATGGACATTTCGCCAGTCGTGGTCTTGTACAACGCCAGGCGCAGATTAGCGGCCTGATCGGTGGCGCTCGAAAGCTGGTCGGCAAGAATGATCAGGACGATGGACGGCGGAATGATCTGGCCGAGGGTGCCCGAAGCGCAGATGGTGCCGCAGGCCAGGGGCTTGGAGTAATTGTGTGAGAGCATGGCCGGCAGGGAGATGAGGCCCATGGCAATCACCGTGGCGCCGACGATGCCGGTGGTCGCCGCCAGCAGGGCGCCGACGAAGACCACCGAAATTCCCAGCCCACCCGGCACCGGCCCGAATAACTGGGCCATGGAAATCAGCAGATCCTCAGCGATCCTGGATCGCTGCAACATGATGCCCATGAAGATGAACAAGGGAATGGCGATCAGGGTATCGCGTTCGACATCCCAGTACAGGCTACGAAAATTGGTGACCCCGGCGCTGAGCCATTCCACCGGCCCACCCTGGACAAAGTAGGCATTCACGTTGCCTTCGAACAGGTAACCGCTCAGGGACGCCAGGCCGATAGACAGGATGGCCGCCCCGGGCAGGGAGAACGACACCGGAAACCCCGAAGTCAGGGCCAGCATCATCAACAGCACCAGTATTGCGAGAAAAACCAGTTCCATTACTCGTCCTCGCCGAGGTGATCCTCGGCCTGAATATTCCGGCCCCCAGGCTCACCACGAAGATCGGCTATGCTGCTGAGTATGTAACCGCAGAACTGCACGATCATGGAGGTCGCATAGACCACCAGAAAACCCGACATCAGGTATTTCACGTAGAGGCCGTATTGGCTTTGGGTGATCTCGAAGCTGAGCATGGGGCTGTTGATGCTGTTGCCCCTGCCCCACATGCCGGTGCTCAGGATCACCCAGCAAACCGGCAACCCCAGCAGCAGGGAACCAAACAGATTCACCCAGGCCTTACGCTTCGTACTGAAGTTGGCATAGAACACATCGACCCGCACATGGCCTTCCTCGATAAGGGCGTAGGCGCTGGCGAACAGGAACAGGGCCGCGTACCAGAAGCGCACCAGGTCCCCCATAAAAGCCTGTTCGTAGGAGAACACAAAGCGGGAGATGACGATTTGAAATTCCGCCAGTACCACCAGCAAGGCCAGCCAGGTAAATCCCATGCCCCGCACGAACCAGTCGATGACAAAGCCGAGGGCCAACAAAGGATAGTGCACATAGGTACCCCGGTACTGCGGTCGGCTCAGCTCAGTGGTCAGTTGCATGCCCACCAGGTGTTCCAGAAAGCCCTCGATTCTCAGGAAGGAGATCAGCATGTCCACCAGGCCAATCAGGGTGACGGCCCAGAAAGCGCCCCGGACGATATAGGCCGCCAAAGCCGTCAGGCTGATGGATTCAGCCCGCAGGCTGCGATCAGGCCGGCGGTAGACATAAACTGCGCAGGCAACAATCGCGCCCAGGTAAGCCGTGGTCTGCAGCCAACCGAGGGTGATCGCCTCGCTACCCAGGGGTTTGCCCGGTGGATGAATGCCGAACCAGCCGCGGTCACCGAGAAAATTCAGGAATCCCGGCCAGTCACGCCAGAAAATCAGGTAATCGTTGAACAGGAACATCAGCGCCGTCACCGTCATACTCCAGGCGAAGACGCGCATCAGATTGTCCAACAACCGCGGTGGTTGCGCGGGCGGGGCTGCCAATGGTGCGCCGGCAGCAACGCTCAACCCGCGTACTCCCGGGAAACGGAAACTGTGCTGTTGAATCGGCAGAAAATGACTTGCATGCTCACAATGCTCTTACAACCAACCGAAAAGCGGAGCCCGAAGGCCCCGCTTTGATTCGCCTTTACTTCGGTAACGCTTAAATACCGAGCACGCGGTTGCGCTGATTGATGAAGGCAATATCGGCAATGCCCATCCAGGCACCGACATCCGTGCGCGTGGCCACCATACTCTCGTGAATGCGTCTGGTCCGTTCGCTGGAGGCGATGACCTCGGCAAATACTTCCTTGGCGGCCTCACCGAAAGCGTCGTAGATATCGTCATTGAATTTGCGCAGCTTGACGCCCTGCTCGTTGATCAGTTTTTTCAACGCGGTACCACTCTTGGCGTAGTACTCGGACATCATGAGGCTGTTTTCCATCTGCGAGGCGGCCTCGATGACCGTCTGGTCTGACTTCGACAGACCCTCCCACCAGGACTTGTTCATGCCCAGGGACAGCATGGAGCCCGGCTCGTGCATGCCCGGATAGTAATAGTACTTGGCGGCCTCGTAGAACTTCATGAAACTGTCGTTCCAGGGACCGACCCACTCGGTGGCATCGAGGGCACCGGACAGCAGATTTTCATAAATCTGACCGCCGGGCAGGGATACGGGGGAGGCCCCCAGTTTAGCCAGCACGTCCCCGCCCATACCCGGGATACGCATCTTCAGCCCCTTGAAATCGTCCGGGGAATTCATTTCCTTGCGGAACCAGCCGCCCATCTGGGTCCCGGTGTTGCCGCAGGGCAGGCATTTCAGACCAAACGAGCCGGCCACCTCATCCCACAGGGCCTGACCACCGCCCCAGGAAATCCAGGAGTTTATTTCCACATAGGTCAGACCGAAGGGTACGGCGGTGAAATAATTCCAGCCCGGATCCTTGCCTTTCCAGTAATAATCGGCGGCGTGGTACATCTGGGCGTTGCCCGAGGCCACCTCGTCGAAGGAGTCGAAGGCCTTGACCCGCTCGCCGGCGGCGAAATATTTCACCTGGATACGGCCGTCGGTCATTTTGGACAGGTTTTTCGCGAAACGCTGGGCGCCGGTGCCGAGGCCGGGGAAATCTCGTGGCCAGGTCGCAACCATGGTGACCTCAATGCGTTCCTTGGCAATCGCCGGAGCCGCAACAATGCTGGAACCGGCAACTACGCCACCCGCGGCTGCGCCTTTTTTCAGGAAATTACGTCTTTTCATCTTGCTCCTCTCTTTTCTATGTAGGCCATGGTTCTTGTCACGCGGCCGGGGCTGCGTGGTTTCGACGTGTCTCGCACCGGCGAGCGGCGCGGCGGATCCCCTCAATTGCCAGGAATCCAGGTGTCTGAACTCCTCGCAATAGAAACAGAAAATGGTTAATTATTAAAGTATTGGCGTCAGGATCGTAAGGATAGGACGGTCGTTCCAGCGTTCCCTTGGCTTTTTTATACTTTCCCGTGGGCGCTCACTTCCAGGGCGCCTCGCCGAAAAGTATAGCGATCATCCAGGCATCCGACCAGAGCACCGATCCACACCAAACAGCCCTTCCACAGGCGCGCGGTGGTTTTGTGGGCGAGTGTCCAATTTGCTAGCCTGCCGGCTCCGCCGGCGAATCACCGCCCACAGCAACGGGCCCAGCCCATGAGTTATCTAGAGCGCATCCGCGCAGCCAACCGGTTTGACCGGAATCGATTCATGCCCTTCGTGATCGACGGCCAGGTCCATGGCTGCGTGCGCCACGGCTTCGCTGAACGGCTGGGCCAATGGCCGGAAGTATTTACCGTGCAAAATCACCAGTTACGACTGAGCCCGGCTTTGGCCGCCTCCTCTACCCCGGTCCCGGAACGTAGCCTGGCACTGGCGGAGGTTTGCGTCGGACTGCGCCAGGCTGGGGTCATCAGTGGCTGGCGTGACGAGCTCTACCCGGTGTGCGAACGGTGGGGCGCCCCACCGGTACTGCTGCTGGAGCGGGCCGCGATACCGTTTTTCGGAATCACCGCTTACGGGGTGCATATGAATGGCTTCGCAGGCACTGGCGAAGACCAGAAAATGTGGATCGCGCGCCGCTCCAGGCACAAAGCCACCGGTGCGGGCAAACTGGATCAGCTGGTGGCGGGTGGCCAACCCCACGGCATCGACCTGCGGGCGAATCTGATCAAGGAATGTCATGAAGAGGCCGGGATCCCTGCGTCACTGGCCGAACGGGCCCGGCCGGTGGGCGCCTTGAGCTATGTCCTCGAGTCCGAAGCCGGCCTGCGTCCGGACATCATCTTCAATTTCGATCTGGAACTACCCGGCGATTTTCAACCCGTGAATACCGACGGCGAAGTCGAAGCATTCTATTGCCGGGAGGTACGCGGGGTAATGGCCACCGTCGAGGCCACCCGCGAGTTCAAATTCAACTGCGCCCTGGTGCAGATCGACTTTTTGATCCGCCACGGCCATATCCCCGCGGATCACCCGGATTACGAGGCCATCTGCACCGGCCTGCACCCCTTTGCGCCCGGTGGTCTGGAAAAATTATTCAGCACCACAGGGCCTGCAGGCTGATTCCGTGAATACGGTCACGGCCGGACTATTGGTGGCAGGTCCTCGGCTATCGAAACACACAGGCTACAGTCCATGCACAAGCGCTATTTATAGAATTCATCAACCCATCTTCGTGCCTGCTTCGTACTCTTCGTGATCCAGTCAGCCTTGCGCTCAGGCACAGACTCCTACAAGGTTGTATTGACGGAGTACCAGGAACCGCCACGCGAGGGGGCCGGAGAGGGTATATTGTGCCCGCCATGAACCCAGCTTCAAGCCTGATAATGTCTTTATGCCGCCGGGGCCCCGCCCTGGCGTTGCTGGCGCTGTTGTGGCTCGCCCCGGTCCAGGCCGACGATCTGCGCGATGGCATCGAGGCCTATGACCGGGGCAACTATGCCCTGGCCTTCGAACTCCTCGACAACCTGGCTTTGGACGGCAACCCCAGGGCCCTGTCCATCGCCGGTTTCATGTGGGAGAAAGGCCTCGGGACCAAGGCCAGTGCCGCCGAAGCATTACGCTATTACCAGGCGGGCGTGGAGCGCGGAGCGGTCAAATCCATGCTCGGCCTGGGCCGCCTCTACGCGGCCGGCAATGGCGTTGAGAAAGATCCGGCCGAGGCCGCGAACTGGTACCGCCAGGCGGTCAAAAAGGGTGATAACGAGGCCCGTTATGCTCTGGCGAATCTGTACCTGCTGGGCCAGGGAGTGAAAAAGGATCCGGACCAGGCGGTCAGTCTGCTCCTGGAAGCCGCCGGCAACGGCCACAGTCCCTCGCAACAAAAACTGGCCACGATTTTCAAAGCCGGACAACATGGCGCCGGGCAAGGCCCCAGCCTCAGCTTTTATGAGAAAGCCGCCGCCGCCGGCGATGCCAATGTCCAGGCGCAACTGGCCTGGCTGTATGACTCCGGGACCGGGGTCGATCAGGATTTCGCCCGTGCCTTCAACTGGTACCAGCAGGCCGCGCTGCAGGGCCACGCCGATGCCCAGGCCAGTCTCGGCTACATGTACCAGACCGGCCGTGGGGTCGATAAAGATTTTGAGCTGGCCCGCTTCTGGTACGAAAAAGCCGTGGCTCAGGAACAGCCCGTGGCCCAGAGCAACCTTGGCTATATGTATCTCAAAGGCCAGGGGGTGGCCAGGAATTATCCCCTGGCCCTGAAGCTATACCGGCTGGCGGCGGCCCAGGGCAATGCTCAGGCCGCCAATAACCTGGGCAACATGTACCAGGCCGGCCAGGGCGTCAAAGCCGATGCGCAAAAGGCCCTGGAATACTTCCGCGTCGCCGCTGGACAGGGCCTTCCCCAGGCCCAGACCAATCTCGGTTACGCCTATCAGAACGGGCGTGGCGTAGTCAAAAACCTGACCGCTGCTGCGGCCTGGTACCGCAAGGCCTCCAGTCAGAAATACCCCCATGCCAGTGCCAGCCTCGCCTACCTGTACCAACAGGGATTGGGGGTCCCGGCCGACCCGGCACGGGCCATGCAGTTGTACCTGGAAGCGGCCAGGGCCGGTTCCGCGTACGCCCAGCGCAATCTGGGATACCTGTACGAATACGGTGTCGACGTCGACAAGGATCCTTACCGGGCCCTGCAATGGTACCGCCAGGCCGCGGCGCAAAAAGACCCGGTGGCAATCGCGGCCGTGACCCGAATTCAAACCCGCCTCGGGGCCGGGGCCAACCAGTAGCCATTGCATACCTGGAGGAAATGATTCGGAGTATCCTTGCAGCCTAGCGCAGCCTCGGTTCGCCCCGGTCAATCTATGTTCCAGGATCCCGTCTTCCTTCTCGCCCTGATCATTCTCGTTGTCTGCGGCGCCGTGGCGGTACTGGTATACCGTGGCGCCGGCAACCGGCAAAGCAGCCGCGAGGCACTGATCCGCATCCAGCAACGTCTCGACGACCAGGGGGATCAGTCCGGAAAACACCTGCACAAACTGGAAGAACAGTTGCATGCCCAGGAGCGGCTGCGCCACGACGATCACGCCAGGCTCAGCCAGGAACTGGAGCGGCGCCTGGGGCAGTTGCAGACCACCCAGACCCAGGCCATCGCGGATCTGAAAAGTACTCTCGCGGAGCGCTTCGAATCCTTGCAACGCGATCTCAACAACCAGCTCACCGAGGTTCGCACGCGCTTTGAGCAACGCCAGTCAGAGGCCCTGAAAAGCCTCCAGGACAGTCTCCAAAACGGCATGCGCGATGTCCGCCAGCAAATCACCACCGCCCTGTCGCGCAGTGCCGAGGACCTGGGCAAACGGGTCGAGGGGCTGAGCAAAATAACCGACCAGCGTCTCCAGGAGATCGGCGGCCAGGTGGACAAGCGCCTGACCGAAGGCTTCGAGAAAACCACCGCCACTTTCAGCGATGTACTCAAACGCCTGGCATTGATCGACGAAGCCCAGAAAAAAATCACTGAGTTGTCCAGCAATGTGGTGAGCCTCCAGGAAGTGCTTGCCGACAAGCGCTCCCGGGGCGCTTTTGGTGAGGTCCAGTTAAATGCGCTGATTCACAATGTACTGCCGGCGCAAAGTTATGCCCTGCAACACCAGCTCAGCAACGGCAAGCAGGTCGATTGCATGCTGTTTCTGCCTGAACCCACGGGCCATGTCGCCATCGATTCCAAGTTTCCACTGGAGTCCTATCAGCGCATGACTGATGTCAGTCTGGCCGAATCCGAACGGGCCAAAGCACAGCGCCAGTTCAAGCTCGATGTCCGTAAACACATCAGCGACATCAGTGAAAAATACATCATCGCCGGTGAAACCGCGGACGGCGCGGTCATGTTCATTCCGGCGGAAGCAGTGTTTGCCGAGATCCATGCGCACCACCCCGACCTGGTCGACACGGCGCAAAAGGCCCGGGTCTGGATGGTCTCACCCACGACCCTGATGGCGATTTTGAATACCGCCCGGGTGGTACTCAAGGACGATGCCACCCGTAAACAGGTGCACATCATCCAGGAACACCTGCGCTATCTGGCCAAGGATTTTTCCCGCTTCCAGGATCGCATGGACAAGCTCGCCACCCACATCGACCAGGCGCAAAAGGATGTCAGCGATGTCAATATATCGGCACGCAAGATCAGCGGGCGATTCGAGAAGATCGAAAAGGTCGAGATCGAAACCGCCCCCCAGGACACCCTGTAGGTCGACAGCAAGACTATTGAATCAGAATAAACACCGAACCGTTACCACGGCGGATCTTCAACATCAGTGCCCGGCCACTTTTTGCCACCGCAGTTTTGAGTTCATCGAGATTACGGGTCTGCATGCGGTTGGCACCCACCACCAAATCTCCCGGGCGCAATCCATAGCGCCAGGCCGGGCTGCCGTTGTCGACCTTGGCGATCAGCACTCCGGTGGCCCGCCCGTACAAGGGTGAGTTCGCGCTGATGTCACTGAACATTGCGCCGGTGAGCCGCTCATTCAATTGGCCGGCATGCACCACCGTCTCAATTCTGCGTCCCACCTGGGTATCAACGCTCATCTCCCGGCCATCTCGAATAATCTTCAGGTGTATGGGTTCTCCGACGGACAGCACTCCGATGGCATTGCGCAGATCGGCATCGTGGCGAATCTTGCGGCCATTGAACTCGGTCACCACATCACCCGCCTGCAGGCCGGCCTCGGCGGCCATGGATCCATTCTGAATTTCCACGATCACCGCGCCGTCGGTGTTTTTCAGGCCAAATGCATTGGCCAAATCCGGATTCAAATCCTGGCTGGCGACCCCGAGTTCTCCGCGCCGCACCTTGCCATGGGCAATTAACTGTCCCATGACCGCCCGCACCATATTCCAGGGAATGGCGAAGCCAATTCCGATGCTGCCGCCACCCCGGGCAAAGATCGCACTGTTGATGCCAACCAGTTCGCCACGCAGATTCACCAGCGCGCCACCGGAATTTCCTTCATTGATGGAGGCGTCGGTCTGGATGAAATCCTCATAGTTGCCCACCCCCAAACCGCTGCGGCCCAGGGCGCTGATGATTCCGGAGGTCACGGTCTGGCCGAGGCCGAAGGGATTGCCGATGGCCACCACGAAATCCCCCACCCGCAGTTTTTCGGTATCGATCACTTTGACCGCGGTCAGGCCCTTGGCGGGAACCTGTAACACGGCCACATCGGTAGCCGGATCCGTTCCCAGCAGTTTGGCTTCCAGCACTCGCCCGTCTTGCAAGCCGACTTTGATCTTGCGGGTATTGGCGATCACATGGTTATTGGTGATGATATAGCCTTTGCGGGCATTGACGATGACACCGGAACCGACGCTTTGGATACGGCGGGTTTGCAGATTTGGCCGGCGATTGAAAAATCGATCGAAAAACGGATCGTTGAATAATGGCCGCCGGCGAACCGCGACCTCACCACTGGCGGCAATGTTGACCACCGCCGGTGTGACCTTGTCCAACATGGGTGCAATGCTCGGCACTGGCCGGCCATCGACAGTGGTGGGCAGTGCCGCTCCAGCCGCCCAGCCAGGGCTCCCCAGGAATACAGCCATCAGCAACAGGCACCCGGCCTGGCGGAAAGTCAAAAATATCATGCTCAGCAATCCTGCGAGGTGTCGCGATTTCAAGCGTCCGCTTGAAACCTCCGGCTCATGATTCAAACTTGAAAGTCTCGGCCATTGTATTGGTGCCGGTTGCACGGAAGACCGCGCAACCGGGGTCTGGATCTCGATAGTGACATATTGATTGCCACCGTGTCCCTTACCAAGCCCGCGATCCCACAGGTGAAAAACGGGGCCCGCAGGCCCCGTAGTATACCAATGTCAGTTGACTTCAATCCTGCGTGGCTGCAGGGCGGGTTTTTTCGGAATACTGACTTCCAGAACACCGTTGCTGCTGTTGGCGCTGATGGAATCCGAATCCGCGGTGTCCGGCAGGTTGAAACGGCGGTAGAACGAGCCCTTTACCCGTTCCATACGGGTATAGCCCTCTTCCCGGGTTTCGGTCTCGGACTTGCGCTCGCCCTTGATGGTAAGTACGCCGTCTTCCATGGTCAGTTCAATTTCCTCGGGGTTAATGCCCGGCACATCCGCGCGAATCAGATAGCGGCCGTCCTCTTCCTTGATGTCCACCGCCGGGGTCCATTGACTGGTGCTGACGGTTGAGCGATCAGCGGGAAATCCAAAGCCCCGTTCGTCACCGAACAGTTGATTCACTTCGTTTTGGAACTGGCGCAGTACATTGATGGGTTCATAACGAACAATAGTCATTTTCATCTCCAGATAGTGTATGCCTGTGCTGTCTGATATGCGGATGGCATCTGAAAAAACAAGATCAGGAGAATAATTTTCATTTAAAAAGCTCCCCTGTTTGTATATTGTGTGCGGATGCTTGAAAACACTCCGGATACCCCGATATTGGATCTTCGGGCATCTATTTCCGGAACCCGGCTTGCAGCAATGACTGAGAATCCACCGTCATGACCAGCAAACATATCTACAAGATACTGTTTCACCAGCAGGGCAACCTCTACGAGCTCTACGCGCGCAGCGTCAGCCACGGTGAGATGTATGGTTTTCTGGAGATTGGTGAAATCATTTTCGGCGAGCGATCCGCCCTGCTGGTCGACCCCACCGAAGAAAAACTCAAGGCGGAATTTGCCGGCGTGAAACGCACTTATGTACCCATCGGCTATGTGCTGCGGGTCGACGAGGTCGAAAAGGAAGGCATCAATAAAGTCCACACCGCGGGGGAGTCCGGTTCCAACATCACCCAGTTACCAGTGGCAAATTTCGGACCCGGCGGCCCTGCCACACCGGGCGGTGGCGGCAGCGGCTCCAGCGCCTGAATAAAACTACACTTCACGCTCAGCTGGAAGTTTCAGAATCACCCCGCAGCCGTTCCAGCAGCTTTTCGTGGTATTCACCGGTACCGGTCAACAAACAGTTGTCACCCTGGCCGGCGGCCGCGAGGCGCATCCGCAGTCCGTCCAGGCGGCGCTGACTCAAGGTACGCTCCCGGGATCCCGGCTCAGTCTGGAGAATGTGGGCTTCGAGGGCGGCAATATCCCGGCGCACGGCGACCCCTTCGGGCACGAAGCCGGCATTTTTCAAGATGCGCAAGGCCAAGCGCAGGCTTTCCGGGATTGACACATCCTCTTCCAGCACCAGGGGCTGACCCTGGCCCGGCAGATCATCCAGCTCGCCATTGTCCATGGCCAGCTGAATTTGGCGTTCTACCCGTGCATTGAAAAACCACATCGGGCCATATTAATCCAACGCACCGGGGCGACCAATAAAATACCCCTGCAGCGCATCGAATCCCGCGCTGTGGGCACACGCCAGTTCCTGTTCCGTTTCGATAAACTCCGCCACCATGGTCAGACCCAGGCCGTGGCCCATGCTGACCAGGGACTGCACCAGGCGATACTTGTCACGATCAGCGTCGAGGCCGCGAATGAGAGCGCCATAGAGTTTCGCATAATCCAGCGGCAATTCGCGCAATGCACGCATGGATACATCACCGGAACCGCAATGATCCACACCCACATTGACGCCCAGGGCATGCACCACATCGATCAAGGCCTGCAGCGCGGGACGCTGGCTGGCGGCAAAATGCTCCGTGACTTCAAATGACAACCGGCGCCGGCGCTCCACCGGCTCCAGGCTCAGGCGCTGTTTCAACCAGCGCAGGAAATCAACATCGGCGGCAGCCCCAGGGGACAGGTTGACCGCAAAGCACTCCTGGCTCTGGAAACGGGTGGCCAGATGCTCCAGCACCTGTTCCACAATCACAATGTCCAGGGAAGCACTCAACCCCAGGTGTGCCGCCATGGGAATAAACTTCGCCGCCGGGATCAGATCGCCTTGTGGATCGCGGTAGCGGGCCAGTATTTCGTAATGGAGAACACCGCCGTCCGCCCGCTGTACCGGTTGCGCTTCAAGAACGATATCCCGTTGCGCAATCAAGCTGTGCAGCATGGCGGCCCACTCCTGGGCATCGTACAAATCTTCCACACCCGGGGTCTGTGCATCTTTCCAGACCTGCCACTGACCCGGGCCATTTTGCTGGGCGTTGCGCAGGGCGGCCTCACAACGGCCGAGCAGGTCTTCTTCACTCTCCGCCGCGCCATGAAATGCAATGCCGGCATTGGCTGCAACGGCTTTCGACCCATCGATACGCAACCCAGACAGTGCGTCGATGAGTTGCCGGGCCAGCCCCTCGATAGCCTCAACAGTCACATCCGCCAGGGAGATGGCGAATATTGCACCGCCCAGACGCCCAACACTGGCCCGCCGGCCTTCAACCAGACGGCAGATCATGGCCGCGGCCTCACGCACCAATTCGTCACCGGCCTCATAACCATGCTGACGATTCACCTCATCCAGGCCGTTCACAGTCACCAGCAGCAGGGCCCCGGTGGAATCATCCACCCCCTCGCGCACCAGTTGTGCAATGTCCATTTCCGTGGCCCGGCGATTGCGAACCCCCGTCAGGGAATCGATATAGACTTCCTCGCTCAGGCGCCGGGCCTGTTGCGCCTGTTCCTCAATGATTTTCTGGACGCTGCGGGTCATGAAATTCATGGCCTCGGCCACCTGCCGTAACTCCCGGGTGCGCGGCAACTGTTCAATGCTGGGGAACTGCCGGTTGGCGACCGCCCTGGCCTGCTGTTCGATAACCCGTAATGGCCTTAAAAGCACCCTCAGCAGTACTCCGAATACGCCCAGTGCAACAATCAGGAAACCCGCTGCGGACCACAGGCTGCGCAGGGTCGAGCCCCACAATTGCTGGTAGGCATAACCGGGATGGCTCTGTACCAATACCCGCCCGGAACGCTTCCAGCCGCTGGTCAGTTCTGCACTGGCGCTCGGCAACTGCAACGGCACCCAATCGACAAACCATTGCGGGACTGCGGCGGGTGCTGCCGGGCGTTCCCGAATCAGTTGGGTTTCTCCGTTGAGGTTAAAAACCTCGATACGCGCGTAGTCGCCACTGTCGAACATGGCATCGACAATGCTTTCGGTAAACACCTGGTCCCCGTCGGCCAGGTGCAAAGAGATCGACAGACCCAGGGATCGCGCCGAGTCCCGGGCGTGGGACTGCAGTTGCCGATTCAAATAGTCACGCATCTCAAAAACGGTCATCACGGCGCGCACACTGAAGGCGCACAGCACTACCAGTAGCATGGCCAGGGTCAACTGCCGGGCCAGGGTCATGGGGCCACTCCAGGGCGCCAGGCGCCAAACGCCCCGCGCCTGATCGTCAAGGACTCGTTCAACCACGGTCTGAAAAGCCTTCCTGTTGCATGCGCCGGGATACCGCGCGCCAGGCCGCCAGTCGTGCCGCGCCGCCCACCCGGCGAGCCTTGCCGGGTGCCCCCACGGCCCATAATCCAGAGGTGTTGAAACTGTAGACCGGGGTCAGGTCGCCGCGCTGAGAGGCTGGAAGAATTCGCTGGTTGAGATTATCCAGGATCAGGGGATCCGCATCCGGGCTGGAATAATAAGCCAGCACCATATGAGTCTGGCGCAGGCGCCGTGCCCGCACATAGGTAATCCGCAGTTTTTTCTGATCCACTCCCATTTTCAACAGGCTGATGTATTTGGCGATGGAATAGTCCTCACAGTCACCTGCATCCACACCGATCATCTCCAATGGAGTCGCCCAATAGTCACGGCTGCCCCAGATTTCCTGGTCCGTCAACCACTCAAAGCGATTGAAAAAATCATTCACCCGGTTGAGTTTGGTGCCCGTATCGGTGTTGATATTGGTCAACATCAGTTGCTCCCAGGACAACAGGCGCTCGGTGGCCGGTTGTCCATAGCGAACCCGGAAGTTGTCCACCAGCAATTCTGTGAACAGTCCCTCCCGGGCCATGGCCAGATGCACTACCAGCAGCAACAGCCACCAGTAGGCTGGATGTCCCGGCAGGCGGATGACACGCATGCGGCACAAAACCCCACCAGCGTACGCCGCATCACCACATCCCTGGTAAATCTGACTCACCACTGCGCTGCCATGATCCGCGCGAGCCCATCGCCCGCACATCTATGGCCTGTATCGGCTATGCTTTGATCTTCTTCAGCAACGCTTCAGCCCAGTGCCGCCAGAGTCGTTCACGAAGGCTATTGACGGATGTGTATACAGCATCTAACTTATTGATAAATATATTGTATTAACAACCCTGGCCACCCGGCTCCAGACCTCAGGGATCGGGAAGAATGCTCAACGACTGCCGCGCTTGATCCAATCGGCCAACATCAGGAAACATCACAGAGAAGCCCGTGTCGAAGATGATTCTAGTTACCGGGGGTGCCCGCTTTATCGGCAGTGCCCTGATCCGACAGTTACTGAACGACCCGGGTATTTCGGTGCTGAATGTGGACAAACTGGCCTACGCCGGCAGCCGCCTGAATCTCAGCGAGGTCGAGGATCTCCCCCGTTATCATTTTGTCCAGCTGGATATTTGTGAACGGCCGGATCTGGAGGCTGTATTCCAGCAGTTTCAGCCCAGCCAGGTCATGCATCTGGCGGCACAGTCTCATGTCGATCGTTCCATTGATGCACCGGGGGACTTCATTCACTCCAATATCGTCGGCAGTTATCAGTTGCTGGATTGCGCCCTGGGGTATTACCGCTCCCTGAAAACAGCGCAACAGGATCAATTCCGCTTCCTGCACGTGTCCACCGATGAAGTCTATGGCAGTCTCAACCCCCAGGCGCCGGCCTTCCGGGAAGGCGATGCCTACCAGCCCAATTCCCCTTATGCCGCCAGCAAGGCGGCCTCCGACCACCTGGCGCTGGCCTGGCAGCGTACCTATGGGCTGCCGGTGATACTGTCCAATTGCACCAATAATTACGGTCCCCGGCAGTTTCCGGAGAAATTGATTCCGGTAGTCATTCTCAAAGCCCTGGGCGGGGAACCCATCCCGGTGTATGGCCGCGGGGACAACATTCGCGACTGGCTGCACGTCGAAGATCATGTACGGGCCCTGCAACTGATTCTGCAACAAGGCCATATTGGCGAGCGCTACAACGTCGGCGGACGCTGCGAAGTCAGCAACCTCGATCTGGTGGAACGCATCTGCGCAATACTGGATCGGCTGCGGCCCCTGGAACACGGGCGCCAGCACCGCGCCCTGGTCGAGTTCGTGCGTGACCGGCCGGGACACGATCAGCGCTATGCAATGGACACCGGCAAACTGCAGACACAACTCGGCTGGCAGCCGCAATACGATTTCGACAGCGGCCTTGAGCAGACTGTGCAGTGGTATCTGCAACACCTTGACTGGTGTCAACAGGTCAGTGGCAGCAGCCGCGCCGGCCAGCGCCTGGGCCTGTTGAACCCCAGCGAACGCTGATGCGCCGGCGGGTGCTGGCTCTGCTGACACTGTTAGTGGCCGGCTATGGCGGCGTGTGCCTGGGGTTATATCTGTACCAGGATAAGCTGGTGTATTTTCCAGACCCGACGGTGTCCCACAGCCCCGCAGATGCCGGACTTGCCTTCCAGGAGCACTGGATCGACACCAGCGACAGCGAGCGCCTGCATGCCTGGTGGGTTCCCGCTGCCAACCCCGGGGCCCCAGCCCTGCTGTTCTTGCACGGCAACGCCGGCAACATGTCCCAACGCCTCGACAGCCTGCGCATCTTCCATGAACTGGGCCTGAGCAGCCTGATAGTTGATTACCGGGGCTATGGTCACAGCTCCGGCAAACCCGATGAACAGGGAACTTATCGTGATGGCCAGGCAGCCTATCAATTTATGCGCCACAATCTCGGTATCCCGGCTCAAA
>Ga0114931_10005301_pt1 | contig 15927 bp, 14 predicted proteins | sample 2SBtaG_FD_89579 | JGI IMG/M metagenome (GOLD analysis project Ga0114931, IMG submission 89579) | Deep subsurface microbial communities from Kolumbo volcano to uncover new lineages of life (NeLLi) - 2SBTROV14_V59a metaG | ecosystem: Environmental > Aquatic > Marine > Volcanic | place: Kolumbo...
CGACTTGCCTAGCTCAACCTCTTCCTGGATGCGTTTGGCCTCCTTGGCGGGATCGACCACGCTTCCCCCCGGCTGCTTCTTCTGCCAGAAAATCAACGCGTCGACGAAAGAAGAATCCGCGTCGAAGAGCGCGTTCTCGGCGTTGAGCACCTGGCGGATATCGGTTTGCGCGCGGGCCGTGCCGGCGCGGGCCAGAACCGCCGCCTCGCCGGGGCTTAGGCCATTCGCCGGAGAAGCGACGCCGTCGCCGCCGCCACGCATCAGCACGTCCTTGGCCTTTTGCTGCACGGTGAGTTCTTGTGGACGCTGAGTGCCGGGATCGGGCGGGCGCAGCGAATAGTCGGGCGGCAGGGCCAGCGGCGCCCTGGTGACGACGGTGAATTCGTCGGGCGACTGTTTACCCAGACCGAGTTGATCGCCGATAACGGAACAGCCGCCCAGAACCAACGCCAACGCCGCGACCAGGACCATGCCCCCGCGCAGCCCAAGGACGCGTTGTCGCCCAACATGAGACCACCGGGCCATCTGTCGTCGAACCATCATTTCCCTAATCTATGCTTTTCATCGCGTCGGAACAAGGGATCGAGAAGAAGCATGACGACGCCAATGGAAATGGCGACGTCGGCGGTGTTGAACGCCGGCCAATGATAGGCGCCGACATGGAAATCGAAGAAGTCGGCCACCGCGCCGCGCGCCAGCCGATCGGCGATGTTGCCCAGCGCCCCGCCGATGATCGCGCCGATGGCCACCGCCAGCCAGCGCCCATCCGCCCGGCGCAGCCACACCCCGAGGCCGACGCAGACGGCGCCGCCGAGCGCCGCCAGCAGCCAGGGCGGCAGCGCGCCGCCGCCGAACATGCCGAAGCTGACGCCCCGGTTCCAGACCATCACCAGGTTGAGGAACGAGGTCACGGCGAAAGCGCCGGTCTCTTGCATGGTCGGAATCATCCACGCCTTGAAGGCCTGATCGGCGACGGCGATGGCCACCGCCACCGAAAGGCCGAGGCGGAGCACCCCCCTAGCCGGCCGGCGCCAAGGCGCCGACCGCCACGACGCAGCGATGGCAGAGATCGGCGTGTTCGCCATCGTCGCCGACCTCGGGCAGGACCTTCCAGCAGCGCCCGCATTTGTCGCCTTGGGCGAGCCCGGCGACGACCCCGATACCGGCCACGTCGTCGAGGGTAAAGGCGCCCTCGGGCGGTGGTCCCTCGACCAGGGTGGCGGCCGAGGTGATGGCGATCTCGGCAAGATCGAGGCCGGCCATCGCCGCCAAGTCCTCGGCACCGGCGTGAACCGTGGGGTGGGCCTGAAGGCTGGAGCCGATGCGCTTCTCGCGTCGCTCGACCTCCAGCGCCCCGGTGACCACCCGGCGCAAGCGGCGAACGCGCGCCCACTTCGCCGCCAGGGCATCGTCGCGCCAACCCGCCGGCGCCTCGGGGAAAAGCCGCAGATGGACGCTGTCGGCGTCGTCCGGGAAGCGCGTCAGCCAGGCTTCCTCGGCGGTGAAGCAGAGGATCGGCGCGAGCCAGGCGGTGAGGTGGGAAAAGACCGCGTCGAGCACCGTCCGCGCCGCCCGCCGCCGGGGCGAGGACGCGGCGTCGCAATAGAGCGCGTCCTTGCGGATGTCGAAGTAGAACGCCGACAGATCGGTCGCGCAAAAGCCGTGCAGGGCGACGAACAGGGCGTGGAAATCGTAGTCCTCGCAGCAGCGGCGCACGGTGGCGTCGAGCTCGGCCAGGCGATGCAGCACCCAGCGTTCGAGCTCGGGCATGGTCTCGGGCGCCAGCCGCTCGCTCTCGTCGAAGCCGGCGAGGTTGCCCAACAGATAACGCAAGGTGTTGCGCAGGCGGCGATAGGCGTCGGCCTGATAGCGCAGGATTTCGTCGGAGATGCGCAGATCGTCGGAATAATCGGCGCTCACCACCCAGATGCGCAGCACGTCGGCGCCGTGCTGATCGACGATCTTTTGCGGGCTGGTGACGTTGCCCAGCGATTTCGACATCTTGCGCCCGTCGCCGGCCTGGACGAAGCCATGGGTGAGCACCGCCTCGTAGGGCGCCCGGCCCCGCGTGCCGCAGGATTCGAGCAGCGAGGAGTGGAACCAGCCGCGATGCTGGTCCGAGCCCTCGAGATAGAGCGCGGCCGGCCAGGCGAGATCGGCGCGCTTCTCCAGGACGAAGGCGTGGGTCGAGCCGCTCTCGAACCAGACATCGACGATGTCGTCGACCTTGTCGTAGTCGGCCGGATCGTAGCCATCGCCGAGGAAAAGCCCGGGCTCGGCGCTGAACCAGACATCGGCGCCCTCGCGCTCGAAGGCCCGGGCGATGCGCTCGAAGACCGCCGGGTCGCGCAGGATTTCGCCGCTTTTCCGGTTGACGAACAGGGCGATCGGCACCCCCCAGGCGCGCTGCCGCGAGATCACCCAGTCGGGCCGATCCTCGATCATGCCGCGAATCCGCTTGCGCCCCGCCGGCGGCACCCAGCGCACGGCGTCGATCGCGGCCAAGGCCGTGGCGCGGAGGTCGTTGGCCTCCATGCCTATGAACCACTGCGGCGTGGCCCGAAAGATCAGCGGCGCCCGCGAGCGCCACGAATGCGGGTAGCTGTGCACCAGCGTGCCCCGGGCGAGCAGGCAGCCGGCCGCATCGAGGGCGTCGGCGACCGGTCCGTCGGCCTTGAACACATGCTGGCCGGCGAACAGCGGCACGCTATCGGTATAGACCCCGTCGCCGTCGACCGTATCGGGCACCTCGAGGCCGTTGGCGGCGCCGACCTCGAAGTCCTCGGCGCCGTGGCCGGGGGCGATATGGACCAACCCCGTGCCCTGTTCGAGGGTCACGTGATCGGCCGCCAAGAGCGGCACGTCGAAGTCGTAGCCCTGGCCGTGGAACGGATGGCGGCAGACGGTCCCGGCCAGCGCCTGGCCCTTGAAGGCCGCGCGCCGCTCATGCGCGGTGATGCCGGCCCGCGCGCAGGTCTCGTCAACCAGGCCAGCGGCCAGCAGCAGGCGCTCGCCGCGCCGCGCGCGGCTGTCCTCGGCGACCCCGGTGACCTCGATCACCAAGTAGTCGATGTCGTCGCCATAAGCGACGGCGCGGTTGCCGGGGATGGTCCAGGGGGTGGTCGTCCAGATCACGGCGCTGGCCCCCTCCAGCGCAGGGTCGGCGGCGCGGACGATCGGGAAGCGGACGTCGATGGTGGTCGAGGTGTGATCGTGATACTCGACCTCGGCCTCGGCCAGGGCGGTCTTCTCGACCACCGACCACAACACCGGCTTGGCGCTCTTGTAGAGGCCGCCGTTCATCGCGAATTTGGCGATCTCGCGGGCGATCTGCGCCTCGGCGGCGAAGGTCATGGTGGTATAGGGGTTGGCCCAGTCGCCGACCACGCCGAGACGCTGGAACTCGGCCGACTGGATGGCGACCCAGCGTTTGGCGAAGTCGCGGCACTCGGCCCGGAACGCGACCACTGGCACCGCGTCCTTGTCGCGCCCGGCCTTGCGGTAATCACGCTCGACCTGCCATTCGATCGGCAGTCCGTGACAGTCCCAGCCGGGAACGTAATTGGCGTCGAACCCGAGCATCTGGCGCGAGCGCACGACCACGTCCTTGAGGATCTTGTTGAGCGCGTGGCCGATGTGGAGGTGGCCGTTGGCGTAGGGCGGCCCGTCGTGGAGAATGAACTTCTCGCGCCCCCGGGACGCCTCGCGGAGGCGCTTGTAGAGGTCGAAGCGGTGCCAGCGTTCGAGCATCTCGGGCTCGCGCTTAGGCAACCGACCCTTCATCGGAAACTCGGTCTTGGGCAGGAAGACGGTGGCGCGGTAGTCGGTGCTCATGAGGTCAGCTTTCGAGCGAAAGGCATGGGAGGGATCGGCGCCCGCCGTCAGGCCGCCGATGAAGAACGGGTCGCGGCGGCGGCCAGAATTCGCCGCGCGCGGCGGCAATCCTCGGCCATTTGGGCGCTCAGGCTGGCCGCGTCGTCGAAGGCCCGGTCGGCGCGAATGCGCTCGACGAAGGCGACCCGCAGGCGGCGGCCGTAAAGGTCGCCGTCGTAATCGAACAGGGTCGTCTCCAGGAGCACCTCGTGGCCGTCAAACGTCGGCCGGGCGCCGACATAGGCGGCGCCATCGTGCCAGCGATCATCGCCGTCGATCAGCGCCCGGACCGCGTAGATGCCGGGACCAGGATGGAGGAGGCCGGCCAGCGACAGGTTGGCGGTCGGGAAGCCGAGGCCCCGGCCACGTCCCTCGCCGCCCAGCACCCGACCCTCGATCGACCATGGCTCGCCGAGCGCCCGGGCCACCTCGTCGACCGCGCCGCGCCGCGCCAGGGCGCGAATTTCGGTCGAGGCGTAGCGTCCCGACCCCTCGCCGACGGGCGCGATCTCGGTGAAGCCGAAGCCGTGGGCGGCGGCCATCCGCCGCAACAGATGGGCATCGCCCCGGCGGCCCTTGCCGAAGGAGAAATCGGGGCCGACCACCACATGGCCGACGCCGAGACCGGCGACCAGGAGATCGCTGACGAAATCCTCGGCCGAGGTGGCGGCGAGCCCGGCGTCGAAACGCAGGGTGATCATCACCTCGACACCCAACGCGGCGAGTCTTCGCGCCTTGGCGCGGAACGGGGTCAGGCGAAAGGGCGCGATATCGGGGGTGAAGAAGGCGCGCGGATGGGGCTCGAAGGTCATCACCGCCCAGGGCGCGCCGAGCGCGCGGGCATGCTCCCCCGCCGCCTCGATAACGGCGGCGTGGCCGCGGTGGACACCATCGAAATTACCGATCGCCACCGCCGCGCCCCGGGCCCAACGCGGGGCGTCACGGACATGTCGCAAGATGCGCATACGCGGATTTAACGCAAATGCGACGGCGAAACAACCGAGCCCGGCGCGCCTCGGCGCCAGGCCATGGTAGCCGAAGACGCGCGTCAGGCGTCGGCCGTGACCCGAGGGGCCTCGGCCCGCGCCGGCAGCATGACCACGGCGTCGCCGTCGAGCACCACGATCTCGCCCACCGTACAGACGGTTTCCAGCCGCACTCGGCGGCGGTCGGGAAGAATGTCCACCACCGTCGCCCGCGCCCGCACCGTGTCGCCGGCGCGCACCGGAGCGCGGAAGCGGCAGCTCTGGCTGACGTAGACGCAACCGGGGCCGGGCAGCTTGGTGCCGATCACGGTCGAGATGAAGCTCGCCGACAGCATGCCGTGGGCGATCGGGCCGCCGAACATGGTGTTGCGCGCGTACTCGTAATCGAGATGGAGCGGGTTGGTGTCGCCGGAAATGGCACAGAACAGGTTGATATCCGATTCTGTGACCGTCTTGCCGTAGACCGCGGTCATGCCGACATGGAGCTCGTGGAGGTCGTAGCCATCCATTTCCGCGGTCGCGTCGGCGGTGCCGCCGTTGAGGGAGGCCTCGGTCGTTTGCGTCATCTTCTTGTCCAACCCGAAACTGTCAACCGGATAGCTGATTTGTGCATTGCAATATAGCGCATGCAATACAAGGCGACAAGCCTTGGTTTCCGCCAGTTTACGTTAACCTATCGTTTACCAACCGGGCCTTGGGGTGCATCGCGGCATGAGGATCGCGGCCGTGGTTGACGCGCCCGCCGGCGGCGGCGATGGTTATCCCATGGACGCGCGCAAACCGATGGAGCGGGCGCTGGCCGAGGCCCGGGCGGCGGGTCGGCGCGGCGAGGTGCCGGTCGGCGCGGTGGTCGTTCGCGACGGCGTGGTGATCGCCGTCGCCGGCAATCGAACGGAAGAATACGCCGACCCCACCGCCCACGCCGAGATGCTGGCGATCCGCGACGCCGCCCGGCGCCTCGGCGGTCCCCGGCTGGCCGGCTGCGATCTTTACGTCACCCTGGAGCCCTGCCCGATGTGCGCCCAGGCGATATCCTTCGCCCGCGTCCGGCGGCTCACCTTCGGCGCGCCCGACGTCAAGGGCGGCGGGGTCGAGCACGGCCCGCGCATCTTCGCCCAACCCACCTGCCACCACCGCCCCGAAGTGATCGGCGGCATCGACGAGCGCCGCTGCGGCGAAGTGCTGCGGCGGTTCTTCCGCGCGCGCCGGTAACCCGCGACCGTTCAGTCGGCGAGGATGCGGGCGACCTCGTCGCTGTCGAAGCGCGGCAGAGCGACGCCGGCCGCGTCGCCGACGCCCGAGCCGGGCTCGGCGACGGCGATGGCGGAGACGACGTGGCCCTCGCCCGTCAGCACCGCGCCGGCGGCGACCGCCGTCTCGGGCGCGAAGGCGGCGAGCAGGGTTCCCGAGGCCAGCACGCCCCAGGGATCGGCCCCCAGCGCGGCGCAGACCGCGACCCCGGGGGCGAACCAGCGGACCGCGTCGCGATCGACCCGAAGGGCCACGCCCGAGGCCTCGGCGAGCTCGTAAAGGCCGGTCGAGAGGCCGCCCTCGGTGGGATCATGCATGGCGCTGGCGCCGAGCGCCGCCGCCCGCAGGGCCGGTTTCACCACCGAAATGCCGGGATCGTCGATCGCCGCCCGCGCCTGCTCCAGCACATCCGCCGGCACGGCCTTCAGCCGCCCGGCGGCCTCGACCGCCAACACCGCCGCGCCCTCGACCGGGGCCGCCCCGATCTGCAGGACGATGTCGCCGACGCCGACCCCGCCGGTCGGGATGAAGCCGCCGTCGGCGCGCAGGCCCAGCATCTGGCCGACGACGACCGGCTGGACGACCGCGCGGGTGATCTCGGTATGGCCGCCGACCAGGACCGCGCCGATCCGCCCGAGCGCCGCGTGGAGATCGGCGAACAGCGCCCGCACCTCGCCTTCGCGCGTCCCCATCGGCAACAGCACCGTGGCCAGGAACCAGCGCGGCCGGGCGCCCATCACGGCGATGTCGTTGGCGTTGACCAGGGCGGCATGGGCGGCGACGCCCCGCCCGGTCAGGGTGACCGGGTCGCTGGCGACGATCAGCGCCCCACCCTCGACGGCGATCACGCCGGCGTCCTCGCCGATGCGCGGCGGCAGGCGCAGTTCGGGCGGCGGCGGCGGCGCGTCGGCCAGCAGCGCGCGCAGCAAGGGCGGCGGCAGCTTGCCGGCCGGCAGTGGGTGATCGCTCATCGGCCAATGGCCCTCCCAGGCCCCGGGTGATCGCCGGCGACAGTGCCGCCCCCGGCCGTCAAAGGCAAGCGGCGCCATTCGCTCCCCATCGTCCCTTCACCCGCGCCCGAGATAGGCGGCCAGGGCCGGCAGCGGCGGCGCGTCGAGGAACTCGGGCAAGCGGCCGACGGCCCGGACCCGTCCGTCGGCGACGAAAGCGGCGCGGTCGGCGATCCGCCGGGCATCCTCGGGCTGGTGGCTGACCAGGATCACGGTCAGCCCGGCGGCCCGTCGCAAGTCGGTGACCAGATCGAGCATTTCGAAGCGCAGCGCCGGCCCCAGCCCGGCGAAGGGCTCGTCGAGCAGCAGCAGCGGCCGGTCGCTCACCAGCCCCCGGGCGAGCGCGACGCGCTGGCGCTCGCCGCCGGAAAGAGCGCGGGGCAAGCGTCCCTCCTTACCGTCGAGGCCGACCCGGGCGAGCGCCTCGCCCACCCGCGCGCGGTCGGCGGCGGTAAGACGCAGACCGGGATGGATGCCGAGGCCGACGTTGTCGGCGACGGTCAGATGGGCGAACAGGTTGTGCTCCTGAAACAGCGTCGTCACCGGGCGCGCGGCGGGGGCGAGATCGGTCACGTCGCGACCGTCGATCAAGACCCGCCCGCGGGTCGGCCGCTCGAACCCCGCTATCAGCGCCAAAAGGGTCGATTTACCGGCCCCGGAGGGACCGATCACCGCGAAGCATTCGCCGTCGTCGACATGGAGGGTGAAAGCCATCTCCATGTCGTCGTAGCGATAGCGGAGGTCGTCGAGGTCAACCCGGGGCACGGCCACCCACCCCCCGCTCGACCAGCGCGAAGACGCCCAGGCACAGGGCCACTAGCAGCAGCGCCGTCACCGCCGCCTCGTCGAGGCGATAGCCGCCGAGACGCTGATAGAGCAACAGCGGCAGGGTCGCCGTGTCGCCGCCGCCGAACAAGGCGATGGCGCCGAGATCGCCCATCGCCAGCGCCGCCGCGACCGCCAGCGCCAAGGCCGCCGGCCGCCGGAGCGCCGGCCACTCGACCAGGCGGAAGCGATCCCAGCCGGCGATCCCGAGGCTGGCGCAAAGACGATCCTGCTCGGCGGCCAGGCGCATCATCGGCGGCCCCAGCAGGCGGATCACATAAGGCAGCCCCATCACCGCGTTGACCACCACCACCAGCCACAGACCGACCGCCAGCACGTCGACCAGCGGCAGCAGCAACACGAACAGCCCCGCCCCCAGCACCAGCGGCGAGACCACCAGCACCAGCGAGCCGCCGAGCTCGATCGCGCCGGCCCAGCGCGCCCGTCGGCGGCGGCGGAGACCGCGGCTGGCGGTGAGCAGGCACCAACCCAGCGCCAGCGCCAGTCCGCCGGCGCCGACGGCGACGCCCAGGCTGTTCCCGGCCGCCCGCCAGAGCGCCGCGTCGGCAATCACGCGCATCACCGGGCCGCTCAGCCCGGCGACCGCGACCGCCGCCAACGGCAGGGCCACGAAGACGGCGGCGGCGGCGATCAGAAGGGCATCCATGATCCGCCCGAGCGGCGAGGCCAAATCGGGGCGCGACGCCGGGCGGCCCTCGGTCGGGGCCGTTACCGGGGTCCGCGCGAGGCCCTGGCCAAGGCCCAGGAACAGGGCCGCGAGGACGATCTGGACCAGGGCCAGGACAACCGCGCGGCCGAGGTCGAAATCGAGCCGGAGCGCCTGATAGATGGCGACCTCGATGATCGTCGCGGCGGGGCCGCCGCCGAGCGTCAGCACGACCGCGAAACTGGTCAGGCAGAGCATGAACACCAGCCCGGCGACCCCGGGCAGGACCTGGCGCAACAGCGGCCATTCGACGAGGCGGAAAATCTGTCCCGAATTCATGCCGAGCTGGCTCGCCAGGCGCCAGGTCTCGCCCGGCACCGCCGCCCAGGCGTGGAGCAGAATGCGGGTCGCCAGCGGCAGGTTGAAAAAGACATGCGCCAAGAGGATGCCGCCGAGCCCGTAAAGGACCGGAAGCGCCGGCAGGCCGGCGGCGGCGGCGAGACGGTTGAGCCACCCGTTACCGCCATAGACCGTGACGATGCCGAGGACCGCGACGATCACCGGCACCACCAGCGGCAGGCCGAACAGGCGCAACAGCAGCGTCCGCCCGGGGAAGGCGGCGCGCCGCGCCAGCGCCCGCGCCACCGGCAGCGCTAGGCCGACCGCGAGCAGGGTCGAGAGCGCCGCCTGCCAGAGCGTGAACAGGATCACCCGGCGGATGTAGGGATCGCGCCACACCGCCACCGTCGCCGTCGGCGGCGCGGCGGCGATCAGGGCGACGATCGCCCCGCCGACGACCAATCCGACGACGGCGATGGCGACCAGCCCCGCCGCAAGGCCGGTCCCGAGGCGCGCCCCCGGGTTGGCCGCCGTCACCGGCTCATGGCCTCGAGCCAATCGTCGATCCAGCGCTTGCGGTTGGCGGCCACCACCTCGGGGTCGATCAGCAAGGACCGCGTCGGCCGTGGCAAGGCGGCGAAGGCCGGCGGCAGGCCCCCGGGCAGGGCGATCACCGGGTACATCCAGTTGCCGGTGGGGATCGCCGCCTGGAACGCGGGCGAGACCACGAAGGCCAGGAAGCGCCGCGCGAGCGCCGGGTGGGGCGCCGAGGCGAGCCGCGCCGCGAGCTCGATTTGCAAGGCGTGACCTTCGCTGAACATCGCCGCCGCGTAACGGTGGTCGTTCTCGATCATGGCGTGATAGGCGGACGAGGTGGTGTAGCTCAGCACCAGTGGCGCCTCGCCCTTGAGGAACATGCCGTAGGCCTCGCTCCAGCCCTTGGTCACGGTCAGCACGCGGCGCTTGAGCCTGGCCCAGGCATCGCCGGCGCCGTCGCCATAGACCGCGCGCATCCACAACAGGAGCCCGAGGCCGGGGGTCGAGGTGCGCGGGTCCTCGATGATCACCTTGATGTCGCCGGCGCCGTCGACCAGTTCGGCCAGGCTGGCCGGCGGCCGGGCGAGCCGGGTCTTGTCGTAGACGAAGGCGAAATAGCCGTAATCGAAGGGCACGAACACGTCGTCGTCCCAAGCGATCGGCAGCGCGAGGCCGGAAAGATCGATCTCGTGCGGGGCCAGGAGGCCGGTGGCGCGGGCCTCGGCCATGGTGTTGGTGTCGAGCCCCAGCACCACGTCGGCCTTGGCGCGCGCGCCCTCGAGCCGCAGCCGGTTGATCAGGCCGGCGCTGGTATCGAGGCCGACGAAGTCGAGGGTACAGCCGCATTGGGCCTCGAAGGCGACCTTGACGCGCGGCCCCGGCCCCCATTCGGAGACGAAGCTCGAATAGGTGTAGACGGTCAGGGTCTGGCCCTGGGTCTGATCGGTTGTCTGGGCTTGGGCCGCCGTGACGGAGACGGCGAGGCCGACGGCGAGAGCGCCGGCGAACAGCGTGATCAAGGGTTTCACCTCTCATCCTCCTACCTTTGGCGGCGGAGGTGAGGCGGTTTCACGCGACCGATCCCAAATCCCTCCGCCGGTATGATCCGGGTCAGGTTCGACGGGTTGACGCGGCGCGAACGCCCGCGTCTCTCAGCCCTTCTGGGGCACCCCGTTGAGACGGCTCCAAGCGTAGTGCGGGGCGACCCCGCGAACAAGCCGCTTCGAGAGCGTTACGGGAGAATTTCTTGCCGCCGCCGGCCGGGGCGGCGAGAATTACCCGGCGCGACCCCTGACGCCGAGGAGGCTCCGCCGCCGGTGACCGCTTTCGCTCCCGCCACCCGCCTCGGGCAACGCCTGGTCGCGGTCATCGCCTTCGCCGCCGTCAGCGTCGTTATCGGCGCCTCTTGGGCGGGCGAACGGGTGACCGAATTCGTCAGCGATATTCGCATCGACCGTGACGGCGGCGTCGGCGTGACCGAGACCATCGCGATGGTCGCCGAGGCGGGCGTGGTCGATTACGGGATCGTCCGCGTCCTGCCCGCGAGCCGGCGGATGCGGGCCGGGAACGCGGCGCGCGCCGGCTATGAGATTATCGCCGTCAGCCGCGACGGCGCGCCCGAGCCTTACCGGGTGGTGCCGTCGCGCGACGGCGTCGGCATCGTCATCGGCGACGAGGAAACGCCGCTCGCGCCCGGGCCTCATGTTTATGTCGTCTCCTATCGGGCGCGGCGCCTGCTCGGCTATTTCGCCGATTACGACGCCTTCGACTGGGATATCGTCGGTACCGCCTGGCCCTATCCGATCGACCGGCTCGCGGTCACGATCGCCTTGCCGGGCGGCACCCAGGCGATCGAGGTCGAGACCGCCAAAACCGTGACCGTCGGTCACGAGCCGGGCATGATCGACTTCAGCGCCGAGACGCCGTTGGCGCCGGGGCAGGGCTTCGTCATCCGCGTGACCTGGCCCAAGGGCTATGTCGCCGCGCCGCGCGGCGTCGACGCCGTGGTCGATGCCCTCGGCGACCGGACCAGCCTGGTGGCGGCGCTCGCCGGGCTGATCGCGGTGGCCGGGTTCCTGCTCGTCGCGCGGCACCGCCTGCGCCGCCAGGCCGGAACGGCGCGCGCATCCCCGACCCTCGCCGCGCCCGAGGGGCTGTCGCCGTCGGCGTTGCGCTACCTCCATGTCATGGGCATCGACGACACCGCCTTCATCGCCGCGCTCGTCGACATGGCGGTCAAGGGCTATCTGGTCATCGACGAGGATCGCCGGGGGGCCGTCGCCTTGCGACGCGGCGGCGCCGACGACGCGGCCTTGGCGGCGGACGAGGCCCTTATCGCCGCCAAGCTGTTCGCCGACGGCGACCGGATCGGGCTCATCCGGCGCGACCGCCGCACCATCGACGCGGCATTCACGGCGTTGAAGACACATCTCGCGAGCACGTACGGAGACGCCTATTTCCGACGCGCGGCGCTGGCGATCACGATCACGCTGACGCTAGCGCTCCTGTCCCTCGCCGGCATCGCGCTGGGCGCCGGCTATCCCGCCAACAGCGCCTTCTCGCTGCTCTGGCTGAGCCTCTGGACCCTGGCCACCCTGGCCCTCGCGCGGCGCGCGTCCAAGGCATGGAAACGGCGGCGGGCCTTGGGCGCCACGCTCCTGGCGGTGGCGATGATCCTGGCCACCTGGTTCGGCTTCGCCATGGCCAGCATCGACGTGGCGCCAATGGCGGTGGGCCTCTTGATGCTGACCGTGATCATCGCCGGCGCGATGATCCCCGGGCTCAAGGCGCCGACGACGGACAAGCGTGCCTTGTTCGCCCGTATCCGCGCCTATCGCGACCACCTGCGCGGCGCGGCGGCGGCCTCGGGCGTGGCCGAGAGCCTCTTGCCCGACGCCATCGCCCTCGGCGTCGATCCGGGGGGACGGGGGCGGCCGGGCGCGTGGCGCTGGTTCTCAAGCCAACGCTCCGGCCAGGACGAGGCCCTCGATATCGCCGCGTTCCTCGGCCGCCACCTGTCGCGCGTGCTCGGCGCGCCGGCGCCGCGCGGTTCCACCAGACCCGGCGGCGGCGGCGATGGCCGCGACTAGCCCTTGCGGCGGATGTGGAAAGTGAACACGCCGGCGTCCTCCGACCAATCGACCAGGATATCGCCGGTGGCGGCGCAGAAGGCCTGGAAATCCTTGACCGCGCTCGGATCGGTGGCCAGCACTTGGAGCACCGCGCCCGGCGCCACGCGGCGGATCGCCTTCTTGGCCTTGAGCACCGGCAAGGGACAGGCGAGGCCCGTGACGTCGAGAGTGGCGTTCACTGCCGCCCACCCGCGAACGTGAAATCCGGCGCGCCGGGACCCAGGGGTTGGCCGTGCGAGAACTCGACCGCGTTGCCATCGGGGTCGCGGAGGCCGCAGTAGTAACCGACCGGATAAGGCTCCTCGCGCGGCGGCCACAGCAGGCAGCCGGCGGCGCGGGCATCGGCGGCCACGGCGTCGACCTCGCGGCGGCTCGTCAGCGCGAAGCCGAGATGGCCGAAATCACCCTCGATCGGGGTTCGCGGCGGACCGCCGGCGATCAGCACGAAGACCAGGTCGCGCTCGCGCCCCGGCTCGGCCAGCCACGCCACCCGCTCCTCGTCCCGGCCGCGCTCGTGCGTGACGCGGAGCCCGCAGAAGCGGCGATAAAAGGCGACGCAAGCGTCGAGATCGGCGACGTGAAGCGCGAGATGGGTGAAGACCGGAGCCATGGCGCCGATTTTAGCACCAGTTCAAGCCAAGGGGGCGATGCGAATTTGGTTGGCAACTATATTAGCCCTGCCTAAATTAATGCCATGGAGATCGCTGAAATGGAACGAAACGCGCGCCGGGCGAGCGCGCTGTTGCGGGCGCTGGGCAACGAGCGCCGGCTGATGATCCTCTGCCACCTGGCCGAAGGCGAGCGCTCGGTGGGCGCGTTGCAGCGCCTGGTCGGGCTGGGCCAATCGGCGCTGTTGCAGCATTTGGCGCGGCTTCGGCGCGACCATCTGGTCCGCACCCGGCGCGAGGCCCAGACCATATACTACAGGCTCGGCAGCCCCGAGGCCGAGGCGGTGATCGCGGTCCTTCACCGCCTCTATTGCGAACCCGACGCGACCGGCGCCGTCGCGCTCACTGCTTAGGGGCCATCATCGCCCCGAGCAACTGCTTGAAATCGGTACCGTTGAGCAACAGCTTGCCTTCGGGCGTGAGCTCGAAGCGGTAGCGCCGCACCTTGGCGCCGTTCTCGTCGCTGTCGATGACGCCGAGCCCGGCGATGAACTGGGCCATGCCTTGGCTCTGAGCGGCGGTTTGGCGATCGGGCATGGTCGCCAACTTTTCGATCGCCGCGTCCAGGCCGCGAATGACGACCTCCAGCCAGCCGGTGGCGGACATGGCGGCGCCGGGATCGCCCTTGATCATTCCTTCGGTGGTCATCCCCAGGGCCGGCGCCTCGACGTTGATCGCCCGCACCCGAAGCTCGGTCTTGGCCTTGAGCGCGGCGGCCGACATCTGGTTGGCCAGCATCGCCTGGGCGAGATCGGGGTTGGCCCGCATCTTGGGATCGGCGAGTTTCAGGAACGAGCGCTTCAGGTCCTCGGCCGGGACGTTGATCGCGCCAAAATCGAGAACCGCCCGCTCGGGCACGAAATCCTCGCCGAGCTCGCCGGCGTCGGCCACCGCCAAGCCGGAATGCTCGTAGCGGAAGGAAAACCGCGCCAGGGCCTGATCGAGATCGTCGAGCGACAATTTATAAAACGCGCGATCGAGCGTAAACGCGCGCGCGCCTTCGCTGTCGTCGGCGGCGATCCCCGATACCGAGACATCCATCGACATGCCGTCGTAAAACGATGGCATGTCGCCGAAAAACGAGAGCGCGGCGGCGGGATCGCTCCACTGAGCCGGCGCGCCGCCGCCCGCCGCCGAGGCCGGGCTTTTGTCCATGAAGCGCGCCATTTCCGCGAGGCGCATCTTGGCGACCTTGGTGACGATCCTGATTTCGTCGATCACCAGCCGCCCGGCGTCGTCGGAATCGACCGCGAAGTCACGGGCGATGACGGTACTGGGGCCGCTCCAGCGTCCGGAAGCGACCTCGTCGAGCCGCGCGTGCATCTCCAGCGTCGCCAAGCGCGCGCTGGGCCGGGCCCCGGGTCGGGTAAACCAGATATTGCCGTAACTGGCCTCGGTCTCGATCAAGCTCTTGAGGGAGGGAACAAAGACGCCCTTGAAACGCTGCCGCTCGATAACGACGAAGCCGACGATAGTGCCGGCCTTGTCTTCGATGGCCATTGTCTTGGGCAGGGCGATCGAGACATCGAAGCGGTCGTCGCCCAGCGGCCGGGCGAGGATCGCCACGTCGCCGATATCGAGACCGCCGCCATCGGGGGCGCTCAGGGCGACGCCGGGAATGGTGATAGCAAAGGCATCGCCCTCCTCGCGCACCACGACCGGTCCAGAGCGTTGGTAGAAATTGTACGGCCAGCGGTCCATCGCCGCCTCGATCCGGCCCTTGAGAGCCTCCGACGCCTGACTCGCGGCGCCGGCGTCGCGCGCCATCACGACGATCGTCAAGGTGGCCAACAGGGTGGCCACGAACCATCCACGCCATCGGGTCATGGGCTTCGTCCCTCCTCAAGGGTGTCTTGAAATCTCGCGCGCGAAGAATGTCTCGAACATATTAGGCTGCCATACAACCGTTGCCGAATCCTGAAACCGCGCCACAACGATCGCGAGACGTGACCATTATGGCGAAGGCGCGCTAGATTGGACCACCGCCACGGCCAAAAGGAAGGATAAAGACATGAGCGATGGCTACCCGCGCGACCTGATCGGCCATGGCCGCACCCCGCCCGACCCGAAATGGCCTGGCGGCGCCCGCGTCGCGCTGCAATTCGTCATCAACTACGAGGAAGGCGGCGAGAACTGCATCCTGCACGGCGATCCGGCGTCGGAAGCCTTTCTCTCGGAATCGGTCGGCGCGGCGGCGCTTCCGGGCCTGCGCAACATGAACATGGAATCGATGTATGAATACGGGAGCCGGGCCGGCTTCTGGCGCCTCCACCGCCTGTTCACCGGGCGCGGCCTGCCGCTCACCGTCTATGCCGTGGCGATGGCCTTGGAGCGCAACCCCGAGGCCGCCCGGGCAATGAACGAGGCCGATTGGGAGATCGCCAGCCACGGCTATCGCTGGATCGAGTACCAGTATTTCGGCGCCGACGCCGAAGCCGAGCACATGCGCCGGGCGATCGAGATCCATACCCGCGTCACCGGCGCCCGTCCGCTCGGCTGGTACACCGGCCGGATGAGTCCCAACACCCGCCGCCTGGTGGTCGAGGAAGGCGGTTTTCTCTACGACGCCGACAGCTATGCGGACGACCTGCCCTACTGGGTGACCGATTACGGCCGCCCGCATCTGGTCATCCCCTATAC
>Ga0114931_10005302_pt1 | contig 15925 bp, 17 predicted proteins | sample 2SBtaG_FD_89579 | JGI IMG/M metagenome (GOLD analysis project Ga0114931, IMG submission 89579) | Deep subsurface microbial communities from Kolumbo volcano to uncover new lineages of life (NeLLi) - 2SBTROV14_V59a metaG | ecosystem: Environmental > Aquatic > Marine > Volcanic | place: Kolumbo...
GAAGGCGGCCGGCGTGCTGGCGATCAGGGCGTCGCGGGCGGCGGCCCGGTGCCCCGAGGCGGCGGCCGCGGCGCGGGCCTCGGTCACCGCCCGGCGGCCGAGAAGCAGCATGGCGAGGATCAGCGCGGCGGCGCCGACGGCGAGCGTGCCGGCCCAGCGCGGGGCGCCACCGGCGAGCCCAACCGAGACCACCGCCGCCGCCGCCGCCAGGGCGCCGCACAGCCCCGCCCAGACGGTCGAGCGAGCGGCGAATGCCGGCGCGCCGCTATCCCCCCCGCGGCGAAGGGTTAGCTGACCATCGGCCATCGCTCGACGGGCATGGCGCCACCGTCCGGTTAAGGCTCAATAACGGTAATGCGCCGCTTTGTACGGTCCGTCAACACTCAACCCCAAGTACTCGGCCTGGGCCTCGGTCAGCCGGGTCAACCGGACCCCGAGCTTGTCGAGATGGAGCCTGGCGACCTTCTCGTCGAGTGCCTTGGGAAGGACATAGACCCGGCGCTCGTACTTCTCGGGGTTGTTCCACAGCTCGATCTGGGCCAGCACCTGGTTGGTGAACGAGCTGCTCATCACGAAGCTGGGGTGGCCGGTCGCACAGCCGAGGTTCACCAGCCGGCCCTTGGCCAGCACGATCAGGCGCTTGCTGTCGGGGAAGGTGACCTCGTCGACCTGGGGCTTGATCTCGGTCCAGGCGAAATTCTGCAAGGCGGCGATCTGGATCTCGCTGTCGAAGTGGCCGATGTTGCAGACGATGGCGCGGTCCTTCATCGCCCGCATGTGGTCGAGGGTGATGACGTCGACGTTGCCGGTGGCGGTGACGAAGATGTCACCCAGCGGCGCCGCCTCCTCCATGGTCACCACCTGATAGCCCTCCATCGCTGCCTGCAGGGCGCAGATGGGGTCGATCTCGGTGACCACCACCCGGGCGCCTTGGCCGCGCAGGCTGGCGGCCGAGCCCTTGCCGACCTCGCCGAAGCCGCAGACCACCGCCACCTTGCCCGCGAGCATCACGTCGGTCGCCCGCTTGATCCCGTCGATCAGGCTCTCGCGGCAGCCGTAGAGGTTGTCGAACTTGGACTTGGTGACCGAGTCGTTGACGTTGAAGGCCGGCGCCATCAGGGTGCCGTCGCGCTCCATCTCATAGAGCCGGTGGACCCCGGTCGTGGTCTCCTCGGAGAGTCCGCGCACGGCCGCCATCAGGTCGGGGTGGCGCTCGTGCATGATCTTGGTCAGATCGCCGCCGTCGTCCAACAGCATGTTGGGGTGCCAGCCGCCGGGGCCGAAAAGGGTCTGCTCGATGCACCACTCGTATTCCGCTTCCGTTTCGCCCTTCCAGGCGAACACCGGCACCCCGGCGACGGCGACCGCGGCGGCCGCCTGATCCTGGGTCGAGAAGATGTTGCACGAGCTCCAGCGGACCTCGGCGCCGAGCGCGCGCAGGGTCTCGATCAGCACCGCGGTCTGGATGGTCATGTGCAGACAGCCGGCGATGCGCGCGCCCGTGAGCGGCGCGCTCGGGCCGAACTCGTCGCGCAGCGCCATCAGGCCGGGCATCTCGGTCTCGGCGATGTCGATCTCGCGCCGGCCCCAATCGGCGAGCGAGATGTCGGCGACTTTGTAATCGGTGGGGCCGGTCATCGGCGATCTCCTGTGAGTTCGTTCAGGGGGGGAAAGGCGGTTGCGGGCCGGGCGGCCGCCGCACTATAGGCAAAGCCCGCCGTCTGTCCAGCGTCCGGCGATCTCAGGCCAGGGCGTTGAAGTCGTCGAGGAGGGCGGCGATGACGCCCGAATCGCTCTGTTCCATGATCGTCGTCGCCCGCCTGCGGGCCTCGCCGAGCGAGAGCGAGAGCACGCGCTGCTTGACGATCGGCAGGCTCGCCGGCGCCATCGACAGCTCGTGCGCCCCGAGGCCGACGAGGAGCGGCGTGAAGCGGGGATCGCCGGCGATCTCGCCGCACACCCCGACCGGAAGGTGCGCCCGGTGGGCGGCCCCGATGGCGAACTGGATCAGCCGCAGCACCGCGGGGTGCAGGGGGTCGTAGAGCGCCGCAACGTTGTCGTCGCCGCGGTCGATCGCCAACGTGTACATGGTCAGGTCGTTGCTGCCGATCGAGAAGAAGTCGCACACCCGGGCCAGGCTGTCGGCCGAGAGCGCGGCGCCCGGGACCTCGATCATGGCGCCGATGGGGGGAAGCGGATCGGCGATCTTGACCCGTCGGGCATGGAGCCGGCGGACCACCCGGTCGAGCACCGCGCGTACCCGCCGGACCTCGCCGGCCGAGCCGATCAGCGGCAACAGGATGCGGACCGGGCCGTGGGCGCCGGCGCGCAGGATCGCCCCGAGCTGGGCCTCGAGAAGCTCGGGCACGCGGAGCGAGAGCCGGATCGCCCGCACCCCCAGCGCCGGGTTGGTGCTGTGCGGGATCTCGCTGCCGATGCCGCGGCCGAGCTTGTCCGAGCCGAGATCGAGGGTGCGCGCGGTCACCGGGCGCCCGCCCATGCCCTCGACGATGGCCTTGAGGTCGCGGTACTGCTCGTCCTCGCCGGGGGGCTCGTCGCGGTTCATGTAGAGGAACTCGGTGCGCAGCAGGCCGATGCTCTCGGCGCCGGCGCCGAGCGCGGCGGCGATCTCGCCGGGAAGCTCGACGTTGGCCTGCATGGCGATCCGGGCGCCGTCGCGGGTGACCGCCGGGATGTCGCGGAGCCGCGCGAGGTGGCGCCGCGCCGCCGCCTGCTCGCCGCGAAGGGCGCGGTAATGGGCGAGGGTGCGCGCGGTCGGATAGACGATCAGGCGGCCGGCGTTGCCGTCGACGACGACCGGCGCCCCCGAGGGCACCCGGCCGATCATGTCGGCGATCCCGCTCACCGCCGGCAGGCCCAGGGATCGCGCCATGATCGCGGTGTGTCCCTGAACGCCGCCGAGCGCCGTGGCGAAGCCGGCGATCCGCGCCGGGTCCATCAGGGCGGTGTCGGCGGGGGTCAGCTCCTCGGCCAGGATCACGGTGCCCTCGGGGAGGTCCGAGAAGGCCTGATAGCCGACGTCGAGGAGGTTGCGCAGAAGCCGGTCGGCGACGTCGCGGATGTCCTGGACCCGGGCCGCGAGATAGGCGTCCTCCATCGCGGCGAAGGCCTGGCTGAGCGCCGAAAGCTCCTCCATCAGCGCCGCCTCGGCGTTGAGCAGCTCCTCGGCGATCCGCCGATCGACCCCGCGGACCAGGCGCGAGCCCTCGAGCATGCGGGCATGGGCGTCCAACAGATACCCCATCTCCTCGGCGGCGCTCGGGGGCATCCCGGAGAGCTTGCCCCGCAGCGTCTCGACCTGGGCATGGCCCTTGGCCACCGCCCGGGCGAAGCGCTCGCGCTCGGCCGCGACCTCGGCGGCTGCGAGGGGACGCACCGGGACATCGGCGATCCCCGGCTCGACCACGTAAACGCTGCCGAGCGCGACCCCCGGGGCGACGCCGAGCCCGCTCAGCCTGATCTCCTCGACGTCGGCCTGTCGCTGAACCGTCTCCCCGGTCATCGGGTCCGATCCTCCGTATCCATGTCGTCTTCGAGGAAGCGGCAGAGCGCGCCCATTACCTCGGCGGCCTCGGGGCCGCGGGCGGCGAGATCGACCTCGCTGCCGAATCCCGCACCCAGGCTCATCAGCCCCATGATCGAGGTGCCCGAGACGCTGCCGCTTCGGTTCGAGACCGTGACGTCGGCGTCGTAGGTCGCCGCCAGCTTGACGAAGCGGGCCGCCGAGCGGGCGTGCAGGCCGCGCGGGTTGCCGATCCGCACCCGCCGCCTGAGCACCCTCGGAAGGCGTGCCGCCTGGTCCATCACTTCTGCCCGGCGAGAAGGGCGCTGGCCACGTTGATGTACTTGCGCCCGGCCTCCTGGGCGGCGGTCACCGCCTCGGCCATCGGGCTGTCGGCGCGGACGCTCGCCAGCTTGATCAGCATCGGCAGGTTGACCCCGGCGATCACCTCGACGTTGGCCTTGTCCATGATCGAGATGGCGAGGTTCGAGGGCGTGCCGCCGAACATGTCGGTCAGCAGGATGACGCCCGAGCCGTCGTCGACCTCGGCGACGGCGCGCAGGATGTCGTCGCGGCGGCGCTCCATGTCGTCGTCGGGGCCGATGCAGACCGTGCGCACGGCGCTCTGCGGCCCCACCACGTGCTCGGTGGCGGCGACCATCTCGTCGGCCAGTCTCCCGTGGGTCACCAGGACCAGTCCGATCATCGCCTCCTCCGTGCTCGGCTTCAGGCGGCGCGGTGGTTGAGGTCGCGGTGGCGCACGTGGACGCGCCGCCCCGCGGCGGCCAAGGTCTCGGCCAGACGCTCGGCGACGAACACCGAGCGGTGGCGGCCGCCGGTGCAGCCCACCGCGATCGTGAGATAGGTTTTGCCCTCGCGCTCGAAACGCGGCAGCAACGGCAAGAGCATCGCCGTCAAGCGTTCGAAGAAGGCGGGATAATCGGGGTCGGCGGCGACGAAGGCCGCGACCTCGGGATCGCAGCCGGTGAGTGCCTTGAGCTCGGCCACGTAGTGGGGGTTGGCGAGGAAGCGCACGTCGAACACCAGGTCGGCCTCGCGCGGGACCCCGGCGCGGTACGAGAACGAGGTGACGAAGACGCGCAGCCGAACCGCGTCGCCGATGGCGAAGTGGCCGCGCACCAGCCGCCTGAGGTCGGTCACCGAGAGCGCACTGGTGTCGATGACCAGGTCGGCATGGGCGCGCAGGTCGGCGATCAGCGCCCGCTCGTGGCGGATGCCGTCGATCACCGGGCGGTCATGGGCCAGCGGATGGCGGCGCCGGGTCTCGGTGTAGCGCCGGCCGAGCACGTCGTCGTCGCAGTCGATGAACAAGACCCGCGCATCGAGGTCACGGCGGCCGAGGACCGGGACGATCTCGGTGGCGAAGGTCTCGACCGTGAAGTCGCGGGTGCGGATGTCGATATCGATGGCGAGCGCCGAGCCGGCCGGCCCGAGACCGGCCAGCAGCACCGAGAGAAGCGCCACCGGCAGGTTGTCGACCGCCTCGTAGCCGGCGTCCTCGAGGGCCTTGAGCGCCGTCGTCTTGCCGGCCCCCGACATGCCCGAGACCAGGACCAGGCGCGGCCGTGGCGCCGGGCCGACGCTCGCCGCGGCCGGTGCCCGCGTGGTCACGGTCATGCTGCCCGCTCCACCGCCAGATGGCGCACCGCCAGACGGACCTTGGCCGTGGCCGAGGCGGCGAAGGGATCGAGCGCGAGCCGGGGCAGTCGGACGCCGCCGATCTCGCGAACCTCGGGCTCGGGCAGGCGCTCGACCGCCTCGGCCGGGACCAGGTCGACGATCAGCGCCAGCGCCACCGGCGCCCGCCACGGCAGCGAGACGATGCCGAGGCCGCGAACCTCGATCCGCCCGGCGATGGCCGGTGGCGGCGCCGCCAGGCAGCGCCCGGCCGCCACCGTCAGCATGACCCGGTCGTCGGCGACCAGGAGGGCGCCGGCATCGATCAGGCGAACCGCAATATCGGACTTGCCGCTGGCCGAGGGACCGCGGAACAGCACCCCGCGGCCATCCAAGGCGACACAGCTGGCGTGACACGACCACCCCATGGCGGCAGGGTCCGACGATGGGCTCACCCTGTCAATCGACATCCCCGGATCGACATGCTCAGGCCGCGCGGCTCGCCAGCCCCTCGGTCAGCAGGGAATAGAGCGCCTGCGCGTCGTCGGTGCTCCGCAGCTTGGTGCAGAACCGCGGGTCGCGAAGAAGCCGGGAAACCCGGGCCAGGGCCTTGAGATGATCGGCCCCGGCGGACTCGGGCGCGAGCAGAAGAAAGATCAGATCGACCGGCTTCTCGTCCACGGCCTCGAAGTCGACCGGCTCCTCGAGGCGGGCGAACAGGCCGGCCAAGTGGGCGAGCTCGGGGAACTTGCCGTGGGGGATGGCGATGCCCCCGCCGACCCCGGTGGTGCCGAGACGCTCGCGCTCCAGGAGGGTGTCGAAGATCGCCCGCTCGTGGAGCCCGGTGAGCGGTGCCGCGCGGCGCGCGAGCTCCTGCAAGGCTTGCTTCTTGCTCGTCGCCTTGAGATTGGCGATGACTCCCTCGAGCGAGAGGATTTCGGCGATGTCCATGGTGCGTTACCCGCTGTTATCGACTGGTCTCGAGGTCGGCGGGCGGCCGGGCGGTGCCGTGGTCGCGCCGCCGGCGCTTATGCCGGCGCATCTGCTTGTCGACGCCTTCGACCACGGCGGCGAACGAAGCATAGGCATCGGCACCGTCGGCGCGCCCGTCGAACGCCATGCTCTTGCCGACGTGGACGCGGATGGCGGTGCGGTAGAACGGACCCTCGCGCGAGAACGCGACATGGGCCTCGATGCCGTCCTCGAAGTACTTGGAGACGCTCGCGGCGAGGCGCGTGGTCGCATGCTCGCGCAGGGCGTCACCGACCTCGATCTGCTTTCCGGTGATGGTTATGTTCATGCTCGTGAACGCGTGGGTGGCGACGGCGCGACCGATCCCCCCGTTGGACCGCCGAGCGGGCCGGCCGATGGCTCGGCGCTGCCATCGCACCCGTCGGGGCGCCGGACCTTAAGTGTCGGGGTATCGCGAGTCAATAGGAACGCCATGGCGCCGTCCTCCTCGCTGGTTACCGGTGATGGCGGCGGCGGCCGAGCACGTCGCGGGTCTCGATACGGCCGCGCGCCGCCGTCATCAGAGGGCCCGGCGATAGCGCCGCCGGCGGTCGAGAGACGACGGGATTCGTTGGGATTCCCGGTACTTGGCCACCGTTCGACGGGCGATGTCGATGCCTTCCTCACGGAGAATGGTGACGAGCCGGTCGTCGGACAAGGGCTTGCCCGCTTCCTCGGCCGCAATCAGGGCCTTGACCCGCTGGCGCACCTTCTCGGCCGAGTGGGGCTCGCCGTTGACCGCGGTCGAGGCGATCGCGTGGGTGAAGAAATAGCGCATCTCCAGGGTGCCGCGCGGGGTCGCCATGTACTTGTTGGCGGTGACCCGGCTGACGGTGCTTTCGTGCATCCCGATGACCTCGGCGATGTCGCGCAGGATCAGCGGCTTCAAGTGGTCGATGCCGGCGGCGAGGAAGCTCTCCTGCTGGTGGACCAGCTCGGTCGCCACCCGGAGGATGGTATTGGCCCGCTGGTCGAGCGAGCGGACCAGCCAGTTGGCCGAGTGGAGGCGCTCGGTCAGGTACTCCTTCTCGGCCTTGCTCCGGGCCTGGCGAGTGATTCGCGCCAAGTAGCGTCGGTTGACCAGAAGCCGGGGCAGGGTGTCGGCATTGAGCTCGACCGTCCAGCCGCCGCCGGCAGCGTGGCGAACGATGACGTCGGGGATGATCGGCTGGGCGACCGCGGAGTCGAAGGCCAGACCGGGCTTGGGGTCGAGGGCACGAATCTCGGCCAGCATCGCCGCCAGCCGCGCCTCGTCGACCCGGCAGCGGAGGCAGAGCTCGTGATACTGATGGGCGGCGACCAGGTGGAGGTTGTCGAGCAGCATCGCCATCGCCTCATCGAGCCGGTCGCGGTCGCCAAGCTGGAGCGCCAGGCACTCACGCAGGTCACGGCAGAAGAGACCCGGCGGATCGATCTCCTGAAGCCGCCCGAGGGTCGCCTCGATGCGGGCCAGCGTGCAGCCGAGCTGGCGCGCGATCGGGGTCAGCTCGGCAGGCAGATAGCCGGCCTCGTCCAAGAGGTCGATGAGATGGGCGCCGATCAGCTTGTCGAAGGGGTCGAAGCCGGCCAGGTCCATCTGCTGGAAGAGGTGCTCGCGGAGCGTCAGGCCGTCGGCCACTGCGGAGTCGATGGCGCCGTCGCCGGCGCCCCGCCAGCGCTCGCCACCATGGGGGTTGCCGAAGGCGCCGTCCGAGCTCCACAGGTTGTCGTAATCGCCGTCGAGCTCGCTGACCACGCCGCTGGGCGGCTCGGCCGGGGCGGTGAGATCGGGCATGGTCGCGAGCGCGCCCTCCTCGGCCTGGGCGGTGCTCCCGTCGTCGCGCTCGAGAAGCGGGTTCTGCTCGATCTCCCGCTCGACGTACTCGACCAGATCGAGGTTGGACATCTGCAGCAGGCGGATCGCCTGCTGGAGCTGCGGCGTCATGACCAGGGTCTGGGTCTGACGCAGATCGAGCCGCGGTGTCAGCGCCATGGCGTCACACCGTCAGAGGCTGAAGCGCTCACCCAGATAGACCCGGCGCACCCCTTCGTGCGCGACGATCTCCGCCGGGGGGCCTTCCATGAGCACGCGACCGTCGTGCAGGATGTAGGCGCGGTCGATGATGTCCAGGGTCTCGCGCACGTTGTGATCGGTGATCAGCACGCCGATGCCGCGGTCCTTGAGGTGGGCGACCAGATCGCGGATCTCGCCGACGGCGATGGGGTCGATCCCGGCGAGCGGCTCGTCGAGCAGCATGAAGCTGGGGTGGGAGGCGAGCGCCCGGGCGATCTCGACCCGGCGACGTTCCCCGCCCGAGAGCGTCAGCGCCGAGACCCGTCTCAGGTGCGAGATCGAGAACTCGGCCAGAAGGGCGTCCAACAGGGTCTCGCGGCGCTCGCGGTCGGGCTCGGCCACCTCGAGGACGGCGCGGATGTTCTGCTCGACCGTGAGGCCGCGAAAGATCGACGCCTCCTGCGGCAGATAGCCCACCCCGAGCCGGGCGCGGCGGTACATCGGAAGCTCGGTGATCTCGTGGCCGTCCAAGGCGATGCTGCCGTAATCGGCCGAGATCAGCCCGGTGATGAGGTAGAAGCACGTGGTCTTGCCGGCCCCGTTGGGGCCCAAGAGCCCGACCACCTCGCCGCGCTGAACGCTCAGGCTGACCTCGCGCAGCACCGGGCGATCGCCATAGTGCTTGCCCAGGTGAGTCGCGACCAACCCGCGGTTCTCGGCGACCAGCCGGGGCTTGCCGTCGATGGTGCTCTGGTTACCGGCGAACGCGCTCGCGTCGCTTTGTGACATCCCTCTCACCGCTACCGCTGATCGCGTTCCGGCGGCCACGAAACCGTGCCGCAGGCGGCGGACCGACGGTGCCAAGAAGCCTCTTATTGATCTTTGGGCTTCGGTACGAACAAAGCCTTAACGCGGCCGTTCCCGCCCTTTTTGGCCACGTTGCTTTGCATCTTGCTCTTGCCGGTGGCGAGGTTCAACCGCAATCGGTCGCCGCGAATCACGTTGTCGTCGCGGGTCAGAACCACCGAGCCATCGAGGTCGATGGTCTCGGCGGTGACGTCATAGACCCCGTGGTCGCCCTGGGCGAGCGAATCGGGCGAGGCGATGAAGACGTTGCCGGTGGCCTCGATCACCGAGATGGTGTTGTTGCCGGCGTCGTCGGTGGTGTAGTGGACCACGAGCTCGTCGGCGCGCTGGTTCATGTCGCCCTGAACCGCATCGACGCGGCCGCGGAAGATGGCGGTGTTCTCGTCCTGCTTGACCTCGAGGGTGTCCGAGGTGATCTCGATGGGCTGCGAGGAATCGTGGCCCTTGGCGAAATTGGTCATCTGCGCCCCGGCACCCCCGGTGAGCGTCACGGTCAGGGCCGCGGCAAGCGCCAGAGCGCGCCAAGCCCCGGTCATGGCCTCGGCCCGCTCGCCCCGGGGAAGATGGTCATGCGCACGCCGTTGGTGAAGCGAAGGGTGCGGTTCGGCCCCTCGATGCGGAACCCGTTGGCGGTGAGCAGGCCGAGCGGGCCCTGGCCCTCGACCGGGCGGTTGCCCTCGGCGATCCGGGCGTCGAGGTCGATGACCGCGCGCTCGGTGTGGAACTCGTAGCCCTGGTCGGAGTAGAGCGCGACCGTGCCTTCGAGACTGAGGCGGTTCGTGCTGCGCACCAGCGAGCCGCGGTCGGCCAGCAGGGCCAACCATTTGGCGCCGTTCATCAGGATGTCGGCCTTAGGGACGGTGAAGTGCACACGGTCGGCATCGTCGGTGTCCTGGACGGCGGTCTCGGCGGTCACCGTATAGGGCTGATCGTTGCGGTCGACGCCGAAGTAGCGCGCGTTGGTCATGAAGAAATCGTCGTTGGTATCGACGCCGACGCGGGCAAAGCTCAGGCGGAAACCCTCGTCGCGCTGGCCGAACAGCGGCCACACCACGACCAGGGCCGCGAGCGCGACGGCGATCAACGGCAGAACCAGCTTCATGACGCTGACGAAGCGGCTATAGCGGGGGCTCATGACGATGTGCAAGCGCTGCCGCGCCACCTGCCCGCCGATCGATGCCTGCCAGGTCTTGGCCATGGTTGGCATGCGCTCCTCTGCCCCGAGACCGCTGGCGGGCGGGCTCATCGCATCCCCCCGGGCGCGCGGCGGCGGCACCGATTATGGGCGGCCGGCGCCGTCATGACAATCGGCGCGCGCTGGCCACGCGGCTCAATGGGCGAAGACATCGGGGTCGGCGAAGCCGAGAAGGTCGAGCTCGGCGCGATGGGGGAGGAAGGCGAAGCAGGCGGCGGCGAGCGCGTCCCGTCCCTCCCGCGCCAGCATGGCGTCGAGCCGCTCGCGCAGGCCATGCAGCCAGAGGACGTCGGCGGCGGCATAGGCGACCTGCTCGGGGCTCAGCTCGGGCGCACCCCAGTCGGAGGTCTGCTGCTGCTTCGAGATCTCGATCCCGAGAAGCTCGCGGCAGAGGTCCTTGAGCCCGTGCCGGTCGGTATAGGTTCGGACCAGCTTGGAGGCGATCTTGGTGCAATAGACGGGCGCGCAGACGATGCCGAGGTGGCGTCGCAGCATGGCCAGATCGAAGCGCCCGAAGTGGAAGATCTTGAGGGTCCCGGGGTCTTCGAGCAGGGCCGCGAGCCTAGGCGCCGTGAGCGGCCCTTGGGGAAATTGAACGAGATGGGCGGCGCCGTCGCCCGCCGAGAGCTGGACCACGCACAAGCGGTCGCGCCGGGGGTCGAGGCCCATGGTCTCGCAGTCGACCGCCACCACCGGGCCGAGGTCGAGGTCGGCCGGCAGATCGCCCTGATGAACGCGGTTCACCACCCGATAGCACCGATCGTGGTCGAGGGAGCTGGTGCCCAGGAGAAGACTCGAACTTCCACGACCTTGCGGTCACTAGCACCTGAAGCTAGCGCGTCTGCCAATTCCGCCACCTGGGCTCCGAGCGAGGTTTTCAACTAGTCCCGGGGCCGGGCCGTGTCAACCGCCGAGGCCCCGCCGAGGCGGGCCTGCGGCGCCGGTTGCCAGGGCCGTGCGGGCGGCTATGATGGCGGCGCCACCCAGCGACCAATGTGGAGGCCGCGATGGCCGAGAACGATGCCCTGTTCCGCCGCAAGGTGACGGTGTTCGGGGGGACCGGGTTCATCGGTGCCCATCTGGTGCGCCGCCTGGCCAAGCACGGCGCCCGCATCGAGGTGGTGACGCGCCAGCCCGAGCACGTGATGCCGCTCAAACCGCTGGGCGATCCGGGCCAGATCGTGGCGGTCGCCGGTGACATCCTGGACCCGGGTGCGGTCGCCGCCGCGGTCGCCCGCAGCGATCACGTCGTCAACCTGGTGGGGATCCTCTACGAGCGCGGCCGCCAGAGCTTTCGCGCCGTCCATGTCGGGGGTGCGCGCAGCATCGCCAAGGCCGCGGCCGAGGCGGGGGTGCGGCGGCTGGTGCAGCTCTCGGCGATCGGTGCCTCGACGCGCTCGCCGGCGGCCTATGGGCGCTCCAAGGCGGCGGGCGAGGCGGCGGTGCGCAAGGCCTTTCCGGGCGCGACCGTGCTCCGGCCCAGCGTCGTCTTCGGGCCCGAGGACCAGTTCTTCAACCGCTTCGCGGCGATGGCCCAGGTCTCGCCGGTGCTGCCGCTGATCGGCGGCGGTCGAACCCGGCTCCAGCCGGTCTACGTCGGCGACGTCGCCGAGGCCGTCGTCCGCAGCCTCGGGCGCGCCGAGACCGCCGGGGCGACCTTCGAGCTCGGCGGGCCCCAGGTGCTCAGCCTGCGCGAGATCATGGCCTATGTCGTACACATCACCCGGCGGCGCCGACTGCTGGTGCCGGTTCCCTTCTGGATCGCCGATCTGATGGCGGCGGTGTTGGAGTGGCTGCCGCAGCCGCCGCTGACCCGCGACCAGGTCAAGATGCTCACCCGCGACACCGTGGTGGGGCGCAACGCCAAGGGGCTCGCCGATCTGGGCATCACGCCGGTGGCCATCGCCACCGTCGTCCCCGATTACCTGCGCATCTATCGCCCCGGCGGCGGCGCGGCACGGATCGCCTTGGCCTAGGGCACAGGCCCTCTCAGGCCGCCGGCGCGAAGTAGCCGATGCCCACCAGCCACAGGATCAGCGCCCCGAGAAGCAGCCGATAGACGACGAAGGGGGTGAAGGTGGCACGCGCCAGCCAGCGCATCATCAGCCCGACCGCGATCAGGGCGGCGATCAGCGCCATCGCCGCCGCCCCCACGACGTCCCAGGCGAGCGCGGTATCGCCCGCGCGCACCAGCTCGAGGCCCTTCAGCGTGCCGGCGGCGACGATCACCGGGATCGACATCAGCATCGAGAACCGCGCCGCCTCGGTGCGCTCATAGCCGAGCAGGCGCGCCGCGGTCATGGTGATGCCCGAGCGGCTGGTACCGGGCACCAGCGCCAGCACCTGGGCGAGGCCGATGAACAGCGCGTGGCCGAGCGTCATCTGGCCCAGGCCATGAACCGGCGGTACCAGCCGATCGACGCCATAGAGGACGACGCCGAAGCCCAGCGTCGTCCAGCCGATCACCAGCGGGGTCCGCAAGGCATCGATGAGGCCGATGGCCTCGGCGGCGGCGCCCACCATCACCACCGGCACCGTCGCCGCCGCGATCAAGAGCGCCATCCGCCCGCCCGGATGCGCCCGGCCGCGGGCGAGAGAGAGCAGGCCGCCGAGCATCCAGAGCACATCGCGCCAGAAGTAGATCACGATGGCGCCGAGCGTGCCCACATGGACCGCGACGTCGAGGATCAGCTCGGTGTTGGCCGCGGCGTGCCAGCCCAGGAGGTCGCGGGTCAGGATCAGGTGGCCCGACGAGCTGATGGGCAGGAACTCGGTCACCCCCTGGACCAGGGCGAGGACGAGAAGCTGCATGGCCGTCATCGTGGGCTCCGAACGCCGCCGCGCGCCGCGACCATACACGCGCCCCTTTCGGCCTCGCCAGAGAGATTTTAGTTCCGCAGCGTGACCTATGATGGCCGTAAAGCGGCGCCTCGAGCGCCACTGAGGGTTGCCTCTGCGACTCGCACGGGAAATTCGCGACAGCTTTGTTGACCTATCGGCCCGATTTGGCCTCGCCAAGCCGCCGACTTTGCCGTAAAAAGCCTGGCGGAGGGACCTTGCGCCGACCTCTCGAAGGGGGACCCGTGGCCACCGAGCTGCAGAAGTTCGTCACCGTCGCCCGGCGGGCGCCGACCAAGCGCCCCGCCGAGGTGCGCCGCCGTGACTTCGCCGAGATTCACCGGGCCTTCGAGCCCGCCGAGGCGGCCGCTCAGGCGGCGCGCTGCGCCCAGTGCGGAATCCCCTTCTGCCAGGTCCATTGCCCGCTCGGCAACAACATCCCCGACTGGCTGATGCTGACCGCCTCGGGGCGCCTCGACGAGGCCTACGAGATGGCGGCGGCGACCAACACCTTCCCCGAGATCTGCGGTCGCATCTGCCCCCAGGACAGGCTGTGCGAGGGCAACTGCGTGATCGAGGCGGGCTTCGGCGGGGTGACCATCGGGGCGGTCGAGACCTTCATCACCGAGACCGCCTTCGCCCGCGGCCTGGTGACGCCGGTGCGGCCGCGCCGCGAGCGGGCGCAGAGCGTCGGCATCGTCGGCGCCGGCCCGGCCGGGCTCGCGGCCGCCGAGCGGCTGCGCCGGCGCGGCTATCGGGTCGCCATTTATGACCGTTACGACCGGATCGGCGGGCTGCTGGTCTATGGCATTCCCAACTTCAAGCTCGAGAAGCAGGTGGTGGCGCGCCGCGCCGCGCTGCTGGCCGAGGGCGGGGTGGTCTTCCATTCCAATTTCGCGGTCGGGCGCGACGCCAGTCTGGGCGAGCTTCGCCAGCGTCACGATGCGGTGCTGCTCGCCTGCGGGGTCTATGCGGCGCGGGTGCTGATGGTGCCGGGCGCCGGCCTCGCCGGGGTGGTGCAGGCGATCGACTACCTCACCGCCAGCAACCGCGTCGGCCTCGGCGATAGGCTCGCCGACTTCGATTCGGGCGTGCTCGACGCTCGCGGCAAGGACGTGGTGGTGATCGGCGGCGGCGACACCGCCATGGACTGCGTGCGCACCGCGGTTCGCCAGGGGGCGCGCTCGGTCACCTGCCTCTATCGCCGCGACCGCGACAACATGCCGGGCTCGCGCCGCGAGGTCGCCCACGCCGAGGAGGAGGGGGTGCGCTTCGTCTGGCTGGCCGCCCCCGAGGCCCTGCTCGGCGACGGCGCCGTGCGGGCGGTCCGCGCCGTGCGGATGCGCCTCGGCGGCGCCGATGTCGACGGCCGCCAGACCCCCCAGCCGATCGCCGGATCGCGCTTCGATCTCGCTTGCGACCTCGCCATTCAGGCGCTCGGCTTCGATCCCGGCGACGTCCCGGCGGCGCTCGCCGCGCCCGAGCTCGCGGTCACCCGCTGGGGCACGGTCAAGGCCGATTTCGCGACGCTCGCGACCAGCCTCGACGGCATCTTCGCCGCCGGCGACATCGTCCGCGGCGCCTCGCTGGTGGTCTGGGCGATCCGCGACGGCCGCGAGGCGGCCGATTCCATCCACGCCTATCTCGCCGCCCGCGCCGCCCCGGCGGCCGCGGTCGCCGCCGAGTAGGGCCGGGAACGCGACCATGACCGCAGTGACGAAGACCGCGAGCAAGCCCCGCTGGGTGCGGACCTTGCACAAGCTGGAAACGCTCGACGACGATCTCGGCGGCATCGGCGAGTCGGTCGGCCCCCGCACTGGACCCAACAAGAGAACGCACGGAGAGAAGGAAGACTTTGTCCTTCGCCGCTTGCTCGTGGCTTGGAAGCAAATAAAGGAGCTGGACCTTCCGGTGGCGGTCCGCGCCAGTCGCGACGAGCCGCGCGAGCCCGATTTCGTGCTTCGCTGGCCTTCCGGGGCCACGCTAGGCATCGAAATCACCGAGGCCGGAGAGGAGAACTACCAGGCCTGGCTCACCTACGTCGAAGGGTTGTCGGCAGAGGAAAAGAGCCGAGCCTTGAGTGAGTTCCGGCCATCGACCCCAGAGGTGGCCCAGAAGATCGTTAAGGCGATCAAGGGCAAGACCGCAAAATTCGACCAGGGCTGGTATGGTCGCCCAGGTACTTGCGATCTCGTCGTATACGACAACACGACTTGGGAAGGTGCCCTGGACAAGCGGCAGATATTGGCCTTCGTCGAGGCCGAAAAAGACGTTGTCGGTCGGTTCAGGAGAATTCACTATATTTGTGATGATGTCGTGTACACAAACCTATTCACGAATGAACGGAAAACAATTCCTGTCGGTCAGTGCTATGAAATCGATTTTCATGCCTGGATTCTTGCGCAAGCCGGCTTCCTCGACCGTCGGGAGTGGGAGAAGGTGGACGCCATCCACATTGCGGAGGAGCTCGACGCCTTGGCCAGGTCCGATCGCCACCGGCTGGCGAGCCATATACGCATTCTCTTGGTCCACCTGTTGAAGTGGCGGTGGCAGCCGAGCCGTCGCGGAACGAGTTGGCGGAACTCGATATTGAACGCGCGCGCCGCAATCGAAGATGTCCTCTCGGCCTCGCCGAGCTTGCGCCCCGACGTCGAGCGGGGGATGGCGAAGGAGTACCGTAGAGCCCGCCGCGAAGCCGCAAGGCAAATGCATATTGAAGCTGATCGACTTCCTGAGATTTGTCCCTATGAGCCGGCGCAACTCGTCGACGACGACTTCTTTCCCGAGGACGCCCCCCGATGATCGACCCGAACGCCCCGTGGGCGGCGGAGGTGGCGCGGCTGGCGCGCGACGGGCTCTA
>Ga0114931_10005303_pt1 | contig 15924 bp, 18 predicted proteins | sample 2SBtaG_FD_89579 | JGI IMG/M metagenome (GOLD analysis project Ga0114931, IMG submission 89579) | Deep subsurface microbial communities from Kolumbo volcano to uncover new lineages of life (NeLLi) - 2SBTROV14_V59a metaG | ecosystem: Environmental > Aquatic > Marine > Volcanic | place: Kolumbo...
GAGCAGAATTTTTAGCAATTGCAGTGCCTGCCGGGTATGCCATGCGTTTTCGGGCACGGGTTCACCGTCTATGGTGATATGGAAATTCCCCAACAGATATATTTTGAGCATAAATGTATTATAACCTGAATAATGACAAAAACTCCAAATTAAGGTTATTATAATGCCGGGCGATGAGCGGGCAAAGTTGATGCGCCGCCGTCAGCAATTTGTATATATTTGCCAGTCATTCAAGGTGTGCTATAATCTGTCCCAGAGAAATTATGTGTTACCCGCACATGAAAAGGAGAAAAATTATGCCGCAACTCGGCGTTCCTGAACTGCTCATCATTTTGGTTATTATTGTGGTTATTTTTGGGGTAGGGCGTTTACCGGAGATTGGTGGCGCAATCGGTAAATCCATCCGCGAATTTAAAACCCAAATGACGGATGACGAAAAAGCCGCGGCAGATGCGAAAAAATCTGCCGAAGACGAACCGGACAACAAAGAATAATTTTCCGTTTTTGAGAACAACACCGGCATTGCTGATGCCGGTGTTTGATATACCCCCTCGTTTTTTAGCACTCGCCCACACCGAGTGCCAAAATTACTGCTCGGTATTTGCAAAATCTCCCTTTTTTGAGTATGATAGATTTCGGTTTTAGCACTCTCGACCTTTGGGTGCTAAACCGGATTCATCAAGACAAAATAATCAACATCAAAAAAGGAGTGAACACCAATGGCAAAACAGATTTCTTTTAACGAAGAAGCACGTCGGGCGCTGAAACGCGGCGTCGACACCCTTGCCGATGCGGTAAAAACTACCCTGGGCCCCAAAGGGCGCAATGTCGCCATCGACAAAAAATGGGGCGCACCCACCGTGACCCACGATGGCGTTACCGTCGCCAAAGAGATTGAACTGGAAGATCCGTTTGAAAATATGGGCGCGCAACTGCTGAAAGAAGCCGCCACAAAAACCAACGACATCGCCGGTGACGGCACCACCACCGCCACCGTGCTGGCTCAAGCCATCACCAACCAAGGGTTGAAAAACATCGCCGCCGGCGCAAACGCCATGCTGCTGAAACGTGGTATTGAAATTGCCGCACGCAAAGCCACCGAAGCCGTTGCCGATATGGCAATCCCCGTTGAAGGGCGCGAAAATGTCGCCGATGTCGCCAGCATCTCTGCTGCCGATGAAGAAATTGGCGAACTCATCGCCGAAGTGATGGAAAAAGTTGGTAAAGACGGCGTCATTACCGTGGAAGAAAGCAAAGGCTTAAAATTTGAAACCTCTTACGTAGACGGAATGCAATTTGACCGCGGCTACATCAGCCCGTACTTCATCACCGATTCCTACACGATGACCGCCAGCTTGCAAAATCCGTCTATCCTCATTCACGAAAAGAAAATCTCCTCGGCACAAGACCTGGTTCCAATTTTGGAAAAACTCATCCAAACCGGTAAACGCGACCTGGTCATCATCGCCGAAGACGTTGACGGCGAAGCGCTGGCAACACTGGTACTGAACAAACTGCGCGGTATGCTGAACGTGCTGGCAGTCAAAGCCCCCGGCTTCGGCGACCGCCGCAAAGCCATGCTGAAAGACATCGCTATTTTGACCGGCGGTGAAGTTATCAGCGAAGAAATCGGCAAAAACTTGGGCAACGCCACACTGGATGACCTCGGTACAGCCGAAAAAGTCACTTCTACCAAAGATGACACCACTATCGTTGGCGGGGCCGGTAGCGATGAAGCCATCCAAGGGCGCATCCACCAAATCCGTGCCGAAATTGAAAACTCCACCAGCGACTATGACCGCGAAAAATTGCAGGAACGCTTGGCGAAACTCGCCGGCGGCGTGGCAGTCATCGGCGTGGGTGCAGCCACCGAAACCGAACTGAAAGAGAAGAAACACCGGGTAGAAGACGCACTGAGCGCAACCCGCGCCGCAGTGGAAGAAGGCGTGGTTCCCGGCGGTGGTGTGGCACTCATCAAAGCCCAAAAAGCACTCGCCGACCTGAGCCACGATGTTCCCGACATCAACACCGGCATCAAAATCGTCCGCCGCGCGCTGGAAGCCCCGATGCGCGGTCTGGCTGAAAACGCCGGCTTCGACGGCGCCGTCATCGTGGAAGAAGTTCGCCGCCGCAACGGCGACAACGGCAGCAACATTGGCTTTAATGTGCTGAGCGAAAACTTTGAAGATATGATCAAAGCAGGGATCATCGACCCCGCCAAAGTGACCAAGAGCGCCATCTCCAATGCGGCATCCATTGCCAGCATGATCCTCACCACCGAAGCGCTCATCACCGATATTCCCGAACCCGAGCCCCCCGCCCCCGCCGGTGGCGCTCCCGGCGGAATGGGAATGATGTAATCCACCGTAAATCCAAACGCGCTGCTCTCGCGGGCAGCGCGTTTTTTTTATGAACCGATAACCTTCACAGACAGTAACTGTACAGCCATTAACCGCGATACGTCATTGCGAGCGCAGCGAAGCAATCTCCGGTAAACTATAGTGGGGATTGCTTCAACCCTAACGGGTTTCGCAATGACAGGCTGTACAGTCACCACAGACATTCCCTTTTAGCATATTAAGGCAATTATGCTATAATGCTTTCCGCAATTCTACCGCCATCGGCGGGTGAAAAAGGAGTTACTTTTGACAGTGAAATCACCAACCAACCAAAAAGTGATCCACGCCACGGTCAACATCGTGCTGAACGCAGCCATCAAAGCCGGCATCGGTGGCGGCATTGCCGCATCACTGTTGCTGCTGGTAAACCAAATCGCTTTCCCCCTGCTGCGAACCGTGCTCATCCCCCCGGCATTCGTCACCGTATGGATTGTGACCGGCATTGCCGCCGCGATGTTCGCCGGGACACGGGTTAAAACGCCACGCGACGGCTTTCACGTCGGCTTGCTTGCCGGAATTGTTGCCGGAACGGTGTCCGGTCTGGTTGCAATGCTGATGGCAGCTTTCGGCGTGACGTTTAAACAGGTGGGGGCGGGTATTCTTACCCAATTTTCCGCCGCACAACTAGAATCGATGGCGCAATCGGGCATTACCGAGCAATTACTGTCGGCAATCAGCATGGTCATTGCCGCGCTATTTGTGTGCGGTGCAGGGGGTATTTTGGTTGCGGCGCTGCTGGGCGGCGTCGGCGGCTGGCTCTATCCAAAATTCAACAAGTAAATCACCGGAAGCCATAAAATCTGTGGGTCCCCGCCTTCGCGGGAATGACATTGGCAAAATCTCGCAAGAACCTTACCTTTCCGGTCGAGAAATTATTTTCAAAAAAACGAAAGCGGATGCCCGATTGAATGAGCATCCGCTTTTTGTTATCCTACTTCCATCAATTTCTTCAAAATGGGTATAGCGGCGCGGGCAGCACGTCCTCGGTGACTGATGCGGTGTTTCTCCGCGGCAGAAACCTGCGCCAATGTTTTGCCATATTCGGGAATCCAGAAAATAGGGTCGTAACCGAAACCGCCATCTCCGGCAGGCGCACGGGTGATGCGTCCCTCAACCGTGCCTTCTACCACATCTACCACCATCTGCGGCAAAACAATCGCCAGCGCACACCGAAAGCGTGCCGTGCGTTTTTCGTCGGGCACATCGCGCAATTTTTCCAGCACCAACTCGTACCGCCGGCGGTGGGCATTTTTCGGTGTGCCCCCATACCGCGCCGAAAATACTCCCGGCTCACCGCCGAGCGCATCCACTTCCAAACCGGAATCATCGGCAATGGTCAGCAATCCCGATACCTGCGCGAAGACTGTCGCTTTGATGATGGCATTTTCTTCAAACGTTGTGCCGGTTTCTTCCGGCTCAAAATCCAATCCCTCATCACGGGGAAAGGTTATTTCCAGCGGCAACTCGGCAAAAATTTCCCGAAATTCTTCGATTTTATGCGGATTATTGGTGGCAATTAAAAGTTTCATCGGCAGTTACTGTAACAACACCGTGAACGATTTTTCGCTGCCAGCAGGTGTCCAAACCAGCGCCAGCGGTGTATCATTTTTTATTATATGGAAGAGTAAATCGCCCTCGATGGACTGTCCGGCGGCAATCTGCCCATTGCTCAACCGCCGACCATTGTCCGCTTGCGGGTCGGGCTGGTATTCCAAACCTTCGCCGTTTTTCAGCACAAATTCTTCAATCGCAACCGGAACAGTTCCGGCAGCGGTGTTTTTTAAGCCCACCGATACCGCGACAAACTCCATGCCGTCGGCGGCAGCCAAATTGTTGGGTTGAACAGCCCGCTGCAAATCGAACACGGTTAATTCTACCCCAGACGACGCAACGATTGGCTGCCCGATGCCCACTGAATCCACCGGCGCGTTCGGCATTGCCGTCGGGGCGATATTCGGTACGGCGGCGGTGCCACCGGACACGCTCGGCTGCGGCAGCGAAGATTCCGGCAGTGGCGCCAATTGTCCCGCCGGTGTTTCCTTCGGGCTGGTGATGCCATATCGCTCATCAACCACCCACCCAACTGCGGCGGTCAGCACACAACAACCGACCAGCAACAGCACCAAACACCCTCCGGCAAAAAAGTAAAAAAGTGGACTGCGTCCGCGGGGAGGGTCTTCATCGTATTACGGTTCAAGTTGCTCCGGCGGTTGATATTGCGGTGGACGGACATACTGCGGCGGGCGCGGCGGGTAGTTGGGTGTTCCCCAGTTTTGTGTCATAGTGTTTCTCCTGCAAATTTTGTAAAAAACCAAATCCATTATAACATACTGCGGCAAGATGCGTAAAACGGATTTGGTGATTTAAATGGACAACCTGAAAAGTGCTGCTGCAAAAATGGGATATGCCCTTTCTGATGAGCAGCTGGAACAATTTGAAACCTATTTTGCCGTGCTCACCGATTGGAACCGGCGAATGAATCTCACCCGCATTATTGAGCGGGATGATGTGATTGCCAAACATTTTCTCGATTCGCTAACCTGCCTGCGTGCCGTGCCGAAACTGCCCGCGCGGGTAATTGATGTCGGGACGGGGGCGGGTTTTCCCGGTGTGGTGCTGAAAATTTTTCAGCCGGACATTCAACTCACGCTGGTGGAATCGGTGGGGAAAAAGACCACCTTTTTGCAGTATCTGGCAGAAACGCTGGCGCTGGAAAATGTAACCATATTGCATGCCCGCGCAGAAGACGTGGGACGGATGCCCGCCCACCGCGAAAAATACGGGCTGGCGGTGGCGCGCGCCGTTGCGCCGGTGCGGGTGCTGGCGGAATATTTGCTGCCGTTGGTGAAAACCGGCGGGGTGATGCTGGCGCAAAAAGGTACCAATCCCGCCGCCGAAGTTTCCGCCGCCCGAAATGCATTCGGCATTTTGGGGGGAAAGCCCATCCAAACCCTGGCGGTTTCGGTGCCGATGCTGGATGCGGCACGGCATTTGGTGCTGGTGCGCAAAATCAAACCCACGCCCAAACAATATCCGCGCAAAGCAGGCACACCGGCTAAAAAACCAATTTAGTGACTCACCTTACGCAGTCAAGGATTTGACAAAATAGAAATTATGGTATTGTTGGTGAAAATTCCGAATTTTTGGTTTTCCCCATCCCCCCTGACCCCCTCCCCCAAATTTGGGGGAGGGGGTCAGGGGGAGGGGGTAAAATCGTTAAAGTAAAATATCAACCGTTGTCAAATTTTAAGGTGCGTAACATCAGTTAGTGAATAAGTGAATAGTGAATAGTAAATTAACCAAACACCGTCAATCATCATTTATCATTCGTCATTCGCCGTTTGAAACTGCGATTTTATTTCTGCTGGCGTTCGGTGTCTATCTGCGCGGACTGGCGCCCACGGTTGCCAGCATCTTCGATGATTCGCTGGAATTTCCGCTGGTGGTGCATCGGCTCGCCATTGCCCACCCGACGGGGTATCCGCTGTTCACCCTGCTGGGGAAACTGTTCAGCCTGCTTGCGCCACAGCGCACCGCTTTTTTGCTCAATTTGATGACCGCACTGTTTGGGGCGCTCGCCGTTGCACTGACCTACCGTGCCGGATTGGCAGTCTATCCGAAAGAAAAAACAACCGCCCGCCGCGCCGGTATGTGGCTCGCCGCGCTGATGTTCGGATTGGGGCCGGTGTTTTTCAGCCAAGCCACACTGGTGGAAGTGTACACCCTCAACGCCGCATTCATCGCCGCACTGCTGTGGCTCGCTCTGCGAAAAAAGTGGCTGGCGCTGGCGGTTGTGTTCGGATTGAGCTTGACCCACCACCGCACCGCCATTTTGACCGCCCCCGCGCTGGCAATCGTGCTCATCAGCCATTATCCCCTGCACCGGCGCGACGGCTGGCGGCAATTGTGGCGCGATATTCCCCCGCTGAAAGCCGCTTTCGCCCTGCTTGCCCCGCTAGCGCTGTATCTTTACCTGCCACTGCGCGGCGCGGTCGGCTCGCTGGATGGCAGTTATGAAAATTCGTGGGCGGGGTTTTGGCGGCATGTGATGGGCGGCGGATACGGCACAACGTTTCTGCTGGGCAATCCCTTCGGCAATGAGCGCGGTCTTTCTTTTTATGCCGATTTACTCCGTGCCGAATTGGGCTGGTGGGGGCTGGCGCTGGCAGCGGTGGGCATCATCGCGCTGATGTGGCGAAAAAATTGGCGCGCGCTGGCATTGACGGGTGTGGCATTTGCCACGTTTTTGGCATTCAATCTGCAATACACGGTGACAGATATCGCCGTATTTTTCATCCCTGTGTTTTTGATTTTGGCGCTGTGGGCGGGGGTCGGATTGGGAGAAATGATTGATTTGGTTGAACACAGCGTTCACCGGATTCCCACAGCCGGAACAACTATTTTGCTGGCAATTTTACTGCTGTGGCGCGGGGCGGCAGTGGATGAAAGCCGCGCCGGGCAGTGGGATGTGCATGATTACGGGCTGGACGCGCTGGCGCAACCCGCGCCGAATGGCACGGTGGTCGGAATTTTGGGGGAAATGACTCTGCTGCGCTATGTGCAGGAAGTGGAGGGTGTGCGCCCCGACATTCGCACCATCGCCGCCGACCGGGATGACATGCGGCGCGACACGGTGGCGCGGTTGCTTTCGGCGGGGGAAACGGTGTACATCACCCGCGAATTGCCCGGTATGCCCGCCGAGTGGCGGCTGTCGGCTGCGGGGCCGCTGATTCGGGTGTCGGATGCGCCCATCCCCGCACCGAATTTCGATACAGTGCTGAACACAGCCATCACGCCGGAAATCACGCTGGCGGGGTATTCCGTCACCCGTCCGCCATCACACCACACCCCCGCGCCCATACGGTTAACGCTGGTTTGGCAGGCGGTGCAATCGCCACCGGTGGATTTAAAAGTGTCGGCGCGGCTTCTGGACGGGGCGGGAAATGTCGTGGCGGTTGCCGATGCCGTGCCGGTGCATTTTGCGTTTCCCACCGGCCGTTGGCACGCGGGCGACGCCATCGCCGATGTGTATGACCTGCAATTGCCTGCGGGCACATCCGGCACATTCACCCCGCTCATCATTCTGTATGACCCCGCCAACGGCGCGGCAGAAGTCGGGCGGGTGGAATTGCCGCCGGTTACTGTGGAATAAACTTAGCTACCGGACAGTTTTGAAAATAGCTCACAGATGACACAGATTTTACGTAGTGGCACGCTGCAGCGTGCCCTAAAGCCATCAGTAACAAGTTAAGGGTTTTTGCCAATTATCACCGGGAACAATGTCCCAATAATTTCAGGACTTACGCAGTTTTCACCCTTCGATACGCCCTGACGGGTTACTCAGGGTGAAAACACCGTAGTAGGCTCGACTAATTGTCCGGGAGCATCACTACTCGCATCTGCAATTTGTGAGAAAACCGTAAACACATCCTGAGTAGGCTCGACCGCAGGGAGAGCCGTATCGAAGGGTGTGTTTGGCAACTGATTGGCGTAAGCCCTGAAGCTGACAAATGTACAATTTTTTACCTGCATCAATGCCTCGAAACAATTTTCGGGACGGGACATTCCGGAATGACATTTCATTCGACAGACATACAATTTCCTTAACTTGTTACCAATATCCTAAGGCGTTTGCCCGGCATATTCCAGCCGCAGTGTCGCGTTGCGAATCAACAACAGTTTCATACTACCTCCCCAGCGCGGCAGATTGCGCCGCCAGCAATTCGGTGATACCCGCTTCTGCCAAATCGAGCAGGGTATTCAGCATTTGGCGAGAATATGGCGTCCCCTCTGCCGTGCCCTGCACTTCGATGAATTGCCCGTCACCGGTCATGACGACATTCATATCCACTTCCGCCGCCGAATCTTCAGCATAACACAAATCGAGCATCGGTTCGCCATCCACCACCCCCACGCTGACCGCCGCCACCGGCGTGCGGAACACCTTTTGCGGAATGACACCCGCCGCCACCAGTTTTTGCAGTGCCAACGCCACGGCGACATATCCGCCGGTGATGCTCGCTGTTCGCGTGCCGCCATCGGCTTGCAGCACATCGCAATCCACCGTGACCGTGCGCGCGCCGAGCGCGTCTAAATCGAAGGCGGCGCGCAAACTCCGCCCGATGAGCCGCTGGATTTCTTTGGTGCGCCCGCTGTTCATCGCGCGTTTGCGGTCGATGCGGGTGTTGGTCGAGCGGGGCAGCATCCCGTATTCCGCCGTGAGCCAGCCGCCGCCTGCGTCTTCTTTCCAGCGCGGCACACTCTCTTCAATCGAAGCGGTACACAGCACACGGGTATTTCCTGCTGTAACCAGCACGCTCCCTTCGGCGTGCATGGTGAAATCGGGTGTAAAAGTGACAGGGCGCAATTCATTATGAGCACGATTATCAATTCTGGACATTTTTCCTCCGTTTTTCGCTTGCTATTCGTAATGACAAACTGCGGCAAATGCGATATAATAAAAGAGATGAAAACCATTTTACTCTTGCGACACGCCAAATCGGATTGGGGTAACCCAACGCTGGCAGATATTGACCGCCCGCTGGCAGAACGCGGCAGGCGTGATGCGCCGAGAATAGCGCGCGTGCTGACTGCATCCAAATGGATGCCCGATGCCATCATCGCATCGCCAGCACTGCGGGCACACCAAACCGCACAACTGGTCGCCGACGCTATTCATTTTGGCGGCACGGTGCAGTTGGATGCCCGGCTTTACCCCGGCGATGCACCTGCATTTTTTGCCGTGCTACGCAGATTGCCCGCGACCGTAACCCGCCCGCTGCTAGTGGGGCACAATCCGGCAATGGAAGCCATTGCCGCCGCGCTCAGTCAGTCAGCCCCGGCGAATTTCAAAATTCCCACCGCGGGGTTGCTCTGTTTTAGTGTGCATCGTGCCGATTGGGGGCGGTTGGTGCCGGGTGATGGCACATTGCGCTGGTTTCTCATCCCAAAAATGATAAAGTTGCTGGCTAAATTATAACCGTTCGACCCACGGAGGCAAAAGGAACAGTCAATGGCAATATTCTCAGGAAAAAAGTATCTTTCAAATGTTGATGCCGCTTGGCTGAGCATGGAAGACCCCACCAATTTGATGATGATCACCGGGGTGATGATATTCGACCGCCCAATTGATTTCAACCGGTTGAAAGAAACGATTGCTCACCGCTTGTTGCGGTTTGACCGCTTTTCGATGCGGGTTATCCAGCCAAAAAGCCGTTTCGGCAAACCATATTGGGAAAAAGACCCTACCTTCAATTTGGATGCCCACGTTCACCGCATTGCGCTGCCCGCTCCCCACGACCAAACCGCATTGCAAGATTTGGTGAGCGATATGATGAGTACCCCCGTAGATTACAACCGTCCGCTATGGCATCTGTATCTCATCGAAAATTACGGCGACGGATGTGTGGTGTTGGCAAAACTGCACCATGCCATCGCCGATGGGATTGCGTTGGCGTACATTCTGCTGTCGCTGACGGATGATTCGCCGGATGCGCCCGAGCCGAAATTTGGCGACAGCGGTCGCACTCGGCGCGGACGGCTGGCATCGCTGGTGAACACCGCATTTTCGCTGGCAAAAACATCCACCAGATTGACGGGCAAACTGGTTGGCGAAGGGCTGGATGTGCTGGCTGACCGCTCGAAACTGACAGATTTGGCACAACTCGGCGCAGATGGGGCAACCAGCGCCGGACGGCTGTTCCTGCGCCTGCCCGACCCGCCGACGATTTTCAAAGGGAAACTGGGGGTGGCGAAGCGGGCTGCGTGGTCGAAACCGGTGCCGTTGGCAACTGTAAAAGCCATCGGCAAAGTGACGGGCGGCACGGTAAATGACGTGCTATTGACGGCGATGACCGGCGCACTGCGCCGCTACATGGAAGAACGCGGCGAAAGCACCGACGGGGTGAATTTCCGCGCGGTTATCCCCGTGAATCTGCGCCCGCTGGAAGATGAGCCAGAATTGGGCAATCATTTCGGGCTGGTATTCCTTTCGCTGCCGGTGGGCATTGTTGACCCGATTGACCGGTTATATGAACTGAAAAAACGAATGGACGCGCTGAAAGGAAGCACGGAAGCGGTTGTCGCCTTTGGCATTCTGGGCGCTATTGGGCTATCGCCCGGAGAAATCCGCAAAATAGTCATTGACATGTTCCAAGCCAAAGCCACCGCCGTGATGACCAATGTACCCGGCCCGCGCGAACGACGCTACCTGGCAGGGGTTCCGATGCGCAGTGTGATGTTTTGGGTTCCGCAAGCGGGGCGGCTCGGGCTGGGCATCAGCATTCTCAGCTATGCCGATGAAGTGCGGCTCGGTGTGGCTACCGATGCGGAACTGGTTCCTGACCCGGAACGGGTTACCGATGCCTTCCGCGATGAATTTGTGGAACTGGCAAAATTGTTGGATGCCACGCGCAACAGCGAAACCCAACACGACACATCGGCAGAGGATGGCCGCTGTCAAGCCATAACCAAAGCCGGACATCGCTGCAAAAACAAAGCGCTGCCCGGTTCGCCATTCTGTCGCATTCACCAGCAGTAATTATTATGTCAAATTAGCTCGCAAAAGTTGACGAGTTGCTAATTTTATCGTACAATTAAAAAGTGACATAACGTTTTCAGCCACGAAGGGGGACAAAATGAAAAAGACGTTAATCGGCACAATTGTATTGGTTATACTGGTTTTGGCAGTGCTGGCTCTGCCCGCTCTGGCACAAGGACCGACAAATCTTGTGCAAAATGGTAGTTTCGAAGATGGGTTCGTCGAAGGACTGGGCGTTGCCAACAATTGGGAGCACTTTGCCAGCGGCAATGTTGACCCCGGTTTTTACGATGATACCTGGAGTTTGGTGGTTGCCGACGGCGAACACGCCCAGCTCATCGAATTGATTGACTCCACCGCCACCGATACCTATGCCGGCATTTATCAAACCGTTGCCCTGCAACCCGGGCAAGCATATCGACTCAGTTTTCAGGGGTTGGTGCGTTCAACCGAGGGCGATGTAAACGATTCCGGCTGGGGTTACCGCATGCAATACGCCATCGACCAAACGGGGAACACCGATTGGGAAGCCGTAACCAACTGGGTTGAATTGCCGTGGGATGAAGAACCGCGCACTGCTCCTGCCAACGGCACAGCATACGTTATGCACACCGAAGTGACCACCTTTACCGCCACCACCGATACGGCAACCCTTTTCTTCCGCGCGTGGAAAAAATGGGCAAACGGCAACGAAGGCAATTACGACCTTGACGCAGTCGAGCTAATTCCGGTTGATGCCACTGCCACCACAACCGGCTTGCCGGAAACCGGTGGCACACAGAATACCACTTCCGATTGGGGCGTTATCGCCGGTGGAGCCAGTGCCGCATTCTTGGCATTACTGCTTGCCGGTGCATTCATCAACCAAAAACGCCGCCGAGAAGAACTCTAAACCCTTAGGGGGGCATTATGAAACCTAAAAAACTCGTTTCAACCGCTATTTTTGCAATAATAGCGATGTTACTGGGTGTTGCCGTCGTCGGGGCAGATTCTCCGGCGAACATCAACTGGTATGTCCAATATTATGCCAACCCGTATCTGGAAGGCGCACCCGCCGCCACAGGGCACGAAGTGGGCATCAATCACGACTGGGGCGCAGGCGCTCCCGCAACCGGCATCCCCGCCGATAATTTCTCGGTGCGGTGGACGGGCAGCCGGACATTCGACGCAGGCATTTACGAAATTTCAGTCACGTCAGATGACGGCGTCCGCGTTTGGGTTGACGGCATCATCACCATTGATGAATGGCGAGAGCAAGCAGCCACAACCTTCAAAAAACAAGTTTATTTGTCCGGCGGCGTTCATCACCTGCAAGTGGCATATTTTGAAGCGCAAGGCGTAGCCTCTGTTAACCTTGACATCCGGCTGGTAACACCCGACACCACCCCATCGGCATCGTGGACAGCCGAGTATTTCGACAACCCGGCACTGACCGGCGCACCTGCAAAAACCCAAACCGAAACCGCCATCGATTATGATTGGGGAGAGGGCGCACCCACAAGCGGCATTCCTGCCGATTATTTCTCGGTACGGTGGACAACCAACGCCCAATTTTTGGCTGGCACGTATGATTTCAGCGTCACTGTGGATGATGGCGTGCGTGTTTGGGTGGATGGCGAGTTGCTGATTGACGAATGGCAACCGCAATCTGCTACCACTTTCACCGCACAAAAAGCCCTTTCCGCAGGCACGCATCGGGTGCAAATGGCATATTTTGAAGCCACCGGTTATGCCGTCGCCAAATTGAAATGGAACCTTGCCTCGCCCGGTGATGGCGGTACACCGCCCACACCCACACCCACCGGAGATACCATCGAAGTGGATAATTTGGACAGCGGTTTTCTGTGGGGCGGCGTATGGCGATACCGGCACACGGCATACGGCGGGCAACATCATTCATATTTCTGGACACAAAATGCATCCTTCTATCCTGAAAATTACGGCAAATGGACGCCAACTTTCGCTCACGGCGGCGACTATCAGGTTTGGGTATACATTCCCGCTATGCCAAATGCCACCCGCAATCTGCGCTATCGTATCCTGCACAACGGCGAACGCCACGATGTGATAATTGACCAGTTTGCAACCGGCGGCAACTGGGTAAACTTGGGAACATATCACTTCAACGGCGACAATGTCGGCAGAGAATTTGTGGTAGCGTATGACAACACTCACGAAATTTACGCCAGCCGCACCATCGCTTTCGATGCCGTAAAATTTGTGGCTCAATAATTCAACATCGTTCCGGCAAAGGGGCAGGGTTTACCTGCCCCTTTTTATTTGAAACCCCAATTAAAGGTGGCAGGACTTACGCGAATCAGTTACCAAACGCACCCTTCGATACGGCTCTCCCTGCGGTTGAGCCTACTCAGGATGTGCTTACGGTTTTCTCACCCTGAGTAGCCCATTAGAGCGTATCGAAGGGTGAAAACTGCGTAATCCTGGTTGAATTGGGCTTTTCACACAATCGCCCGCCCCACGCTTTGACGTTCAACCATCCCAAACGTATAATACCCAAACTAAATAACCTGAATTTGGAGTTATTTTGAAATGCAACGGGAACATACCTGACCAAACTCCAAACCGAGGTTAAATAATGACTGATGGCAAATATATGACGATAAAACAAAATAAAAAAGAAGAAAATTGGTACGCCGAACCGTTCGAAAAACACGGTGGCTGTGGCGATGATGGCTGTGATGGCGGCGACTGCGATTGCACCCACGCCACAATGAGCGAACCGGAGCGACTGCCCCTTATCGAGGAAATTGCAGAGATGTTCCCAAACGAATGGATGGTATTCATCGTCCCGCCCGCTGAAGACGATGACCCGGCACCGACCCACGGGCGTTTGGTGGCGCACAGCCCCGACCCCGATGAGGTATTCGATGCGGCAAATGCCGTGCTGTGGAATCAGTGCGTGTACACCTTTTTCAATGGCGATTTTACCGCAATGGAAGCCAGTTACGGCGATACCCTGAATAATGCACCGCGTCCCGTGGAACAACCAAACCCCGCGGCACACGGTCCGCTGGCCGGCGATGAGCCCGTACCCGCAGATTTAATCGACCTAATCCACTCGGCGCTGGATAAACTGTACCAAAAACCACCCAATCTCAACGAAGCCATCCGCCGCTTGCGAATTGCCAAAGTTCGCACCGGCTTTAACCCCGAAAGCCCGCTGCATCCCATTTTGGATGCCGCGCTCGACGGGCTGGAAGTGGTAGAGCCGGATATCGACACGGTGATATTCGGGCTTGAAGATGAATTGAGTGCGTTCAAAACGGCAATTTTTTAACACGCACTTTTTCTCGGTGCATCTCCGTGTTTCCGAAAAGTAAATTTAGAGTACTTTTGCAAGAGGTCTATAAAACTTAAATCTCAAAAAATAAGGATTTTATATGTCTACAATCATCAAAGCCGATGAAATCGGCATCGAACCGAAGTTACCTCACCGTAAGCCACCGTGGCTGAAAGTAAAGCTTCCCGCTGGCGATGCCTACCAGCACGTGCGGCATCTGATGCGTTCCAAAAACCTGCACACCGTTTGCGAAGAAGCGATGTGCCCCAATCTGGGCGAATGCTGGAGCCGCGGCACAGCAACCTTCTTGCTGATGGGCGACATTTGTACCCGCAGTTGCAGTTTCTGCCACATTAAAACCGGGCGGCCGCAGCCGCTGGACGAAGATGAACCACGCCGTATCGCCGACACAGTGCTGCAAATGAACCTGAACCACTGCGTCCTCACCTCCGTGAACCGCGACGAATTGCCCGACGGCGGCGCACATATTTTCGCCAACACCATCGAAGAAATTCGCCGCGTACTCCCCACTTGCAGCACCGAAGTGCTCATACCCGATTTTAAAGGCGATGATGCCGCGCTAAAAATGGTGATGGATGCACGCCCCTCCATTTTAAACCATAATACCGAAACTGTACCGCGTCTGTACCGAACCGTGCGCCCGCAGGCAAATTATCGCCGCTCGTTGCACGTGCTGGCACAAGCAAAAGTCTTCGACCCGCAAGCGGTTACCAAAACCGGTATCATGGTCGGGTTGGGCGAAACAAAAGAGGAAGTTATTGCCCTGATGCGCGATTTGCGCGAAATTGATGTGGATATTATGACCATCGGGCAATACCTGCGCCCCACAAAATTCCATCTGCCGGTATACCGCTATGTCCACCCCGACGAATTTCAGGAATATCACGATATCGGGATGGAAATGGGCTTCAAATGGGTCGAAGCGGGACCGCTGGTGCGCAGCAGCTATCACGCCGACGGGCAAGCAGATGCGCTCGCCATTCACGCCCGTTGATGAAATGTTCAGTCTTTATCGCCACCAGTACGGATGGGTATATTGCCACGCCGGACGGCGGGGTTGATTGGCTTGAAACGGCCGGTTCCTCTGCCGAGATGAGCGAACAGGGCGACATGGGTTGGGCCGCATATATGGCCGCCATCGATTGTATGATTATGGGGCGCAAAAGTATGGAGAAGATTTCCAGCTTCAATCTCACCCCCGAACAATGGCCCTATGACGATACCCGCATTATTGCGTTGAGCCGAACACGCAAAGAGCCGCCGGACAATCTCAAAAATAAGGTCGAAATCTATAACGGTGATATTTCTGCATTGATGGCGCAATTGACAGCCGCAGGCTTCCAGCACGCCTACATTGATGGGGGTGCAACCATCACCGCATTTCTCAACCTAAAATTGATTAACGAAATGACCATCACCCAGGTGCCGGTTCTGCTTGGAGATGGAATACCACTTTTCGGCAAAATTACCCAGCCGATACGTCTGAAAAAAGCCGAAGCGGTGGCATTCCCCAATGACTTCATCCAAATTAAATACCAGGTCAACTATCAATAAATGATGCTCAACAAAAACTCTCTCGTCCTCATCACCGGTGCGACCGGATTTCTCGGCAGTTACATCGTCGATTCATACGTCCGGCGGGGCATCCCCGTGCGGGCGATGGC
>Ga0114931_10005304_pt1 | contig 15924 bp, 8 predicted proteins | sample 2SBtaG_FD_89579 | JGI IMG/M metagenome (GOLD analysis project Ga0114931, IMG submission 89579) | Deep subsurface microbial communities from Kolumbo volcano to uncover new lineages of life (NeLLi) - 2SBTROV14_V59a metaG | ecosystem: Environmental > Aquatic > Marine > Volcanic | place: Kolumbo...
GTTCTGCTTGATGCCTTTGCCTTCGGCAAAACGGGCAGCAACCTCGAACTCCGCAGATGGATCACCTTTTGCGGCAGCAAGCCGCAAGGACAACGGCCCAATGAGTGCCGGCGGCATGTTGAGGGCCTGGCTCGAAACGGCCTGGCTGCCGGCACCGGCGGAAGCGTTGGGCGCGAAAACCGTGGCAGAACCTGGATGCAGCGAGATCTTTGTCGCCCGTGGCGCAAGATCATCACGCATGGAGATTCTTGATGAGGCTCTGGCCATCCTGTTCCGCCGATCGAGCCGCGACAGTGCGGCGGCCGAAAGCGGCCTGCGCGACTTATGCAAGGTTATGCCCGGTATCCGGCCGTTGAGCAGACGGGAATCCTTTAATGGTGAACTGTTTTCGATGACTTCGCCGCTCGTTGAATCTGTCTCGCCCAAGCCGGGATGGTTTGTAACAATCTCGGGCATGCTGCGCGGCGGGATTGTTGCGGCGCTGCTTTTGCCGGCTGGCAGGGCCTTGGCCGCTGACGCGGTTACCTTGCCGCTGTTGCGTTTCATCGCTGCCTTGTGGCCGCGCGGAGGTACGATTTTTTTCTCGATTGCCGGCATCGGACGAGCCCCGCTGGACATCTTGCCATAAAGCAAGGTCCCCATCGTCACCACAGCCAGCGCCGCGCAGGCGACCAGCAGGGATCTGGGCAGGCCTTTAGCCTTTGTTTCACCGCCAGCGGCCGATCCGGCCCTGCCTGCCCGTCTGGCCTGTCCGGCCTTGCGCGTTGCCATCGCCAGGCGGGATTTGATGGAGCCGGAAGACGCAGCATTTGCCTGCTCATCCCGCTCTTCCTGTTCCTTTCTCTCGCCCGCCAGCCGCTGCGCGTGACGTGCCTGTTCGATGTAGTCTGCTTTTCCCTCGCGGCCATCAGAACCTTTACCTGACGGCGCTGAAACTGAAGAGACCCGCGGGCGAGGCGAACCACGCAAGGCCGTGTCGGGCATGGTTCTCTTTCCGTACAGGCTTTCATCAGAAGATTGCTGCTGTGCCGGCGTCGCTGATGCGGCCAGAGCCCCGCGCGGCGGCTGATGTGCAGCGGCCGCCTCAGCCGCGATATGGGCCATTCGAGCGGCCTCGCCGGCAATCTTCTCAAATTCCGGCTCACCCCCTGCCTGACCCTCATGACCCTCTGCGCCGGCCAGAGGCAGCTCCGGCTCGGCCCGATGGTCGACCTTGAAACGTACTGCCTCGCGGACATATTCCTGCGGCTCGGCATGCACCGATGCGGCAGACATTTGCGCTGCAGCAGACAATGTCCCAGCCGCCCCCCCAGCCTGCCCCCCAACCTGGGCTGAAGACTGAGCCGCGGCCTGGGCCGAAGACTGGACCGCGGCCTGGGCAAAACCAGGAGCCGCCGCCGCGCTCGCGACATTGCTTTCCATGGCATCGACGCGCTCAACGAGATGAATGAGAGCTGCCTGCATGGTATCCAGGGCGCCGGAGGTATTCTTGTCACCTTCTCGTTGTTCGCTCATATAGCTGGAGAGCATGTCGCGCAGATCATCAAATTGTGCTTCCGTGCGGTCATTGGACTGCCCATCATGAATGCTCCCGGCAACCTTCGTTGCGACCGTCTCTGCCAGCGAAGACAGATCCTGCAGATCGGCAATTCCTTTGTCTTCGGAATCTTGAGACTTGCTCAACTGGCTGACAATCGCAGCGATGCCATCCTCGATTCCATCCAGCCGCGTCAGTTGCGACTGGGTGTGCTCCAGGTGCCCGGTAAGCTCAGCGACTTGCGCTTCGATCGAACCCAGCCCGGCCATATCATTCCTGGTGGCAACATCGTGCAGCGCGTTACCGAGATGCTCCTCAAACCTGTCAAAGCGCTCGCCCAGAACGTCCATCGTATAGTCGGGCTTCATGTCGGCCAACGACATTTCAACCCGCGCCGCCACATCGGCAAAGCGGGCCTCAAGCCACTGCTGATCGATTTTGCTGTCTTGCAGAGACTGATCGAGACCGGACCGGCCAGTGGGCGGGGCAGGCAATGACGGTTGACTGTCAGTTGGCTCTGCTACTGCTGCCTGAGACGACGACAGTGGCGGCGGCGCTGGCGGTGGCGGCGGCAGGCCTTCTGGTCCGGCAGCATAGAGCCCGACAAGCGCATCAACCGAATCCGCATCCCATGGCTGGGTCGGATCGGCGGCGATGGATGACGCCATTGCCGGGCCTGGTTCAACAATAGCAGACGATGAGCCGGCCTTGGCAGCCGACAGCGCAGGGGCGGCCGCTTCGGCCTTGTCCTGGCTGCGGCCATTGGCCACCAGCACAGTCTCTTTCAGTGCTGCCAATTCGCGTTCGAACTGTTCATTGACATCGTCAGGCAATTGCTGCGCCGCGGCAGCCCCTGGCGATGCTTCGCTGTTATCCATTGCTGCGTCAGCCGGAGCATCGGCACCGTGATCAAACTGCTGCGGTGCCTGAGGCTGCTGCGGTGCCTGCCCCGTTACGTCCGTAGCCGTCTGCAGGCGCGTATGACGCTGGCGCGCGGCAAGCGTGATCCGCTCACCGAGCTGCGAAACCGCCTCCTCGATGCGCTCAAATGCCGGGCGAAATTCATCCGGGACGCTGGTCTTGACCTGTTCGGCCTGATCGCCGATCGCCGCCAGCCGCTCCTGCATTGCCTGCAGTGCGTCACCGTGGCGTCTGTCAGCATCCGAAATCTGATGAGCGATCTGCTGCAGCAGGCCCTTGAGGTCCTCTGCCTGGCATATCAGCTCGCTGGAACTGGCTTGATGACCGTCCGCTGCTGCCTGACCGTCAGGATCGCCAGCCGGCCCTGCGTCTGCTCTGCCCTGCCCTGCACCGGAAGCCTGATTTGGATCGTATTCGTCTCTGTTCGACATAATTGTCCCCGTGATCCCATTAACGCGATTGCTACGCTCCGGCGATCAGCGGGGCCCCGAGCCACTGAACCAAACAGGAGGCCCAATTGCTGCATCATGCCCAGCCACTCTTTGTTTGATTGAAACGGTCCAGACGCCGCTTCGCCCATGCTATCGCCTCAGAGTGCAGTTTTGGTCCGGACGAGGCACGAGTTACAGACCTGTTCGACAGAGGGTCGCAAGGCCCAGTAAAGTTTTGGTTAAGCCACGTTCAGCTTTGCTGCATAGGCCCAAATTCCCCGGAAATACGCCACTTCCAACAATATCAAAACGATGCTCCCGAGAAACCTGAAGCGGTTCAGCGGCCTCAAGATCGGCAAGTGATTCGCCCGGCCGACATATAACGTCATCTGATGATGAGGGCAGACCTGTTGCGAACCCGCCTGCCGCACCATATTCAGTTGTGATAGTCTGTCAGCTCTGCCGGCCACAGAATGCTTCCCGCAAGGCAGGACGAGACGCTGCGAAAACAGGAGATATTGCCCATGCGCCCGATTTTCAGGATCATAGTCGTGATCGCAAGCCTCGGCACGGCAGGCGCCGCCATTGCCGCCAGCCCGACGCCTTTTCCCGGTGACGGCAGCCAGGCGATCAAGACCCGCTTTACAATGACACCAGCCGATGGCGGCTTCATCCGTATGGATACGGAGACCGGCGTCCTATCCTTTTGCAGCGGTAAATCGGGAGCCTTGCGCTGCCAACTGGTACCTGATGATCGCGCGGCGCTGGAAAAAGACATCAAGCGGCTGAAACAGCAGAACAAGACCCTTCGCGAAGACAACAAGCGACTGGAGGACATGGTCCTCGGCCTCGGCAATAAGCCGGGCAGCAGCAGCTCCAGCAAACGGACATTCAGACTTCCATCGGAAGAAGAAGTTGACAAGGCGCTTAATTATGTCGAGCGCATGTACAAGAAATTTCGCGACAAGCTCCGTGAGCTGGAGGCCGAAAAAAAAGATGGCAGGGGCACCGAGTTGTAGCCTCAAGCGCTGCTGGCCGCGAGCCCTGAGGAGCACGAGCGCCGAGGAGCACGAGCCCCTGGGGTGTCCCCGTCTCAAACCGCCATTTGCGAGCCGCCGCAGCGGCCATGCCACGTCAGCCGTGCCATGTCAGCCATAGGTCACATGAAGAGTGTCACGTCAGGTGAAGAGTGTCTCATCGGCCATGCCACATCAGGAGTAAACGGGTGACAAACATGTTGACGCAACACCATCACGCCCTGGTCATCGAAACCAGCGGCCAGGGCTTCAGCGAAGTCACACGCCGGTTGCAGAACTGGCTGACGGAAATCCATGCTGGCGATGGGCTACTGACGGTATTTGTCCGCCACACGTCAGCATCGGTCACGATTCAGGAAAACGCTGATCCCGATGTGCTGGCAGATCTGCAGCAGGCATTGCACCGCTTTGCGCCCGAGAGCAGCGACTATCGCCATAGCAGCGAAGGGCCTGACGACATGCCGGGACACATCAAATCAATGCTGACCGCAACCAGCATGTCGATCCCGGTGGTCGGCGGCACCCCCGTACTTGGGACATGGCAGGGCGTCTTTCTTATCGAGCATAGAACAGGCCCGCATCGGCGCCGGCTGGCATTGCATTATTTCGGGGAAACAACGCAAAATTGAGCATGTTGCAAACTGCAGCCTAATCACGAGCCCGCTGCTTCAAGCGCAGCAGACGCATATCACGATCATAAACAGTCTCGCCGCGCGGCACACGAATGTCGCGGATAAGTTCGAAAATATGGCGTTTCGGCATCGGTGTGATGTAGTTGGCGACAAGCCCTGCAATCAGGCCTGCGGGGATGCCGAAAATGCCGGCCAGCTCGCTATTGAGCGGCAACTGGCCGGCTTCACCGGCCACAATCGCCAGGACCGCCACGACGAAACCGGCAACCATGCCGGCACCAGCACCCCATTTATTCAAGGGCTTCCACCAGATCGAAAAAACCAGCGCCGGAAAGGCTGTCGAACCGGAAACAGCCAGTGACCAAAACAGCAGTTTCAAAGGATCGGCCTGGGCCATGACTGCCGCCCAGCCGCCCATTCCGGCAGCCAGAACAATCGCCAGGCGCGCCACGGTGAGACGGATGCTCTCGAGTGCTGCGTCGCGCTTCAAACCTAAAACAACATCTTCTGAAATAGTCGCGCCAAGCGCATAAATCGCTGAAGAGGCGCCTGCCATCGCTGCCGCCAGCGCCCCGGCCAATGCCAGATAAACCGCGACAACGGGGAATCCAGCGGCAATGGGCAGAGCCATCAGCACAGCATCGCGCTTTAACGTAATGCTCGCCGCCACCACGGATGCCGCCTTGCCGTCGAGACCGGCGAGCCCCATCTGCATCAGGTTGGCGAACCATATCGGCAGATGATCGCGTGTTGCGCCGACCACCTGATCCATCAACAGATCGCGCATGAATACCGCGACAGACGACATCGTCATGACCATGACGCCGAGTATGACGGCCGCCCAACCGATCGACTTGCGGGTTTCATAGACCCCGAGCGTTGTCCCGGCACGCAGCAGCAATGACGGCGAAGACGCAATACCAGCCATAAAAACAAGGCTGGCGAGGATAAAGGCAAAACGGCCGACGCTGGCAAAAGGTGTCGCAAAGCGCTGCGTAATCAACGCTTTCCCGGGGCCGGCCAGATCGAAGCCAAACGGCGCTGCAACAGCTTGCGGGAAGGCCTGCCAGACTTCCTGCCGGCCCAGCGCGCGCAGCACGGGACCATGGCTCATCTGCGGCAGCGGCAGGTTGGTCGCCATTGTGGCCAGCACCGTCACCGGCACCAGCAGGGCAAGCACGGCAACAATGGACTTGGCCGCACTCGTCCAGGTCAATGCCCGCATGCCGCCGCCGGCCAGAGGAATCGCTATGGCCACAAGAATGAGCACGGCGGCTGTTTGTTCGCTGCGCCCCAGCAGCCATGACGCCGCCAAGGCACCCACTCTCACCTCTGCCGCAATCAGCAATAAAAGCGGAACCGACAGCAGCGCCGCCGCAATCACCCGCAACAGGTTGCTCTCGAACCGCCTGGCAAGATAGCTCGGCACAGTGTAGGCACCTGATTTGCGGATATAAGGAGCAATAAGGACAACCATCATCACGAGGCCGGCACACCAGCCGATGACCAAGCATAATGCATCGAAACCATTGACGAAAAACAGACCGGTGAGAACGACAAAACCGACCCCGCCAAGGGCCGTGACGCCAAGCACCAGACCGTTGAAAAACGACGGAACGCGCCGGCCGCTGGCAAAAAACTCTTGCGTATTGCGCGTCGTAACAGCCAGCCCGATCAACATGAAAAGCGCAATCGGACCGGCCAGCATGGCCAGACGCAACATCCGTTTACTGAACCCAAGCTGCTCGAATATCAGCAGCGACAGCACCAGAGCCGTGAAAGCCCCTGCGAAAATGGCGTAATATGTGCCTAGGCGCGGATTGACCAGCCTGATATGCGTTCGAAGCGGCATGGCGGTTACAGATCCTCGTGGGCGCCATGCCAGCGGTCGATGGCATCCTGCCGGTTGACGAAGGACGCTATGGTAACGATCGTCAGCAGGATGAGGCCGTGACAGGCGAGTAAATAACCCAATGGAAAACCGAGGAATTTATTGTGATTGAGTTCATCCGCATAGAGCGGTACCACAATAATCATGACCAGGAATGGCAACAGGCTGGCAACAAGTTGTAATTTCGTGTGCCGCCAATATGGCTTTCTCTCCTTGCGTTCAATCATATCTCATCCATTGGTAGTTGCTCTTGCACCGGCATGGCGTCTGCAGCCCCGGCAATTGCCAATTCAATATTGGCCGATAAGCAGGATTGGCCGATAAGAGGTTCAGTCCAGCCCGGCCAATGTCGCCGCGACGCCGCGGCTGGCCCCCCTGGCCCCTGGCTCTTGCCCCTTCTGGTCCCTGGTCCCTGGTCCCTGGCTCTTGCCCCTTCTGGTCCCTGGCTCTTGCTCCTTGTGTCCCTGGGACTCCTGGCCGATGACGAATTTGCGCGGCTGGTGAATAATACCGACCGGCCAAATTACTGACTCCTATACCCATCAATTAGCGCATAGAATTCAAGAGGATACAACGAAGCCATATGTCAAAACAAAATACCTACGGTATAATCGCAGCCAGCAGCTTTCGGCACCGCTCACCTGATGTATTGCTTGAGATTTGTGGTCCAACCGGGGCGCAACCGTCCATGGACCAGCCTCAGCAGTGTCCAGATATGGACGAAAGCCCGTCCGTTTTCAATGAATCCGGCAAAATACCCGCAACTGTTGAAAAACTATGCAACTGCCGTCATAAGTAGCGAGAGCATTGGTGATTTGTCACCGCCCTGGGCGATAGATAAATTGGCAAGATCCCGATAACCGAGCAAAGAACCCGCCATGAGCGCGCTACGCATCATTATCGTCGACGATCACCCGCTTTTTTGCGGCGCATTGAGCCAGGCCCTGGGTGCAATCTTAAACCACGCCGAAATAGTTGAAACCAGCTCGCTCGACGAGCTTAACGAGCAATTGTCCGGCACGGCAGATACCGACCTTATCCTGCTGGATTTGACCATGCCGGGTGTGCAGGGCCTATCAGGCCTGTTGTATCTGCGCGCGCAGCACCCGGAAATCCCGGTAATCATCGTTTCGGCCAATGAAAATGCTACAATCATCAGGCGCTGCATTGAATTCGGCGCCTCGGGGTTTGTTCCCAAATCCAAGCCTGCCGAACTGATCCGCGAAGCCGTACAGCATGTCCTCGATGGCAACATATGGACGCCGCCAGATCTGGACCTTGCTGGCGCCGATGACGACGAAATGAGCGATCTCGTTGCCCGGCTTTCGACCTTGACGCCACAACAGGTCCGCGTCCTGATGATGCTTGGCAAAGGGCTGCTTAACAAACAAATCGCTTTTGAACTCAACGTATCGGAAGCAACAATCAAGGCCCATGTCTCGGCAATCTTGCAAAAGCTCGGCGTCGATAGCCGCACGCAGGCGGTAATCGCAGTGAATAAGATGGATGGCGGCGGCAACTGGCAGAACCTGGCTGGCTGACCGAAATGCGATTCTCTTCCGGCAAATCAGAGCTGCCAGATGATACCGCCGGCGCGAAATGCCCGCACGAAATGCCCGCACGAAATGATTGACTGAATTCGCGCGGGCGGTGGCAGCATGCTGTGCGTCTGGGACATGACCTGCGACCCGCTCATTCCCAACATGTTTTATCCCGCGCGTTTCCAACTCATTTTACCCCGCACTTGGGACACGACGAGGCGCGCTATGCTTAGAGCGTGGCGCTTCTACGCCATAAACGATCATCCTTTATGATTGCAGGTATGACAGTCATTTTCTAAAGCCAGCTCAGCTCCCCCCCCCCGACCATTTCAAGGGTCCCGTCCTATTCGGCCGCTGCCGCCCGGCGCAAGGCATATTGTGTCATCAATGCCCGCAATGCCGCAGCCTTGACGGGTTTGCGCAACAAGGCTATTTCCCGCTGCCGCAGTTCGCGCTGAACTTCCGGCGAATGATCCGCAGTGATGACAACCGCCGGCAGATCCATATGCACCGCATTGCGCAGAATCCCTATGGCCTCAAGCCCGGTGGCGCCATCATCGAGATGATAATCAACCAGCACAATATCAGGCTGTATATTCCCCCTATTCAGCAACCTAACGGCAGTTTTTGCGCCATCGGCCTTGATGACCTCACAGCCCCATCCCTGCAGCAGGGCCTCCATGCCATCAAGGACAGCGGGCTCATTATCGACGCACAGGGCAACCGTGCCGGTGATTTGCCCGCCAAACCCGGTGGACATAACCGATGCCGGTCGAACCGCAAGCGGCGCACGACAGGGCAGCAACACGCCAAATGCGGCACCCCTGCCACTTGACGAACGCAGTTCAATAGCAGCCCCAAGGACCCGCCCTATGCGTTCAACAATCGACAGACCAAGACCCAGGCCGCGCGCCTTTACGGCGGTTGCCTCAAGCCTGTGGAACTCCTTGAAGACTTCGTCATGCTGTCCCGCCGGAATTCCCGGCCCGGTATCTATCACCTGAACGGAAACATCTGTCCCGCGCTGGCGGCAGCCGACCAGCACCTTGCCCGACGGCGTATATTTTATGGCATTGGATATGAAGTTCTGCAGCAGCCGGCGCAACAATCGGCGGTCAGAATGTACCCAGGTCCCGGTGTTGACAAATTTCAGCCTGAGCCCTTTCTCCTTTGCCATTGGCTCAAATTCGACCTGCAACTGCTCAAACACATTATTGAGCTTGAAGACGCTGTATTCAGGTTCGAGGCGGCCGGCATCAAGCCGCGAAATATCTATCAAGGCGCTCAGGATCTCTTCGACAGCCTCCAAAGAGGCGTTGATGTTGCCGGCCAGTCTGGCATCGCCCGGAGCCAGTGAACGCTCGACAAGCGACGTCGTATAAAGGCGCGCGGCGTTGAGCGGCTGCAGGACATCATGACTGGCGGCGGCGAGAAATCTTGTCTTGTCGAGGTTGGCCTCATCGGCCTTGGCCTTGGCCACACCGAGCGCCTCGTTGACGCTCATCAGCTCGGCGGTGCGTTTGCGCACGCGCCCTTCCAGCGTTTCATTGACCCGTGCCAGTGCATTGGCCGCCGCGACGCGCTCGGTGATGTCGGAATAGGTCGTCACAATGCCACCTTGCGGGATCGGACTGGTGCGGATCTCAAGGATGCGCCGCCCGCCGCCAAATCGCTCCTGGAAGGTTTCGTGAGTGAGCGTCAGTTTGGCAAAACGGTTCTCTATGAGATCATTGACCGTGCCTTCGCCCGGATCAGCGCGCTGCGCCCAATTGGACAGGATTTTCTCCAGCGGCATGCCGACACGTCCAAGAACCGCCGGTAATTCGAGCAACTCGCGGAATTGCCTGTTCCAGCAGATGAGCCGCATGTCCTTGTCAAAAACGCTGAGACCATGGCGCACCTGATCCAGCGCCGACTGCAACAGGTCCCTGTTATATTGCAACGCCTCGGACGCATCATCGAGCAGGCGCAGATCCGACGACGAACCGACATCGCCACGGCGCAGCAGTAGCGACAGCACAAGGCGCGAGGAGGCTGCACCGATGGCGCTCGCCAACAGATGCTCGGTGAAGCGCAACAATCCAATGTCGGCCTTGGCATCTGGCGGCAGCTCCTGCCCCTGGCTGTCGGCATGTTCTGAAAACGACCGTGCGGCACGCTCCGGGCCGAGATAGCGCGCCACGGTCGCCTGCAGATCGGAGACCATGATCGAACTTCGCCACAACCTGAAAACCGGAGCAGGTGCGTGAGCCGGCGGATCATCGTCCTGCACAAAGGCATGCGCCTGCAATCGCTCGACCGGCTCGGGCGGGCGCAGCAATGACACGCTGACATAGGCAATCACATTGGCACCAAGACTCCACAGGACACCATGCGCAAGCGGACTGAATTGCAGATAAAACAGCTCCTGCGGCCGCAGGAATGTGAGACCCAGCGGACCATCAAGCATGATGTCGTTTGAAATCCACCCGGCCTTGATGACCCAGGGCAGCAGCAGGGTATAGGACCACATCACGAAGCCGGAAATGATGCCGGCGATAGCACCGCGCGCCGTCGCGTTCTTCCATATCAGGCCGCCAAAAAACGCCGGAGCAAGTTGCGCGATCGCGGAAAATGATAAAAGGCCGATGCTCGCCAGTCCATGCGCCGCGCCAAGCGTGCGGTAGAACAGATAGCCGGCCATGATGACGGCAAAAATGGCGACCCGCCTGATGCGCAGCAACAAGGTCGCCATATCGTCTTGCGCGGCAGATCCATCGAAGCGGCGGCGCAGCAACAACGGCACGACGAGGCCATTGCAGACCATTATGGCGAGGGCAATGGAATCGACAATGACCATCGCCGTTGCCGCAGACAGGCCGCCGATGAATGCCAGCACCGTAAACAGTTTCGAGCCGGCCGCCATGGGCAGCGCCAGAACATAAAAATCGGCATCGACCGAGGCTTTTGGCAATTGCATGATTCCGGCCGCGGCAATCGGAATGACAAACAGGTTTATCAAGACAAGGTAGACGGGAAACAGCCAGCGGGCGCGCCTGATCTCGTTCTCACTGTTGTTCTCAACGACGGTCATGTGAAATTGCCGCGGCAGCAGAATGATACAGACGAACGACAGGAACATGATCGCCAGCCAGGTGCTGCCGTTAAAACCGCTATCGAAAACAGCCTTGATCTTGATGCTTTCGCCGGCCCGCTCGGCAAACTGCGAAAAGCCGCCATAAAAGGAAAAGACGACAAACAGGCCGACCATCAGGAATGCCGCCAGCTTGACCACGGATTCGGCCACCACCGCCAGCACCAGACCTTGCTGGTGCTCCGTCGCATCAATATGCCGGGTGCCGAACAGGACCGCAAAGATGGCCATGACAAGGGCTATTGGAAGCGCGGTATCTGTTGGCAGTGCGAGCCTTGAAAGCGCGCCCGGACCCAATAGAATATCGACCGATATGGCTGCTGCCTTCAACTGCAGGGCGATATAGGGCACGGTCCCGGCCACCGCCAGCAGCGTCACGATCGCCGCCACCGCCTGGCTCTTGCCGTAACGGGCGGCAAGAAAATCTGCGACCGAGGTGATATTCTGGCTCTTGGCAAGTTTGACGATGCGCAGGAGCAAGCGCCAGCCAAACACGAACATCAAGATTGGCCCGATATAGACCGGGAGAAAATCATAGCCTGTCGACGCCGCCAGCCCGACCGAGCCGAAAAACGTCCAGGATGTGCAATAAACCGCCAGCGAGGCGGCAAAAATAAATGGCCGTCCGCCTCCCCCGGCCTTGGAACCCAGTTTGCGGTCGCCGAGCCAGGCAATGGCAAACAGCACACCGACATATCCCAGCGCCAGGATGACTATGCCCCAGACTTCGATCATTCAGCCCATCTGTCCTCTTATGTCCTCTTGTCCTTTACCTTTATATCGTAGGTATTTGGTTTTGACACATGGCTTCGTTGTATCCTCTTGAATTCTCTGCGCTTGACTGTGGGTATACGAGTCAGCAATTTGGCCGGTCGGTATTAGTCCTTTGCATAGCCTTTATCCTGTATTCATCAGGCGCATTATAGCAGAGCGCCCGATCCTGGGCCGATCCTGGCCACTTGTCCGCCTTACCCCGGCCGCCGCTCCCCGCACAAGGCAACAGCGCCGGACCGGGAGGGTCAGAACCATCGCTGAGACAGCATATATTGAAGTTGGCCGGCTGCACCATGCAAAGCCTGGCCTGAATTTTGCCTAAATCGGACAATTGAGACCCACCTGTGACGGCTGCCCCGGCGGCTGCCTCGGCTTGAACCGAGCTCACGATGTCGCCTGACGGCAATTCTCGTCATCGGGAAGCGGATCGCAGGTTTTTGATGCGACGCAGGTCTTCAGGGCGCTCTGCAATGAGGGTCTGTCGATGCCGTCGAGCAATCCTTGATAGAGGCCGCGCTCCTGCAATCCGCACTGATAGAGCCGCGTCAGCCGTCTGCCACCCAGACGGATCGCCATTTTGTAGTCCTTCAGGGCTTTTTGCGGATGGCCGGTGACCTGACGGATATGCGCGCGCGTGTCATAGGAATGCGCGCTGAACGGACTGAGGCCCAGCGAGCGCTCGACATTGGGCAGGGCCCGCAGCGGCTGTCCGGATTTGAACAGGCTCCATGCCCGATTATTCCAGGCGACAGCAAAATCAGGGTTGATCTGCAACGCCGCGTCATAATCCGGAATTGAACGGATATAATCGCCGGTCATGGCATAAGCCAGCGCCCTCATGGCATAGGCCCTGGAGCGCAGCCGGGCCGCCGTCGATGGGTCATCAATTATTTCGCTGCAACCGGAGATCCTGCGCGCATTGTCCTGCGAGAAACAATCATTTTGCGCACTGGCCAGAGCTGGACCAGCGTCGAAATTGCCCAGCGCGATCGCCAGAGCTATCGCCAGAAACCACCACATTATCCCCAATTCCTTCGAGATCATTTCAGCCAGTTTGCCGATTATGGCTAACACCAGATTCAAGACCATATTGTGGTACGGCGCGTCGGCAATGGCAATGCCCCGGTTGGTCTGTCCTGGTCGATGACGAATAGCGTGCTGGTGAATAGATCGGGTTAGACTGACGGCGATAAAGAGGGGGCGAACTCGTCCTCCATGTCACGGCGGAACTGCAGAGTTGCATCGGCTTCATCCAGCCTGACATCGCTCCAGCGCAGAGCCTCGCCCGCCGCAATATCGCGTTGAAGCGGCAGATCATGCGCAAGCCCAAGCGGCAGATGGCCCCCGCTCAGCGAGGCTGCGGCAGGCATCTGCCGGCCCCAGACGCAATATCCGCCTTCTCCATCCAGTATTTCGCCGGCCTTGAGATCGCGCTTTGCCGTCGCCACCACATCCGAATTGAAGCAATGCGGCGCGCCCGTCGCCTCGCCGCGCAGGGCCACGGACAGAACCGAAATGCCAAGCTCCAGGCCGATCATATGGATAGGCCGGTAGAGCGCTGCATAGTGCCCGCTTTTATCCTGCAGCATGTTGTATTCGCGAAAGCAGCGGCGCGCATAGTCGTTGTCTTTGTCTGCTTCAAAGACGACAAAAGTCCCCATCGACAGATGATGCGGCACGTCTTGTTCATGGCGATCAACCGAAGACACAACTTCCGTCACCCCGGCCCGCTGCAAGACGCCACCGGCCGTCTGCGGCTTGCAGACATCAGCAAGCTCAAAGCGCGAGGCGGCCGGAAAAGACAGCCCATCGCCTTGCGCTGCAAGCCCCGTCGCATTGCACACCGCAGTCATTTCTATGCCGGACTTGCTGCCGTCGATGAAGCTGTTGAACATCTTCGGATTGATCGAGGCACGGTCCTTGATGACCAGATATTTATCGAGAATCTCCCAGAGTGTTTCGGGGGTCGAGGCGTGATAGCTCGGATGATAGCGGGTGCCCTTGCCGGCCGCCACCACATTAAAACCGCAGGCGCGCGCCCAATCGACCTGCTCACAGATCAGCGCCGGCTGATCGCCCCAGGCGAGCGAATAGATGACCCCGGCGGCAGTAGCCTTGCGTGCCAGCAGCGGCCCGGCCAGCGCATCGGCTTCGACATTGACCATGATGACATGCTTGCCGTGAGCGATCGCCAGTTGGCAAAGCTCAATCCCCGTCGCCGGGTTTCCGGTGGCTTCAACAATCACCTCAATGCGCGGATCGGCAATCATTGCCGCGGCGTCGTCAGTGAGAAAGGTCGTGCCGCCTGCCACCGCCCCATCGAAAGAGCCCGCAGAAAACTGCGCCGCGGGCCAGCAGGCCATCTTCAATTGCTGGCGCGCATGAGCGATATCGAGGTCGGCAACCGCAACAACATGCAAACCCTTTGTGGCGCGCGCCTCAGTCAAAAACATGGTGCCGAATTTGCCGGCACCGACGATGCCGGCAGTCACCGGCCGCCCCGCCTCAGCCCGCGCCATGGCCAGTTTGTATAAATTCATCAACTGCCGCCTTCATTCTTTGCGCCTGCTTCATGGCTGCTTTGTGTGCGCGCCGGCCCGCCTTGCTTCTAGCCGGCTGCAACCCGCCCGCTGCTGCTGCCGTCGCCACCACACAGGCCGTCGCGCCACCAGCATAGCCGGGGAATGGCAAAATGGCTAAACCTTGCACACTGCGCTATGATTTTGCACGAACAAAGGCGATGAAGCGGGCGCACCAGTGATTGGCGGCGGTGTCGCGTAAATGCGTGAAACTGGCCAGGAGATTGTGCTGAATGATGCCATCATGCTGGCCGTCAATGCCGTGCCCGCGAAGCACCTCATAGGCGAATTGAACAGTCGGCTCCAGAGCCTCGACGCTGGCATAGTGGAACTCATGCGCGGCAAATATTGCGCCAGCATCGGCACCAGCACCAGCATCAGCGCCGCCAGCACCCCCCTTCCCACCTGCGTTCGCCGCCGCCTCGCCGCCAGCAGACAATGCCGGCCAGGGCATCGGCGCAAGCTCTTTTAGCCGCGCATAGCCACGGCCCTGCGGGCGCTGGTTCATCACCGCATCGCCGGCAATGACGCCGACCATCTCGGCGGTTCGCCCGTTCCATCCGAGGCTTCGGCAAAGATACATCAGGCCGCCGCATTCAGCATAGGCCGGCAGCCCGGCTTCGATGGCGCGCCTGATCTCGCCGCGAAGGGAAATATTGGCAGCCAGTTCGCGCATATGGGTTTCGGGAAATCCGCCGCCAACAAACAAGCCGTCGGCTTGCGGTAAATGCGCATCCGCCATGGTGTTGAAGGGAACAAGCTCGGCGCCCGCTGCCTGCAATGCCGCCAGGTCGTCGGGGTAATAGAAACCAAAAGCCGCATCGCGCGCGATGGCAATACGAACCCCTGACTTTACCATCAGCGCCGGCGCCGGTGCCGGTTTGAGCGGCTGGCCTGGCGGCGGCGGCTGGCCTGCCTTTGTCTGCGCGGCCGGTGCCGATAGCGGCAGCGGGGGCTGCTTCATGGAGAACGCTTCGGCGCGCGCGATCAAGGCTGGAACATCAACCCCTGCCGCCACGGCATCGGCAATGGCATTTATCTTGTCGTCAAGCAGCGACAGCTCGCCGGGCGTCGTCAGCCCGAGATGCCGCTCACCGATCGCCAGGGTTCTGTCGCGGCCAACGGCACCCAGAACCGGCACATCGGTGTAGCGTTCCATGGCGGCGCGCAGCTTGCCCTCATGGCGCGGGCCGCCGACATTGTTGAGGATGACGCCGATGATCGAAATGTCGGGATCAAAACCTTTATACCCCTGGATCAGCGGCGCGATACCGCGCGTCATGCCGCCGGTGTCGATCACCAGAACAATTGGAAGCGCAAGCAGTTTGGCCAGCGCCGCATTGCTGTCACTGCCTTCAAGATCAACGCCGTCAAACAGCCCCTTGTTGGCCTCCACCAGGCAGACGTCGGCGCGGGCCGAGGCGACGTCTGCCTGGTGGAGGCCAACA